>WBZX01001166.1_pt1 | contig 20464 bp, 22 predicted proteins | sample 5204211 | NCBI WGS metagenome assembly WBZX01 (sample SAMN12344362, study PRJNA552823) | activated sludge metagenome | biome: Activated sludge suspended growth; feature: Nitrification reactor; material: Wastewater; isolation source: activated sludge from nitrification reactor of wastewater... | reverse complement strand
ACCAGCTTCGCGTGGACGCTGGCCGACGTGCAGCCGCAGCTTCAGGCCGCCTGCGAGGGCGACTGGTCGATGGACAAGCTGAACGCAGTCGGCGAGCGCATCTGGAACATGGAGCGCCAGTTCAACCTCGCCGCCGGCCTGAGCGCGAAGGACGACGACCTGCCGCCGCGCCTGAAGACCGAGCCGGCGAAAACCGGTCCGGCCAAGGGCCTGGTCAATGGCCTCGACAAGATGAAGCCGGAGTATTACAGGGTGCGCGGCTGGACACCGGACGGCGTGCCGGAAAAGGCGACGCTCGACCGGCTCGGCCTGTAGGCGTTTCGCAGCCACGGACGGGGTGGCGCCAGGCGCCGCCCCGTTTCCCTTTTCGCTCGACGAGGCAAGCCATGAAACACATCATTCTCGGCAACGGCCCGGCCGGTGTCGTCGCTGCCGAAACCCTGCGCCGCGCGGCGCCCGGCGACGACATCCTGCTGGTCGGCAACGAAGCGGCCCCGCCCTACTCGCGGATGGCGATTCCCTACCTGCTGGAAGGCAACATCGACGAATCCGGCACCTATCTGCGCAAGGCGGAAGACCATTTCGAGCGCCTCGGCATCCGCCAGCGGCGCGGCCGGGCAGTTGCGGTCAACGCCGAAAAAAGCACCGTTTTGTTCGATGACGGCCATTTCGAGGATTACGACCGGCTGCTGATCGCCACCGGCTCGCACCCGGTGCGGCCGCCGATTCCCGGCATCGACCTGCCGCAGGTGCAAACCTGCTGGACACTCGCCGACGCCCGCGCCATCGCCGCGCTGGCCAAACCGGGATCGCACGTGCTGCAACTGGGAGCCGGCTTCATCGGCTGCATCATCATGGAGTCGCTGGTCAAGCGCGGCGTGCAGCTGACGGTGGTCGAAATGGGCGACCGCATGGTGCCGCGCATGATGACGCCGGAAGCCGGCGGCATGATCAAGCGCTGGGTCGAGCAGCAGGGCGTGCGGGTGGTGACCAAGGCCGGCGTCGAGCGCATCGAGGGCGGCGAACAGGCGCCGTTGACCGTGACCCTGTCGACCGGTGAGCAGCTCGACTGCGACCTGCTGATCGTCGCCGCCGGCGTGGCGCCCAATGTCGCCTTCCTCGAAGGGACGGCGGTGCATGTCGCCAAGGGCATCCTGGTCGACGACACGATGCAGACCTCGGTCGCCGGCATCTACGCTGCCGGCGATGTCGCCGAGGCGCCCGACCTGTTCTCCGGGCGCCACCTGGTGGCGGCGATCCAGCCCAACGCCGCCGATCAGGCGCGCGTCGCGGCGCTCAACATGGCCGGCCAGCCGGCGCGGATGAAAGGGGTGCTGGCGATCAACGTGCTCGATTCGATGGGCATGATCTCGTCGTCCTTCGGCGAATGGCAGGGAGTCGCCGACGGCGAGGGGGTCGAGCTGGCCGACGAGACCAACGGCCGCTACCTCAGCCTGCAGTTCGCCGGCGACGTGCTGGTTGGCGCCACGGCGATCGGCCTGACCCAGCACGTCGGCGTGCTGCGCGGCCTGATCCAGGGGCGGACACGGCTCGGCGCGTGGAAGGAAAGGCTGCTGGAAACGCCGACCCGCTTCGTCGAAGCCTATCTGGCCTGCCAGCAGGTGGTCCGCTAGCGCCGTGCGGGTGACGGTCAAACTCTACGCCACGCTGGGCGACTACCTGCCGCCGGGCAGCAAGGGCAACAAGGTGGAGGTCGAGGTGGACGAGGCTGCTGCGGTCGACGCCGTTTTACGGCCATTTTCGCTGCCGCCGAAACTGACGCATCTGGTGCTGGTGAACGGCGTCTTCATTCCGCCCGAAGCAAGGGCTTTGGCCTGCCTTGCGGAAGGCGACGTCCTCGCTGTCTGGCCGCCGATCGCCGGTGGCTGACGGGCCATTCCCGTGGAGCGCCAGCCGGGTGCGGCTGATGAATACGACTGCGGCAGAGTTCCGGCGCGCCCTGGTGCAGGCCTTCGGGCCGGCGGTGACGGACACGGGGGCAGGGCTGCAGCTTGCCGTCGACGGCGTGCAACTGCATTTCGCGCTGCAGCGCGAAAGTTCGCACCGCATTGGTGCACTGCAACTCGCGCTGCTGCGCGTTGAAATCAGCGTGCAGCGCGGCGATGAAACTGCCGTAGCGAATCTGCTCGCCCGGGTCGACCGGGCGACCCTGCGTGGGGGTGGTTAGGCCTCGACGCGGCAGATCTCGACGGCCGTCAGCGGCACCTGATAATCCGCTGCCAGCTGGGCTTTCGCCAGATCCTCGACAGCCTGGCCGTCGACCGCGACAAAGTGGCGGGCACCGGTGTAATCCTGCGGAATGCCGGCGCGATCCTGCGTGATGCGATAGTGAATCTTGACCTTCATTGCTGTTTCCTTTTATGACTTTTGTTTTGTCCTGCCAAGCAAGTATAGACAATATTTGCTGCGCTGCAATATCGGATTTCACGTAGGCGATCCGGCGACTGATGCATAATCCGCCTCCTTTCAGTGGCAGGTGCCTGCGGCGGAGGAGCAATGAAATACATCGGATTCGCCGGCTGGTCCGGCATCGGCAAGACGACGCTGGTCGAGCAGGTCATCGCCCTGCTCGAAGCGCGCGGGCTGGCGGTGTCGCTGATCAAGCACGCCCATCACGAATTCGACATCGACCACCAGGGCAAGGATTCGCTCCGCCACCGCCATGCCGGCTGCCGCGAGGTGCTGGTGACCTCGGCCAATCGCTGGGCGATGATGCACGAACTGCGCGGGCGCCCGGAATTGACGCTGGACGAGGCGCTGAGCCAGCTGTCGCCGTGCGACCTGGTGCTGGTCGAAGGCTTCAAGCATGCGCCGATTCCAAAGATCGAAATCTACCGTCCGGCGCTCGGCAAGCCGGCGCTCTATCCCGATGATCCACACGTCATCGCGGTGGCCAGCGACGTGCGCCTGGATACCGGTCTGCCGCAACTCGATTTGAACGAGCCGGCGGCCATCGCCGACTTCCTGCTGGCACGGCTGGGACTGCTTCAGCCGGTGCCGGCGGGCGTGGCGTCCAAGTAGGCGGCGACGTCGACCGCGTCGATCTGTTCCGGCTTCATGTACTGCTCGGCATACTCGCGATAGACCCCGGAACGCAGGAAGAGATCGAACAGCTCGGGGTCGATGTGATGGTCCTTTTTCATGAAGGACATGATCCGGATCGCTTCCGACAGCGTCTTGCCCTTCTTGTAGGGGCGGTCGACCGCGGTCAGGGCCTCGAAAATGTCGGCAATTGCCATCATGCGCGCCACCGGGCTCATCTCGTCGCGTGTCAGGCGGCGCGGATAGCCGGTGCCGTCCATCTTTTCGTGGTGGCCGGCGGCGATTTCCGGGACGTTGCGCAGGTGCTTGGGGAAAGGTAGCTGGGTCAGCATGATCAGCGTTTGCACGATGTGCTCGTTGATCTTGTATCGCTCCTCTTCCGACAGCGTGCCGCGGGCGACACCGAGGTTGTAGCGCTCACCCTTGTTGTAGAGCACCTCGGGCACTGGCATGCGGAAGCCCCACTTGTTGTCGGGCGGCATGCGGTCGCGCGCCTGGCGCTCGAAAATGTGTTCCGGTTTGTCGGCCAGCAAGGTTTCCTGAACCGGCAGCGCGGGGGCCGGCGTGCGTTCCTTGCGCACCTTTTCCTCGTGCGAAATGCCGATGCGGTCGTCTAGGGTGCGCGTCCACGTGCGGGCGGCGATGGCCTGCAGGCGCGCCAGTTTTTCGGGAGCCATGAATTCGCCGCCTTCGTTGCATTCGGCGATGAAGGCGAAGTCGTCATCCAGTTGGGCCATTGTTTCCGCCAGCCGGGCGCGCGCCGCCGTTTCGGGTTCGCCGTTGGCAATGGCCTTGAGGCAGGCGATCTCGGCGTCGCGCTTCAAGACCTCGAAGCGCATGCGCACTTCGTGGATGCGGTCGTAGAGTGTTTCCAGCTTGGTCGCCTTGTCGACCACGTATTCCGGCGTCGTCACCTTGCCGCAGTCGTGCAGCCAGGCGGCAACGTGCACCGCTTCCCATTCCTCGTCGTCCAGTTGGAAATCCTTGTACGGGCCGCTGGCTTCGGCGCAGGCGGCGCGCGCCAGCATCTTGGTCAGTTCCGGCACGCGGGCGCAGTGGCCGCCGGTGTAGGGGCTCTTGGCGTCGATGGCGCCGGCGATCAGCTGGATGAAGGATTCGAACAGCACCTTCTGGGCGTGGATCAGTTCCTTGCTTTCGAGCGATACCGCCGATGAGCCGGAAAGCGCCTCGATGAAACTGATTTGCGCCGGGTCGCAGGCCTCGGCGCGGATCAGCAGCATGACGCCGACCAGCACATCGCTGCGGTTGAGCAAAGGAACGGCGACCGCGTGGTCGGTCGCCTCGTCGCCGACCGGCAGGCGCAAGGCGGCGATATCGGCGGCCGAGAGGCGGCCGCCAAGCGCGCTGCGCGAAGCGAGGGCGGCGGTGAGCAGCGGGCCGCAATCGGCGACGGCTAGCGAGGCGTCGTCGGCGGTCAATGCGCTGCCATCGGAACGCAATGCCGCCGCCGGGCGCAGGTGGGCGTTGTCGGCCAGGTAGAGTACGCCGGCTTCGGCGCCGGCCGCGGCCATCGTCTCGCTGAGCAGTCGTGGCAGCAGGCGGTCGAAGTCCTTCTCGTCGGCGATGGCGTGGGTCACGTCGAGGAAGCGGCGAATCGTCCGCTTCATGCTGTCCATGGTCACCGTCAGGTCATTGACCTCAAGCACCATAGAATCGACCTTGACCGGCTGCGAGAACTCGAAGCGGCGGATCGCTTCCGCCTCGTGCGCCAGCTGGCGCAGGGGGCCGGAAATGGCGCGGGCGAGCAGCCAGGTGATCGGGATCGCCAGCAGGATGACCAGCACCGTGGCCAGCGCGGCGTGGCGCATCAGCCGTTCGGCGGCGACCATCAGCTCGGCGTCGGGGATCGCGGTGATCAGGTACAGCGGCTTGGCGCCTTCCATTTGTACCGGGCGCAGCGAGGCATGCCAGCCGGCGCCGTCGACGGTCAGCGCGAGGTCGCGGCCGGTGCTCGCATCGTCGAGAGTCGGCAGCAGTTCGGCGAGACGGGCGAGCACCGGGATGCCGAGGTCGGTCAGGCGGGGCAGCGCCGGCTTGCCGTCGGGTGTGGCCGATGATTTGATCGCCTGCGCCATGTTTTCGTCGGCGATGGCCAGCCCTTCCCGGTTGGCCAGCACGACATGGCTGCCCGGCGTCACCTTCTGCCGGGCCAGCGACTGGTCGAGGGTTTCCAGAAGAATGTCGGCGGCGACCACGGCATCGGCGTTGTTGGCGCGGTTGGCGATGGTCGTCCCGACCTTCTGGCTGGTGAAGAAGACATAGGGCGGGGTCTTGATCTGGCCGGCGGACGCCTGCGCCGCCTGGTACCAGCCGCGGGTGCGCGGGTCGTAGGCCATGGCGTAATCGGGCAGGTCGTCGCTGCGCAGGCGCTTCAGTGCGGCGTCGAAGAAGATGAAGTTGCCGCGCCCCTGTTCCCCGTTGCGCTCGATGCTCTGCACCATGTAGACGGCCTGCGGCGGGGCGTTGAAGCTCACGCCTTCGGCGGCGTTGTGGAAGCGGTGCAGCATGAAGAAATCGCCGTTGCCGTAGCCGACGTAGAGCGAGGTCAGGGCCGCCGAGTTGTCGAGCGCCGCGCGCATGAAGCCGAGGTAGTTCAGGCGTTCCGCCAGCGAGCCGGTACGCGTGATGCCGTCATGGCTGACCAGCCGCGTCGCCATTTCGGCGGGGCCGATCAGGTTGGTGAATTCGCTCAGGGTTTCGCGCCCGATGCGCGTGTTCAGTTCGCCGGCGGTCGTTTCGAGGATTTCGTGGCTGCTCCGGTAGCCAAGGCCGCCGATGATGCCGCCGACCAGCAGGATGAGGACGACGAACAGCGTCGAGATGTGAACATGGAGCGGAAAGCGGCGTTTCATGGCGACGATCTCGGTCGGACGGGATGACCCATGTTACGCGGAACGGTCGGCGGTATAAACTTTGGCATCGCACCCGGGAGAGGATTTTGCCATGCGCCAGACGATCAGCTTCATCACCCTCGGCGTTGCCGACCTTGCGCGCAGCCGCGCCTTCTACGCTGCGCTCGGCTGGCAGGAATCTGCCGCCAGTCAGCCGGAAATTGCCTTCTTCAATGCCGGTACCGTGGTCTTCGGATTGTTCCAGCGCGACGCGCTGGCCGCGGATGCCAACGTTTCGTCCACCGGCAGCGGTTTTCCGGGGTTCACGCTGGCGCACAACGTCGCTTCGGAAGCGGACGCCGACCGCCTGCTGGCTGAGGCGGTGGCGGCTGGTGCCCGGCTGGTGCAGCCGGCCGGCAAGGTCTTCTGGGGCGGCTACCGCGGCTACTTCGCCGACCCCGACGGCTTTCTCTGGGAAGTCTGCTGGAATCCCTTCTTCCCGCTCGACGAACACGGGCACGTCTGCCTGCCAGCGTGACAGCGCTAGGCCGGCGCCGGGATCAGTCTTCCCCGGTCGTCTCGAAGCGCCCGAGTTCCTCGCGCGTGTTGATGTTCTCGAAGGCATCGGCTTCGTCATCGAAGGCGACTTCGACCACCTTCAGCGTCGCGTACCAGCGATCGATCTTGCGCCCGCCGCCGGCCAGGTATTCGGTCAGGTGCGGCAGCACCTCGCGCCGGCACAGGCAGAAGACCGGGTGCGGCTGGTCGAAGGTGCGGGCGACGGCGAGATCGGCGCCGGTTGCGGTCAACGCCGAAAACAGGCGCGAAATCAGATCGGCCGGCAGAAAGGGCGAATCGCACGGGGCGGTGGCCACCAGCAGATGCGCTGCCGCCGACAGCGCGGCGTGCAGCCCGGCCAGCGGGCCGGCGAAATCGGGAATCTGGTCGGGCACGACGCGATGACCGAAAGAGGCGTAGCGTTTGCCGTTCTGGTTGGCGTTGATCAGCAGTTCGTCGACCTGCGGCGCCAGCCGTTCGACGACCCAATGCACCAGCGGCCGGCCGCGCAGTTCCTGCAAGCCCTTGTCGATGCCGCCCATGCGCCGGCCCAGCCCGCCGGCCAGGATGACGCCGGTAATCCTGTCGTTGATAGCCTTCTCGTCGCTCATCGTGTAAACCGCTCCTCGCCGGTGAATAACAGGTAATGCTTGCCCTGGGCGCGGCCGATCATCGTCATGCCGAGCTGCCGGGCGATTTCCCAGCCCATCTGGGTCAGGCCCGAGCGCGAAACCAGGAAGGGGATGCCCATCTGCGCCGTCTTGATGACCATTTCCGAAGTCAGCCGGCCGGTCGTGTAGAAGATCTTGTCGCCGCCGCTCAGGTCGTCCAGCCACATACGGCCGGCGATGGCGTCGACCGCATTATGGCGGCCGACATCCTCGACGAACATCAGGATTTCATCACCCCGCGCCAGGGCGCAGCCGTGCACCGCGCCGGCCTGTTTGTAGATCGACTCATGCTGGCGCACCGAATCGAGCAGGCCGTAGAGCGTGGCTTCGGAAAGGCTGGCGGCGGCCGGCAGGCGGATGTCGTCGATTTCGTCCATCAGATCGCCGAATACCGTGCCCTGGCCGCAGCCGGTGGTGACCGTGCGTTTCTCGGTGCGGCTTTCGGCAATGCCGTTGCCGTGCCGGGTGGTGACGGCGACGGCATTGACCTCCCAGTCGACCTGCACGGCGGCGATTTCGTCGAGGCTGCCGATCAGGCGCTGGTTGCGCAGATAGCCCAGGGCCAGCGCTTCCGGCGCGGCGCCGAGGGTCATCAGGGTGACGATTTCGCGCTTGTCGACGTAGAGGGTCAGCGGGTGCTCGCCGGCAATGGCGGTCGGCACGATCTCGCCGCACTCGTTGACGGCATCGATTTCGAAGGTGAGCGGCCGGCTGGCCTGGCTGAGGAGTGGACGATTCATCGGCCAGATTCTACACTTGGCCCGAGTTTGGGCTATCCTGAAGGTCATAGTGATTTCAAGCGCCACCATGAAACAGTTTCCCGTCGCCGTGATATTGGAAAAGATCCAACTCGACAATCGCTGGGTCAGCGAAAAGTGGGAAGCGATCGGTGTCGTTCCCGCCTTCGACGCTGCGGTCGACGCACCGGCCAGGCGGATTTTCGCGGACGAACAGCGCGAACAGTTTCTCGCCGGCCATTTCACGCTCGAACTGTTCCGCGACGAGGTCGACAACTACCATCTCAACCTGACCTCGCCCGAGCCGCGCGTTTTCGTCATGTGGCGCATGGACGACGATTTCGCCAGGCCGATGGACGTCACGCTGAGCTATGGCGAAGCCGCCCGCTGGCTCGATTCCGGCGAGCAGTGCGACGGCGTGCCGATGCCGCCGGAAATTGCCGACTGGCTGGGCGACTTCGTCAATACCCACTACAAGCCGGCGGTGCGCAAGAAGATCAAGCGCAACGATCCGTTCGCCGGGCAGCGGCAAGCATGAGCGGCAGCCGTTTTCTCGAACGCTGGTCGCGCCTGAAAAAGGCCGCCGACAAGGCGTCGAGCGCGGAAATCCAGGACAGCGAAACCTTGCTCGCCCAACTCGGCCCGGACAGCGATTTCGGCCAGTTCCTGCGCCAGGAAATCAGCGAGGAAGTGCGCCGCAAGGCGATGAAGACCCTGTTCGCCGACCCGCATTTCAACGTGATGGACGGGTTGGACACCTACATCGACGATTACACGATCAGCGACCCGATTCCCGAAGCGATGCTGGCGACGCTCACCCAGGCGCGCGGCCTGCTTTTCGATGCCCCGGAAGAGGCGGCCGTGGCGGCCGAAACGCCCGCCGATTGCGACATTCTGGCCGGCGCTGGACAAAATGTCCCGGTGGCGCCGGCGGTGGCCGAGCCGCCGGCTGAAAATCAATGAGTTAGCGGGCTAACGCGCCGGTTTCTCGCTGGCACGAAGCCTGCTGTAAAGCCGTACTTTAGAAAGGTGAGTCCTTGAGTCAAGCCGTTTCCGCCAATCTGTACGCTACCGAATCCCCGCCGCTGGCCGCCGCGCTGGCGGCCCTAGCCGACCTGCACGCGCCGGAGCCGGTGCCGGCGGTCACCATGAATGCCGAAGGGCGCCTGCTCATCGTCGGCGAGGCGGATGTGGCGCTCGGCTGGGCCGAACGTCTGGCGGGGCAGCGGGAAGTGACCGTGCTGGCGCCGGTTGCGGTCGACCTGCCGGAAGAGGCCGATTTCGTTGTCGAGAGCGGCAGCGATGTGCGCCTGGCTGGTCACCTCGGCGCCTTCGGCGCCAGCTGGCGGGCTGCCGACGGCGTGCGGCAGGGTACTTTCGATGTCGTCCTCGATCTCTCGCCACAAGCGCTGCTGAACCGTGTCGAACTGCCGCCGGGCTATGTTGCGCCGGGGCGCGACCCGCTCGATCAGGCGCTGGCCGTCATCGATCTGCTCGCCTTCGACGGCGAGTTTGAAAAGCCGCGCTACGTCGCCGTCAATGAACGCCTGTGCGCCCACAGCCGCTCGCAGAAGGCCGGTTGCAGCAACTGCATCGAAGTTTGCGCGACCGAAGCGATTACCAGCGCCGGCGACAAAGTCGCCCTCGATCCTTACCTTTGCCAGGGCTGCGGCACCTGCACCACGGTCTGTCCATCCGGGGCGCTGGCCTTCCAGTATCCGCGCGTCGCCGATGCCGGTATCGCCATCAAGGCCCAGCTCAAGGCCTGGCGCGCCGCCGGTGGCGAGAACCCCTGCCTGCTGTTCCATTCCGCCGAAGCCGGAAAAAGGGAACTGGTGGCGCTCAAGCGTGCCGGCGGGAACTTGCCGGCCAACGTCATTCCGGTCGAAACCTGGAGCATCGACGCCGTCGGGCTCGACCTGATGCTCGGCGCCGTCGCCCTCGGCGCCTGTCAGGTTGCGCTGCTCGGTAGCGGTTCGCATGATCTGGCGCCGCTGCACAAGCAGGCCGGGCTGGCGCAGCGCATCCTCAACGGCCTCGGCTACGCCGGCGACTACGTGAAAGTCATCGCTGGCGGCAGCGACCTGACCGCCGCCTTTGCCGGCTGGCCGCCCGCCGCAGCCGTACCGCCGGCCGAATTCCGCCTGCTCGCCGAAAAGCGCACCACCCTCGAATTCGTCATCGATCACCTGCTACGCCATGCGCCGCTGGCCGTTGCCGCCATCGACCTGCCGGCCGGCTCGCCGTTCGGCAACGTCACCGTCAGCGATGCCTGCACGCTTTGCATGTCCTGCGTCGGTGCCTGTCCGGCCAGCGCGCTCAAGGCGGCGGCCGATGCGCCGCGTCTTTCCTTCCTCGAACGCAACTGCCTGCAATGCGGCTTGTGCGCGGAAACCTGCCCCGAGAATGCGATCACGCTGACGCCGCGTCTGCTGCTGGCCGAGCGCAAGCAGGAGCGGTTGTTGAAGGAGGCGGAGGTTTTCTGCTGTACGTCCTGCGGCAAGCCGATGGGCGCCAAGCCGGTCATCGACAGCATGCTGGCCCGCCTGGCCGGCCACAGCATGTTCGCCACGCCGGAGGCGCTGGCGCGCCTGACCCAATGTGGCGACTGCCGTGTGATCGACCTGATTACCAAGGAAAAGAGCCTCAACGCCTGGGAGATGACCGAATGAGCACCGTTCTCGATGTCCGTTCCGCGCCGGTGCTCAGCGATGAGGATCGCGCCCGTGCCGAACACTACGCCGTGTTGTCGCGCCTTTTCGCCAGCGCGCCGGATGCCGAATTCCTGCGCAAGCTGCCGGCGCTGGCCGCCACCTGGGGCAGCAGCAGGAACGCGCTCGGCCAGGCCTGGCTGATGCTGGGCGACGCCGCCCGCAGCATCGACGCCGAGCAACTGGAAGACGAATACACCCGGCTGTTCCTGACCATCGGCCGGCCGGACGTGATGCTGTTCGGTTCCTTCTACATGGCTGGCTTCCTGATGGAAGGGCCGGTCGTCGAGCTGCGCGCCGATCTCGCCGAGCTCGGGCTGGGCCGTCGCCTCGGCGTTACGGAATCCGAAGACCACATCGCGGCCCTGTGCGACGTCATGCGCCACCTGATCGTTACCGGTCCGGACGCCGCCGGCCTCGGCCGCCAGCAACTGTTTTTCACCCGGCACATCGCGCCGTGGTTCGAGGCGCTGTGCGACGCCCTCGAACGGGCGCCCGATGCCCGCTTTTATCCGCGTACCGCAGCCTTGGTGCGCGCCTTTTTCGAGATCGAGCGCCTGGCGTTCGACATGCTCTAGTTTTGTGAGGAGGGGAAATCATGACTGATCAAAAACCGGAAAACCTCAAGCGGCGCGGCTTTTTGCTCGCCGCCGGCGTCGGCGGTGCCGGCGCGGTGGCGGCGGTGGCCGTCGGTGTCGGCAAGGAAAAGACGCCGGCGGTGGCGGTCGTCAAGCCTGAAGACAAGCTTGGCAGTTACGAAGAAACCCGCCACGTCAGCAATTACTACCGCACGGCGCGGGTTTGAGCGGAGAGAAAACATGCTGACCAGAAAAGCGAAATCTGTCGCGCGCCCGGAAGCCGGTGTCATTTTGGCCTCTAATCCGGCGTCGACCGCAACAGGCAATGTGCTGGCCGCCACCATGGATCGCCGCACCTTCCTCAAGCGCTCCGGCCTCGCCGCTGGCGGCGGGGCGCTGGCGACCCAGTTGCCCTACAATATGATTGGCAGCGCCGAGGCGGCCGACGTCGTCAAGGACAAGACCGGCGTCGAGGTCAAGCGCACGGTATGCACCCACTGCTCGGTCGGCTGCGCCGTCGATGCCGTCGTCGAGAACGGCGTCTGGGTGCGCCAGGAGCCGGTCTTCGATTCGCCGATCAACCTCGGCGCGCACTGCGCCAAGGGCGCCTCGGTGCGCGAGCACGGCCACGGCGAGCATCGCCTGAAGTACCCGATGAAACTGGTCGATGGCAAGTACAAGCGGATCAGCTGGGAACAGGCGCTCAACGAAGTCGGCGACAAGCTGCTGGCGATCAGGAAGGAAAGCGGCCCGGACGCCACTTACTGGATCGGCTCGTCAAAGCACAGCAACGAGCAGGCTTACCTGCTGCGCAAGTTCGTGTCCTTCTTCGGCACCAACAACATGGACCACCAGGCCCGCATCTGCCACTCGACCACAGTCGCCGGCGTCGCCAACACCTGGGGTTACGGCGCCATGACCAACTCCTACAACGACATGCAGTTCTCCAAGGCGGCGCTGTACATCGGCTCGAATGCCGCCGAGGCGCACCCGGTGTCGCTGCTGCACATGCTGCATGCCAAGGAAAACGGCTGCAAGATGGCCGTCGTCGACCCGCGCTTCACGCGCACCGCGGCCAAGGCCGACATCTATACCCGCATCCGTTCCGGCACCGACATCCCCTTCATCTGGGGCATGCTCTACCACATCTTCAAGAACGGCTGGGAAGACAAGGAATTCATCAACGCCCGCGTCTTCGGCCTCGACAAGGTCAAGGCGGAAGTCATGACGTGGACGCCGGAGCGCGTCCAGGACGTCACCGGCATCCCCGAAGCCGAAGTCCTGCGCATCGCCGAGATGCTGGCCAAGAACAAGCCGTCCACCGTCGTCTGGTGCATGGGCCAGACCCAGCACACGGTCGGCAACGCCAACGTCCGCGCCATGTGCATCCTGCAGCTGGTGCTCGGCAACGTCGGCGTTTCGGGCGGCGGCACCAACATCTTCCGTGGTCACGATAATGTCCAGGGTGCCACCGACGTCGGCCCCAACCCGGATTCGCTGCCCGGCTACTACGGCCTCGCCGCCGGTTCCTGGAAACATTGGTGCAAGGTGTGGGGCGTTGACTACGAGTGGGTCAAGAGCCAGTATGCCTCGCAGGCGCTGATGGAAAAGTCCGGCATCACCGTCTCGCGCTGGATCGACGGCGTGCTGGAGAAGAACGAGAACATCGACCAGGATTCCAACCTGCGCGCCGTGGTCTACTGGGGCATGGCGCCGAACAGCCAGACGCGTGGCCTGGAAATGGTCGAGGCGATGAAGAAGCTCGACATGCTGGTCGTCATCGACCCCTATCCTTCCGCCACCGCGGCGATGGCGGCAATGATGCGCAAGGACGGCGTGTATCTGCTGCCGGCCTGCACGCAGTTCGAGACCTCCGGTTCGCGCACCGCCTCCAACCGTTCGCTCCAGTGGGGCGAGAAGGTCATCGAGCCGCTGTTCGAATCGAAGCCCGACCACACCCTGATGTACGCCTTCGCCAAGAAATTCGGCTTTGAGAAGGAACTGGTCAAGAACATCAAGCTGATCAAAGACAAGCAGGGCTGGGATGAGCCCGAGATCGAGGACATTCTGCGCGAAATCAACAAGGGCTGCTGGACCATCGGCTACACCGGCCAGTCGCCGGAACGCCTGAAGCTGCACATGAAGAACATGCACACCTTCGACGTCAAGACGCTGAAGGCCAAGGGCGGCCCCTGCGACGGCGACTATTTCGGCCTGCCCTGGCCGTGCTACGGCACGCCGGAACTCAAGCACCCCGGCACGCCCAACCTCTACGACACCTCGAAGCACGTGATGGACGGCGGCGGCAACTTCCGCGCCAACTTCGGCGTCGAGCGCGACGGCGTTTCGCTGCTCGCCGCCGACGGCTCGGCTTCCAAGGGCGCCGCGCTGCAGATGGGCTATCCCGAGTTCGACCACGTCCTGCTCAAGAAGCTCGGCTGGTGGGACGACCTGACCGAAGACGAAAAGAAGGCGGCCGAGGGCAAGAACTGGAAGACCGACCTGTCGGGCGGCATCCAGCGCGTCGTCATGCAGGTTTACGGCTGTCACCCGTTCGGCAACGCCCGTGCCCGTGCGCTGGTCTGGAACTTCCCCGACCCGGTGCCGCTGCACCGCGAGCCGATGTATTCGCCGCGCCCGGATCTGGTCGACAAGTTTCCGCAGCCGGATGACAAGAAGGTCTTCTGGCGCCTGCCGACGCTGTACAAGTCGCTGCAGGCCAAGGTTCGCGACATTTCCAAGGAATACCCGCTGGTCATGACTTCCGGCCGTCTCGTCGAGTACGAGGGCGGTGGCGACGAAACCCGCTCCAACCCGTGGCTCGCCGAGCTGCAGCAGGAAATGTTCTGCGAGGTGAATCCGCGCGACGCCAACAACGCCGGTTTCCGCAACAACGATTTCATGTGGGTCGAAACGCCGACCAAGGGCCGCATGAAGGTGCGTGCCCAGGTCACCGAGCGGGTGGCGCCGGGCACCGTTTTCCTGCCCTTCCACTTCGCCGGCTGGTGGCAGGGCAAGGACATGCTCGAGTACTACCCCGAAGGCGCAGCGCCGATCGTGCGCGGCGAGTCGGTCAACCAGGGCACGACCTATGGTTACGACTCGGTGACCATGATGCAGGAAACCAAGACCACGCTCTGCCGTGTCACCAAGGCCTAAAGGAGAAGAACAATGGCACGCATGAAATTCCTGTGTGACACCGAGCGCTGCATCGAATGCAACGGCTGCGTCACCGCCTGCAAGAACGAAAACGAAACGCCGTGGGGGGTTAACCGCCGCCGCGTCGTTACCATCAACGACGGGGTGCCGGGCGAACGTTCGGTTTCCGTGGCCTGCATGCATTGTTCCGACGCGCCGTGCATGGCGGTCTGCCCGACCGACTGCTTCTACAAGACGGAAGAGGGCGTCGTCCTGCACAACAAGGATGCCTGCATCGGCTGCGGCTACTGCTTCTTCGCCTGTCCTTTCGGCGCCCCGCAGTTCCCAAACGGCCCGGCGGCTTTCGGGGTGCGCGGCAAGATGGACAAGTGCACCTTCTGCGCCGGCGGCCCGGAAGAAAACGGCTCCAAGGCCGAATTCGAGAAATATGGACGAAACCGTCTGGCCGAAGGCAAGCTGCCGCTGTGCGCCGAAATGTGCTCGACCAAGGCGCTGCTCGCAGGCGACGCGCCGGTGATTTCCGACATCTACCGCGAGCGCGTCATGCGCCGCGGCAAGGCGGGCGAAGCCTGGGGCTGGAACACGGCCTACGGCAAGCCGGAACAGGCGGCACCGGCCGCCAAGGAGGCGGCAAAATGAAAAAGGCACTTTTTCTGGCGTTGACCGCAACCGTCGCCTTGGCCGCCTGCGGCGAGTACTCGCAGGTTCCCAACTACAAGCAGGGCAACTACCAGGGCAAATCGGATACCCGGCCATGGGAAGGCGAGAAATTCGCCGGTAACAAGCAGGCTTGGGAAAACGACCTGAGAGCGCGCAATCAGGGGCAAACCGAGTACAACCGGATCAAGTGAGGGGCCGACGATGACAACTTCAACACTGAGGTTCCGGCTCGGGCGCCTGCTCGTCGCCGGCTGCCTGATGCTGGCCGGAAGTCTGCCGCTCGCCGCGGCAGACAACCCGCCGCCGGCCCAGCAGCAGGTGGAGCGCCAGCAGACGCAACCGGGCAACAACGCGCCGGTCTGGCGCGAGGCGCGCTCGGGGGAATCCTTCTTCACGACCAACCGCGGCCCCGAGGCCGGCGTCCTGATCCAGAGCGAGGGCGACACCTGGCGGCATCTGCGCAACGGTCCGGTGACCTTCTACGGCGGCATCCTCCTGATGCTGGTGGCGGCGGCCATCCTCGTTTTCTACAAGATCAAGGGGCCGCTGACGCTGCACGACGCGCCCACCGGTCGCCTGATCCAGCGCTTTCCGCGCTACGAGCGGGTCGTGCACTGGCTCACCGCCGGCACTTTCCTGGTCCTGGCAGTCACCGGGCTGGCCATGCTGTTCGGCAAACACGTGCTGATCCCGGTGATCGGTCATTCGCTGTTCGGCTACCTGATGGTGCTCGGCAAGAACGTGCACAACTTCGTCGGGCCGCTGTTCGCCGCCTCGCTGCTGGCGATGATCGTCATCTGGGCGCGCGACAACGTCTGGCAGAACATCGACGCCCTGTGGATAAGCAAGGCGGGCGGGCTGATCACCGGTGAACACGTGCCTTCCGGGCGCTTCAACTTCGGCGAAAAGACCTGGTTCTGGATCGGCGTCACCATCCTTGGCCTGACCGTCTCGATTTCGGGTTTCGTCATGAACTTCCCGAACTTCGACCAGACGCGCAACGACATGCAGATCGCCAACATCGTCCATTCGGTGTCGGCCATCGTCATGCTGCTGCTCGCCTTCGGCCACATCTACATGGGAACCATCGGCGCCCACGGCGCCTACCAGTCGATGAAGACCGGCTACGTCGACGAAACCTGGGCGCGCGAGCACCACGAGCAGTGGTACAACGACGTCAAGGCCGGCAAGTCCGGCCATCCGCAAGGCTAAAGGGAGGAACGAACATGAAGCACAGCAAATTTGCCCTGATTCTGGCGTTGACCGTAGCCAGTGCCGGCGCCTGGGCCAAGTTGCCGCCGCCGTCCGAGGAGGCCAAGGCCAAGGCGGAAGAAGCCAAGGCCAAGGCCGCCGAAACGGCCAAACTCGAAGCCGAGCAACTGGCCAATGCCCAGAACCGCGTCGCCGAGGCCTTCATCAGACAGCAGAAGGCCAAGGGCATCACCGTCAAGCCGACGCCGATCGCCCCGCCGGCACCGCCTGCCGCCGCGGTACCGGCGGCTCCGGTTGCGGCAGCCCCTGCCGCCCCGGCACCCGCAGCGCAGAAATAACCACTGTCGTATCTTCGCAGCGCCCGGCGGGTGACTGTCGGGCGTTGTTACGTCTGAGTCCTCAATTGTCGCCCTGCGATTAGGCACAGGATGTTATGCGGGGTCCCCCGGCTATTGCATGCAGCGGCGCAGCGCGGCGCTGGCCTGGTCGACGGCGATCGACAGGGCCAGCATGGCGATGATTACGGTCGACGCCTGCGCATAGTGGAAAAGCGACAGTTCGAAATAGAGCAACTGGCCCAGCCCGCCCGCGCCGACGAAGCCGAGGATGGCGGCCATGCGGATGTTCATTTCCCAGCGGTAAAGCGTATAGGCGATCAACTGCGGCGCGGCGCCGGGCAAGGTGCCGTAGAGAAAGGCGAGGCCGCCGGGCGCGCCGGCCAGGCGCAGCGCGTTGCCGGGGGCGAGCGGTGCGTTGTCGAGCGCTTCGGCGTAGAGGCGACCGAGGACGCCGGTGGTGTGCAGGGTCAGCGCCAGCGCGCCGGCGAAGGGGCCGAGGCCGACGGCGAGGGCGGTGATGGTCGCCCAGACCAGTTCCGGCACCGAGCGCAGGGTGTTGAGCAGGAAACTGAACGGCGCCCGCCAGGCCGGTAGCGCGAGCAGCAGGCCGGCGCCGGCGGCGAGCAGGGTGCCGACAACCGAGATGGCCAGCGTTTCCCAGATGCCCTTGCCGACCTTGGCCAGCCAGTCGGGCGAGAGGTCGGGCGGGAAGAAGCTGGCGACGAATTCGCCGATGCTGTGGGCGGCTTCTGCGGTCAACAGCGATTTCAGATCAATTTCCAGAAAAATGAAACTGGCGATGACGCTACCGACCAGGGTCAGCCCGACGACAGCGCTACGCCAGCCGAAGGGCGAGGCAAGATTGGCCGGCGGCGTGTCGAGCGCCCGGCGCAGCCAGCCGGACAGGCCATCAGCGGCGAAAACGAGGACCATGAAGGCGAGCAGGATGGTCGCCGCTTCGCCGCCGTTGAGCATCTTCATCGCCTGATCCATCAATTGGCCGAGGCCGCCGGCGCCGACGAAGCCCATGACCACCGAGGCGCGGATGGCGCATTCCCAGCGATAGACGGTGTAGGAGGCCAGCTCCTTCGAAGCCTGCGGAATCAGCCCGTAGAGGATGGCCAGCAGCCGGCCGGCGCCGTTGTGGCGCAGGGCGCGGGCCGGGGCGGCGTCGACCGATTCGAGGATTTCGGCATAGACCTTGGCCAGCATGCCGCCGTAGGTCAGGCCGAGCGCCAGCACGCCGGCCGCCGGGCCGAGGCCGAAGACGCGGACGAAAACGAGCGCCCAGACCAGTTCGGGAATGCCGCGCAGGAGGGTGAGCAGGCTGCGGGTGAGCGGATTCAGCGTGGTTTTTTCACGCCCCGCCCCGCTCGCCAGATAAGCCAGCGGCACGGCGAGCAGGAAGGCCAGCGCCATGCCGGCGGTGGCGATGGCCAGCGTTTCCAGCATCGCCTTGCCCAGGTAGCCGAGAAATTCGGCGCCGGTTTCCGGCGGTAAAAAGCCCGCCAGGAAATTGCCGATCACTTTCAGGTTGCCCGGATCGAACAAGACGCCCGGCTTGACCTCGGCGGCCTGAAGCAGGGGCCACAGGACGGCGAGCGTCGCCAGCGCGCCGATCAGGCGGGAGCGGGCCGCCGGGTCGCGGGCGGCCGGGTTCAGCAGCATGCCGCGCGCGTCGCCGCGTCGTTGGCGGCGCTTTGCAGCAGGAAGTGCGGTTCGTGCGCCTGCACCGGCAATTCCTCGCCTTCGCTGGCGTAGAGGTCATGCAGCAGGGGCGTGCCGACTTCGGCAGCCGGCAGGTCGAAGGCGATGCGCCCGGCCTTGACGCCGACGATGCGGGAAAAATTGCCGAGCGCCAGGTCGACCGCATGCAGGCTGGCCACCAGCGTCGCGCCGCGCGCTTCGGCGTCGGCGATCAGCAGGCGAATGGTGGCCAGTGCCAGCGTCGGGTCGAGCGCCGATACCGGCTCATCGGCGAGGATCAGGTCGGGTTGCTGGTAAAGCACGCGGGCGATGCCGACGCGCTGCAACTGGCCGCCGGAGAGCTGATCGCAGCGGGCGAACAGCTTGTCGGCCAGATCGACACGTGCGAGCGCGGCGCGGGCACCGGGCACGTCGAGCGGGTAGATCAGCGAGGCGAGCGACTTCCAGGCCGGCCACTGGCCCAGCTTGCCGGCCAGCACCGCCGTCACCACCCGTTGCCGGCCGGGAAGCGGCGGCGCCTGATGGACGGTGCCGATGCGCGAGCGCAGCGCCTTGCTTGCTACGGTCGACGGCGAAAAAGGGCCAAAATCCAGAATTTCAGCCGTGCCGATGCTGGGCGCCAGCGCCGTGCCGAGCACCGACAGCAGCGAGGTCTTGCCGGCGCCGGAAGGGCCGATCAGGGCGATGCGCTCGCCCCGCGCCGCCTTCAGCGTGATGCCGGATAAAGCCGTGAAACCATTGGCGTGGGTCAGCCCCACGCCATCCAGCGCAAAACTCACTTCAACAAACCGGCGGCCTGGGCGGCCTTTTCGATACCGTCGTAGTTTTCCTTTTTGGTCGGAATAAATTTCGCGGCCCGTTGCAGCGCCATGATTTCCTTGTCGTCCGGGTTGTTCGGGTCGAGCTTGAGGAAGGCGTCGGTCAGTTTCTTGATCAAGGCCAGGTCGAGATCGCCGCGCACGGTCCAGTTGTAATCGAAGTAGGGCGGCGTGGTGGCGAAGACGCGCACCTTGTCGGTATCGACCTTCTTGGTTTCGACCAGTTTGTCCCAGACGGAGGCGTTGAGCACGCCGGCGTCGGCCTTGCCGGCGGCGACGAAGGCGACCGTGGCGTCATGGGCGCCGGAGAAGGCGACGTTCTTGAAATCCTTCTCGGGGTTGAGGCCGGCCTGTTGCAGGAAGTAGCGCGGCATCAGGCTGCCGGAAGTCGACGACGGCGCGCCGAAGGCGAAGGTCTTGCCCTTGAGGTCGTTCAGCGACTTGATCGTCGGGTCGGCGGTGATGAATTTGGAGGTGAATTTGGCATCCTCCTCGCGCTGGACGATGGGGATGGCGGTGCCGTTGGTACGGATTTTCGCCTGCACGTAGGTGAAGCCGCCGAGCCAGGCGAGGTCGATCTTCTTGGTGGCCAGCGACTCGACGACGGCGGCGTAGTCGGAAACCGGCACGAAGACGACCTTCATGCCGGTCTGCGCTTCGAGGTATTTGCCGAGCGGTGCGAACTTGCGTTGCAGCTCGGTTGGCGCTTCATCGGGGATCGCCGAAACGCGCAACACGGCGTCGGCGGCAAAAGCGGGGGCGGAAGCCGAGGCAGCGAGGGCGCAGACAAGCGCGCCCTTGAGCGCCAGCCGGCGCAGGGTGGAAACAGTCATGTGGTGCTCCGATTTATCCAGCAACTGCCACCGTGCGGATCGTCACGGCAGCTTACAAGGCGCCAAAGCGCCACCCGTTCAGTGCGGTACACAGACCGCATTCGGCATTATAGCCGCGCGCCGCGCGTGGTTTCCGTCGCTTGCCCGCCGGTGTTATCCTGCCGCGGCCATGACCGCCACCCTGCTTGACGCCCTTGCGCTGCTCGGCAGCTTCGACCATCGATTGCTCGAAATCGTCGGTCTGTCGCTGCGCGTCAGCCTGAGCGCGCTGGTCATCGGCGCCCTGCTCGGCCTGCCGCTCGGCGCCTGGCTGGCGGTGGCGGACTTTCGCGGCCGCGGCGCCCTGATCGTCGCGCTCAATGCGCTGATGGGCCTGCCGTCCGTCGTCGTCGGCGTCCTCGTCTATCTCGCCCTGTCGCGCAGCGGGCCGTTCGGTGGCTACGGGCTGCTCTTTTCGCCGGCGGCGATGGTCGTCGCCCAGAGCGTGCTGGTGGTGCCGCTGATCGCCGCCGTCAGCCGGCAGATCGTCGAGGATGCGTGGAAGGAATACGCGCCGGAGTTTTCGCT
>WBZX01001165.1_pt1 | contig 20470 bp, 16 predicted proteins | sample 5204211 | NCBI WGS metagenome assembly WBZX01 (sample SAMN12344362, study PRJNA552823) | activated sludge metagenome | biome: Activated sludge suspended growth; feature: Nitrification reactor; material: Wastewater; isolation source: activated sludge from nitrification reactor of wastewater... | reverse complement strand
GCGACCTTGCGCGCGGCATCGAGGGCGGCCTTGCCCTCGTCGGTCGCGCGGTTGCCGATGCCCTGCACCGCCATGTGCACGATCGGCGCGCTCGCGCCCGAGGGCTGAGCGATCCACATGGTCGCGCTCGACAGCGGGGCCAGCAGCGAGAGCGCGGCCTTGACCTGCGAGGCCTTCACCTCGGTGGTGCTCTTGAGCGCAGCGTCGATGACCTTCTGCATCGCCGCGCCCTGCAGCGCATCGACCGGCAGGTGCACCACCGCGCTGACCTCGTTGCGGGGCAGCGCGTCGGCGAGCTGGTGCGGCAGCGAGGCCAGCAGATCAGCCGAAGGTCCGCCGCCGCCGCCCTCCAACATCTTGCCGACGTTGGTGGCGTTGGGTCCGATCGCGACCGTCATCATCTGATCGTGGGCAAAGCTCCAGATGTCGGGGCTGAGACCCGCGTAGGCCTCGAGCACGTCGAAGTCCTTCACGCCGCCGAGCGCGACGTGGAAGGCATCGACGGTCGATCCACCGCCCTGCACCTGGGTCTTCTCCCAGGTGAGCTTGCTGTCGGCGACGTCGGGCACGGTCTTGGGCAGCTTCGCCTCCTCCTTGAGGAGGTCGTCGAACGCCGCGGGTACGGTGCTGACGTCGGTCATGCCCATCGTCACGAACAGCGCGCCGGGATCGACGTCGCCGGCGACCACGAACTCGCCGGTGAGGCTCTTCATCGCGGTCGCGACCGACGGCGGGGCTCCGGCGGCGGCCTGCTCGATGCCCGAGGCCATGATCGCCGGGTTGACCCGCGCCCACATGAAGCCGGCACCGGCCTGCACCTGCGCGAGCGTGGTCGCCGAGCCGGCCTGCAGCATCGCCTTGAGCGGTGCCGTCTGCTGGTTGTCGGGCATCGCCATCGCGACGTGGACCAGGCCGGGCAGCGTCGCGATCGCGAACGACACCGGCGTGCCGTCGGCGTCGATGGCCCCCATCACGTTCGACTCGTCGAGGTCGACGCCCGGCAAGCGATCGCTCAGCAGCTTGCGCACCGCCGCGGGATCGGCGGCCGGCTTGTAGCCGTCGAGGGTCGCCTGGTCTTTCGCGCAGGCGTTCCAGCCGGCGTGACCATCGAGCGCCTTGCAGCTCGCGAGATCCTTCGGAGTCTCACCGAGCGCCGTCGCGAGATCGGCGATGGCGGTGGGCTTGTCGGCCGCGAACACGAGCACGGACTTGTCCGGCGCGTACTCGATCATCACGCCGCCCTCCTGCGGGCGCAGGCCCGCGGTGGCGATCGCCGCGACCAGGGCGTCGACCTTGGCCTTGCCCTCACCGAGCTTCTCCTTCGCCTGGGCGAGGTCCGGCGGTGTGCTCGGCTCCGCGGCGAGCAACGCGAGCGAGCCATCGAGGAACTTGGCCTCCTCCTCGGCGTACTCGGCGATCACCGAGGCATCGCGCATGATCATGAACTGCGCCTTGTCGTCCGGGACGAACGCCAGCATCGCGTCGAGCCCGGTGAGCATCGGCGCCACGGGGATCGGCGCGGCCTCGACCGGCTTCTCCTCGGGCTTCTTGTCCTCGGCCTTGGCTTCGACGGGCTTTTCCTCGGCCTTCTCCTCGGTCTTGGCCTCGTCGGTGGAGTCTTTCTTGCCGGTGAGTTCCTCGATCTTGCTGCAGCCGGGGACCGCAGAGGACATGAGGAAGATCAACGAAAGCGGCATCGCGACGCCGCATCGCCTGGTGGGGAGCATGGTGCGGAGCATACAGGCAGGCGGTGGCCCGCGGTAGGGCGGCCGCACGTGATGACGAAGTCTGGACGATGCGCGGCTGTGACCCGCGACGGCGGTTTCGTTCGGCATGGGTCCATGCGGACGCGGGTAGATCGGAGGCCGTTGCCCGTGCGTCGACACCCGTCGCCGCGCGTCCGCCAACGGTGGACCTGCCGCACCCGAACGCGGTAGCGTTGGGGCGCGGGAGCATTGTCCATGGGCTTTTCGGAGAAGATGCGCGACAGCCTCGGCGCCGAGGGGGCGAGGATCGAGGTCGCAGCCCCGGAGCACGCAGTTTCGCCGGGCGACACCGCCACCATCCACGTGGCGATCGTGGGCGGCACCAAGCCGGCGGTGGTCGATGCCCTGGTGTTGCGCCTGGTCGAGGCCGACCGCCACTGGCGCGACGAGCAAGGCGCGACCCTCAGCGAGGCGGAGGTGGGGACCCGCGACGATCGTTCGCAGCTCACCGCGGGCTGGACCCGCAATACGCTGTTCGAGCGCCGAATCGAGGTCGGCGTCACGGTCGACCCCGGCGCCCGCCACGAGCTGACCGTGGAGCTCGCCGTGCCGATCGCGTGCCGGCCCTCCGACCCCGCGTGCAACCACGCGCTGCACGTGCAGGCCGACATCAAGGGCCAGATCGATCCCACCGGACAGGCGCGACTCAAGGTCGGCTGAGGGCGCGGTCGCACCGGCGACCACGCCAGCCCACCCGCCATGGCCCTCCCGTCGTGGCCTCCGGGGATCGCTGCGATTGCGGGCGCGCCGCGGCGCGCCGTACGATCGCGGACATGGCTTGTCGTTCGAAGGTGTGGGTGGTTCGCGCCGCTCGGGTCGTGACCGCCGCGACGGTACTGTGCATCGCACGACCGGCGAACGCCGAGCGGGTGGTGTACCTCAACCTCGATCCGCAGGCGCTCAACTCGGGCGCCGGCAACGACCCTGCGCAGAACTCCCACGCGACCACCGGCTTCGTGCCGGGGTCGATTGGCGGCTGGCCGACGCTGTCGGATGCCGACCGCGCGCTGCTGCTGCACTGGTTCAAGCAGGCGACGGTGCCGTTCGACATCCGCTTCGTGCTCGATCGCCCGGCGGTCGGCACCTACGACATGCTGGTCTTCGGCTCCGAGGCCGACAACACCGCGCTGTTCCCATCGCTCGGGTGCTCACCCGCGATCGGCCTGGCCGACTGCACCGACACCGACGCCGAGGACATCTCGTTCATGTTCTGGGGCTGCATGCCGGCCGCGCAGCAGGACGAGCTCGAGCGCGTCGCCTTCTATGGGCTCACCGCCATGGGCTTCAGCTGGGGCCTCGAGAACCTGGTCGGCACCGGCCAGATCATGGGCTCCTACAGCCTGACCGGTCTCGAGTTCGGCAGCGTGTGCACGGCGATCTCGGGCACCTCGCAGTGCACCCACAGTGGCTGCGGGGCCAGCCAGCAGAACTCCACCACCGACCTGAACGGCGTGATCGGACCCCGCGTCGACGACGGCCCGCCGGTGGTCACCATCACCGCACCGACGAACTACGCGATCGTCGATCCCGAGCTCACCATCGCGGCGACCGTCGACGACGCCTTCGGTGGGGTCGCCGTCGCGCTCGAGGTGGTCGAGGCGGGCCAGTCCCTCGACGACGACGTGCCGCCGCACTCGTGGCACCTGCAGGCGATCCCGGCCGGCAAGTGGACACTGCGCGTGACGGCCACCGATGCCGACGCGAACGTGAGCATGCAAGAGGTCGTGGTGTGTGTCGGTCTCGACGAGTGCAACGATGAGGTCGGCGGCAGCAGCAGCGGTGGTGGCAGCTCGTCCGACGGCGGTGGTGCAGACACCAGCACCGGCGCCGCCGAGACCACCACCGGCGAGGCCGCCAGCTCGAGCGACGGTGGTGGGAACGACACCGGCGGTGCGGTGACCGGCGTGGGCACGACCCTCACCACCGGGGGCTTCGGCGGCGGCGATGCGGCGCCGGGCTGCGGCTGCGCGAGCGCCCCACGTGGTGGCGCGGGCGCGTGGGGCCTGGCGCTGCTGGTCGCGTGCACGCGGCGTCGACGATTCGCCGCATCGCGGGCCAAACGCCTCGCGCAGCCGCCGGTGGGACCACGCGGCGCGACAGGATCCTAGCGGCGCCCGTCGGCTGCGACGGCGGCGGGCGGGTCCGGCGGCGGCCCTTCGCGCACGAAGGTCCAGTCGCCGGCGCCGGCGTTGCTGCCGTCGCCGCGCCCGAACGAACCCGTCAGCGCGGAGCTGTCGCGGTTGACCAGCAGCCACCCGGCTCCACGATCGCCACGGCCGTCCTGCCACGTGAACTCGACGAGATTCGAGGCCTTGCGCTCGCCGTCGGGGCCGGCGATCTGCACGTGCGTCATGTTGAGCACGTAGCGTCGCTCGATGGCATCGGCCGCGAACAGCCCGCGGTAGCGCATGGGCGCCAGCTCGTCGACCACGAAGTCCCCCGCGACGCCCGCGATCTCGCCGTGCCAGCGCCCCGCGACCGTGACCGGCTCGGCGTAGAGCTCCGCGGGTGGCAGGTCGGGGGTCTCGGTCTTGTCGCAGGCGGCCGTCATCAACGCCAGCCACAACCAACGCGGGCTCACCATCGCCACAGCACTCCTTGCAGCAACGCCGTCGTGCGTCGGGCACGACGTTGTGCCCGCGCGCCGCGACCGAGCGTCGCGAGTCGCACGGTGCCGGCCACGAGCAGCGCCGCACCGACCGACACCAACGCCGCCGCCGCGACGCTGAAGCGTCGCGCACGATCGAGGTGTTGCGCGAAGGCGCCGTGCTCGGTCGATCCGATCGCGGCCCGTCGCTGGCTCGCCATGCCGCCGTAGAGTCCAGCGCCGACGAGCAGCCCCACCCCTCCGATCGCGACCAACGACAGCCCGAGCGCATCGTCGGCCGGACGCGGTCGCGGGGTCGGCTGCGGCGGCGTGGTGCCGCCCGCGTCGTCGTCGTCCCCGCTCGCCGGCGGCTGCTCACCGCAGGCCGCGATCGCCTCACGTGCCGCGCGGGCACCCGCGGCCGGCGGCGCGGCGTCGAGGTAGAGCCGATAGAACTCGACCGCCGTGTCGCAGTGGCCGTCGGCGCGCTCGATCTGCGCGCGTGCGTAGAGGAACTCCGGCCAGGGCTCGATCATGTATGCGCGCGCGATCGCTGTGCGTGCTGCCCGGTAGTCGCCGGCCTCGAAGTGGTGCAGCGCCTCCTCGGCGGCCGCGGCCGCGGGCCGCGACGGTGTGCCGCCGTCGTCGGCGATCCCGGCGGGATCGAGCGAGGGTCGAGTCGGCGCCGGCGCGAGCGCGACGGCCACGGCGAGCAGGTGCGCGGACATCCGTCAGTCGTGGGGCGGGAACAGGGCGTTCGGCCGCGAGGGCGTCGGCGCGTGCGGACCGGCGGTCGAGGGGACCGACACGTCGACGCTCGGGCGCGTGCCGGCGGCGGCCCGGGCCCGCGGCTTGACCTTGCGCGCCGACGAGGTCGGCGGTGGCGCGGCGTCGTCTTCGACGTCGTCGGGCACGAGCTCGATGTCCACCACCGCATCATCGCCGATCACCGCGTCGGCTCCGGCGGCGTCGGGCGTGCCCGCACCCTCCCCGGCCGCGCCGCCGTGGGGCGCGTCGTTGGGGGGCACCGCGGGCACCACCGCGAGCCCTCGTGCGGTCGCGGGCTCGGTCGCAGCGGCGGGCTCGGTCGGGGCCGCATCGATCGCAGCTTCGCTCTCCGGCTCGGACGCGATCGCAGTCGCCGCGGGTTGCGGCGTCTGGGCCGAGCGCCACCACTGCAGCGCGCCCACGCCCATCGCCGCGACGACACCGACCGCGGCCACGGCCGCGACGACCACCGCCGCACGCGTGGGCCCTCGCCGCGGCGCGAGCTCGGCGGCCATGCGCGTCGCGGCGTCCTCGTCGACGGGGGCCGCATCGGCACCGGTGCCCATGCTGCCCTTGCCGAAGGTCGGATAGGGCTCGTCGCCGAACAACCCATGCATGTACTCGGCGAGCCCGTGATGACCCACGCGCAGGCGCGCGGCGTGGGCAAAGGCCTCGAGCTCGAGGCCCAACGCCTGCGCCGTCGCGGGACGCTGCGCCGGATCACGGTGCAGCGCCCGCATGACGATCTCGGCCAGCGCAGGCGGATAGTCGGGCTGCAGCTGTCGCGGGTCCGGCACCATGCCGAACACGATCTTGCTCATCACCGCGTAGTCGTGATCGCCGACGAACAGTCGCTGCCCGACGGTCAGCTCCCACAGCAGGATCCCGAGCGCGAACACGTCGCTGCGACGATCGACGACGTCACCGCGGCACTGCTCGGGCGACATGTATCCACGCTTGCCCTTGACCACGCCGGCCTGTGTGGCCTTCGAGCGGGCCTCGGCCCGCGCGATGCCGAAGTCGACCAGCTTGACCACGCCGTCGAAGGTGACCAGCAGGTTCGACGGCGACACGTCGCGGTGCACCAGCTGCAGTGGCACGCCGTCGGGGCCGCAGCGCTCGTGGGCGTGGTGCAGGCCGGCCGCGGCCGGCAACACCAGCGACAGCGCCACCTCGAGCGGCATCGGGCCCGGCGGCGCGGTCTTGAGGATCGACCGCAGGTCGCGGCCGTGCACGTACTCCATCGCGTAGAAGTGGTCATCGCCCACGCGACCGATGTCGACGACGTGCGCGATGTTGGGATGATCGAGGGTGCCGGCGAGGCGCGCCTCGTCGAGGAACATCGCGATGAACTCGGGGTCGTCGGCGACGTGGGGCAGCACCAGCTTGAGGGCGAACAGCTTGTCGAAGCCACCGATGCCGCGCGCACGCACCAGGTAGAGCTCGGCCATGCCGCCCGAGCCGATGCGCCGCACGATGGTGTACCGCCCCATCGTCGTGCCAGGCGCGAGCACGCGTGGCCGCAGCGTCACTTCGCCGAGCGGTTGCATCCCTCGGCCCCAGCATACGATCGCCGCCGGTCGCAAGGCGAGCCGTCCCGTCGACGCCCCGCGCGCGCGGGCGGGCGCTGCCGCTAGCGCGGGCGCTTGGTCGGCACGTGGGCATCCGCGAGCGATCGCGTCCAGCCCTCGAGATCCGCGAGCAGCGCACTGCGCGGCGACTCCGGCCCGCCGAGCTGGTCGACGTAGTAGCGCAGCAGCTCCCGCGCTCTCGCGAGACGCGTCGTGACCGTGCTGACCGGCACACCCGTGGCAGCGGCGACCTCGCCGGTGCGCAGGCCCTGCCAGTAGAACAGCTCGACGGTGAGCTGCAGCTCACCCGACAGCTGCGCGAAGGCGATGAGCAGCAGGTGTTGCTCCTGGCGACGACCCACCATCGCCGAAGGTGAGGTCCGCGTCAGGTTGTCGTCGACGTTGCGCTCGAGCATCGACTGGAAGCGAGCATGGGCTCGCAAATGCTTGAGCAGCTGGTTGCGAGCGATGCCGAACAAGAACCCGCGAAAGCTGGCATCACCGCGGAAGCTATCGAGCGCCTCGACGCACGCGAGGAAGGTCCGCTGCGTGAGATCGTCGGCGCCCTCCGGCAGCCGCCGCGCGAAGAAGGCATGCACGCTCGCGTAGTGGCGGGCGAACAATTGTCCGCCCGCGGTCTCGTCACCGCCCCGCCACGCCCGCAGTAGCGCGAACTCACCGTCGTCGGCCGCGTTGCCGTCGCCGTCCCCCGTCACCATCCGCCGTAAAAGCGTACTCCCGGTCGACCACGCTTGTCACAGGCGCGGCCGATCCGCGACCATGGCGCGATGCGTCCGTCGTCCACGCCGCTGACGTACGCGCTGGTCGGCGCGCTCGCGAGCGTGGGTGGCCCCGCGTGTCTACGCGACGGCGTGTTCCAGTGCGTCGAGGACGGCAGTTGCCGCGACGGCGGCGCGATGGGTCGCTGCGAGCCGAGCGGGTACTGCAGCTTCGCCGACCTGCGGTGCGAGTCCGGCGCTCGCTATAGTCGCTTCGCGTCGCCGCCGCTCGCCGGCCGCTGCACGACGGTGGGTGGCAGCGAGGGCGGATCGTCGAGTACCGCCGACGACGGCTTCGACACCGCGTTCGAGGACGGTAGCAGCAGCAGCGCAAGCGCGGTGGTCGACGCGGGACCACCGGCCGTGCGCACGCCGGTGGTGCCGGCGTGCGGCAACGGCTACCTCGAGGACACGGAGATCTGCGACGACGGCAACCTCGTCGACGCCGACGGCTGCAACGTCGACTGCGTACCGTCGGGCACCGTGAGGTGGACCACGCTGCAGCAGGGCGACGCCGGCGGCAACGACTACGGCTTCGCGCTGGCGTTGCTGCCCGACGGCAACATCATCACCGCCGGCCGTTCGGCGGGCGACAGCGGCGACGCGTGGTTCTCGCGCTTCGATGCCGCCGACGGCAGCCTCCTGCGCAAGTGGCTGAACTCCACCGAGCAGCCCGAGGAGGCCCGTGCGGTCGTGATCGACGATGCCGCGAACATCTACGGCGCCGGTTGGTACCGCTGGGCCGACACCAGCACGCGCCGCGAAGACCAGCTCGTTGGAGCCTACTTCGATCACGCGATCGAGGGCGGTGAGCCCGGCGCGGCGGTGGAGCAGCTGTGGATGCATCGCGCCGACAGCACCGCCCACGGCGACGACCGCTCCTATGCCGCAGCGCTGCGGGCCAACCGCACGCAGGTGGTCGTGTTCGGCAAGGGCGGCGCCGACACGGACATCGACAGCTTCGTGCGCGGCTACCCACTCGGGGGCACCACGCCGGCGTGGTCGAGCCTGGCTGGCATCGACGCGCGTGCCGACGAGGTGCGCGCAGGGGTGGTCGACGCCGACGAGCACATCTATGCCGCTGGGGTCGTCACCACCAACAACAACGGCAGGACCGACGCGTGGATCGGCGAGCTCGGTGCGCCGGTGGGCACCAGCGCGATGTGGCTGTGGCACGCGCGGCTCGGCACCGCGACCGTCGACGAGCTCGCGCAGGCGATCGCAGTCGCCGACGACGACACCCTGCTCGTCGGGGGCCACGTGGGCCTGCGCGCGATGTGGGCCCGCTTCGATCGCGCCGGGCTCGAGCTGGAGCGGTGGGTCGATCCGGGTGATCAGATCTCGGAGATCCACGGCGTCGCTGTCGACGGCACCGGTGCGTTCGTGACCGTGGGCTACGTCGAGAGCCTGGCCCACCTCGAGGACATCACGGTGACCAAGTACGACGTCACGGGCACGCGAGCGTGGGCCGATCGCTACGACGGCGACGCCAGCGGCAACGACCGCGCGCGCGCCGTCGTCGTGACCGAGGACGACGACGTGATCGTCGTTGGCCATGCGGTCACTGCCCTGGGCGCCTCGGACCTGTGGCTTCGTCGCTACGCCCCCTGACGCCGCACCCAGGGGCCAAGCGCAAGGGCCTACCGCAAGGGCCACCCCGGCACGGCGCCCGCCGCCGAGCCTCCGCGCGCGAAGGCTTTGCGTCGGACGGCAATTCCCGCGGGGCTGCCGTGTGCAGGCCAGCTTTCATTGTCATGCTCGGGCCGACCGTGAGCACCGCGACCCCGCCGATGCCCGAGCGCGCCGTGCTGTCCGCACGCGGTCTGACCAAGGTCTACCGCATGGGTGAGGTCGAGGTGCACGCGCTGCGGGGCGTGGATCTCGACCTGTTCGAGGGCGAGTTCGTGGTGCTGCTGGGGGCCTCCGGCTCGGGCAAGTCGACGCTGCTCAACATCCTCGGCGGGCTCGACCAGCCCAGCGGCGGCTCGGTGCGGCACCGCGGCGACGAGCTCACGCGCGCCGACGAAGGCGCGCTCACCCGCTACCGCCGCGAGCACGTGGGCTTCGTGTTCCAGTTCTACAACCTCATCCCGAGCCTCACCGCGCGGGAGAACGTCGCGCTCGTCACCGACATCTGCACGCACCCGATGACGCCGGACGAGGCGCTCGCGATGGTCGGCCTCGGCCATCGGGTCGACCACTTCCCCGCACAGATGTCGGGTGGCGAGCAGCAGCGGGTCGCGATCGCCCGCGCGATCGCGAAGCGACCCGAGGTGTTGCTGTGCGACGAGCCCACCGGCGCGCTCGACGTGGTGACCGGCAAGGTCGTGCTCGCGGTGCTCGAGCGGGTCAACCGCGAGCTCGGCACCACCACCGCGATCATCACCCACAACGCCGCGATCGCGCGCATGGCCTCGCGCGTGATCACCTTCGCCGACGGTCGCGCCCAGCAAGTGACGACCAACGACCGCCGGGCCGCCGCCGAGGAGATCGAGTGGTGAGGGCGCTCGATCGCAAGCTGCTGCGCGAGCTCGGCAACCTGCGGCTGCAGCTGCTGGCCATCGTCATGGTGCTCGCCAGCGGGGTCGCCAGCTACGTATCGATGCTGAGCGCCTACGACTCGCTGGCGCGCTCGCAGGACAGCTACTACGCGGCCTCGGCCTTCGCCGACGTCTGGGCCACCGCCAGCACCGCGCCGGCGTCGCTGCGCCACCGCATCCTCGAAGTGCCCGGCGTGGCGCAGGTCGAGACCCGCGTGGTGCAGTCGATCACCCTCGATCTTCCCGACATGTCCGAGCCAGCCACCGGTCGGCTGCTCTCGATGCCCGCGCGCGCCGACGGGCTCAACCGTCTACACCTTCGGGCGGGTCGCTGGCCCGAGCCCGGACGCAGCGGCGAGACGTTGATCAACGAGGCCTTCGCCAACGTGCACCAGCTGGGTCCGGGCGACGCGCTGTGGTGCGTGATGAACGGCCGGCGTGAGCAGCTGCACGTGGTCGGCATCGCATTGTCGCCGGAGTACGTCTACTCGGTGTCGGCGGGCTCGCCGTGGCCCGACGACAAGCGCGCGGCGATCCTCTGGATGGACCACGAGGTGCTCGCCGACGCGTTCGCGATGCGGGGCGCGTTCAACGACGTCACGCTCGCGCTCGGCGTCGGCGCCAGCGAACGCGACGTCATCGCCGCGGTCGATCGCCTGCTGGCGCCCTGGGGCGGGGTCTCGGCCCACGGCCGCTCGCTGCAGAGCTCGCACCGTTTCCTCGCCGACGAGCTGCAGCAGCTGCGCTCGATGGGGCAGGTGGTGCCCATGATCTTCCTCGGGGTCGCGGCGTTCCTGCTGAACGCGGTGCTCTCGCGCATCGTGGGCGGACAGCGCGAGCAGATCGCTGCGCTCAAGGCCCTGGGCTACGGCAACCTCCGGCTCGGCGTCCACTATGCCGAGCTCGCGTTGGTGGTCGTCACGGTCGGCAGCGTCATCGGCATCGCGCTCGGCGGCTGGCTCGGCGACGCGATGGTGGGGCTCTACCGCCAGTATTTCCGCTTCCCCAACCTCGCGTTCGCGCTCGAACGCGGCACCGCGCTGACCGCCATCGCGATCAGCACCGTCGCGGGCGTGGTCGGGGCGCTGGCGGCCGTCCGCGGGGTCATCGCGCTGCCGCCGGCCGAGGCCATGCGCCCGCCGCTGCCGGCCCGCTACCGTCGAGGCCCGCTGTCGCGCGCGCTCGAGCGCGTGCTCTCGCAGCCCGCCCGCATCGTCGCGCGCAACCTCGCCCGCAATCCGCTGCGCAGCCTGCTGTCGTCGCTCGGCATCGCGTTCTCGATCGCCATCATCATCGCTGGCAGCTTCTCGCAGGACGCGCTGGTCGAAGTGATGGACGTCGCGTTCCAACGCGAGCAGCGCTACGACGTGCAGGTCGCGTTCCGCATCGCGCTCTCGGAGGACGCCGTGCGCGAGCTGCGTTCGCTGCCGGGCGTGCTCGAGGTCGAGGGTCAGCGTGCCGCACCGGTGCGTCTGCACGTCGGCAGCACGCGCTACGACACCGCCATCGTCGGCATGCCCGAGCACCCCCGCCTGCGACGCCTGCTCGGCGACGACCTGCGGCCGGTCACGATGCCGGAACGCGGTCTGGTGCTGACCGACGAGCTCGCCCATCGGCTCGACCTGCAGGTCGGCGACGTCGTCGACGTCGAGGTGCTCGAGGGCCGGCGACACACCGTGCAGGTCGAGGTCGCGGGGCTGAGCCACGAGCGCCTGGGCCTGTCGGGCTACATGCGCATGGCGGCGCTGCATCGGCTGCTCGGCGAGGGGCCGCGGGTCACCGGTGCCCTGCTGGCGGTCGACCCCCACCTGCGCGACGCGACCTACCTGCAGCTCAAGCGCGTGCCGGCGGTCGCGTCGGTGGGCCTGCGCTCGGCGGTGTTCGACATCTTCAACGAGACCACCGCCAAGATGCAGACCACCACGACGGTGCTGCTGGCCGGATTCGCGTCGATCATCGCGATCGGCGTGGTCTACAACGGCGCGCGCATCACTCTGGTCGAACGCTCGCGCGAGCTCGCGACCCTGCGTGTGATCGGGTTCACCCGCGCAGAGGTCTCCGGCATCCTGCTCGGGGAGCTGGGGGTGCAGCTGCTGCTGGCAATCCCGCTGGGCTGGCTGCTGGGCTGGTCGCTCGCGCTCGGCGTCATCCAGGGCGTGGACGCCGAGCTGTTCCGCTTCCCGCTGATGATCTCGCCCAGAACCTATCTGTTCGCGACCGCGGTGGTCGTGGTCGCGGGGCTGCTGACGGCGCTGTCGGTGCGCCGCAAGGTCGACCGGCTCGATCTGGTCGAGGTGTTGAAGACCCGGGAGTGATGCCGATGAAGTGGATCAAGTGGACCATTGCCGCCGCCGTGGGCGTCGCCACCGTCGCGGGCGTCGCTGCGTCGCTGCGCACCAAGCCCCTCCGGGTCGAGAGCGCGAGCGTGGCCCGCGAGCGCCTGCGCGTGACCATCGACGAGGACGGCCGCACCCGCGTGCAGGACCGGCACATCGTCACCGCACCGCTGACCGGCAACCTCGCGCGCATCGACCTCGAGCCCGGCAACGCCGTCACCGAGGGCCTGACGGTCGCGCTCATCGAGCCGATCCCCCCGCCGCTGCTCGACGCGCGCGCCAACTCCGAGCTCGAGGCCCGCGTGCACGTGGCCGAGGCCAGCGCGCGCCAGGCCAGCGCCGCGGTCGGCCGCGCCGAGACCCGCAAGACCTTCACCGCCCGGCAGCTCACGCGCCTGCGCAAGCTCGCGTCCGACGGCGCCGCCAGCCAGGAGGAGATCGACACCGCCGAGCTCGATGCCGAGGCCGCCGCGCGCGAGCTCGACGCGGCGCGCTTCGGGGCCCGGGTCGCGCGCTTCGAGGTCGACACCGCGAAGGCGGCGCTGGCCCGCAGCGCCAGCGGCAGCTCGACCGAGCAATTCGAGATCCACTCGCCGATCGTCGGCACCGTGCTCCGCGTGCTGCGCGAGAGCGAGGGGCTGGTCACCGCCGGCACGCCGCTGATGGAGCTCGCCGATCCCCACGCGCTCGAGATCGTGGTCGACGTGCTGACCGCGGACGCGGTCGAGATCGAGCCCGGCGATGCGGTCGAGATCCAGCGCTGGGGCGGCGAGCAGCCGCTGCAGGGCCACGTGCGCCTGGTGTCGCCCTCGGCCTTCACCAAGGTCTCGAGCCTCGGCGTCGAGGAGCAACGCGTCGACGTGATCGTGAGCATCGACGACCCCTACGAGCGCTGGCAGCAGCTCGGCGACGGCTATGCGGTGATCGCCAGCATCGTGGTGTGGGAGCAGGACGATGCCGTCACGGTGCCGACCGCGTCGCTCGTGCGCGACGACGAGGGCTGGGCGCTGTTCGTGATCGCCGACGGTGTGGCGACCCGCCGCCAGGTCGGCGTCGGGCGTCGCGGCGCCACCGCGGTGCAGGTCACCGAGGGCGTGACCCCCGGCGAGGTGATCGTGATGCACCCCAGCGATCGCATCGCCGAGGGCGTCGCGATCGAGCCGCTGTAGCAGACGGCTCACTCGGCGGCCGGCAGCCGCACGCGCAGCTGCTCGAGCGCGGCGGAGATCGTCGCGCCGTCGTGGCTGGGCAGCAAGCGTGCGGTCCATTCGATCGCGGGCTCGACCGCGCGGAACACCTTGGTCGGCCGCGGCGGCCGTCCCAGCAGCAGGAACGTATTGATGAAGGCCATCACCGCGGCCCCGCGGAAGCCCGGCAGCAGCACCACGTGGGCGCGCGAGCGGGCGAACAGCGCCGCGTCGCGGGTGTACGCGGCCGAGCACGCGCGGACCTCGTCGGAGAACTTTGGCACGCCCGAGAACGCGACGTTGAGCAGGGCCAGCGGACCATGGCTCGCCTCGACGCGGCGACCGTGGTCCCCGAGCGCGCGCATCTGCGGCATCTCGGGCGCGTCGGCCCACGCGCACAGGAACAGCGCGTCGTCGTGGGCCATCAGCACGCGCCCATCGGCGTAGAGATCGACCAACGCCATCGTCGGGCGTCACGGTAGCACGGTGGCGCGCACGCGCAGCAACGCCCCCAGAAGCGGGACGGCTTCAGGGTGGGCCGGAGACGATCGATGCACGGGCGCAGGTCGGGCCGAGATCCCACACCGCGTGCGCGTCCTCGGACGCGTCGCCGCGGATGCCGGTCATGATGGCGCCCATCGGGCACATCGCGTCCTGCTCGCCGCCGCCGCTGCCGGCCGCACCGGTCCATGCGCTGGGTGCCGCAGGTTCGAGTCGCACCCCGCCGGGTGCGTCGGCGTCGAGCGTCGGGGTTGCACAGGCGAGCCGCAGATCGACGATGTGGTCGCCGCTGTAGACCTTCGCGGTGAGGCCCACGGGCACGTCCCCGGGCGCGCAGGCGATCGCGTAGCTCGCGAGCTCCGGCGTCTGCGAGCCGCGCTCGGGCAGCACCGTCGCGTCGTCGACGATCTCGAGGTGCACGCCGCCCTCGGCCGCCAGCGTCAGCACCGAGCACCCGCCGGCCACGCTGACCGTCCACGAGTTCTGGTCCGAGACCCCGCCGAGCTTGCCGTTCAGACCTCGCAGCACCCGCGGCACACCGTCGGCGATCACGAAGCAGCTGTCGGTGAAGGCCACCGCGCCGCTCATGCCGACCGGTGGCGGTGGATTGGCGACCATGAGCTCGACCGCGCGGGGCGTGAGCCTGCAGTCGCTGCTGCAGCCATCGAGGGGATCGTCATTGGCGTCGTCGCAGGCCTCGCCGTCGCCCGGCACGCCGTCGCCACAACTCGGCATCGCCCCACCACTGCTGCCCTGACTCGCGTCAGCGCCGGCGTCGCTCGAGCCGGTGTCGAGCGGACCCGTGGCGGTGCCGGTACCCGTGCCGGTGCTGCCCCCGCTGCCGTCGCTGTCGCCGTCGTCACTGGCGGCGGTGTCGTCGGACGCCGCCGCGCCGCCGTCGTTGCTGGGCGACTCGGAGAAGCATCCCGCGCCCGCCGACAGCACCCACACCGCCAGCAGCACGCCGCGGCGCCCCCGCGTGCCCGCGGCGCTCCCCGACCCCGTGGGCCCCGTCGCGATGTCCGTCGATCGTCGCATGCGTCGTCACGACTGTACCAACTCGGCCACGCCGGCGCCGCCGGTCGGGCCGGCATCGCGGCCGACTTCACGCAACTTCGCAATCGTGCGGGCCACCCGTGCCGAGCCCCTGGCGTGGCGTGCGACTTCGGGTGCAAGATCGTCGTGGTGAGCTGGCGTCGTCCGTGTATCCGAGACCTGCCGCGCGGCCCGGCGATCGGCGCCACGTTGGCCTTCGTGGTCGCGTGCAAGGAGCCCAACCCGGCGTTCATGCCCGACACCGACGGCACCACGAGCACCGCCGGCAGCGGCCCCGGCAGCAGCAGCAGCGGCAGTGATGGTCCGGTCTCGCTCACGCTCACCGGCGCCACCACGACCGCCGCGAGCGACGGCTCCACCGCTGTCGACGGCAGCTCGACCACCCAGGATCCCACCACCGACTCCGACCCCACCGCCGGCGACGCGACCTACCCCGCCTGCGATCCCATGGCCACGCCGCCCTGCCCGCCCGACGAGAGCGACTGCGTGCAGGTGCAGGGCGGCTCGTGGTGCGCGAAGAACTGCGACGGCGACGCGAGCGTGTGCCCACCGCCGACCTCCGGCACCGCCACGGTCGAGTGCGCGGGGCCGGGCGGCAATCAATGCGCACTCGACTGCAGCGCCAACGCGGCCTGCCCCGACGGCATGGACTGCCGGCACCTCACCGGCACGGTCTACCGCTGCATCTGGCCGGGGTGATCGCGCGCGCGCGTCTGATAGGCTCGCGCCGCGATGCGCATCCAATTCCTCGGTGCCGCCGGCACCGTGACCGGCTCGAAGACCCTCGTGACCACTGCGCGCGCGCGCGTGCTGGTCGACTGCGGCCTGTTCCAGGGCCTCAAGTCGCTGCGGCTGCGCAACTGGGCCGAGCCGCCGTTCGACCCCGCCGAGCTCGATGCGATCGTCTTGACGCATGCGCACATCGATCACAGCGGATGGTTGCCGCGGCTGCACGTGGCGGGCTTCCGTGGCCCGGTCTACTGCACCCACGGCACACGCGACCTGCTGCAGGTGTTGCTGCCGGACTCGGGCTGGCTGCAGGAGGAGCAGGCGCGCCACGCCAACCGTCACCGCTGGTCGAAGCACGACCCGGCGCTACCGCTGTACACGCGCGCGCAGGCCGAGGCTGCGCTGTCGCTGCTGCGACCGGTGGCGACCGGGGCCCACGTGCGGGTCGTCGACGGCCTGCACGCCAGCTTCCAACCCGCAGGCCACATCATCGGCGCGGCCTCGGTGCGGCTCGACGACGCCCACGCATCGATCGTGTTCTCCGGTGACCTCGGTCGCCTGCACGATCCGATCATGCGCCCGCCCGCGCCCCTGCCCGGCGCCGATGCGCTGGTGATCGAGTCGACCTACGGCGACCGCCGCCATCCCCAGGGCGACGTCGCGGCCGAGCTGGCCCAGGTGCTGCGCGAGACCTTCGACAGGGGCGGCGCGGCGGTCGTGCCGGCGTTCGCGGTCGGTCGCGCGCAGCACCTGCTGCACCTGGTCGCCGAGCTCCGCGCGGCCGGCCAGATCCCCGATGTGCCGGTGTTCCTCGACAGCCCGATGGCGATCGCCGCCACGCAGATCTTCCTCGACCACCGCGACGAGCATCGCCTGAGCCCGGCGCAGTGCGACGCGATGCAACGCATCGCCCGCACCACCGCGAGCCCAGAAGAGTCGAAGTCGATCGACGGCCGCAGCGGGCCGATGATCGTCATCTCCGCCAGCGGCATGGCCACCGGTGGCCGCGTGCTGCACCACCTGACGCGCTTCGCCCCCGACGCGCGCAACACCATCGTGCTAGTCGGCTTCCAGGCCGCCGGCACCCGCGGACGCGCGCTCGCCGAGGGCGTCGACGAACTCAAGATCCACGGCGACTACGTGCCCGTGCGCGCGCGGGTTGTGAACCTGCAGGGGCTCTCGGCCCACGCCGACTGGGCCGAGATGCTCGAGCACGTCGCCACCAGCGGCATCCGTCCCCGATGGGTGTTCGTGCAGCACGGCGAGCCCGCAGCCGCAGACGCGATGCGTCGGCGGCTGCAGGAGCGCTTCGGCTGGCACGCGGTGGTGCCCGCCGACGGCGAGGTCTTCGACCTCGCGACCGCGCACTAGAGCGTGATCGTGCGCTCGTACTGCGCGTTGCCGTCGCGATCGAAGAACACGCCGGTGAAGCTGTCGTCGACGATCTCCACCCAGAAGAAGCCCGGTGTCGCGACGTCCTCCCAGTGGGTCGGGTTGTCGTCGCGGTGGGGCAGCTCGGTGAGCTTGGCGCCCGCGCCCGAGACGATGAACTCGGTGCCGCACTGCGAGACCAGCCACTGACGGCTGTGGTCGTGGCCGCTGAGATAGACGTGGACCTTGCCGCAGACCTCGGCCTCGAAGAACTCCTGCACCGCGTCGCCGCCGATGAGCCCGCCGAGGCCCTCGTAGTTGCCGGCGTTGCCGTGATCGCCATTGGAGATGTACGGGTGGTGGCCGAACGCAATGGTCCAGCCCTCCGACGCCGCGGCGAGCTCGGCGCGCAGGAACGTGCGCTGGGCCTCCAAATCCTGCGACCAGAACAGCTGCGAGGTGTCGAGCGAGATGAAGTGCACGTGCTCGACCTGGAAGCCGTAGTACTCCGCGGGCAGCGACCACTTGTCACTCTTCGACGAGTAGTCGATCTGCGCCTGCGAGCGCGACCAGTCGTTGCCGAGCAGGCCGTAGTCGTGGTTGCCCAGCGTGATGTGGAACGGGAAGTCGATCGGCGCATACGGCTGCTCGAACTTGGTCTCGAACTGCATGTCCATGCTCGAGTCCACGCCGACGTCGTAGAAGTTGTCGCCGAGATAGAGCGCGAAGTCGCAGCCGCGCTCCTCGCAGACGGTCGCGATGGTCTGGCCGACCGCGAACTGGGCCTCGTTGCCCTCGCCGGCGTCGCCGAGCGCGACGAAGCGGACCTCGCCCTTGGGCATGCCGATCTCGGTGTCGCCACCCGAGGACGAGCTCGCCTGGGTCGAGGCGCCGCCGCTCGAGTCGGCCATCGTCGTGCTCGCGGAGGTGCCGGCCGTGGTGCCCGCGCTGGTCGACGCGGTGGTCGTGCCCGCGCTGCTGCCCGAGCCGCTGCCGCTGCCGCTGCCGCCGCTGCCCTCACCGGTCGGATCGCCACCGCACGCCATCGCCGCCACGCACCACGCTGCTGCCCCGAGCCATCGTCCCATTGCCGACCGTCCCCCTTGCGCGCGGCAGTGTAGCAAGCCCCGAGCCCACCTCGCTCGCCCTTGCTGCGCGAGCGCGAGCGCGCCGTTCGTGCACTTGCGATGATGCCGTGACCGCCTTGTTGCCGACCCTCGCCATCGCCGTGCTGGCCCCGCTCGCGGTCGCGGCGTGGGTGGCGTGGTGGGGCTGGACGCGCGTGCGCACGCACACCCGGCCGGCCTGGACGGCGGTGCTCGGCTGCACGCTGCTGCCGTGGGCGGTGCCGCCGTCGTGGCCGTGGCTGCGGCTGCCGCTGTCGGTCTTCGCGATCACGCTGTCGATGCACTGCTGGACGCTGGGCCACGGTCGGCCCGCCGATGCGCGGGCGTGGTCGAGCCCGTGGCACTACCTGCTGTGGCTGCTGCTCCCGCCCGAGGTGCACTGGCCGCGCGACGACGACGACCGCGCCCGGTCGCGGCGCGGTGCACGGACCCGCGGCCTGCGGGCGCTCGCCAAGGCACCGTGCATCGCCGCGCTCGTGCTGCTCGAGCAGCACGTGCCCGCGGTGCACGGCGACCCGTGGACCGAGGCCTTCTGGGCGCTGTGGCTGACGTGGCTGGCCGGGTCGACGATCGCGGATCTCGGCTCGGCGGTGGTGATGGCGTTCGGCGTCGCGGTCGACGAGAGCTTCGCGAGCCCGCCGTTGGCCCGCTCGCCGCGGGAGTTCTGGGCCCGGCGCTGGAACCTCATCGTGGCGGGGTTCATCGCGCGTCAGGTGTTCGCGCAGGTCGGCGGCCGCCGCCATCCGCTGCGCGCGACCGCGATCGCCTTCGTCGGCAGCGGCGTGATGCACGAGCTGTTCGTGCTCCTCTGCCTCGGCCGCGTGCCGCAGCGGCTGGGCTGGATGACCGCGTTCTTCGTGCTGCACGGTGCCGCCGTCATGCTGCAGATGCTGCTCGATCGTGCCCGGACCCGCCGTCGGCGTCGACGCGGCGCCGATGCGCGCGCACGCGGGGGCGGGCTGTGGCCACCGCTGGCCGTCGCCGCCCACATCGCGTGGATGGGTCTCACCGCGCCGCTCTTCTTCGGCCCGCTGGGCGAGGCCTTCGCGCCGGCGACCACGACGAGCGGCGCCGTGGTGACGTCACCGCGCGACGGTCACTCGAAGCTGTCGGCGCCGGGCTCCGCCGACGACGTGTCGTCCTCCGCTGGTTCGGGCGCGAAGATCTCCGGATCGATCGTCGGTGGCGTGCTGCCGACCGGGGCCGAAGGCGGCACGGTGCCGCGCACGAACGCGGGCAGCTTGCCGAGCACGCGGCCGAGGTAGCGCGGGGCCTTGCCGCCGCGCACGACCTCGACGCAGATCTCGAGCGGCTGCACGCCCATCGCCCACTGCTGCGCAGCCTGGACCTCGGCCTGGTTGGTGACGTTGCCGTCGGTGCCGACCTGCGCGACGGGGCCCAGCGACATGAAGGCCTTGAACTGCGCGTTGCGCAGCGCCCGCTCGCGGGCAGCTCGCTCGGTCTTCGCCTCGCGCGAGCTGCCGACGACGAACACGTGACCGGCCTCGACCGGCGGCGAGTCGACCCACGCGCCACAGCTCGACGTCGCGCGGTTGTTCGGCGTCTGGGTGATCTTGAACGCGAAGTACACCGGGTTCGGGAACTCGATCGCCTGCGTCCACGAGGCCGTGCGCGACGCGGCCCCCGATCCGCTGACGCCGTTGGTGGGGTTGGTGCCGCTGCCGCTGATCTCGGCGTGCGACTCGGCCTGCCGATAGACCGCGCCGGTGCCCTGCAGGAACTCGCCGATGAAGCGATCGGTGCACTGGTCGGGGCGGCTCTTGCAGCACTCCTCGAACGCGATCGGATCGGGGATCTCGGCCACCATCTTGCCGGTCAGCACGTACTCGACCTTGACCTCGCGGCTGCGCCCGGCCGAGCCGCTCGCGCTCGCGACCGCGGGCACACCGATGCGCGCCGCGAGCTCGGCCGTGACGTTCATGTGCTCGGTGAACTTCACGCCACCGCCCTCGATGAAGCGGTACTTCACGTGGGCCGAGCACGTCAGCGGCATCGCCGAGCCCTCGTCGAGCTCGGTCGCCGCCGCCGGCACGAAGCGGCCCAGGTAGATCGATGGATCGGTGTCGAAGGCGTTGCGCAAGTACACGTTCGACATCGGGGCTGCGCTCGGCCCCCGCCCACCGATCGAGCC
>WBZX01001163.1_pt1 | contig 20502 bp, 19 predicted proteins | sample 5204211 | NCBI WGS metagenome assembly WBZX01 (sample SAMN12344362, study PRJNA552823) | activated sludge metagenome | biome: Activated sludge suspended growth; feature: Nitrification reactor; material: Wastewater; isolation source: activated sludge from nitrification reactor of wastewater... | reverse complement strand
AGGCGGGCACCTGGTGCGGCTGTACGTCGAGCTCGACGCGCTCGGCGAGCACGAGCGCGCCGCCGACCGCGGCATGGGCGCGCAGGACATCATCGCCAAGGCGCAGCGCATCCTGCGGCCCTTCCGCCTCGACGTGAAGGAGGTGGTGTGGTGGTCGATCTACGAGATTGGGCACCGCCTGACCGACAAGTTCGACGACGTGCCGCCCGGCGACGTGGCCAGGCGCACGCCACGCGTGATGCTGGCCGGCGACGCCTGCCACACCCACAGCCCCAAGGCCGGGCAGGGCATGAACGTGTCGATGGGCGACACCTTCAACCTCGGCTGGAAGCTCGTCAGCGTGCTGACCGGCCGTGCCGAGCCGTCGCTGCTGCACACCTATTCCGGCGAGCGCCGCGCTGCCGCCAAGGGCCTGGTCGAGTTCGACCACAAGTGGGCCCGCGTGGTGGGCGCGCGCACGCAGGACGACGCGGCCGACGGCCTGCCGCGCGTGGCGCGCGAGTTCGTCAACAACCTGCCCTTCACCTGCGGCCTGACCATCCGGTACGAACCCGGCGCGCTCACCGGCGCGCCGACCCACCAGCATCTGGCCGCCGGCTTCGACATCGGCATGCGTTTCCACTCGGCGCCGGTCGTGCGCCTGGCCGACGCGAAGCCGATGCACCTGGGCCATTGCATCGAGGCCGACGCGCGCTTCCGGCTGTTCCTGTTCGCGCCTGCCGGCGACACCGGTGCCGCGGGCGGCGCGGTGGCGTCGCTGTGCGACTGGCTGGCACGCGACGCAGCGTCACCGCTGCGGCGCCACACCGCGCCCGGCGAGGACGAGGACGCCGTGATCGACACCCGCGCGGTGTTCCAGCAGGGCTTCCGCGATCTCGAGCACGCCGCCATGCCGGCCCTGCTGCGCCCCGCGGTGGGCCGCCACGGGCTGTGCGACTACGAGAAGGTGTTCTGCGCCGACCTGAAGCGGGGCGAGGACATCTTCGACCTGCGCGGCGTGGACCGCGCCGCCGGCTGCATGGTGGTGGTGCGTCCGGACCAGCATGTGGGCCATGTGCTGCCGCTGCAGGCCAGGGCGGCGCTGGCCGCGTACTTCGCAGGCATCCTGCGCGTGCGCGGCTAGGCCTCGAACGGCAGCGCCACCACGGTCTCGAGCGTCACCTTGACGTCGGCCGCGGGCACGATCACGCCGGCGATGGCGTGCTGCGGATGCGCGGTGTCGCGCCGCTGGGGCTCGGCGTGCTGCGTGCGGTCGGGGCTGGTCAGCGCGGCCACCACCGGGGTGTGGGCGGCGGCACCGCGACGCACCACGATGCCGACCTCACCGGAGGCCATGCGCACGAAGGTGCCCGGCGGGTACAGGCCGAACTCCTTGATCAGCGCCACGGCGAGCGGGTCGCGCGGCGACTCGGCGAACAGCGTGCGCGCGGCCAGGTCGGCCGCCATCGCCTCGCGGCTCAGGCGCGGGCTGAGCTTGGCGGTGTAGATGTCGCACTGGCGGATCAGCTGCGCCAGCGGCACCAGCTCGCGCAGGCCGTCAGGGTAGCCACCGCCGTCGGGCGCCTCGTGGTGCTGCTCCACGGCCGTCAGCCAGTCGGCATTGGCGACGCCGGCTTCTTCCAGCATGCGGCGGCTGCGTCGCGGGTGGGTCTGGATCAGCTCGCGCTGCTTGGCGCTCGGACTGGTCACCTGCGTGGCCAGTTCGCCCTGCAGATCGAACATCGACACGTTCATCGTCAGCGACGCCTTGAACGCCAGTTCCAGCGCGCCGGCGTCCCAGCCCAGGCGGTGCGCCGTCATGTAGGCGGCGATGGCGCAGTGGATCGAGTGGTTCACGCCGTACTGCGTGGGCATGTTGCCGTGCTGGCGCAGCACCTGGAACAGGGCCAGGTCCGGGTCGCGCTCCACCAGCCCGAGCAGCGGCTGCGACACGTCGTCCACCACCGCCTCGAAACCCTCGGACGGCAGGCGGACCAACGCCCGCTCGACGCACTCGATGGTCTCCGCCCACAGCCCGGGCAGGGCCGCGCGCGGCGCCTGGCGGATGCGCTCGGTGGTGGTCTGGATCTCCTCGATGTCCACCAGCATGCCGCGCTCGAACAGCGAGCTGAGCTGTTCGCGGCTGACGATCATGTGGCCCTTGGCCAGCAGCAGGGTCTGGTCGCCATTGCGCACGTTGAACGGCAGCGGCACGCCCACCTGAAGGCGGTGGCGGACGGTGTCGAGGCTGATCAGTTGCATGGGTTCCTGCGGGATGTCGATGACGGGCGGGCCGCCGTGCGGCGGCCGCCGCGGGGCCGGCTCGTCCTTGATGCTTTCGACCCCGGCCGCGCCGACTTGAAGCCTGCCCGGGGCGGCGAGCGTCCCGGTGCGTCCAATGTCACGCCGCCGGCGCCGGCCCGAGGAAGAACTCCACCGCCCGGCCCACCACCCACGGCACGATGACATGGTCGCCGTCGAAGGGCTGCAGCGTCAGGTCGTGGCCGCCTTCGAGCAGGCGCCGCGCGTGCGGATGGGCGCTGGTCTCGATCGGCAGCTGGCTGTCCGACCGGCCATGGGCGATGAACACGCGCGGCTTGCCGGCCTGCGTGAAGGTGTTCATGAAGCCCGCCGACAGCGCGACGACATGGCTGGCCACGTCGCCATTGGTCACGCCCATGCTCAGCGCGTAGCTGCCGCCGTCGGAGAAGCCCGCGAAGGCCAGGCGCGACGGGTCGAGCGCGAAGTGCGTCGCCACCGTGGCCAGTGCGCCGTCGAGCCGCTGCAGGTCCGGTCCGTGGCCGCCGATGACGATGTCCCAGGTGACGAACATCGACTGCGGCGCCAGCAGCAGGAAGCGCCGCGCGCGGGCATGCGGCACCAGGTGCGGCAGCACGCGGTTGGCCTCGCCGCCCGCGCCGTGGAACATCACCAGCAACGGCACCGGCTCGCCGGGCGCGAGCCCCTCGGGCACCACCAGCACGGCCTCGCGCCCCTCGGGGAACGACAGGCCGTGCCGCCCGGGCGGCAGCGGCGCGGCGGTGGGCGCCGCGCCGGGGCGAAACGACATCCGGCCGCCGAGCGGGCCGTCGACGATGCCGGCGGGGGCCTGCGCGTCGGTCATGCCTGCGGCGGCGCCGGGTTGGCGCAGGCGATGCCGCGGAACACCGCGCACTGCGCGAAGGCTGCCGCCGACAGCGGCTGGCCGCGGTGGCGGCAGAACTTGCTGGTGAGCTTGAGCAGCTCCTTGATGTCGCGCCCGCTGGCGCCGGGGTAGTCGGCCAGCAGCGACTCGACCAGCGCGTCGGGCAGGTCCGCGCCGAGCTGCGCGGCCAGCGTGCGCCACAGGCGTCGCGCGTCGTCGGGCCCCGGCGGCTGGTAGTCGATGACCGCGATGCAGCGCGACAGGATCGCGTCGTCGATGTCGCCGACTCGGTTGGTGGTCATGAACAGCAGACCGCTGAAGTACTCCAGCGTGCGCAGGAACTCGGCCACGATGGCGTTGTGCTGCAGGTCGTTGTCGCGACGGCGGATGTACACGTCGGCCTCGTCGAGCAGCAGCACGCAGTCCCAGCGTGCGGCGCGCTGCAGGATGCCGCCGAGCGTGGCCTCGACCGAGCTTGCGGTCACGCCGAGCTGGCCCGAGTGCACGCGGTACAGCGGCTTGCCCACCACCTCGGCATAGACCTCGGCCGTGAGTGTCTTGCCCAGGCCCGGCGCGCCGCGGCACAGGATGGTGGTGCCCCCCGACTTGCCGGGCACCACGTCCTCGACCAGGAACTTGCGGTCCGCGGTGAGGATGTCGATCAGGTCGCGCTGCGCCTGCGGCAGCACCAGGCGGTCGCGCAGGCCGGGCTGGTAGGCGTACTCCTGCACGTGCTGCACGTGGACCCACACGGGGCGGTGCCAGTCCAGGTGGAACAGGTGCAGGTAGCCGTGCTGCGGGATGCGGTCGAAGCCTTCGGCGATGCCGCTGGCGCGCCAGTAGTGCGGGTCGGCGGCCAGGTCGAAGCGGCGCTGCAGCAGCTCCTCGTCGTTGACGCAGCGCATCGCGCTGCCGTCGGGCAGGCGCACGCACTGCATGGGCGCGCGCGGGCCGTCGCCGGCACGCCAGACGCTGCCGCTCACGGTGAACTGCGCGCCGAAGCGCGGCTGCAGGTCCATGAAGCGCGCGTGCTGCGCGTCGTACTCCTGCTTGAATTCCGTGCACTCCTTGAAGAACCCGTGGTCGGCGAACAGGCCCGCGAGCGTGCGGCCGGGCAGGTCCTCGGCGTAGAAGCTCAGGCCCCAGGTCATGCCGGAAAAGCGCAGGCGCGGGTCGGTGGGCGGCTCGCGGCCGGCGGCCTGCAGCGTGTTGGCCAGCAGGCCCACCACGACGTAGGCGTTGCTGTCGGCGGGCTTGACGAGCCGGATCGAATGCACCAGCCACGCCAGCAGCACGCCGTCCTTGCCGCGCTGGTACAGCCAGCCGTCGATCAGGTCGCGTGACAGCCACTCGATCACCGCCGGCACGAACAGCTCCAGGCTCGGGATCGGGCGCTGCTGCTGCTCGCCGTTGAGGTTGTCCAGCGCCAGCAGCTGGAACACCAGGTCGCGCGCGCCGCTGGCCTGGCCGAGCTGGTAGAGCAGCGTCAGCGAGTCGCCGTCGAAGTGATAGCTGGACACGACGCGCGTGCCGCTGCCCTGGCCTGCGAGCTGCAGGCCCAGCGGCGACTGCGTGCCGACCAGGGCCTGCAGGGCCGTGGCCAGCGGTTGCGGGATCTCGAGTTCCACCGTTCCTGCGCCTTTCGGACACCGATGCTAGCCGCAGACCGGGCCGGCTTCCCGGCCCTGGGCCGTCAGCGCGGCCGGGCGCAGCGAAACCCGATGTAGACCACGGCCGTGGCCGGTGGCTTGGACTGCAGGTGCCCGGCGCGCATGGCGCTGGCGCCGTACCACCACGAGCCGCCGCGCGTGCGGCGCTCGACGCCGGCCGCCGTGGCACCCGCCGGTTCGTCGACCCATTCCCAGGCATTGGCGGCCATCTCGTGCAGGCCGTTCACGCCGGCCGGTGTGCTGCCGGCGCGCGCGTGGCCGGTGCCGCGCGACAGCGCCGCGCCGTGGCGCACGGCCCGCGCGGCCGCCGCGTCGCCGCAGTCGCCCAGGCACTGCGCGCCGGCCGGCGAATCGCCGGTGGGAAACGCATAGGTGCGCCCCTTGACGAACGGCGCCGCGGGCGCGTCGCGCGTCTCGGTGTAGGCCGCTGCCACCCACTCGCGGTCGGTGGGCAGCCGGCCGCCGGCCCAGCGGCAGAACGCCTGCGCCTCGTCCCAGTCCAGGTGCACCGCCGGCTCGTCGTCGGACGCCGTCGCGACGCCGAACGGCCGCTGCCAGGTCCAGCCCGGCTTGCGCGTCCAGCCGGCCTCGTACACCTCGCCGCCGCCGGCGCGCTCGGCGCGCGTGACGCGGCCGGTGGCCGCCGCGAAGCGCCGGAACTGGCCGATGGTGGTCTCGGTGCGCGCGATGTCGAACGCGGCGCCGTCGGCGGGGCGCACCGGCAGCCAGTCGAGCGCGGCCGCCGGGGCGGCCGGCGCGGCGGTCGCGGTGGTCCCGGTGGTCGTGACGGACGCACTCGCGGTCGCAGCCGCCGACGCGACGGCCAGCGTCGCGACGGCCAGCGCGGCCCATGCGGGAACAACGTTGCGTAGGCTCGTCATGGCAATGCGATTCGTGGCGCGGCGCGCCTGTGGCACCACTCTAGCGCCGGCGGCCAAGGGCCTGCGCTGCAGGGGCCTTGCCGCGCTGGCACGATGCGCCCCATGAGCACGCGACCCGCCGGATTCAAGGGCAACAAGGCCGGCCTGCCCAGCAAGCCCTGCCAGGCCTGCGGTCGGCCGATGAGCTGGCGCCGCGCCTGGGCGCGCTGCTGGGACGAGGTGCGCTACTGCTCCGACGCGTGCCGCCGCGGCCGCATGCCGGCGCGATGACCCGGCCCGCGCTGCGCCGCCTGGTGCTGGTGCTGGGCGACCAGCTCGACGCCGGCTCGGCCGCGTTCGACGGCTTCGACGCCGCCACCGACGCGGTGTGGATGGCCGAGGCGGCGCAGGAGTCCACCCATGTGTGGGCGGGTCAGGTCCGGATTGCGCTGTTCCTCGCCGCGATGCGCCACTTTGCCCAGGCCCTGCGCGAGCGCGGCCTGCCCGTGCACTACGCGCGCCTGGACGACGACGACGCGGCGCCCACGCTGGCCGACGCGCTGGGCCGCGACATCGCCCGCCTGGCGCCGGCCGAGCTGGTGCTGGCGCGCCCGGGCGACTGGCGCGTGCTGCAGGCCCTGCAGGCCACGGCGTCCGAGCATGGCGTGCCGCTGGACCTGCGCGAGGACCGGCACTTCTACAGCTCGCCCGCGCACTTCGAGCGCCATGCGCGCGGCCGCAAGCAGCTGCGCATGGAGTACTTCTACCGCGAGATGCGACGCGAACACGGCGTGCTGATGGCCGCCGACGGCGTGTCGCCCGAGGGTGGGCAGTGGAACTTCGACGCCGACAACCGCGAGGCCTTCGGCAGGGACGGACCGCAGGGCCTGCCGGCGCCGCCCGCCTTCGAGCCCGACGCGATCACGCGCGAGGTGATCGCGCTGGTGCGGCAGCGCTTCGCGGCGCACCCCGGCCGGCTTGACCGGTTCGCGTGGCCGGTCACGCGCGACCAGGCGCAGCAGGCGCTGCGCCGCTTCGTCGACGAGCGGCTGCCGCAGTTCGGCCGCTGGCAGGACGCGCTGTGGCCGCAGCAGCCGTGGCTGTGGCATTCGCTGCTGTCGGCGGCACTCAATCTGAAGCTGCTCGACCCGCGCGAGGTGGTGGCCGCGACCGAGGCCGCCTGGCGCGAGGGCCGCGTGCCGCTGGCCGCCGCCGAGGGCTTCATCCGCCAGGTGCTGGGCTGGCGCGAGTACGTGCGCGGCATCTACTGGACGCGCATGCCCGGCTATGCCGACGGCAACGCGCTGGATGCGCAGGCGCCGCTGCCCGGCTTCTACTGGACCGGCCGCACCGACCGCGCCTGCCTGGCCGACGCCATCGGCCAGACCCTGGAGCACGGCTACGCGCACCACATCCAGCGCCTGATGGTCACCGGGCTGTACGCGCTGCTGCTGGGCGTGCAGCCGCGGCAGGTGCACGAGTGGTATCTCGCGGTGTATGTCGACGCGGTGGAATGGGTGGAGCTGCCCAACACGCTGGGCATGAGCCAGGCCGCCGACGGCGGGCTGATGGCCAGCAAGCCCTACATCGCCAGCGGCGCCTACATCGACCGCATGAGCGGCGGCAGCCTGTGCGCGGGCTGCCGCTACCGCCCCGACCGGCGCAGCGGCCCCGACGCCTGCCCGTTCACCGTGCTGTACTGGGACTTCCTGATGCGCCACGAGGCGCGCTTCGCGCGTCATCCGCGACTGGTGATGCAGGTGCGCAACCTGGGGCGGCTGGGCCCGGACGAGCGCGCGGCGATCGCGGCGCAGGCGGCGGCGATCCGCGCCGCGGACGCGGCCGACTGAAAGGGCGCCGGCGGCGCGTCGGCGCAACGCGGCGCAGCGCTGCGCCCGGCCTCAGCCCGGCGCCAGCTTGTCGAGCAGCTCGATCAGCATCGCGTGCTCGGCGCGCGACAGGCGCGCGAGCATGTCCTGCTCCATCGGCGCGGCGGCCTTGGCGGCGGCGGCCGCCAGGCGCCGGCCCTTGTCCGTCAGCACCACGTGCTGCGAGCGGCCGTCGGCCGGGTTGCGCTCGCGGCGCACCAGGCCGCGGGCGGCCAGGCCGTCGACCAGCAGCGTGAGCTTGGGCGCCGCCACGGCCAGTGCCCGCGCCAGCCGCTTGGGCACGACCGGGCCATTGGCTTGCAGCAGCATCAGCAGCGAGAAGTCGACCTTGCGCAGGTCCAGCGGCGTGCCGACATGGCGCTCGAATGACGCGACGGCCGCGGCCTGCGCGCGCGCCAGGTGAAAGCCCACGACGCGGTCGAGCACGCCCAGGCCGAGCGTGTCGTCCGTCGCAGGCGTCGTCATGGCGCGGCCACCTCGGGCAGGGCGGCGTCGCGCTGGCCGATGCGGGCCCAGTGCACCGCCGCCTGCGGCAGCAGCCACTGCACGCCGAAGCGCGCCGCGTCGAGCCATTGCGCGGCGGGCCGCGTGCCGGGCTCGGCGGCCGCCTGCGGCTGCAGCGCGAACGCGGCGATGCGCGCCCAGGCCCAGGCCAGCAGCGCATGGCCGACGCCGGCCAGGTAGTCGTCGGCGGCGCGCAGCGGCCACTCGGCGTCGCCGCCGGCCGGGGCCAGCAGCGCGGCGTCGGCGGCGGCCCAGGCGTCGAGCTGGCCGCGCAGCGCACGCGCGAACGGCGCGCCCTGCGGCAGGGCCGCGCAGGCGTCGGCGTCGGCGGCCAGCGCGTCGCGCAGCGCCGCGGCGGCGCGGCCGCCGTCGGGCAGCAGCTTGCGCATCACCAGGTCCACCGCCTGGATCTCGTTGGTGCCCTCGTAGATCGGCGCGATGCGGCTGTCGCGCACCGCCTGCTCGATGCCGTAGTCGTGCACGAAGCCGTAGCCGCCCCACACCTGCAGCGCCTCGTCGGCGCTGCGGTGGCCGAGGTCGGTGAAGAAGGCCTTGGCCACCGGCGTGAGGAAGGCCACCGCGGCGCCGGCGCTCGCGCGCTGCGCGGCGTCCGGATGGTGCCCGGCTTCGTCCAGCAGCAGGGCCACGCGGTAGGCCACGAGGCGGCAGCCGTCGGTGCGCGCGCGCAGCATGTGCAGCGTGCGCCGCATCGCCGGGTGCCAGGCGATCGGGTCGGCGGCCGAAGGCGGCGCGTCGGCGGGCCGCCGCGCGGCGCGCATCTGCACGCGCTCGTGCGCATAGCGGTGCGCGTTCTGCGTCGCGGCCTCCAGGTGGCCCACGCCCTGCATCGCCACCTGCAGCCGCGCCGAGTTCATCATCAGGAACATCGCGGCGAGTCCCCGGTTCGGCTCGCCGACGAGCCAGCCCTCGGCGGCGTCGAAGCGCATCTGGCACGTGGCGCTGCCCTTGATGCCCATCTTCTTCTCGATGCCGTCGCAGTGCACCGCGTTGCGGCGGCCGTCGGGCAGCAGCTTGGGCACGATGGCCAGCGACAGCCCGCGCGTGCCCGGTGGCGCGTCGGCCAGACGGCACAGCACCAGGTGCACGATGTTGTCGGTGAGGTCGTGCTCGCCGCCGGAAATGAAGATCTTCTGCCCGGTGACGCGTACCGCGCCGCCGTTGGCCGCCGCCGCGCCGCCGACCGTGTCGGCGCGCGTGCGCACCAGGCCGAGGTCGCTGCCGGCCTGCGGCTCGGTGAGGTTCATCGTGGCCAGCCAGCGGCCGGTGGCCACGGGTTCCAGGTAGCGCTCGCGCAGCTCGGGCGTGCCGTGGTGCAGCAGCACCTCGTAGGCGCCGTGCAGCAGGCCGGGATACATCATCCAGGCGTGGTTGGCCGAGGTGAGCATCTCGTACAGCACCGCATTGAGCGCCTGCGGCAGCCCCTGGCCGCCGGCCTCGGGCGCGCAGGCCAGCGCCGGCCAGCCGCCGTCGACGAACGCGCGGTACGCCTGCGCGAAGCCCGGTGGCGTGCGCACGCCGCCGGGCGACCAGGTGCAGCCGGCCAGGTCGCCCGGCGCATTGGTGGGCGCGAGCACGTCGGACGCGAACTGTCCCGCGGCCTCGAGCACGCCGCGCGCGGTGTCGGCGTCGAGCGCGTCGAAGCCGGGCATCCGTGCCCACGACGCGGGCGCGTCCAGCACGCGCAGCATCAGGTGGGCGATGTCGGCCACCGGGGCCTGGTAGGTCCACATGGGCGTTGCCTCGGGTCAGCCCGGCGTGCGCGCCGGCAGGATCACGAACGGGTCGGCGGCGCGGCCCTCGTACAGCGCGTCGACCAGCGCGGCGCGGTGCTGCAGCACCGCGCGCTGATTGATCGAGCCCTTGTCGGTGACCTCGCCGCGGTCGATCGACGGCGGCTCGGCCAGCACGTGCAGTCGCGCCACGCGGCTGGCGCTGCCGGTGGCGTCGCGCCACAGGCGGTCGGCCAGCGCCTGGAAGAACGCGCGCACCGCGGGGTGGTGCAGCACCTCGGGCAGCGGCGCCTCGGCGGGCAGGCCGGCCAGGCGGCGGCACTCGTCGGCGCGCGGTATCAGCAGCGCGCCGACCTCGTCGCGGTTCAGGCCGGTGATCACCGCGTCCTGCACGCAGGGGTCGCCCGCCAGCACGATGCGCGCGCGCAGCGGCCCGACGCTGACGAAGGTGCCGGTGGACAGCTTGAAGTCTTCCGCCGTGCGGCCGTCGAACAGCAGGCCGCGCTGCGGTTCGGCCGGGTCGATCCACCGCACGGCGTCGCCGGTGCGGTAGAAGCCCTCGTCGTCGAAGGCCTCGGCCGTCTGCTGCGGCGCGCGCCAGTAGCCGGGCATGACGTTGGGGCCGCGAAAGCGCACTTCCACCTTGCCGTCCACGGGCACCAGCTTGACCTGCACGCCCGGCACCGGCAGGCCGATGTGGCCCGAAGCCACGTCGGTGCCGACCGCGAAGGTGCACGACGGCGCGGTCTCGGTCATGCCCAGGCCGGTGATCACGCGCACGCGCTCGCCGACCGCGGCCTCGGCGTGGGCGTGCAGCTTGTCCCACACCGCCTGCGACAGCGCGGCGCCTGCGAACATGATCGCGCGGCAGCGGGCGAACAGGCGGTCGCGCAGCGCCGGGTCGGTGTCCATCGCGGAGGCGATCTCCTCCAGGCCCTTGGGCACGTTGAAGTACACCGTGGGCGAGATCTCGCGCAGGTTGCGCAGCGTCTGGGCGATGCCGGCCGGCGTGGGCTTGCCGTCGTCGATGTAGATCGTGCCGCCGTTGTACAGCGCGATGCCCACGTTGTGGCTGCCACCGAAGACGTGGTTCCAGGGCAGCCAGTCCACCAGCACCGGCGGCTCGTCGGCCAGGAAGCCCAGGCACTGGCGCAGCATCTGCTGGTTGGCGCACAGCATGCGCTGCGTGGTGATGACGCCCTTGGGCGCCTTGGTGGAGCCGGACGTGAACAGCAGCTTGGCGATGGTGTCCGGGCCGGTGGCGGCGTGCGCGGCGTCCAGCGCCGGGCCGGGTGCCACGGCCAGCAGCCGGTCGAAGCCGAGCGTGGCGCGGCCGTCGATACGGCCTTCGGTGAGCACCACGGGCACGTCTGGCGGCACCACCGCGGTGATGGCGCGCGCGTAGGCGGCGTCGCTCGCGAACACCAGGCCCGGCGTCGTGGTGTCGACGATGTGGCGCAGCTTGCCGAAGTCCTGCGACACCAGCGAGTACGCGGTGGACACGGGCACGTAGGGCACGCCGGCCCACATCGCGCCCATCGCCAGGGTCAGGTGCTCCAGGTCGTTGCCCGACAGGATGGCCAGCGGCCGCTCGACCGACACGCCGTGGTCGAGCAGGGCCTGGCCGACGCGGCGCGCGCGGTCGAGCATCTGCGCATAGCCGATGCGCACCCAGTCGCCGCCGCGGTCCCGGCGTGCCACGAACGTGCGCTGCGGCGCTTCGCGGGCCCACTGCTCGAGGCTGTCGGTCAGCCGGGGCGGATGCCAGCCCAGCGGCTCGGTGGACTCGACGAAAGTGATGCCGTCGGGGCGCACATCGACCCGGGCAGCGACGCAGCCGCCGACGCGGGCGTCGCGGTAGCGGGCCGCGCTCATCGGATCTCCCTTCGCGCCGTGCGCTTCGGGATTCGCGCCTGGGAGCGGTCCGGCGCGCTCATGACGACTTCACCACCTTGCTGGCACGGCCTTCCAGGAAGGCGCGCAGCCGGTCCTGCGCCTCGGGCGTGCTTTCGGCCACGGCGGCCATCAGCGACTCGGTGAACAGGCCTTCGCTCTGCGTCTGGTCGGCGATGCGGGGCAGGGCGTGCATCACGGCGAAGTTGCTCATCGGCGCGTTGCCGGCCACGCGCTCGGCCAGCGCCATCGCCTTGGCCAGCGCTTCGCCCTCGGGCACGAGGTACTGCGACAGGCCCACCTGCACGCCCTCCTGGGCGTCGAGCACGCGGCCGGTCATCATCAGGTCGGTCATGCGCGACACGCCCATCAGGCGCGGGATACGCGCCGAGCCGCCGCCGCCGACGAAGATGCCGCGCTGCCCCTCGGGCAGGCCGTAGTAGGCGCTGGCGTCGGCCACGCGCAGGTGGCACGACGCGGCCAGCTCCAGCCCGCCGCCGACCACCGCGCCGTGCAGCGCCGCCACCACCGGCACGCGGCCGAACTGGATGGCGTCGAACGCGGCATGCCACATGCGCGAGTGCAGCACCGCGCTGTGGATGTCGCGCTCGACCAGCTCGGACAGGTCCAGCCCGGCGCAGAAGTGGCTGCCCTCGCCGCTGATCACCGCGGCGTGGACGCCGTCCGGGATGTTGACGAAGGCGGTGTGCAGCTGCTGGATCAGCGGGTCGCTGAGCGCGTTGCGCTTGGCCGGGCGGTTCAGGCGCACGTGCATGACCCGGCCGGACAGGCTGACCTGGAGCAGGCCCAGCGAGCCGAGCAGGCCGGTGGCGGGGGTGGTGTCGGTGCTCATGTCGGGCTTGCCCGGAGGGGGCGCTTAGTTCTAGAATGAAATCATTATGCGCAGGCAAGTCCCGAAGTGCAAGCCGGCGAGCGCGCCGATTCTGCTTTCGAAACAAAAGCGTCTACTGCCACCCGAGGCCCCGCGATGAACACCGCCGACCTGATCGCCATCGACGTCCACACCCACGCCGAGGTGTCGTGCTGGAACCCGTTCGACAATTACGGCGAGGAGTACGACCGCGCGGCCGACAAGTACTTCGGCAGCAACCGGCGGCCCACCATCGACGAGACGGTGGCCTACTACCGCGAGAAGAAGATCGGCCTGGTGATGTTCACCGTGGACAGCGAGGCCCAGCTCGGCCGCCGCCGCATCCCCAACGAGGAGATCTGCGAGGCCGCGCGCAAGAACGCGGACATGATGATCGCGTTCGCGTCGATCGACCCGCACAAGGGGAAGATGGGCGCGCGCGAGGCGCGCCGCCTGATCGAGGAGCAGGGCGTGCGCGGCTTCAAGTTCCACCCCACGGTGCAGGGCTTCCTGCCCTACGACCGCATGGCCTGGCCGCTGTACGAGGTGATCGCCGAGCACAAGCTGCCGGCCATCTTCCACAGCGGGCACAGTGGCATCGGCAGCGGCATGCGCTGCGGCGGCGGCCTGAGGTTGCAGAACAGCAACCCGATGCTGCTGGAGGACGTGGCGATCGACTTCCCCGACATCCAGATCGTGATCGCCCACCCGAGCTGGCCCTGGCAGGACGAGGCGCTGAGCCTGGCGCTGCACAAGCCCAACGTGTGGATCGACCTGTCCGGCTGGAGCCCGAAGTACTTTCCGCCCCAGCTGGTGCAGTACGCCAACACGCTGCTGAAGGACCGCATGCTGTTCGGCAGCGACTACCCGCTGATCACTCCAGAGCGCTGGATGAAGGACTTCGACGAGGCCGGCTTCAAGGACAAGGTCAAGCCGCTGATCCTGAAGGACAACGCGATGCGGCTGCTTGGGCTGGGCGCGGCCGCCGCCTGAGCGGACGGGCCGCCGACCCGCGACGGGCCTGCCACCGCGCACGACATGACCCCGCGGGCCCTGCGTCGCGCTCACGTTCATCGAGGCCCGCGCCTGCGCGCCGGCCGCACCGTCTACGTCGCCTTGGCCGTCGTCGTGGCGGCGACCCTGGCCCGGCCGGCGGGTGCCGTGGGCGCGCCGCTCCGCACGTTCGAGCAGCGCGTGGAGTCCTGCGAGCTGGCCGCGGTGGCCGAGGCCAGTTCGCAACTGCCGGCGTCGGGCGAAGGGCCGCTCGTCGACGCGCTTCGCGTGGCGGTGGGCACCTGCACCCGGTTCGTGCTGGCGGTGGCTGCGCCGGCCGATATCCCGAGGGTGTGCAGTGCCGTGGCGGCCTGGCCGGCCGCCCGCACCGCGCGGGAACTGCGCCGCCGCATCGCCGCCATCGAGGGTGACGCGGTGCTGCGGTCGAGCGGGGTGGGCACGGCCTGCGTGGCGGCGCTGCGCCACGAGATGAAGACCACGCGGGTGGTGCTGAGAGCCGCGGGGCGGTGACGCCCGGCTCGTCATGGATGCGGCAGGCGCGGCGGGCGGATCAGGCCTGCCACACCCCGTAGCCCGCCTCGCGCAGGCCGATGGCCAGCTCCACCTCCATCTCCCGCGCCGCCTCGTAGGGCATCGGGTTGTACACCTCGTACAGCGGCGGCAGCAGGCGCAGGCCGTAGGTGAGCACGAAGCGGTTGGCCTGGATGCCGGCCTTGTGCCGGTCGAAGCGCAGGTCGGGATCGAGCCCGGTCATGCCGACGTAGACGAAGGGCTTGCCCAGCTGCCAGTCCGGGTTCGCCTTGCGGAAGCTCGCCTCGTTCCACACCCGGTCGGACAGCTCGACGACGTAGACATGGTGATGATGGCGTGCGGCCCGGCGCGGCATCGGGCGAGTCTAGCGATCGGGCGTTGCGCGCCGACGAGCCAGGCGCCAGGCCGAATGCAGGCCCGTGAGGATCATGATCGGCCAGAGCGAGCTGCAAAGCAGCGCCCAGCCAAGACGCGCGAACCGGGAGCCGGAAGCGCCGGATTCGTCGCGCGTCGTGGGGCCCTCGCTGAACAGATGGCGGTTCGAGAAGGTCGCCAGCCCGAACAGCGCGCCGAAGAGGAAGTACAGGACAAGGGCGGTGGTCAAGGCTGTCTCCTCGACGCCTGGAGCGGCGTGGGTGTCAGCCAGTCTTCCCGAAGCCCGCTGTCAATGCAAGTGGACGCCTTGTCGGCCAAAGGGTGGGGCGGGGTCGGATTCGGTCGCCGTGCCCGCCAGACTCCGGCAACCTGGCCGGCACAAGGGCCCGTGGCGGGTGCAGGAGACGGGGGTTGCGCGCATCAGCCCAGGCGTGCAGAGTGCGCTGCACATGCAGGTGTCCGCAATACGCAGCACGGGGACGTTGTTGGTCCTGGCGGTAGCAGGGCAGGTTTTTCAAGCTGGACAGGCAGTTGTGTGCAGTCTTGGATATCTTCGGCCGTTGGGCCGCCCAACTCACGCCCACCGCATCTCTTGACCCTCCATCAGTTTGATCCTTGCCCACCATGACACTCGCAGAAGCCTGCATCCTCGTGGCCTGTTTCCTGCCCATCGCCTGTGCCGGCATCGCCAAGTCACGGGGCTTCGGCAAGCCGCGTCGCGAGGGCGGTTTCGACAACCACAGTCCGCGACAGTGGCTTGCCGGGCTTCAGGGCTGGCAGGCCCGTGCCCATGCGGCGCAGCTCAACAGCTTCGAGGCCTTGCCGCTGTTCATCGCCGGCGTCCTGGTGGCTCAGCAGCACCACGCGGCCCAGCACACCGTGGACGCGCTCGCCGCGGCCTTCATCGTCCTGCGCATCGGCTTCATCTGGGCGTACATCACCGACCGGGCCAACCTCCGGTCGGTCGTGTGGACACTCGGCCTGGGTTGCTGCGTCGCGCAGTTCTTCGTGTAGCGGCTTCGGCCCGCGCACAGCGTGGCCTGACCGGGTGGAACAGGCCTCCCTCGGGCCTCGCCGATCTCAGCACGCCCACCGGCAATGACGACCGTCAGGTGAGCCCCGCGTTCGGCGGCACGCCGGTCCTTGGCAAACCCCCGCTTGACGCGCGACGACAGTCAGTTGCGCCGCGCCACCCAGTAGGTGGCGCCTTCGTCGCCGTAGCGCTCGTCGTGCGGCACGTCGCGCTCGAGCGTGAATCGGTCGCCGGGTCGCAGGTGCTGCGTGCTGCCGGCGCAGGTGAGCCACAGCTCGCCCTGCGTCACCACCGCTTCCACCGCGAACGGATGCGTGTGCGTGTCCAGCACGGTGCCGGCCGCCCATCGACGCTCCAGCACCTCGTCGAAGCCGCGCGCGAGCGCGTCGCGTTCGAAGGCGGCAAAGCCGGAGGGCGACAGGTCCCGGCCGTTCACGCCACGTGCACCCGGATCTCGCCCAGCCCTTCCACGCCGCCCACCATCGTCTGGCCGCGCTCCACCTTGCTCACGCCCTCGGGCGTGCCGGTGAAGATCAGGTCGCCGGGGTGCAGCTCGAACAGCGTGGACAGGTTGGCGATCATCTCGGGCACGGACCAGATCAGCTGGTCGATGTCGCTGCGCTGGCGGTCGGCGCCGTCCACCTGCAGCCAGATCGCGCCGCGCGTGGGGTGGCCGATGCGGCTGGCCGGGTGCAGCGGCCCCATCGGCGCGGACTGATCGAAGGCCTTGCCGATCTCCCACGGGCGGCCGGTCTTCTTCATCTGGCCCTGCAGGTCGCGGCGCGTCATGTCCAGGCCCACGCCGTAGCCCCACACGTGCTGCAGCGCGTCGGCCACCGCGATGTCGCGTCCGGCGCGGCCGATGGCCACCACCATCTCGATCTCGTGCTGGTAGTCGCTGGTGAGCGTGGGGTAGGTCACGGTCACGGTCTGACCCTGCGGTGCCACCGCCACCGAGTCCGCCGGCTTGCAGAAGAAGAACGGCGCCTCGCGGGTCGGGTCGCTGCCCATCTCGCGGGCGTGCGCCGCGTAGTTGCGTCCGACGCAGTAGACGCGGCGCACAGGGAACTGGGTGTCGGTGCCGGCCACCGGCACGGCGGCCTGGGGTTGCGGCGGGATGGCGAATTTCATGTGGGGCTCCTCGTTCTTCCTCTGGGGTTTCGACCCGGCCGCGATGATGACGCATCCGCAGCCCGGCTGCTGGCGCCCGGCCCGCCGGCGCGGCGGACGGTCGCCCGGCCACTAGACTGCGGCCCACCCCGAGCCCGGTCCATGACCCCCAACATCCCCCTGCTCACCTTGTCCAACGCGCAGATCGCGGTGGAGGCGATGGCCACCATCGCGTTCGCGCTGTCCGGCCTGATCGAGGCGGCGCGGCGCAAGCTGGACGCGGTGGGCGTGTGCGTGGTGGCGGGGCTGGCCGCGTTCGGCGGCGGCACGCTGCGCGACGTGCTGCTCGACCGGCGGCCCTTCTTCTGGGTCGAGCACGCCAACTGGCTGTGGGGCCTGCTGGCGCTGTGCGTGGTGGCGATGCTGTTCCTGCGCCGGCGCCACCTGGCGCTGACCGAGCGCGCGATGCAGTGGCCCGACGCGCTGGGCCTGGGCCTGTTCTGCGCCGGTGGCACGCAGATCGCGCTGGCTTCGGGCGCGCCGGCGCTGGTGGCGGTGCTGATGGGCGTGGTCACGGCGGCGTTCGGCGGCGTGCTGCGCGACATCGTCTGCAACGAGATCCCGCGCGCCTTCAGCGACCACAGCCCCTATGCGGTGTGCGCCTTCGCCGGCGGCTGGGTGCTGGTGGGCGCGCAGGCGGCGGGGTTGTCGTCGGATGCGGCGCTGCTGCTCGGCGCGGGCACGGCCACGCTGCTGCGCGTGGCGGCGATGGTGTCCGGCGTCACGCTGCCGGCGTGGCAGATCGGCGAGCCGCGGGAGCGTGACCGCACGGGCGACCGCGACCGCGGCGGTTGACGCGCCGCCGGCCGCGCGCCGCGTGCGGCCCGGGCGCCTCTACACGCGTTCCAGCACCAGCGCGATGCCCTGGCCCACGCCGATGCACATGGTGCACAGCGCATAGCGGCCGCCGCTGCGGTGCAGCTGGTTCACCGCGGTGGTGGCCAGCCGCGCGCCCGACGCGCCCAGCGGGTGGCCGAGCGCGATCGCGCCGCCGTTGGGGTTGACGCGCGCGTCGTCGTCGGCCAGGCCCAGGTCGCGCAGCACTGCCAGGCCCTGCGCGGCGAAGGCCTCGTTGAGCTCGATCACGTCCATCTGCGCCAGGGTCAGGCCGGTTTGCGCCAGCACCTTGCGCGTGGCCGGCGCCGGGCCGATGCCCATGATGCGCGGCGCCACGCCTGCCGTGGCCATGCCCACCACGCGGGCGCGCGGGGTCAGGCCGTGGCGCGCAGCGTCGGCCTCGCCGGCCAGCAGCAGGGCACAGGCGCCGTCGTTCACGCCGCTGGCGTTGCCGGCGGTGACGCTGCCGTCGGGCCGCACCACGCCCTTCAGGCGCGCCAGCGACTCGAGAGTGGTTTCGCGCGGATGCTCGTCGCGCGACACCACCAGCGGGTCGCCCTTCTTCTGCGGGATGGTCACCGGCACGATCTCGGCGTCGAAGAAGCCGGCCTTCTGCGCGGCCACGGCCTTGGTCTGCGACGCCAGCGCCATGCGGTCCTGCGCTTCGCGCCCGATGCCGAACTGCACGGCCACGTTCTCGGCCGTCTCGGGCATCGAGTCCACGCCGTACTGCTCCTTCATCAGCCGGTTCACGAAGCGCCAGCCGATGGTGGTGTCGTACACCGCATTGGCGCGCGAAAAGGCGCTTTCCGCCTTGGGCATCACGAAGGGCGCGCGGCTCATGCTTTCCACGCCGCCGGCCACCACCAGGCCGGCCTCGCCGGCGCGGATGGCGCGCGCGGCCGTGCCCACGGCGTCGAGTCCCGACCCGCAAAGCCGGTTGATGGTGGCGCCGGGCACCGACTCGGGCAGGCCGGCCAGCAGCAGCGCCATGCGCGCCACGTTGCGGTTGTCCTCGCCGGCCTGGTTGGCGCAGCCGAACAGCACGTCGGTGACCGCGGCCCAGTCCACGCCCGGGTTGCGCGCCACCAGCGCGCGCAGCGGCACCGCGCTGAGGTCGTCGGTGCGCACGGACGACAGGGCGCCGCCGTAGCGGCCGAAGGGCGTGCGAACGGCGTCGCAGATGTAGGCGTGGTTCATGGCGTGTCCCGCAGGGTTGAGGCCGCCCGATGCAGCCAGGGGCTCGCGCGATAGCGTTCGCCGCGGTAGTGGGTGTCCAGGGCGGCCAGCAGGGCCAGCACGTCGCCAGCGCCCCAACCGGCCAGCCACTCGAACGGCCCCTGGGGATAGTTGACGCCGAGCTTCATCGCGGCGTCGGCGGCCTCGGGGCTGCACACGCCTTGCTGCACCGCGTCGGCGGCCTCGTTGACGAGCATGGCCACCGTGCGCGCCACCACCAGGCCCGGCGCGTCGGCCAGCGCCAGCGGCGAAAAGCCCAGTGCGGCCAGCCAGGCCGGCGCCTGCGCGCGCCAGGCCGCGCCGGCGCCCGGTGCGATCGCGTACGCCAGTGCCGACCCCGCGGGTGACGGCAGCACCAGCGGACGGTCGAACAGGGCCACGTCGCGCACGCCGGTGACGGCGCTCACGGCCGCGGCGGTGCGGCCGTCGGTGAGCATCAGCCGGGCGCCGTCGACGGCCAAGCCGGTCCAGTCGCTGTCGCGCACGCGGGCCGGGCCCCAGCCCTGCGCCTGCAGGGCGCGCGCCGCGGCCTGCTCCAGCGCGTCGGCGATGGGCCCCGAACCGTGCACCGACACCTCGCCGGCCGTGGACGGCGCGTCGTGCAGGGCCACCGGCAGCGGCGGCACGCCCGCGCCGTCGGCGTAGCGGTAGAAGCCGCGGCCGCTCTTGCGGCCCAGCAGCCCGCCTTCGACCATCTCGCGCTGCACCAGCGACGGCTGGTAGCGCTTGTCAAAGAAGTTGGCCTCGTACACCGACTGGGTGACCGCGAAGTTGGTGTCGTGGCCGATCAGGTCCATCAGCTCGCACGGGCCCATGCGAAAGCCCGCCGCGCGCAGGCAGGCGTCGAGCACCTGCGGCGCGGCGGCGCGCTCCAGCAGCAGCGCCAGCGTCTCGGCGTAGTAGGGCCGCGCGATGCGGTTGACGATGAAGCCCGGCGTCGACCGGGCATGCACCGGCACCTTGCCCCAGGCGCGCGCCCGGGCGAACACCGCCTCGGCCACGCCAGCGTCGGTGTGCAGGCCCGACACCACTTCCACCAGCTTCATCAGCGGCACCGGATTGAAGAAGTGCATGCCGACCAGCCGGCCCGGATGCTGCAGGCCGTTGGCGATGGCGGTGACCGAGATCGACGAGGTGTTGGTGGCCAGCACGCACTGCGGCGACACCATCGGCTCGATCTGCTGGAACAGGCCGCGCTTGAGGTCCAGGTCCTCGACGATGGCCTCGATCACGAGGCCCACGTCGTCCAGCCCGTCCAGCGCGGACAGCGGCACGATGCGCGCGAGCGCCGCGCTGGCGTCGTCGCTGCCCATGCGGCCCTTGGCCACCAGGGTCTGGAAGGTGCCCTCGATGCGGGCCTTGGCGTCGGCGGCCGCGCCGGGGCGGGTGTCGGCCAGGCGCACCGCATGGCCGGCCTGGGCGGCCACCTGCGCGATGCCCGCGCCCATGATGCCGGCGCCCACCACCAGCAGCGGGGCGCCTTCGAGGTCGATGGTCATGTGTCGGAGTTCCAGGGGGCTGGCCGCTTGGCCAGGAAGGCAGCGAAGCCGTCGCGGGCTTCCTGCGTGCCGCGCACGCGGGCGATGGTCTGGGCGGTGAGTTCGCGCACGGCCGGCGTCACCGGCCCCACCTCGAACTGCGCCAGCAACTGCTTGATCTCGCGGTGCGCGCCGGGTGCGCCGGCGCGCAGGTCGGCCACCACCGCGTCCACCGCAGCGTCCAGGCCGTCGGCCGGCACCAC
>WBZX01001162.1_pt1 | contig 20528 bp, 11 predicted proteins | sample 5204211 | NCBI WGS metagenome assembly WBZX01 (sample SAMN12344362, study PRJNA552823) | activated sludge metagenome | biome: Activated sludge suspended growth; feature: Nitrification reactor; material: Wastewater; isolation source: activated sludge from nitrification reactor of wastewater... | reverse complement strand
TACGGTCAACCGGAAAAAATGGCCGAAATCGAAATGATTTCAGGTGCTATTTGGATGATGGCCAAGCGATTTCTTGATGTGTCTTGAAGTTTGTTGGACGGTGCATATGAACGGAAAGGGTCATCCTTTTCCGTGCATCAATAAAAAAAGCCCCGGTCAACCTGTGCGTTTGCGCATATCGTGCAACTGCCGCTCTCAATAAATCAACAGGTTAGGCACCGAGCACACACCATATCCTGCAAGCGAATTTACGCATAAGCTGCAATTTTCGCCACAGATTTACGCATAACGTGCAAATTTCTCCCGTCGCTCAACGAGGGGTTGGCCCGCGCGAAACCACAGCCTGCAAGTCCCCTGTTAAATGAGTTTTAGATGAGGCCCGCCTACGCAGGCCTCTACTTGGCAGGTTCGTACCGCTTACGGCGCGATATCCACTGGAGTAGGCTTATTCGTAAGGGTCACATCGTCTCCGAGCTGTCCGAAGTTGTCGCGCCCCCAGCACTTCGCGATGCCGGCGCTGGTAATCGCACAGGTGTGATTACCCCCCGCCGAAACACTGGCTACACCTGAAGTCAGACCCAGAACGTCCACTGGAGTGGATTGGTTCACATTGGCTGCGTCGTTGCCAAGCTGACCTTGGTAGTCATACCCCCAGCACTTTAATCCGCCCGCAGTGGTCACCGCACAGGTGTGGTAGCCATCTGCCGATACGCTGGCTACACCTGAAGTCAGACCCAGAACGTCCGCTGGAGTGGATTGGTTCACATTGGCTGCGTCGTTGCCAAGCTGACCTTGGTAGTCATACCCCCAGCACTTTAATCCGCCCCCGGTGGTCACCGCACAGGTGTGATTGTAGCCTGCTGAAACACTGGCCACCCCCGAGGTTAGCCCAAGCACGTCCACCGGAGTGGGCCGGCTCGTAAAGGCCGCATCGTTGCCAAGCTGACCATAGCCGTCCTCCCCCCAGCACTTCAAGCTGCCCGCAATGGTGACTCCGCACGTGTGACGTGCCCCTGCCGAAACGCTAGCTACCCCCGAAGTGAGCCCAAGCACATCCACAGGCGTGGGTTTGTCCGTTAAGGTCGCGTCATTGCCGAGCTGTCCCTGAATATCCCACCCCCAGCACTTCAAGCCGCCTGCGATGGTCACAGCGCAAGTATGGTTGCCCCCCGCTGAAACATCAGCTACACCTGAGGTTAGCCCCAGAACATCCACAGGCGTGGACTTGTCCGTTAAGGTCGCATTGTCACCAAGCTGACCCTCCACATCACGCCCCCAGCACTTCACGCCACCCGCCGTAGTTAGCGCGCACGTGTGATTACTTCCCGCCTCAACACGTGCCACACCCGAGGTAAGCCCCTGCACATTCACGGGGGTGGGCTCGCTCGAGGAACCACCGTTCCCAAGTTGTCCGCTGCCGTTAAGCCCCCAGCACTTCACGCCACCCGCGGTGGTTACTGCACACGTGTGATACGTCCCCGCAGAAATCTGCGTCACGTGCAAGGCCGCACCATTGACAACAATAGTGTAGGCTTGCTGCCCGCTCTTGGCCTTATACGTGGCTATCACCTGGAAGCTGCTCCCCACAACGTCTTTCGTGGTTGGGATGCCGGAAACTACCCCATTGCTGCCCAGGCTCAATCCTGCTGGGAGCTGGCCCGAAAGCAGCTCCCAGCTCACGTTGGACGTGTTGTACGAAGGGCCTCCGCTTACCTGAAGGAGCTGCTTAAGGTCGTAGCTGTAGGGCAGGCTGACTTCACCTGCCGGCAGCGACGGGCCACCGGTCAGGGCGACCAGGATTTCGGTCACTACTTGCTGAGCCTGCACGGTAGGGCTGGACACCAGGCCCATGACAGGCTGCCGAAATTGGAACGTAGCTGCGCTGGCGATAGACGCGCTGAAGGCGCCCGCGACGAGGATTCCGGTGGCAATGCGGGTGAGGGCGGTGGAGCGTTGATTAGCTTTGGGTTTCATCTCGAGAATCCTTGTTTGGGAACAAGGGATATAGCTATCAGCGCAACTTCTTTAACTCATGTTCTCTGAGCGTTCTGCCGCAAGCTGTTCAAGGTATTCCGCCAACAAGGTCGCTAGCCGAGGGGTGTCGTAAAACGCCTCACGAGAAAATCCACATGCAGCAGCGATTGCGCTTTTATTCGGCTGTCCTGCTCTCATGGGCAGTTCCGCCATCGACGCTTCCACGTTGTGCAGGTAACGGCGAAGAGCCTCTTCACGCGATACTCTCGGCTCAGCAAGCCGCTCGCTCTCGCGCTCGAGTTGTGCCGCCCGTCGCTCTCGCCACAGCGCTATCACTGGGCTTTCATACTCTCGAGGTAAAACGGGCTGGGCGCTGTTCCCGTTACCCCTGGGCACAGCAATAACTGAAATTGAGTGCTCTCGTAAAAACCGCCACAGGTGCGCTGGCAACGTATCCAACTGACGGGCCAGGAATTTGAGTGGGATGTAGCTTTCGTTGAACAGCTCAACCGACTCCCGAGAAATCCGTCGTCGGCCATCCCACACCACCGATTGCAATAGGTCCAACCCAACTGCAGGTTCAATCGTCATCAGGTCCAGCCCTGTCTGTACGGCGGCTTCCTGGAAAGAGTAGGTGCCCACCGCGGCCACAACCCGAGTAGCCTGAAGGAAAAAATCTACTTCTGACTTCGCCAGCAAAAGGCCGCCAAGATTGACGCCAACATGGCCAACCACAGGGAGCCGACCATCAAACACCGCTTTGACGATATCGGCTTTGGCCGACTGGCTGCGAAACTTAAGCCGCATTAGCTGCTTCAGCTCAACGGAGTCACTGACAACAACAGTGCCCGCTGTCACCAATGCCAGGCCGCTGCTGAGGAATGCCTCAACACCATCCAGGTGCCAAGAACGTTCATAACCCAATCGAGGCTGCGTCCGATAAATGCCATCTTGCCGAAGCAGACCAAGAACGCTGACCGGGATGCCCAGCCGAGCGGCAGCCTCTCTCACGGATAGCACCCCAGATGAAGCCACTGGCGTACTGCTGGTCTCCAGGTCAACCAGCGTTCGGATACTTTTGCCAGCAGCCACCTTCTTGGTGACCACCACGCCGCTTGCGATGAGCCGCTCCAGTGTGGGCTTCCACACGCCAAACTTGCGTGCAAACTCGGTTTTCGAAATAAACCGCCTCTCGGAAAGTCCTGCGCCAACGCCCGAAAATTTGGGGTCAATCCAAGCGTGGCCCCATTGAGACAAGCCGAAGCAGACGAACTCCTCCCGTAGAAACTGGGCATCCTTGGCAAATGAACGTTGCTTGAATAGCGCTTCGTAAAATGGCTCGAACTGCTTGCGCAACCCTACCGCGCCAGGCCTCTGAACAAGGTAGTGAGCTCCCAAGCCTTCCAAAAACAGGTGATAGCCACGAGGCCAATCACTGAGGATTTTTGCGGATTCAGAAATCGCTGCTTCAGCGGACGTACCTTTGCTGCTACCCCCAAGCCTCAAGCCTTGTTGTCCGAGGCTCTGCAGCATTTTCAGCAACGACATGAGCGGAATTTCGGCTAGTCGATTGATTAGCAACTGACAACGGCCAGGCGTAGCAGCCAAAGGAATACCAAGCACCTTGTGCCTCAAAATCCCCATGAGCTCGACCAAGCTGGGAAGTGCGTCGGCTTGCCCTGCCGCGGACAAGTCACACCCGCATTCACAGACAAGCAGCCCTGGCCGGAACCATCGTAGAGGTTGGCCACAGGATGGACAGGCTCGCAGGGCCATCCGCTTGTGGACGGGACACGCTAATGCCGCGCTTAAATCCCAGAAGGCTTCAATGTAGCCAAGCTCCTGAACACAAGCAGGGCAGAATCCAGGGCGACGAAGCCGTAGGGGCCCATTTTTAAGGTCGCTTCCGAGGTCGTGGGCCAGCAACTTGAATCGCTGGCGTGGCTTGCCGTGGCAATAGGCAATGCGCTCCAACTGCTCGGGAGGGCATCCCAGGATGGACGCCAGCTTGGCTACGGGAAAGCCTGCCGTTTTCATCTCACCTTGAGAGAAGCCTGCCAACTTCAGGATGTGCCACGGGGTATCGTAGCCATTCTCGTCAGAAACTCTCAGGACAAAGCCCATCAAGCTCTCATTTGGCTTGGGGCTCGGGGTATGCACAAGCATCATGTGGCCGATAGCACCTCACGTGACGTGAGTTTCTGCCTGGCGGAACTCTTGGTTGGTTTGGGAGACACTGGGGGCGGAACAGCAGTTCCCAGTTGTCTCACGCGTTCCAAGACTGCTGTGGACGGTTGGGTGCTGAAATCCTTGGCAAAGGGCGAGGGGCCCTCGTTAAAGCACACCCCATGCCAGACGGCTTCATGGTGCGCAATCTGTAAGTCAGCAAGCGACAGAACTGTTTGTCCCCTGTCTTGGGCATTCCAGACAAGTTGCCGAAGGAACTTGGTGAGATAGCCAATTAGTCCGCCGGTGGCGTAATAGCACCGAAACGCCATCTCCGGACTATCTAGGGCTGGAAGCTCAAAGTAGGGAGTGAGTGCCTCATGAAAGGCACCCAGGACGGCAATGAACTCATCCCTGGACTCACTGTGTTGCCAGTCGAAGCGGGGCATCTCGAGCGGAGCGAGGAACCTACCCGCTAATTGCTCATTCTGCTCAATAACCGCTTTGCAGCTTGGGAGCCCTGCGACTACCAGAGCTACGCCAGTGTCATCGACAAGGATTTTGAGCCAGTCGGCAACGTGGTGCTGCACCTTGTGGGACACCTTGTCATAGAAGTGCTGAAATTCGTCAATGATGACCATGACGGTTTTGCACTGGCGCATCAGCTTGCGCAGTCTGAGGGTTTTTGCGTTCTCAGTTCCCTTTTCATATAAGGGGTCGCCCAACGCATACAGCATTAGCTCAACCAAGCCTTTTACAGAGGGCTTTGATGGGGTTTTGACCCTAAGAACTGGAACAGTAAGGCCTGTGCTTTGGCGGGTGGCGGGCCGCCGGAGGCAGCATTCCTCAAGCAATCTGGTTTTGCCGGTTCGAGACTCTCCTACTATGGCGAGACAGATGGGTTCGCTTGTCTCTGTGGCGTGAGAGAAGCATTGGTCGAGACGATTGCTCGCGTTGTCGAAAGCCTTGTGAGGAACCAGGGTGGTGTCGATGATGTTCTTGGGCTTAGTCATGGCTACCCTCATCATCAGCGCGTTCTTCGGCCAGGTAGCTCGGCAACCGTTCGCGATAGACCGGCTTAATCCGGCGCGGCTGGCGAGCCGTTTGGGGTTCAGGGGTAGCCACCGGCAGGGGAGGCTCTGCCGGTGCCGAGCTGATAGCCAGAGGGGGAGGCTGCTCAGGGATGAGCACAGATGGCTGTGTTTCACTATTTTCTGCGGGTGGCTCGATTGCAGCGGCATCCATGTTCTTGAAGCGGGCAATTTTGGTTCTGGTTTTCTGGCGCTTATCCATGAACTCTTCCTCGATGAGCTTCTGGATACGGGATTTGGCCTCGAGCCAGCCTTCTGCGCTGTGAGATTTCATTTCCCGGAGGGCGAATCGCCGGCATACCTTGTGTTGCCAAAGAGAAAGGCCATTGGCGTACGAAAATTGAAGCGATTGAACCTTTATTACTTGTCTGTTCCCAGGGGGCAGAACGAAGATATAGCCCAGGTCAGAGGTGTCGTAGCGGATGCCGACTTCCATTTTGTCGCCGAGCTTGTAGCGGAGGGCGGTTAGCTCGGGGGAGTTGTAGAGCAGGCAGTTGAGCTCGATGCCTTTGTGGGAAAGGACTCGCGTATCGGTACGGCCGAGGATGAAATCCAATTCGTCGGGGTTTTCTGGGAGCAGGATGTCTTCTGGGTTAATGCTCCGAGTCCAGACCACGGCAGGTGGGGCGCCGAGGGTCCGGTGGACCTTTTGGTGATACACATCAGCAATCCAGGTGAAGACAATTTCCTTAAGAGTGCTGAAGCGGACGATGGCCTGTGCTGACGGGTCGTAATCTTCTTTTTCAAAGATATTGCTGAAGGTCGTGCCGGGGGTGCCGTGGGCGATGGCGCGATTTAGGGTGCCGAGGAAGCGTTCGATTTTTCCCTTGAACCAAGGTGTTTTGCGTGCCGAGTAGTGGATTTCGATGCCAAGGGAGAGGCAGGCGTTTTCGAGGCTGGTGCTATGGAATTCTTGGCCGTTGTCTACGACGAGTTCCCGCATAACGCCGTGTGCCTCCCACGGGCTTTTAATGGCCGGATATTGAGCCAGCAGGGCGACTTTGGGCAGGAAGGCCATCTTGAGGCATCGGGAGACCGTAAAGTGGCTGGGCGGCTCGAAGCTGATGTAGATACCAAGAACGTTACGGGTGTAGTCATCGAGGCAAACGGTCAGGTATGGCCTTCCCAGGGGTAGTGACGTGTCGTCGTCGATGACCATCAAATCGAGCGGGGTGTGGTCAATCTCGGCACGCTCGAGGGGCGCGTTGGTCGTTCGGTGTGCCAGGACCGCGCGGAATCGTTTCTTCGCTGCGGTGCGACCGTGGCGTGCTGCATATCGGTCGAAAGCGGGGATTGCCTCAATCATCCGCTTGACCAAACGTCGAGTGGGCAACGGTAGTGAGTGCCCTGATGGGCGCAACTGATTTTCCTGTGTAACCAGTTCCAGCGCATGCTCAAGCGTTTCTTGAATCGTTTTCCGCTCAAGGGTCAAGAACTTCGCATCAATTGCTTTCTCGACTAAATCTATGACTTCTAAGGGGTACCTGGAGTCTCGATTCCCTTGGCTTTGTCGGTTATCAGTCAGCGCCAAAAAGTCTTTTCCTGAGTTAATCAACTTTTGCTTCCAACGGAAGACGGTTACCCAGTGAGGAGGCTTTTCCGGAGTCTTTAGGTTTTGCCAGAGGGCATCAATTGCTGCAGTGATGTGCGACTCACTGTTCGGCAAGTCCATTATGGCTAGCGCATATTGCCTTCGTACTTTTGCGAGTTCTAGTTGCTTCTGGGGCGTGGCAGAAATGGTTTTTGCGATGGCTTGCTCCCGTCCTGCTTGCTGTGCCTCAGATATGAAGGCTAGTCGGCGATGGGCATAGAGCGATTGCAGTTCTTGAACGGATTGCTCTGTAATACGTCCTGTACGGATGTTCTCCAGTTGCCAGACGTCGTCCTCAACTTTTCTCAACAAAGAAAATGTTTGTCCTTCGATGACTAGCCGGGTCCCGACCTGAAATGATGCAGTTCCCATGTCAGCCTCCCAGAAATGCAGCGGTAGCCACGAATCGGCTTTCCGGGGTCAGCGGCTCGTCGATGCCGACATGCAAGCTGCCTTCCAGTGCCAAGCGAGCGAGAAGGCAGCGGCTGCGTGGCCCTACGACATTTGTTATCGCATCACCCCAGGTCAGTCCTCCCGTCTTGAGTAGGATTTGACGAACTTTCTCTCGCTCAAGCAGGGAGACTGCCTGTCGGCCATATTTAAGTAGGGAAAGGGTGTTGGTTAGCCGTGGTTCGCGAGCAAGGTCTTCGGCGATTACCATCCGGTAGGTAAATCCGAAATCAGGGAGCGCCTCGACCATCAACTGAGTTCTGGCCCGATACTCGGGACGAGCGGCTTCTGCGGCGGGCTTAATCTCCCAAAGCTCCCTGGAGGATGCCAGTTCTACGAGGGTGTCCGGGTAATGAACCTGTTCAGTGCCATCTAAACAGAACCGAATCACCAGCGGCTGCTCGTGGAAGGCTCGGACAACAGGGTTTGCGTCGAGCAGTCTGTAGGCATTTAGCTCGTTTGAGGACTCCCACTGAATCATGCGCCCCATCTTCCAACTGGGGTATTTCCCGGTCGCGCGAGCACGCGAACGTGTAACTACCTTTCTGGAACGAGCACCAGGGGTTTCAGGAAATTCAAGGGCAAGGATTGCATCGGGGTAGTCCCCGGAATTTGAACGCAACACGACCATTTGGAATAGCTCCATGGTCCGCAGGCGTTCCAGATGCTCTCGTTTCCGGGACAAACGCGTCGAATGACGGCTGGTGCGCGGAAATGCACCAAATTACTTGTGAGTTTTCATGTTACGAGACCGTGCGCGTTGGAGCGCTGAGAGCAGTCGCTTTCGATACTTTGGCAGCAGTCCTTGAATTTGTCAAAAAAGCACAAGGTTCCGCGATGCCTTCGCTTCAAGGGTGAGTGAGCCCTGTAGAAAATATGCATAACTTCATCCGGAAGCTTGGTTCCGCGGCTAAGATAGCTTTTTTAGCGTTTAATTAATGAATTGGTAGGTTTTATGAGTTCAGTAGCTATACAGGGTCCCTTTACCAACACCTTAGGTGACTCCGTGGCCACACCGCATCGCAAAAAGCTGACCCTTTCCCAGCTGGAATCGTTTCTCCTCAAGGCTAGCGACATTCTCCGGGGCAACATGGATGCCTCCGAGTACAAGGAATACCTCTTCGGGATGCTGTTCCTGAAACGCCTATCGGACCAGTTCGCGGCGGACCGCGCGGCGCTACTGAAAGAACTCCAGGCTTCTGGTGCCTCTGAAAAGGTTATCGAGACCAAGCTCAATCACAAGCGTAGCCCTCACTACACCTTCTGGGTGCCCGAGCGTGCGCGCTGGGAGCTAGAGGCCCCGATTACGCTCGATAATGGCCAGCAATTCCGTGGTCTCATGCACGTCAAGCAGAACGTTGGCGAGATGGTGAACAAGGCCTTGGCTGCTATCGAGGAAGACAACAGCGAGTCCCTGAAAGGTGTGCTCAAACCTATCAACTTTGTGCTCACGAAGGGCGATAAGAAGCGTGTCCTACCCGACGACAAAATTGTCGACCTCATCACCCATTTCAGCACGGTCAAGCTGACCAACGCCGACTTCGAGTTTCCAGACCTTCTTGGTGCGGGCTACGAATACCTCATCAAGTATTTTGCCGACTCGGCCGGCAAAAAAGGTGGCGAGTTTTATACCCCGGCACCGGTTGTCCGTCTGCTGGTTCAACTCCTCGAGCCCATCGAAGGTATGTCGGTCTACGACCCCACCTGTGGCTCTGGCGGCATGTTGATTCAGTCCGGCCAGTATGTCGAAGAGGCGGGTGGCAATTCCCAGCGTATGGCGCTGTACGGCCAGGAACTCTCTGGTACTACTTGGGCCATCTGCAAGATGAACATGATTCTGCATGGCTATCGTGCAGCGGACATTCGCAATGAGGATGTCTTGGGCAAGCCGCAGCACATCAACGGCAACTCGCTGATGCAGTTCAAGCGAGTGCTGGCCAATCCCCCGTTCTCGCAGAACTACTCCAAGAGTGAGATGCAGTTTCCTGAGCGTTTTCACACGTTCATGCCAGAGAGTGGCAAAAAGGCGGATATGATGTTCGTACAGCATATTGTCTATACCTTGGAACAAGAGGGTAAGGCTGCTGTAGTCATGCCTCATGGAGTCCTTTTCCGCGGTGGCCCCGAGAAGGAAGCTCGCCGGAAAATCATTGAAGCCGGCAATCTGGAAGCGGTCATTGGCCTTCCTCCTGGCTTGTTCTACGGCACGGGCATCCCCGCCTGCGTTTTGGTGCTCTCGAAGATTGGCGCCAAGGACCGTAAAGCCGTGCTGTTCATTAATGCCGACCGTGAGTTCAAGGAAGGCAAGAATCAGAACCTCCTGCGCCCGGAAGACATTGAGAAGATTTCCTATGTTTACCACGAGCGCCTTGAAGTCGATGGCTACTCAGAACTGATTCCTTTCTCGGCCTTAAAGGACGAAGATTGGAACCTGAACATCCGGCGCTACGTCGATAATTCGCCTCGCCCTGAGCCTCAGGACGTGCGTGCCCATATTCATGGTGGAGTGCCCACGGTCGAGATTGACGACCTGCAAGGCTACTGGAGCAACTACGGTGTGCTACGCGACCAGCTTTTTGTTCGTCGCGCTGACGAAGCCGCTTACTGCGACTTTGTCCCGGCGCTGAAGGCAGACAAAGCGCAAGCCAAGGCGCTGGTTGAGAGCAACGACTCGGTGAGGGCCGCGAACTCGAAGTTCGCTGAGGCACTGGCCACCTGGTGGCAAGGTAATGTTGCTGACCTGCAGCAGTTGCCTACGTTGGGCAGCTTCGTGCCCTTGCGGAAGAAGTTCGCCCAGAGCCTTGAAGACACCTTGGTGCCGATGGGTTTGCTGGACAAGTTCCAGGTACGCGGGGCGTTTGCCGAATTCGCCAGCGAACTAGCGACAGATTTCAAGTCAGTTGCTGCTTCTGGTTGGAATGCTGACCTGATTCCGGCGGATGACATCCTGGCTGCCCAATTCCCCGATGTGTTGAAGGAACTGCAAAACGCGCAGGAAACCATTGCCCGATTGCAAGGCGAGTTCGAGGCAGTGGAGCGAGGGGAAGGGGATGAAGCCGAAGAGGTAGACCTGGATACCTTCGACTTCGCAGAAAGTGGCGATGTGCTGCCCAAGGGAGTTATCGATGCTCTGAAAGCTCGCAAGAAGGAATTGTCCCGTGAAGCAAAGGCCCTGAGGAAGACCGCTCCCGCCGAGGCTAAGTTGTTGGAAGCAGAGGCCTCGAAGGTTGATGCTTTGATGGCCAAACACTCGGCAAAGGAAGACGAGCTCAAGACCGCCAGGCAGACGGTGAAAGCCATTGAACAGAAGCGAGATGCTCTGGTGGAAAAGGCACGAGATGAAATTTCCAATGAGGATGCGGAAAAGCTCATTCTCGAGCGCTGGATGGCAACGCTACTTAGCGCGTATGAAAACCGTGTAGGGGCTTACCAAGCGCAACTGGTGGGCAGGATTGAACTGCTGTGGGGTAAGTACGCGGTTACGTTGCTTGGCATCCAAGCGAAGCGGACAGCCGCAGCGGCAAAGCTGAGCACGTTCTTGAAGGAGAAGGGGTATGAGTAACTGGACGGACACCACTCTTGGCGCCTTCACTGACATTCGAGTTAGCAACGTGGATAAAAAGACTGTTGCGGGGGAGCGAGAAGTTCATTTGTGCAACTACATGGATGTTTACAGCACCAACTCTGTAACTGCTGAACGTGAGTTGATGCTTGCATCCGCAACAGAATCCGAGTTCCAACGATTTCGTTTGCTTCCCGGCGATGTCGTCATCACCAAAGATTCAGAGTCTCCAGATGACATCGCGGTGCCAACTTATATTTCAGAAGGAATTGGCGACGATGTGGTGTGCGGCTACCACCTTGCCATGCTTCGTCCCAAGCATGGACTCAACGGACATTTTCTGAGTTATCTGTTACGCCTGCCTCAGGTTAACCGTCATTTCGCGCGGACCGCTACGGGCTCAACTCGATATGGCCTATCCCTGAAAGCACTTCACGAAGCCCCAATTCGGATTCCAGAAAGTGAGCGAGAGCAGTGTGGTATCGCTGAAGTGCTGTCTGCGCTGGATGAACAGATTGAAGTAACCGAGGCTCTTATTTCTAAGAAAGTCTTGGTCCGCTCTGCTATTTTGACTGCATTGGTTGAAGATGCCCATGCTTCATCAGTAGAGCTTGATTTGTTGGCGAGCAAGGTTGGAAGCGGTGTAACACCAACTGGTGGCAGCGAGGTTTACACCAGCTCAGGAGTGACTTTTGTTCGCTCACAGAACGTCCTAAACGAGAGCCTTGAGCTTTCTGACGTTGCTTTTATTACCGATGAAATTCATGCGGGAATGGCTGCTAGCAAGCTTCAGGCGCACGACGTTCTTTTAAATATTACCGGTGCATCTATTGGACGGAGCTGTACGGTTCCAGAAGGAATTGGCGAGTCGAACGTCAATCAACATGTGTGCATTATTCGGCTTCACCACCCGTGCCAAGCCGATGCCACCCTATTGGCTGCTCTAATTTGTTCCGAGTTTGGCCAACGAGAACTTAACCGACAAATTTCAGGCGGCAATCGAGAAGGCCTCAACTACCAACAAGTTCGGGCTATCGCTCTTCCTTGGCCTCAGGACGCCGCTATTCGAGCTGAGATGGCTGCGGTGCTTCAATCTGCAAAATCAGAAATTGAAGCATTGGAGGCGGAAGTCATGAAATCACGGCAGCAGAAACAAGGCCTGATGCATGACCTTTTGACCGGAAAAACCCGAGTAACAACAAAACTGGAAGCCTTGCAATGACAGCCGTAGTTCTTCATCTCAGCGATATTCATATTAAAACTGCAAAGGACCCTATTCTTAAAAGGGGCAACTCAATTGCAGCTGCGACCTTTGCTTCGCTTCCAGCGGCATCGCACGTGTTTATCGTTTGTTCCGGTGACGTCGCATATTCTGGTACAGCAGAAGAATACAAGTTCGCCTCAAAACTGTTTTCTGAGATTGAAGCAAGCATTCGCAAAGAAACAGCATGCCCTATTAGCTTTATTTTTGCCCCTGGCAACCATGACTGTAACTTCGAAAAAAACAATGGCGCGCGGAAGATGCTCGTCGCCAACATGGAGAAGTCAGACAGCCCAGAGGTTGATGACTCGGTCATCGAAATCTGCACGAGTATTCAGGCTGACTTTTTCAATTTCCGAAATGGGCTAGAGAAAAACTCTGAGGCAACGGACGACAAACTCTGGAAAAGTCATGTCTTTGAAGTAGAAGGCAAAACAATCGCCTTTGACTGCCTCAACATCTCCTGGGTGTCGAAGGTTCGGGAAGACATCGGGAAACTGTTCTTTCCTGTGGAGCGCTACGCGTCCCAAAGCTTTGAACAGGCTGACGTTCGGCTGGTCGTCATGCATCACCCTCTAAACTGGTTCAGCCAGAGCATTTACAGGCCATTTCGAACCTTTGTCCGTAAGCTTGCAAACATCGTCATCACAGGCCACGAGCACCAAGGTAACGTTGGCCTAATCGAAGATGCGGAAACAGAGTCGAGTGCCTATATCGAAGGATGTGTGCTTCAAAGCGACTCAAACAACCTCACCGATTCCTCCTTCAATGTGGCCGTCATTGACATCAGTCTTGGGCAATTTGCATCCACTCGATATGCGTGGAACGGTAACAGTTACGCGGCATCGGAGGACGGTTCTTGGTTCGACTATCGTGACCTTCCCGCGAAGCGGAATAACCCGTTTACTTTGGAATCAGAGTTTCAAGAAACGCTCGATGACCCTGGCGCATTCTTTAAGCACCCAGGACGAACCAATGTCGGCCTATCCGATATCTTTGTATATCCAGACCTTCGAAAAGTCGGAAACGGGGAGGACCGCCGCCGAACTTTCGTGAGTTCTCGGCGTTTGTTGGCCCCAGAGGTCACCGCAGATGGAATATTGATTGAGGGTGAAGAAAAGGCTGGTTGTACAAGTCTTCTGTATCAGCTCTATCGCCAGTACCACGAGCGTGGATTCGTCCCGCTTTACGTCAAAGGCAGGGACCTCAAGAAGGCTACAGATGCCGATATCGACAAACTCGTAAAGCGAGCAGTAGCAAACCAATACGGCGAAGGTCAGGTTGAGGCCTTCATGCAGCACTCGCGCGCACAAAAGCTGCTGCTACTGGACGATTTCGATGACAGTCCGCTGAGAGCCGGCGATGCTAGAGCCGGATTACTCTGTGCTCTGCGCAAACGATTCGGCCACTTCGTCGTTACTGTTGGCGACATGTTTGAGATGCGTGAGATGTTGGACGGTGATGCGGCCAGGGCCCTCATTGCGTTGACCCATTACAAAATCCAGCCTTTTGGGCATGCATTGCGAGGGGAATTAATTTCTCGCTGGCTCTCGCTAGGAGCTGACGGAACAGTCGATGAAAGCGGTGTCATCGCTAGGATAGACCGAGCTGAAAAGTTGATGAATACAGTCATGCAGAAGGCTGTTATTCCTGCAATTCCGCTTTATCTGCTGACGCTGCTCCAAAGTATGGACGCTGGCAGAAGCGGAGACTTTAAGGAAAGTGCGCTCGGATACTATTACCAGTATCTTCTTACGGAAGCGCTTCAGAATTCAGGGGTCAAGCCTGACAAACTGACCGAACACTTTCAGTATGCTGCCCATCTTGCCTGGGAGTATCACCTGCAAGGGAAGCGTGAACTGTCCGAATCCGAGTTGAGGGCGTTTAATGAGCGGTTCACTAAGGAGTGGCACACCGTTGATTTTAAGCAACGCCTTGACGTCCTACTCAACGCTCGAGTTCTCTGCCGCGCAGGGGACGACTATGCGTTCCGGTACCCCTATATCTATTACTACCTGAAGGGGCAGTTTCTCAGTGAAAACTTGGCTGACCTGACAGTACGCGCCTACATCGGACACTGCTGCCAGCATTTGTATGTTCGGGACCACGCTAATACCGTGCTGTTCCTCGCACATCACTCCAATGATGATTTTGTTCTCCAATCTATCGCTAACGCGCTGCATAACCTTTTCCGCGCTAGAAGCCCCGTGAAATTTGATGGCGACACTATCGCAATCAATAAGCTTATCGAAGATGCGCCAAAGCTGACCTACTCAGGCGAAAAACCTGCTGAGCACCGAGCTCGACGCAACGAACTGCAGGACCAGCTTGACGATGGGCATGATGGCCTTCTTGAAAACGAAGAGGATGCCGAAGAGCTCAGCCTGATTGCGCAAATGACAATGCTGTTCAAGACCACAGAGATTCTTGGGCAGGTGCTTAAAAATCAGTATTCAAAAATTCAGCGTTCCCGAAAAGGAGAGCTCCTTGAAGACCTTTTCAACGGACCTCTTCGTGCCATTCGTGATTTCTATGAGTTTTTTGAAAAAAATCCTGACGCGCTCGTGGCAGAGATTGAAGCTGCTCTTCAGCGTAAGGGCAAGGTCGAAAGTCCAGAGGAGCGTAAAGAGATTGCTCGAAAGGTGGCCGCAAGCCTCATTCAGATTGTGACTTTCGGGTTTTTAATGCGCGCTGCGCAGAGCGCAAATTCCGAGAGCCTCCAAGAGGATGTAAAGGGCATAGTCCGAAAGACAAACACCCCTGCATTCAAGCTAATCGAGCTAGGCATCCTGCTTGATTCGCCAAAAGCAATCCCGCGAACAATGGTTAAGCAACTGTTCAAGGAGGTTAAAGATGACCTGGTAGCCGGACGCGTCATCCAAATCATGGTTCTCAATAGGCTATACATGTTCAAGACCTCTGAGCAGGACATGCAGTGGATTAGCCAGGAGCTAGGTATCGACCTCGCGACCCAACATGCCATCACCTACCAAGAGAAACAACGACGTCTAACCAACTGAGAACCTCCAACCGAAATGTCCGAACGCCTACAAGTAGAAAAGCCATTCCTCGACCAGCTAGCCAACCTAGGCTGGAACGTGGTCGACCACGGCGATTCTCTACCATCCTCACCCGAAAGCAGCCATCGCAGTAGCTTCAAAGAGGTTGCACTAAAAAGTGTGTTCATCAAGGCTGTTCGGGCCATCAATCTCGATGAGGTGGGCCGGCCTTGGCTGACAGATGCACAACTCGAATTCCTGTTCGAGCACATTACTACTCGACCCGGCTCACTGGTTGAAGCCAACAAATCCGTCCATGAGATATTGCTAGCGGGGGTCGATGACCTCGACCATGAAACGCCCTCTGGCATCGTGAAGCGCAAGGCACGCTTCATCGACTTCGATAGTCCGAACAACAACCACTTCTTGGCTATCAATCAGTTCCGCATCGACACCCCAGGCCAAGCTAAGGAACACATCCGCCCGGACATCGTGCTGTTCGTCAATGGCTTGCCTCTGGTGGTTATCGAGGCCAAAGAAGCCAACACCTTTACCAGCCTCCCTCTGGAGGAAGCCAAGCGCCAAATCTTCCGCTACTCCGAACGTCGCGATGAGACGACAAAGGGCGGCGTAAAGGAAGGCGAGGAGCGCCTATTCCATTTCAGCCTGTTTTCCGTTGCTACAACTGGCACACAGGCTGAGTACGGCTCCATTACTGCCGAAATGGATGAGTTCCAAACCTGGCGCTCCATCGAACCCGCCGAGTATCAGACCTATACCCCTCCGTTGGGAGGCTCGCCAAGGGCTCAAGAGATTCTTATCCAGGGCATGCTACCCAAAGTAACCCTGCTCGACATCCTGCAGAACTTCTGCCTGTTCACTACCAAGCGGGATAGGCTCATCAAGGTTGTCTGCCGCTACCAACAGTATCGAGCAATCCTCAAGTCATTCGTTCGCATCAGGTCGAAAGAAGGCGCTGGCCGCGGTGGTGTCATCTGGCACACTCAAGGTTCGGGCAAGTCGCTGACGATGGTCTTCTTCGTGAAGAAACTGCGCTCCTCGAAAGACCTGTTCGACCTTAAGGTTGTGATGGTCAATGACCGAACCGACCTCGAGGACCAGCTGGGGGGCACCGCGCATCTGGCCGGCGAAAAGGTGACAACCATCGGCAGCTCTCAAGAGCTGAAGGATAAGCTCTCCGGCAATGACTCGGGCCTCTATTTGGTCATGGTCCACAAGTTTCGAGAGGCTTCCGAACAATTGCCGGAGAGCGTCAAGTCTGCGCTCGGTATTCCGCTGGCCGCACCCAAGCTCAAACCGTTCCCAGAAGTAAACCTCTCGGACCGCATCATCATCTTCATTGATGAGGCTCACCGAACCCAGTATTCCGATTTGGGAAACAACCTGGCCGTAGCTTTCAAGAACGCCATCAAGATTGCGTTTACTGGTACCCCATTGATTACCAGTCGCCACGACCAAAGCACGATTCAGCGTTTTGGCGATTACATCGACACCTACAAGCTCAAGGACGCCCAAGACGATGGCGCTGTGCTACCCATCATCTACACGGGGCGTACTACGGATACTGCCTTGTCGCACAAGTCTGAATTCGACGAGAAATTTGATGACTTATTTGCTGACCGAACAGAGGAAGAGCTAGAAGCCATCAAGAAGAAATACGGCACACGGGAAGACATTCTGGAGGCCGAGGCGCGTATTGCCGAGGTGGCCAATAATTTGGTTAAGCACTACATCGAGAATGTGATGCCCGACGGCTTCAAGGCCCAGGTTGTGTGTGTTTCCAAAGTTGCGGCCCTTCGCTACGAAACGGCCATTGTGAAGGCCGTAGGAGAGTACGCAACCAAATACGCCAAGCGGGCGGACGCAGACCTCGAAATTCTCAAGCGCATCAACTTCCTCAAGGCTGCCGTCGTGGTTTCCGTCGATGGCACCAATGAGCTCGCCGGCGTTCTGGAAGCGAAGAAGCGAACCAAGGAACTGGATGCCGTCAATAATTTCCTAAAGAGCTTTGACTATGGCAAGCCAGAAACTGGGATTGCCTTCCTAATTGTCTGCGACATGCTTTTGACTGGCTTTGATGCCCCTATCGAGCAAGTCATGTACATCGACAAGCCGCTACGGGAACACACGTTGCTGCAAGCGATTGCCCGGGTGAACCGGACTTACCCAGGGAAGAAGGTTGGCCTGATTGTTGATTACATTGGGCTCACGAAACACCTTCGTGAAGCCCTGAAAATCTATGCGGGTGATGACCAGGATGACATCCTTCAGGGGATGCACTCCATGGAAGTGGAGTTTGCCAAGCTCGAGGGCACCTATGGCCGGCTCATCTACTTCTTCAAGGAAAATATGCTCCCGGGAGCAGAGGAATGGGCCAACCAGAAGCTTGCTCCTGAGGATGACTACCTAACTTTTGAGCTGATGATGGATTTGCTCGAGGACATCCAGCGGCGAGAGACCTTTTCCGTTCTTTTGATGTTGTTCCTGCAAGCCTTGAACACCATTCTTCCCGACCCGAAAGCAATGGACTTTATCGCGCCAGCCAAGCGATTTGCGTGGCTCAAGGCTCAGGCACGAGAGCGCTTCAAAGATGAAGGGATGAACTTCGGCAATGCCGGCGAGAAGGTCAGAAGGCTCATCAATGAGCACTTGGTTAGCCTCGGCATCAACATGAAGGTTCCTCCCGTCGAACTGATGTCAGCCGCTTTTCCGGAGCAAGTGAAGAAGGGAAAATCCTCCAAGGCCAAGGCGTCCGAGATGGAGCACTCGCTGCGCAAGCACATTACGGTGCACATGGAAGAGGACCCGGCTTGGTTTGGCTCGCTGTCCGAGAAGCTTGAGGAAGTCTTGAAGAAGTACAAAGACAACTGGGATGAACAGGCGAAGCAGCTGGAGTTAATTGTTGGGACGGCAAAATCAGGGCGCTCGAAGTCACCGACAGAGGGTGTCGACACCAAAGCAGTTCCCTTCTACGAGATGTTGCTAAAGACCCTCGAGAAGTCCATTAAGCTCACTGCTGCAGACAAAGCCGGACTCAAATCCCTGGCGAACGGGCTGCTCCCCATGTTGAAGGACGAGATGGCCACCCCGGGTTTCTGGGGAAATAGTGTCATGGTTTCGGAACTGCAGGGCTTAGTTGAAGACAGATTGCTGGACAGTGGTATCGATGTCGTTGTTGAGCATTACGAAGCGCTGGCTCACGATATCGTTCAACTAGCCAAGGCCCGGCAAACTGATATCCTCAGCTGATGCTGAAAGTTGGTGATGTCGAATGTGCTGTGCTGCGCTCCGCTCGTCGGAGCGTTGCCATTTTTATAGAGCGAGACGGCTCCGTTAGCGTACGTGCCCCCCTGTCTGTCTCTGATGAGCAGCTAGCCAAGGTGGTTGAGAAAAAGTTGCCTTGGATTTATCGAAACGTTGCCTTGTGGCGAGAGCTCAATCGAGGTGCGCCAAAGAAAGAATACGTCTCAGGGGAGTCGTTTTACGTAGCGGGAAATCCCTGTCTTCTCGATGTTCGTGAGGACGCAGCAGAGCCTCTGTCCCTCATCGGAGACAGGCTGGTTCTGAAACGCACTCATATCTCGAAGGCTGATGAACTCCTGCGGGGGCTATATCGAAAGCTCGGATATGAGCGACTGCCTGCCATCGTCGAGCGATACGCCCCTCGGATGGGTGTGAAACCTGGAAGGCTGCGGGTATGGGAGCTCCAGAATCGCTGGGCCTCCTGCTCCGACAAGGGCAACCTCAACTTTCATTGGCGAGTGCTTGCTTTACCGCTTGATGTCTTGGAGTACCTTGTCGTGCATGAACTCGCGCACATCAAGCATCGCAATCACACCAACGACTTCTGGGCAGAAGTCGAAAAGGTTTACCCTCAGTGGAAAGGTGCAACCGAGTGGCTTCGTGTGAATGGAGCGGGTAGGTCCTTTTGAGCAGGAACAGCGGGAAGGGACTTCCCCTCCCGCCTACTAAGTTAGTCAGACTTCCCAAGCGCTTTAGGTAGCAGTTCAACAACTGACTTTGCTGTAACCGCACTTTCGCCACTTCCGCCTTTGGTATAGCCCGTGTCTTGAGGGGAGAAAATACAGGCAGACGCATGAGCTAGGACGATATCTTTGTTGTCCGGGCTGTGAGCGGCCTCAGCCAGCGCATTGAAGGTCATGAGTGCATTCTGCCTATGCCGATTAACAATCTCATTGTGTTGATGTGCCAAGAAGTTCTTTGCGGCCAACGCAAGCAGATAGGCAAGAACACCAAAGAGCAACAATTTGCTCGATACCAGCTGAATGGCCTCAAAGGAGTTAGTGGGTCTCAGCCAAGGCATCTGATTAAAGAACAGGCTTAGCGCGGTGTATCCGCCCACGAGCCAGGCAGCCCTAATCGTGGTTGTTTTCCATGTGGCTGCTAAGCCTTTGTGCAATTCTGCCTCTGTGTTGAAGTGAATTGCTTGCTGGGACACCCCTTGCTCTGCCGCAACCCGGCGAATTTCATTGAGAGTGTTATTTGCAGCATTCTCGCTCTCTTGAAGGTTAGAGGTAATGCGCTCTGCTTGGTCCGAAATCCCCTGGAGGACTGCACGGGATTCGTTCTCTAGGCGCTGAGAGTCGATAGCTTTACTGACACCGTAGGCGATGTATTGCCAAAGAGCGTTAAATGTTGCGTCGTAAGCCCCCTCTAATTGGCTTATGTACTGGTCTCGAGTCGCTTGGGGGTTGGAAATGCCCGTCGAGAAATCGAGAATGCTCTTGAATCGTGAGTAGTCTGCATCTGCTTGGTTCTTTACCGCGGTCAAATGCGTATCGGTTAGGTCCTCAATAACAGAGGTTCCAAGACGCTGATAAAGCTCAGTCAGTTTTTTGGCAAACGGGATAGCTTCTTCAAACGAAAGCGACCGACCAAGTTCGTCAGTTCTTGCCAATTGGCGTACGTCGAAGCGTTGCATCCGCTCCAACGATTCTTTCGTGGATTCCAATAAATCTTTTGTGGCCATTCTTTGTTCCAGTCCTTCTGGCTAAAGAGTGCTAAAAAAAACGCCCGCATTTGAGTACGGGCGTTTTGTTGGCTAAGTCAAGGTTGCCGCCATGTGGTGTTGGCCTCCGGACCCCGCGTCCTGACTTGCAGGATATGGGGTCCGAACTTGCACGATATGAGGTCCAACTTGCACGATATGGGGTCTCTCACAAAACCGGGGCTTTCTTTCTGTCAGGAAGTGCTTAGCCGCAGGTGCCTACTGCTCCGCAAGCGGTACAAAAATCACAGCCATCCTTGCGAATCATCGTGTGGTTGCCGCACTCGCCGCACAGCTTGCCCTGGGTCGGCAGCACCTTGTTGCTGGTAGTGTCTTCCGGGGCTTCGAGTATGCCCATTTGCTGCAGCGGGAAACCGCTTTCGTCGAGGATGCCGAGCATGGCGT
>WBZX01001161.1_pt1 | contig 20556 bp, 19 predicted proteins | sample 5204211 | NCBI WGS metagenome assembly WBZX01 (sample SAMN12344362, study PRJNA552823) | activated sludge metagenome | biome: Activated sludge suspended growth; feature: Nitrification reactor; material: Wastewater; isolation source: activated sludge from nitrification reactor of wastewater... | reverse complement strand
CCATCAGCTACAACGCCCACGGTGAAATCACTGCCAACACCAACTGGTGGCTCGAACAACCCCTAGCCGGATACACCGGCCAATACCACGACCCCGAAACCGGCTACATCTACCTAAGAGCCCGTCACTACGACCCCGCCACAGGCCAATTCACGACCGTCGACCCGTTGGTGACGGTCACCGAAGAACCCTACGGGTATGTAGGTGGCAACCCGCTGAACCGTACTGACTTGAGTGGATTGGCTTTCTGGACAGATATCTGTATCAGGGGAATAAATTGCGGCGAAGGCGCAACGACGGTTTTTGTGAGTCCGCAGGACGCCGCCAACTTCGCAGCGGGCGTGCTCAATGGGCTTACGCTCGGTCATGGTAAGGGCGTGACGGACCGCCTCCCCGGTGAAGCTGACTACAACTCGGGTTGGGCCATCACGGGCACCATTGTCGGTACCGCTCCTTGGGTGGCGGGTTCAGTCGGAAGTGGGCCCGCGTGGAAGGATGCCAGCTTCACTGGTAGTCAAATCACGGGTAATGCAACTCTTGCGTCGGCGGTAATGAACATATGGAATGCGTGTCGGGCGGGGGAATGGACAGCCGACTGTGCCTGGACGTTTTTGACGAATACAGGAACAGCGGCCCTAGGCGCGTTCGGATCCATTGCATCGTCTCGTGGTGCCGCACTCTTCTCGGTCTTTGCCAACTATCTCCCTCCGAGGGTGGTCAGAGAATTTGTTGAATCTCCTGCTGCTGCTGACGCTCACTGCTGAGCATGTGTGCGGTGGCGTTCAACACGCAGAATCTGGTACCATTTCTACCAGTAGTTTCTCTGGTTTTGGTTGTTGGCCCATTCTATGTTGTGTACAGGTGTGGGTGGCCCGCTGACGCGAGGCGCAGGGCCGCTGCTGGGGCATCATTTAAGTTTTTCGCGTCACTATTGATAATCTGGTTGTTGGTGGGTACGATTGCGTTGACCCGTTGAATATTTCCCCGAGGCTAAACCTCGACATTTCCAGGATATCGAATGAGCTATAGCTTGGAGCGAAAAGTTGCTAAGCCTTTGATGGGTGACCGGCGCCATATTCAGTATCTCGAATACTCGGGTGCTGGAATTGTACTACGCTGTGCGGTTGATCGTCATGGAGTTACTCTCGCGGGTGCTGAGGCATCCGGGTACTTGTCGCTCGGCAAGGCCATCTCGATACCCGGACTGCGTAATGGTGCCAGGGGGGAAATCTGCGGCATGTCTCTCCTGGTTCGGCGCCCCGTCTACGGATGGCGACTCTCGCGTCGGGAGATCCATGTAGTTTTAGAAGGAAACCATCAGTACACGATTCGAACCTATGGCTTGCGGAGGGGATTCGATATCGTGGATTGGAATTCGCTCGAAGTAGTCGCTGCCTCCGAATCAGGATCCCTGACAATAGAAAATGGTCCTACATCGGTACCCGCGTTGTTGGCGTTGTTGGATGCAAGTAATATACCCTACACCAGTCTTCTGAGATCGTTTCTCCCGATGTCGTCGCTCTTCCGAGGCAAGTCTTGAGAGGCCCATATTGTGCACGTCGGGAGTCCATGTTGGATGGCGATCGAAATAGGGAATCTAACTGTGGTTATGCATGCAACTTTATCCTCTAATTGGTGCCCGTTGTATATTGCAAAAGTAGGCTGCCGCTGCTTGTCTTTGCTAGCGCGAGGCGAGAGTTGACGTGGCGCTGGCTGCGCCGAAGGGTCCGGGTCACTTGGTGCGCCGCACCTACACCGAGGGTGGCGGCGTGCCGTGTTTGATCGCGGTGGAGCAGGACGCCACCGGCGGTGCCCGTGACCTGGCTCTGGCCTACGCCGATGCCATCGGCGGTACTCGGGCCGGGGTCATCGAGACAACCTTCACCGAGGAGACCGAGACCGACCTGTTCGGTGAGCAGGCCGTGTTGTGCGGTGGCCTCACCGCTTTGGTGCAGGCCGGGTTCGAGACGTTGGTCGAGGGCGGTTATCAGCCTGAGATGGCCTACTTCGAATGTCTGCACGAGCTGAAGCTGATCGTGGACCTCATGTACGAAGAGGGGATTGCGGGCATGCGCTACTCGATCTCCACCACCGCCGAGTACGGCGACCTGGTAACCGGTCCCCGCATCATCACCCCGGCGGTCAAGGCCGAGATGAAGAACGTCTTGGACGACATCACCTCTTGGCGTTTTGCCGAGCAGTTCGTGAACGAGGTCAAGAGCGGTGGCTCCAACTTCGATGCGCTGCGTCGCAAGGGCGCCGAGCACCAGATCGAGACCGTCGGCAAGGAACTTCGCTCGATGATGCCGTGGATCTCCGCCGGCAAGAAGTCGGTCACCGAGATCTCTGGCGGCGACTGACCGCGCTGATGTTTGTGGGAGCTCCGGGATCGGGCCTTGCGTCTGTGACCGCCTGACTTCGTGTCCTGGACGGGACATGGCGGCCCGCTTCCGGAGTTCTCACTTGCACCGCCCTGCGAGGCGGGCCTTTGCGATCGCCCATCATCGAGCATGGTGCCGATGGCTTTCCGATGTTGAACGCGAAGGTGGCTCACTTGAGCTTTCTCTCTCTCTTTCTCTCTCTCCCTCTCTCCGCAGATTCCTCGGGTGTGATCGTTCCGTAGCGGTCGGTGCCGGCGCTCGATGGCTGGGCCCCGCATTTATGGTTCTCCTGATGTAGTTGTGGGTGGGCGAGTTCAACCGGTCATCGCGACGGGACTGTGGTGTCGGGCGGTCAGGACTGTGACGGTGGCTTGTAAGCGAAGGCCCTATCGGGACACGCCCCTACCAGTCCGGCGGACGCTGCGCCACCCCGGGATCAACGACCGACAGATCGGCGCACAAGACACGAGGTCAATCGCAGCATCGGTCAGGCCGCTGCCCGGAGCAGCACCCCACCATCCTTCCCAGGTATCTCTCCATGCTTTGATCATCGCTGGGTAGATCGGTTCCCACCGCTCGGCGAACGCTTCTAAGGCCCCATCGGCGGTACCCGCCGATGGGGCCGTGTAGATCTCGCGAAGCTCTTTGGTGATCTGGCCCCAGTGCTTCTTGGACGCGTAGCGCAGACTTTTTCGTTGTGGCGATGCCAGGTGACCGTGAACGCGCTTGCTGCGCCGAAGGGCCGGGTCAGCTGGTTCGCCGCGCCTTCGCCGAGCGGGTGGCGTGCCGTGCCGTGCCGTGTTTCTACCGACGGTGGACTCACGGTCGCCAGAGCCGCTCGATCGGCATGATGTGGAGGCGATCCTCGTAGGTGTAGCTACGTGCACCGGTGTACAGAGCTACGCCGGCGACGAGGGAACGTCCCAGGCGTTCGCGAAGTAGGCGAAGGCCTCGCAGGTCGTTCCCGTTCACCCTGGTCGATGCCTTGATCTCGAAGGCGAGCGCCCGTCCGTCGTCAGCTTCGAGTACGAGGTCGACCTCCGTGCTGTCACGGGTTCGCCAATGGCCTGCCGATGTCAGGCGGTCGGACCATGTCGCTTGGGTGAGGATCTCTCCGACCACGAACGTCTCCAGCAGGTGGCCGTATTCTGTAAGTACGGCAGGATCTCTGCGTGCCAGCTTGTCCGGCGTAAGCCTCAACATCCTGGCCGCCACGCCTGAGTCGATCAGGTGTGTTTTGGGTCGAGCGGTGGTTCGCTTCGTGAGGCTGCGGTCCCAGGGCGGTAACAACCTCACGACAAAGACCGCCTCGAGGAGCCGGACGTAGTCTCGGGCTGTCTTGTCGTCTATCCCCAGTCCGTCAGCGAGCCTGGCACCGTTTAGGACCTGTGCCGTCTGGCCGGCGAGACGCTCGAGAACGCGGGGAAGGGTGTGTGCCTGGCGGATCCGTGAGATCTCCTGGACGTCGCGCTCCAAGGTGAGCCGGATCCATTCGTCGATCCATCGCGACCTCGCTGCCTCGCCCCGGGCAGCCAAAGCCAGAGGGAACCCGCCGCGGACCACTCGATCTATGTATTCCTGACGGGTTGCCTCTGATGTCGCTGCGGGAATCGTGGCCTCGGGAGCGTCGAGCAGACCGGAGAGAAGGTCATAGCCGGACCGCTCGATCTCAGCCTGGGACAGCGGCAGCACTGTCAAGCGTTGCAACCGTCCCGTCAGCGCTTGCGCCGCACGTGGTAGCGATTCGTGACGGGCTGAGCCGGTGAGCACGAACTGGCCTGGCCTGCTCGACCGGTTCAGCCTCGCCTTGATGGCATCGAGCACGATGGGCGCGTGCTGGTACTCGTCGATCAGTACCGGCAACGAGGAATCGATCATCGCCGCTGGATCCCGAAGGACGGCGTCACGGGTGTCGATCTGGTCCAGGTCGAGCACCTCACCGCCCAGCCGCCTGGCCAGCGCCTCGAGCAGGGTCGACTTGCCCACGGTCCGAGGACCTTCCAACAGTACGACTGGACTCTCGGCACACCGCTCGACAGCCACTTGAAGGAGTCTGCGTTCGATCAGATCATCAGCACCAGCCATTTGCTGGACATTACCAGGAGCTCCCGTTCTGCCGGAGTTGGAACTCCCGAAGTGCCGCCCTTTGAACTCCGGTTCTGCCGGCAGGGCAACCCCTGAAATGAATAGAATCCACCCACGATTCATCGGGAGGACGAGCTCTCCGCTTCGGGTGGTCGACCTGATGCAGGCGGTCCACGCTGCGCCGTTGACAGGCGGAAGGTCGGCCCTGCGACTCGATCGGTTCGACAAAGCTGCCGCGCGGACCTAGCCCTGCGGCTCGGTGAGTTGCGGTCTACTGGTCGATCAGGGTGAGCTCGAGTTCACGGTCGGCAGCGCGCACGATGACCTCGAACCACCGAAAGAAGCCTTCCTGGCCAAGGAGCTGGTAGCTCCATGGCCAGGGTTCACAAAAGCTCACCGGTGCTTCCCACTCCATATCGCCGATCCGGAGCGCAACCGTTGCGGTTCGTGCCAGCAGGTGCTGACCACCTACACCGATCGCCTCGGGCTCGATGCCGGTCAGGTCGATCCCGATGTCGTCGGCCACCCAGGCCGCGAAGCGGTTGTGCAGGGCACCGGTGTCGCATAGGGCGAGGAGGTGAGCCGAGGTCTCGTGCGTGGCGACCACGTCCACGACCGGTCGCGGTACGAAGCCCCGGACGGCTGGCAGTCCCCGGAATTTTACGATCACCAGGCGAAGCCACCCACATCCCGGGAGGGATCGAGAGGTACCTGGAACACCACGCCGACTCGGCCGATGGCTCCTAGAGCATGGGACACCGCTCGCGGATCGGGGCCTGAGGCGAGGACTTCGGTCCATTCGAGGTCCACGGCGACGAACTGGCCGATGTAGGGCCTGAGGAGCTCTGCTTCTCGGGCGAGGCGCTCGTCAGCCGATGAAACGGGGTCAGGCGTGGCAGCGCTGGTTGGGGGTGATCCGAGCCGGCCCACCGTAAATCCGAGTCGTTCGAGGATCCGGCGTGCCTGGGTGCTGATGAACTCGCTGCGATCAAGCCCGGTTACTGCGCCAATGACCTGCTTCGGCGGGAACCGGCGACCACTCACGATCACGTAGTGCGCCTGGATCGGGTCTGGTGTGATGCCTCGCACTGCGGCTTCAACCGCACTACGAGTGAGATCGAAGGGGCGTCGGGCGATCGTGGCCTGAACCGAGACCATGTTATTATTCTGTTCTTTTCGGCGTCGATCCGTCAATCGGTCGTGGACCGCCCTCTCTGTCAGGCTGGGGTGACACCTGCGGGAGTCGGTTCGGCGTAGGCCTGTTGTGGAGAGGGCTCGGCACGCGTACACTTTCACGTACGCAAAGGGGTGACCGTGAAGACCATCAGTTACACCGAGTCCCGCAGGAACTACGCCGCCACCCTCAACTCGGTCGTCGACGACGCTGAGGAGGTGGTTATCACTCGCGCCGGTCGCGAGTCGGTCGTCCTCGTGTCGCTTGCCGAGTACGAGGCGTTGAAGGAGACCGCCTACCTACTTCGCAGCCCGGAGAACGCCCGCCGCCTCCTCGAGTCCGTAGACCAGCTGGAGCGTGGCGGTGGGACCGAGCACCAACTGGTCGAGTGAGGCTCGTCTGGTCTGAGGCGGCCTGGCAGGACTACCTGTGGTGGCAGACACAGGATCGCAAGGTCCTCAAACGGATCAACGCGTTGATCGCCGACGTCGCCCGAGCTGGCAACGTCGGCATCGGGAAGCCTGAGCCGCTCAAGTACGAGCTTTCCGGCTACTGGTCGCGGCGCATCACCGACGAGCATCGCCTCGTCTATCGGGTGACCGCCGACGAGATCCGGATCGCTGCTTGCCGGTACCACTATGGCCGCTGCTCTCAGCAGCTCGAATCCTCCGGGTCGGCGGCGTTCGACGGAGATCGCTGTCCGGAGCAATCGCCGATGGGCGGGGATGCGGGTGATCTCGGCGGTCAGCTCGTCGATATCGGAACAGATGGGACCATGGTCGTCGCCCGTCGACACCACCGGGGCCCACTGGCGGCGGTCGCCCCAACTCACCCGGGAATCCGAACGCCACAAAAGTTGACTAACTAGGTCGGGAATTGCGCCCGAGGTCGCGCTATGGTGCAGTCATGACTGATGCCAACTGGGGTTTCGAGACCCGCCAAGTCCACGCCGGTGCCGCTGCCGACCCCACCACTGGGGCCGTGGTCACGCCGATCTACCAAACCACCGCGTACCAGTTCCGCGACTCCAAGCACGCCGCCGACCTGTTCGCCCTAGGTGAGATCGGCAACATCTACACCCGGATCATGAACCCCACCCAGGCCGTGGTCGAGGCTCGGGTCGCGGCGCTGGAAGGGGCTCCGGACACCGCAGTGGGTCTACCTGGGGCCTTGGCCTTGGCTTCGGGTCAGGCGGCATCGACCACCGCCATCTTGAACCTGGCCGGGGCCGGTGACCACATCGTGGCCTCGGCCGCTCTCTACGGCGGCACCTACAACCTGTTCCGCCACTCGTTGGCCAAGATCGGCATCGACTTCACCTTCGTGGAAGACCCCGACAACCTCGAGGAGTGGAGGGCGGCGGCTCGGCCCAACACCAAGGCGTTCTTCGGGGAGAGCATCGGCAATCCCATGAACAACTTTTTGGACATCCGGGGCGTCGCCGACGTGGCCCACGAGGTCGGTGTGCCGTTGATCATCGACAACACGGTCGCCACCCCGTGGCTGATCCGGCCCTTCGAGCACGGTGCCGACATCGTGGTCCACTCGGCCACCAAGTTCATCGGTGGTCACGCCAACTCGATCGGCGGCGTGCTCGTCGATGCCGGTTCGTTCGACTTCTCGGCCAACGACCGTTTCCCCGGCTTCACCGAGCCCGACCCCACCTACAACGGTCTGAGCTACTGGCCTGCGCTGGGGCCCGGCTCCTACGTCATCAAGGCCCGGGTTCAGATCCTGCGGGACTACGGAGCTGCGGTCAGCCCGTTCAACGCCTTCATGTTCATACAGGGACTGGAGACGCTGAGCCTGCGCATGGAGCGCCACAACGCCAACGCCCGGGCCGTGGTCGACTTCTTGGACGGACACCCCCAGGTCGAGCGGATCCAGTACGCCGGGCTGGCCGGTTCGCCCTGGCACCAGCGGGCCACCGAGATCACCGGTGGCAACGGTTTCGGGTCGGTTCCGGCCTTCGTCATCGCTGGGGGTCGCGACGCCGGGGCTCGTTTCGTGGAAGGCCTGACCCTCCACCACCACGTGGCCAACCTGGGCGACGTGCGCAGCTTGGCCATCCACCCGTCCTCCACCACCCACAGCCAGCTCACCGATGAGGAACAGCGCCTCGCCGGCGTTGACCCCGGCCTGGTGCGACTGTCGGTCGGCATCGAGACGGTCGCCGACATCATCGCCGACCTCGAGCGGGGTTTCGCCGCCGCCGCCGGCTGACCGTCGGCACAACTACCGAGCCAAGGGACCTCGGCCGCCCGGACCTTCGGGTCTCGGCGGCCGAGGTGTCTCCTGAGCCCCGGCGGGCCGGCGGGCCGCCGGAGACGGCAGCAACGAACCGAAAAACAACGAGCACAACGCCGCGCTCATTTGCGACAGGTGCTGGACATATCTGTCCGGTCGGGGTTGACTAGGGGGGAGGCGGCAACACCTCTCAGGGGTCCGCCGTTCCGGCCTTCTCTCCCTCCAGGGCCGGGGCGGCGGACCCCGGCGCGTCTGGGTCCGTACGCGGGGGCCTGGTTCGTCTGTGCCCAGGCCCGCCGAGCACGGAGCGGTGTCAGCTCCGGCGGTGGGCGCGCACTGGTCCGGTGGCGGCGGCCAGCGCGAAACCCAGGGTTGCGATCAAGGTGATGGCGGCGCCGGGCGGAATGTCCAGGTGGTAGGCGGCCAACATTCCCGCACCGCCGGCCGCGGCCCCCCACCCGGTCGAGGCGACGAGCATCGGCCCGAATCGATCGGTGACCAGGCGGGCGGTGGCGGCCGGAATGACCAGGCTGGCCGACACCAGCACCGCTCCGGTGACCTCCATCGCTCCCATCACGGTCAGGGCCAGCAGGACCATGACCAGGTCGTCGAGGCGATCGACCGGACTGCCGGCGGCTCGGGCCACCTCGGGGTCGAAGGTGGTGAACAACAGTGCCCGGTAACCGAGGCCGACGACCACCGTGGTGGCCAACAGGATCAGGGCCACCACGGCCACGTCCACGGCATCGACGCCGAGCACCGACCCGAACAGGACGGCATCGAGGCTGCGGCGGGCCTGCCCCCAACGGGCCAGCACCCCGACCCCGAGGGCGAAGCTCGCGGTGGTCACCACACCGATCACGGCATCGGCCCGCAGCACGCCCCTGCGGGACAGACGGCCGATGGTGACAGAGGCGACCAGGCCTCCCAGCCCGGCGGCGGCGTAGAACGGCACCCCGACAGCCGATCCCACCGCCGCAGCCCCGAACACGGTGTGGGACAGGCCGTGGCCGAGGTAGCTCATCCCGCGCAGCACAACAAAGGTTCCGACCAGACCACACAGGGCTCCGGCCAACACCGCCACCAACAGCCCGTCCCGGAAGAAGGCGTACCCGAACGGTTCGGTCAACCAGCTCACCGCTGGTCTCCCCGGGCTGGGCGCGGGCCTCCACCGTGGCCCCCGCCGTGGTGATGGCCGGGGGCGCTGTGGTCCCCGAGGGCGGCACCGGGGCGATGACGATCGACCACCACCGGGAGCCCGCTGTGACGCAGTACGTCCATGGGGGCTCCGAAGGTCCGTTCCAACACATCGGGCACCAGCACGGTGTCGGGTGGCCCTTCGGCGACGATGGTGCGATTCACGCACACCACGTGGGGCAGGTGGGCGGCCATCCCGTTCAGGTCGTGGGTGCTCAACACGATCGCCACCCCCCGTGACCGTTTCAGGTCGGCGAGTCGGTGCAGAAGGTCATGGCGGGTTCGGACGTCGACGCCTGCGGTCGGTTCGTCCAGCACCAACAGGTCGACGTCTTGGAGCAGGGCTCGGGCCACGAACACCCGCTGTTGTTGGCCACCGGAGAGCTCGCTGATGTGACGGTCCTCGAGCCCGGCCAGGCCGAGCTGGTCGAGCACATCGGCCGCCGCCTCCCGTTCGGCCGGGGTGGTCCACGGCCAGCGGTGAGCTGGTCGGCGTCCCATCAGCGCCACGTCGGTCACCGACACCGGGAAGCTCCAATCCACGGCCTCCATCTGGGGTACGTAACCCACCCTCAGGCCGGGCCGACGCCGGGCCACACCCGCGGTGGGGGCCAGGGCACCGGTCAGTACCCGCAGAACGGTGGTCTTGCCCGAGCCGGACGGGCCGACGATGCCGACCAGCGCGCCTTCGGGCACCCTGAGGTCGACGTCTTCGATGGCCAACGTGTTCGACCGGGGGCGAGGTCGCGCTTGCGCCCATCGGGTCCTGGTCCGGTAGTCAACCGATACCGCTTTCAGTGAGACCAGGGAGCGGCCCGGTCCCGGCGGTGGGGTCATTGGGGGTAGGTGGCGTGGTCGGCGGTCACGTCCGATACGTCGAGGGCCTCCAATGCCGAGGTGTCGCCGCCGAAGGCATCGACGATGGTCACGTAGTTGAGGCGCATCAACCCCAGCCAGGAATGGGCTTGGTCGCCTGGCTCACCGGGCAGGTCGTCGTCGCGCAGGTCGTCGACGTATCGGGCGCCGGTCTCGGCGCTGATCTGTTCGAGCACCGGTGAGGGGAAGACCTCCGAGCCGAACACCACCGGAACGTCGTTGGCCTTGATCTGGTCGATCAGTTCGGCCACGTCACGCGGCGATGGCTCAGCGAAGTCCGAGGGTTGGATGGCGCCCAGGATCTTCCAGCCGTAGTGGTCAGCGAAGTAGGCGTAGGCGTCGTGGTAGGTGAGTAGAACTCGCTTGGCCTCGGGGATGGACCGGGTGGCGTCTGCCATGGCCTGGTCGAGGGCGTCGACGCGGGTCTCGAACTTCTGGAGGTTGGCGTCGTAGGTGGCCTTGCCCTGCGGGTGGTGGCGAACCAGGGCATCTCTGACCACGTTGGCGTAGGCCTTGACCATGGGCGGGTTGGTCCACAGGTGCGGGTTGGGCTTGCCGCCCGAACGGGGGAAGGAGAAGTCGAAGATCCACTCGTCCCGGGGCAGTATCTCGTCACCCAGCTTCACCACCTCGGCCCCCTCGGACAGGTTGGCGCGGGCCAGGTCCTCGGTCGGGTCCTCCAGGCCCAAGCCGTTGACGAACACGATGTCGGCCTCACCGAGTGCCCGGGCCGCCGACGGTGGCGGCTCGAAGGTGTGGGAGTTGACGCCCTCGGGCACCAAGCCGGTCACTTCCACCCCTGCCCCGGCGATGTTGGCCACGATCGAGGTGAGCGGCGACACCGTGGTCACCACCCGTAACGGGGGAACGGTGTTCTCAGCTGTACCCGACGATTCCGAGCTAGACCCGCAGCCGGCCAGGAATGTGAGGCTGAGGAGGACAGCTGACACCACCGAACGCGACAAAGGGCGGGACCACGAGCTTCCTGACGTTCTCATCGGATTGAAGCTAGTTGCAAGTCAGTTGCAACTACGACTGGTGTCTGTTTGAGGTCCACAGGCGAACCCAACCGCGGCGGCAATATTGTCGAATCTGTGAGCAAGGCTGAAACCAGTCAGATCCTGGAACGACTCCGGGACCACGGCGTTCGGGTGACCGGTACACGTGCTGCGGTGGTGAGGGCGCTGACCAGCGAGCCGTCGCACCATGTGACCGCAGGACACCTTTATGCCCGACTGGTGGCCCACGACCCCCGATTCCACGAATCCACCGTGTACCGAACCCTGGAACGGTTGGTTGAGGTGGGCGTCGTCACCCGGATCGAAGTCGACTCCGGTCCCTCCGTGTACCACCTCGCCGTCGAAGCACCCCACCACCACCTGGCATGCGAACGATGTGGGCGGGTCGTCGGCGTGCCCACTGACCTTGTGGAAACGTTGGCCGAGGAACTGCGCGAACGCTTCGGGTTCCTTTTACGAGCCGACGCCGTCACCTTTCCCGGGCGCTGCGTCGATTGCCTCGCTTCCACCCCCAGCGGAGCCGGTGCTCGGGGTGAAGCCGACCGCGGTGCGAGCTTGGCCCACGACCACTGACCTACTGTCGCCACACACCCGTGCCCGGCCTTCCGCCTTGGCCTGGTAAAGGCGCCGATCGGCCATGGCGAGGAGAGTGGCCGAGTCTCCGCTCTCGGCCAACGACGCAACCCCCGCTGACGCGGTGATCGGAGGCGGGGAGGAGTCGCTGTGGTGATCACCCGCCAACAGACGGGAGATCACCTCCAAAGCGGAATCCGTGTCGGTGTCGGGAAGCAGGACAGCGAACTCCTCGCCACCCCAACGGGCGATGGTGTCCTGGCGGCGCAGGCCGGCTGTCCACCGCCTAGCCATCTCGACCAGAAGATCGTCCCCGGCAGGGTGACCGTAGGCGTCGTTGTATGCCTTGAAGTGGTCGAGGTCGATTATGGCCAGCGCCAGACCACCGCCGTCCAGGTCGGCCTGTTCCACGGCTTCGTTCAGGCATTCGTCGAAGCACCAGCGGTTGTGCAGACCGGTCAATCGATCGGTGCTGGCCACCGACTCGATCCTCCTCAGCAGCAAGTGTGATGTCTGGGTCAGGTCATGGAGGAGTGCGCCGATCATCGCAACGACGGACGTGTACACCACGGCGCCGCGCCATTGAATCGCTGGGTAGGGATCTCCGCCGATTACGACGATGGGCAGAGCGAGGCTGAGGAACACCAGACCCACTGCCACGGAAAGTTCTTGGCGCCGGCCGTAGGCGGCTTGCCAGGCAACCGGGACCATCAACAAGCTCAGGTAGCCGACCCCGCCGTTCTCGGAGGAATGGCGCAACATGACCACTGCGGAGCAGATCAACACCATGGGTGCGATGGTCCATCCGGAGTGGAACCTGTGCCATGGCATCAGGGCGAAGCTGGCAACGGTTACTGCAAAGCAAGCAGCGGCCGCCCCGACGAGGATCAGCCCGTGGTCGCGGTGCGGTGGAATGAGGGCCAGCCCCACCGTGACGACCACCAGAGCCAGGTATGGGAGTAGAAGGGAGCGACGCGGAGCCTGACCTTCGGGGATGACATGGTGGCCGTGTCCTGGCCCAATCCCGTCGGACGTGGTGGTCCCGATCAACTCGGCTCCCGGTCAGCTCGTGGTGAGTTGGTCGACCACGTGGTCGATGCAGCGGGTCAGGGCGGCTACGTCGTCGGAGTCGATGGCCGGGAAGAGGGCGATGCGGAGCTGGTTGCGGCCGAGCTTGCGGTAGGACTCGGTGTCGACGATCCCGTTGGCCCGCAACACCTTGGAGATCACGGTGGCGTCGACCGAGTCGTCGATGTCGATGGTGGCCACCACGTTGGAACGAAGGGCCAGATCGGTGACGAACGGGTTGGCGTAGCTCGACGCCTCGGCCCAGCTGTAGATGACCTCCGCTGACCGGGCGCAGCGGCCGCTGGAGAAGCCGAGCCCGCCGTTCTGGTTGATCCACTCCATCTGCTGGACGGCCAAGAAGATGGTCGCCAGGGCTGGGGTGTTGTAGGTCTGGTCCTTGAGCGAGTTGTCGAGGGCGATCTTGAGGTCCAGCGATGCCGGGATCCAGCGACCACTGGTGGCAATCCGCTCGATGCGCTCCACGGCCGCCGGCGACACCGAAGCGATCCACAGCCCTCCGTCGGACGCCAGGCACTTCTGGGGAGCGAAGTAGTACACGTCGGTTTCGGCCGCGTCGAAGCGCAGCCCGCCAGCGGCCGAAGTCGCGTCCACCGCCACCAGGGCTCCGGCGTCGGCACCGGCAGGGCGGCGGATCTCGGTGGCCACACCGGTGGAGGTCTCGTTGTGGGTGAGGGCGTACAGGTCGACACCGGCCTCGGCGACCGCTACCGGAGCGGTGCCGGGATCAGACGAGATCACCGACGGGACACTCAGGAACGGTGCCCGAGCAGTGCACTCGGCGAACTTGGCCGAGAACTCACCGAAGGTCAGGTGTTGGCTGTGCTGTTCGACCAGACCGAAGGTGGCGGCATCCCAAAAAGCGGTGGTTCCGCCGTTGCCCAGGATCACCTCGTAGCCGTCGGGCAGGGCGAACAACTCCTGCACCGCGTTTCGCAGCCGGCTCACCATGAACTTGACGGTGGACTGGCGATGGCTGGTCCCCAAATAGGTGGGCGCTTCTGCGGCCAGGGCAGCCACCGCTTCGGGACGGACCTTGGAGGGACCGCACCCGAACCGGCCATCCGCGGGCAGGAGGTCGGCGGGAATGGTGATGGAAGGGATGGCGGTCATGGCGCCAGTGTCGCAGCCCACCCGTTCGACAGGCGAGCCGAGTATTCATCCAAATCCGGATGGGATGGCCGGGGGAGTGCGTGCCACGATGGGCGTCATGGGTTCACGACTCTCAGATCGCATCGCCGCCATTGCACCATCGGCCACCTTGGCGGTTGATGCCAAGGCCAAGGCGCTCAAGGCCGCCGGTGAACCGGTCATCGGCTTCGGCGCCGGTGAACCCGACTTCGCCACCCCCGATCACGTGGTGGAAGCCGCCGTGGCGGCGGCGCGCGATCCCAAGAACCACCGGTACACCCCCGCCGGGGGCCTACCCGAGCTGAAGGAAGCGGTGGTGGCCAAGACCGCCCGCGACTCGGGTTACGGCGTCGAGGCGAGCCAGGTCCTGATCACCAACGGTGGCAAGCACGCCGTGGCCAACGCCTTCGCCGCCCTGATCGACCCCGGCGATGAGGTGTTGCTGCCCGCCCCCTACTGGACCACCTACCCCGAGCCCATCAAGCTCAGTGGTGGCGTGCCCGTCGAGTTGCCTACCGACGAGAGCACGGGCTTTCGGGTGACCGTCGACCAGCTCGAGGCGGCACGCACCCCGCGCACCAAGGCGCTGGTCTTCGTATCGCCGTCCAACCCGACCGGCGCCGTGTACCCCCGAGCCGAGGTCGAGGCCATCGGCCAGTGGGCGGCGGAGCACGGGATCTGGGTGATCACCGACGAGATCTACGAGCACCTCACCTACGGCGATGCCGAGTTCACCTCGATGCCGACCCTGGTACCGGAGCTGGCCGAGCGCTGCATCGTGCTCAACGGCGTGGCCAAGACCTACGCCATGACCGGCTGGCGGGTGGGGTGGATGATCGCCCCCGCCGACATCATCAAGGGGGCCACCAACCTCCAGAGCCACGAGACGTCAAACGTGGCCAACGTCTCCCAGCGGGCAGCCTTGGCCGCTCTGACCGGGGGCCTGGACGACGTGGCCCGCTTCCGTCAGGCCTTCGACCGTCGTCGACTGGCCATGCACGCCGGGCTGAGCGCCATCCCCGGTGTCACCTGCCTGGAACCCGAGGGTGCCTTCTACGCCTTCCCGTCCTTCAAGTCGGTACTCCAGCGGCCGGTCGCCGGTCGGACGGTGTCGTCCACCCTCGAGTTGGCCGACCTGATCCTGGAGGAGGCCAAGGTGGCAATCGTGCCCGGCGAGGCTTTCGCCGCGCCGGGCTACGCCCGCCTGTCCTTCGCCCTGGGAGACGACGACCTCGGCGAAGGCATCCAGAGAATTGCCGATCTACTGGCTCGCTGAAGCGCTGACTAGCTGACGCGCTGACTAGCTGACGCACCTGTACGCAAGAACCGGCTCTTGGAGTGCGGGGGCCCGTGGATTACCTGGATCCGGTGCCCGGCGCGGGTGGTACCTAGCTGAGGCAGCGATCCACGCCGCGGTTGATCAGCAGAGCGAAACGTTCTCGTCCGGCATCGGTCAGGTGAATGCCGTCGACGCCGGTGTAGGTCGGGTCGGTTCCCAGCTCGGCCCAGTCGACCACCACGTCTGACGTGCGGCGGATGATCCTGTTGACGGCGACGGCATCGTCCGCGTCGTAGTTCCACGCCTCGGTGTTCTCGGTGGCGGTCACGCCGACGATGCAGGAGTCGGCGAATGCCCTTGTCATCGCCATCCACTGCCGCTCGAAGCTGGCTGCATCCAGGTCTGGCTGCCAGGCGTCGTTGGTGCCGAGCGCTACCACGATCACGTCGGGTGGATCGGCCGCGTACTCCCGGACCATGGACGCCATGATCGGTGAGCCGACGCCATCTGAGAGCGGGCCGCCCGACATGCCCTCACCGTTGAGGGCGGCGATCTTCAGGGCCTGGTCGGCCAGTAGTTCTCGCAGCGTGGATCGAGCCTGCACGGTAAGCGAATCGCCGAGGATCGCCACCGTGGAACCGTCACCGAAGTACCTGTGTTCGAGGTCTCCACCGGGAGAACTGGGCCGGGAGCGGACCGAGGGGGTCTCTTCGTCGTCCGTCGACGGGGCTGGCATGGCGGGGGACGACGAGGTCGAGGTCGACCCGGGTCCAGCCGTACCAGAGGCAGGGGTCGCCCGACCCGGTGCCGGGAGAGCCGCGGGGCCATCTCGATCCGGTGCCGGGAGAGCCGCGGGGCCATCTCGATCCGCTTCCCACGGTCGAACCAGCACCGAGACGACGACGGCCACCACCACGACGACGGCCGATATCACCAACTTCCTGATCAACTGCTCCCCCCAGCGGCGGCAGAAGCCGGGCCGGTCATTGCTCGCGTGGACTCGCGTGAACTCGCTATTCCATCGGCACAAGGGGTCTGGATCTGAAGGGGCAAGCTCGACGGTGCTCCACGGTTGGCGGCCCGGGCCGGTCGCTTGCCAGACTCGGCACCATGGCTCGAGTACTGGTGTCGGAGAAGATCGCCGAGAAGGGGCTCGACGTGTTGCGGGCCGCGGGACATGAGGTCGACGTGCAACTCGACCTCACCCCCGAAGCGCTGGTGGAGGCGATCAAGGGCGCACACGCCTTGATTATCCGATCTGCCACCACCGTCACCCCCGAAGTCCTCGACGCCGGCACCGACCTGGTGGTCGTGGGTCGAGCCGGCATCGGGCTGGACAACGTGGACGTGGCCCACGCCACCACCCGCGGCGTCATGGTGGTCAATGCCCCCCAGTCCAACATCCTGTCGGCGGCCGAACAGACCATGGCGCTGCTGTTGGCCCAGGCCCGCAACATCCCTCAAGCTCACGGAGCGCTGGTCCAGGGGCGTTGGGAGCGCTCCAAGTGGGAGGGCGTCGAGTTGGCCGACAAGACCCTCGCGGTGGTCGGCCTGGGTCGTATCGGCAAGCTCGTCGCCCAACGGGCCATGGCCTTCGGCATGCGCATCATCGCCCATGACCCCTTCGTGGCTCCGGAGCGGGCCCAGGCCATGAACATCGAACTGGTCACGTTGGACGAGGTGGCTGCCCAGGCTGATTTCCTCACGCTCCACGTGGCCAAGACCCCCGAGACCATCGGCCTGATCGGCCGTGACTTCTTGGCGAAGGCCAAGCCCAGCCTCCGGGTAATCAACGTGGCCCGCGGCGGGATCGTCGACGAGCAGGCATTGGCCGACGCCATCCAACAAGGCCAGATCGCCGGTGCTGCGCTCGACGTGTTCGCTGCCGAGCCCACTACGGCATCCCCATTGTTCGACCTGCCTCAGGTGGTGGTCACGCCCCATCTGGGCGCCAGCACCGAAGAAGCCCAGGCCAAGGCGGGCGACACGATCGCCGAGCAGGTGGCGCTGGCCCTGGCCGGCGAGTTCGTCCCCTTCGCCGTCAACGTGGCGGCCGCCGAAGCGTCCGAGACCGTCCGCCCGTTCCTGAACGTGGCCGAGCAGCTTGGCGCGGTGTTCGCCGGGCTGACCGGACAAATCCCTACCGATGTGAGCATCGAGTACCAGGGTGAGTTGGCCGGCTACGACACCCGCATCCTCACGCTGTCGGTACTCAAGGGGATGTTCAGCGACGGAGGAGACCAGGTTTCCTACGTGAACGCCCCTCAGATGGCTGAGGAACGGGGAGTGTCCTTCACCGAGTCGGCGACCTCATCGACCGTCGACTGGATCAACCTGATCAGCATCTCGGGGGGAGGTCACCAGATCGCTGGCACCCTCGTCGGTCTGCGTGCCGAAGCCCGCCTGGTCCAGATCGACGGTCATTCGGTAGACGTGCCGCCAGCCAGCAACCTGTTGGTGGTGAACAACGACGACCGGCCCGGTGTCATCGGCCGGGTGGGCACGATCTTGGGCGACGCGGGTGTGAACATCGCCGACATGGACGTGGCCCGGGTGTCGGATGCTTCCGGAGCCTTGATGGTGATCTCGGTGAACGAAGTACCTTCGGCCGAGGTCGTGGAACAGCTCCGCTCCGCCGACGGCGTGACCGCGGTGGCCGTGATCGGGCGCTGAGGCGCTCGGGGCGGGTTAGCGCTTCGCCCGACGTAGCCCATCGGATTCGGCGTCGATGGCCCTGGAATAGCAACGGTCCGGGTTGGTGCGCTCATAGGCGGCCATGCCCGGTTCATGGAACAATCCGCTGCGGAGCTTGGCTTTGATCCGATGGTCAGGTGGGCAAGTGCCATCGGCGTTGGGGAACACCCAACGTTCACCGGGGGGCGCGGGCGCGGCGGCGTCGTGGGCCTGAGCCCCGGTCGTTGCGGGGGAGTGTTCGAGCTGGGTGACCTCGGTCGGGGTTGACGAAACCGGATCGGTGCTGTCGGTCGGGCTCTGTGGCCGTGGCTCGTGGCCCCGGACCGACGAGTCCGCGCCTGCAGCGATTGCCGTCTCGGCGTGGGCTGGTCGATTGCGTTCGGTGGCCGAGTCGGCCGCGGCTGGGTCGACCGCGGCCGGGGGGGTCGAGACCGACTCGCTCGTGTCGATGGTGGTTGGCGGTGTCAGGACACCCTGGGCCGGAAGTGCGGGAGCACGGAAGGCTGGGGCCTCGGGCCCGCGCAGGATCCGCACCGCGGCTGCGGCCACCCCGATGCCCACCGCGGTGATCAGGACTCGGGCGACAGGAACTGGACTCACCCGGGGCACGTTAGAACGTCGAGGCCAACACCGGCCGGTTCCCCGCTCCGACTTGGAGATGTGGCCCGTTCGGCGGCTGGTCTCGGTCGTCATCTGACGGTCGCAGTTCCGACATGGAAACGTTGCCTACCTGCCCCCCGATTCCGCGCATACTGTTCGGCTGTTCCGAGCGGGCTATGTAAGGAGAACACCCCGATGGGCATCATGGACAAGATCAAGGGCGAGCTGGTCGACATCATCGAGTGGATCGATGATTCGCGCTCGACCCTGGCTTGGCGTTTCCCCCGTTACCACAACGAGATCAAGAACGGGGCTCAGCTCATCGTGCGCGAGGGCCAAGAAGCGGTGTTCGTCTACCGCGGGGCCCTAGCCGACCGGTTCACCCCAGGGCACTACGAGCTCACCTCTGAGAACCTGCCCATCCTGGGCACGCTCCAAGGTTGGAAGCACGGCTTCAACAGCCCGTTCCGGAGCGAGGTGTACTTCATCAACACCCGTCCCGTCACCGACATGCGATGGGGTACCCCGCAGCCGGTCACGGTGCGCGACCCCGACTTCAAGATGGTTCAGGTGCGGGCCAACGGGTTGTGCGTGGTCAAGATCGACAACGCCGAGATCTTCCTGAAGGAGGTGATCGGCACCGACTCCAACGTGGACATCGAGGAGATCACCGAGCTCCTGCGCCGGGTGATCACGCTGGCCTTCTCCGACATGGTGTTGGAGACCGGCCTGGGAGCGATCGACCTCCAGGGACGCCAGGTCGAGCTGTCGGCCAAGCTGCGCGACTTCGTGGCCGAGCGTGTCGACGACGAGTACGGCCTGTCCATCCCCGACATCACGATGAACATCTCGCTGCCCGACGAGATCACAGCGGCCATGACCCGCGGTGTGGCTCGAGGTGTCGAGGAGGGTGGCTTCCTCGACAACGTGGGGGACCTGGGCCGCTACCAACAGGCCAAGCAGGCCGACGCCATGTTGGCTGCGGCTCAGAACCCCGGTGGTGGCGGCACCATGGGAGACATGATGGGCATGGGCATGGGGTTGGCCATGGCCGGTCAGATGGCCAACCAGATGACTTCCGCTGCCCAACCCGCGGCCGCCCCTCCACCGCTGCCGGGAGCGCAGACCTTCCACGTGGAGATGGGAGGCCAGGCTCAGGGTCCCTTCACAGTGGCTCAGATCCAGTCCGGTGTGGCCAACGGTCAGGTGACGGCACAGTCGTTGGTGTGGACCAACGGAATGGCTGCATGGGCCGCAGCCAGCACCGTTGCCGCCCTTCAGCCCTTGTTCGCGGCGCCGCCACCGCTGCCGCCGGCTGCGCCTCCCGCTGCACCTCCCGCCGGTGAGCCGCCTACAGCCCCACCGGCCCCGACCGCTGAGCCCACGCCGCCGCCGGCTCCGTGAGCAGTGACGCCGGGGCACCTCCGCCCCCGCCACCTCCGCCATCCCACATCCCCCCTCCGCCTCCGCCTCCGCCTCCGCCGGTCCCCCCGGTCCCGGAGGCGGCAGGGCGCGACGGTTCTGGGGTGGGCGGGGGAGAGAGCCCGGCACCAGACGGCCGTGCCATGTTCCAGGTCACCGAGCAGACCCGCACCTACCCGTGTACCCAGTGCGGTGACCAGTTGGTGTTCGACATCGCCAGCCAGAAGCTGGCCTGTCCTAGCTGTGGCTTTCAGGCCGACATAGACACGTCGGCCATGGCTGCTCCCCAGGAGCGGGACCTGCGCTCGATGATGGCTCAGCTCCGCTCGGCCCGCGCTGACTCTGCGGCCCCCCAACTCGAGGGTGAGAAGCAGATCACCTGCCAAAACTGTGGCGGCCAGACCACCTTCACCGGGACCCTCACCGCCAAGCGGTGCCCCTACTGCGCCACGCCGATCCAGCGAGACGATGTTCACGACGCTCCCGCTCGGCTCCCGGTAGACGGTGTCCTGCCGTTCCAGGTGTCGGAGAAGCAGGCCAAGGAAGCCATCGAGAAGTGGATCAACAGTCGGTGGTTCGCGCCGTCGGAGTTCAAGAAATACAACGAGAAGGGCTCGTTCACGAGCATCTACGCCGCCTACTTCACCTACGACGCAGACACCACCACCGCCTACACCGGCCAGCGTGGCGATCACTACACGGTCACTGTCGGTTCGGGAGACGACCAACACACCGAAACCCGTACTGACTGGTCGCCAGCGTCGGGCACGGTCACCGACCTGTTCGACGACG
>WBZX01000022.1_pt2 | contig 20557 bp, 16 predicted proteins | sample 5204211 | NCBI WGS metagenome assembly WBZX01 (sample SAMN12344362, study PRJNA552823) | activated sludge metagenome | biome: Activated sludge suspended growth; feature: Nitrification reactor; material: Wastewater; isolation source: activated sludge from nitrification reactor of wastewater... | reverse complement strand
ACTCCGAATCAAATCTCTGTCGTCAGTATTGTATTTGCTGCAACTGGCGCCTCGTTGATTCTGTTCTTTCGTGAACTGGTTCCGTGGGGTTTGATAGGCGCAGTTACGTGCATTCAAGCAAGGTTGATCTGCAATTTGCTTGATGGCATGGTCGCTGTGGAAGGGAAGAAGAAGTCTATTCTTGGTCCCCTCTTCAACGAGTTTCCTGACCGCATTGCCGATTCTCTCCTTATCGTTTCTCTAGGTTACGCTGTTCACTATGAATGGCTTGGGTGGCTGGGAGCGTTACTGGCTGCCTTGACAGCTTACATTCGTGTATTTGGTGGAGCGCTGAGCTTGCCACAGGATTTTCGAGGCCCGATGGCGAAGCAACATCGCATGGCTGTACTCTCGCTGGGGTGTCTGCTTAGCACCGTTGAGTATGGCTACTACGAAACAACGTGGTGCCTCTTCCTCACAGCCCTGGTGATTGCTTTCGGTTCATTCATCACCTGTGTTACCCGCACCTTGGCCATTGCGAGGCAACTCAAGCAGAACGCGAGTTTGACATGAGTTATCTGCCCAGTCTACTCTCGGGTGCAGTCAGGTTGATGGTAGGGGCACAGCCTCGCTGGGTAGGCACTCTACCTTCAGAGGAACAGCGAATCTATTTCGCCAACCATACCAGTCATCTCGATGCACTGGCCATCTGGTCGGCACTTCCTTCGGAATTACGTCTACGCACCAGACCTGTTGCTGCTCGCGACTATTGGGACAAGACACGATTTCGACGCTACATTTCCCAACATGGATTTAGAGCAGTCTATCTGGATCGAAAACCTGGTGCGAGTACGGGCAAAAGAGAACATCCACTTTGTCCACTCTTTGAAGCACTTGATTCTGGAGACTCACTCATCATTTTCCCTGAAGGCACTCGAAACTGCGAAGCGTTGCCGCAGTCATTCAAACCAGGGTTGCATCATTTGGCAGAGCGGTATCCTCAGGTCAGTCTGGTACCGGTGTATCTGGAGAATCTGTATCGCTGTATGCCGAAGGGGAAGTTCTGGCCTCTGCCATTGATTTGTACTGTTCGTTTTGGGACTACCCTGGAACGAAGAGAAGCTGAACCCAAGGCTACATTTCTGGAAAGAGCCAGGCAGGAAGTGATCAACCTCGCATGACCACCAGCGAAAAAATACTCTGGGTCTTCGGCGGAACATTGTGCTTTCTGCTGCTGGCTACCATCATCGGCTGGCTGTTGAGAAAGCGTGCAACGAGCGAACGTAGTAAGTCTGTCATTCAGAATCTGAATAGCCGCATCTATGCCTGGTGGTGGATGGTGCTGATTGTTGGCATCGTAGTGATACTTGGAAAGGTAGCAGCACTGATACTTTTCGGATGCATCTCTTTCCTGGCATTTCGCGAGTTCATGACACTGACACCAACCAGACAGGGGGACTACCGTGCCTTGTTCCTGGGCTTTTTCATTATCATTCCGGTGCAGTATTATCTCATAGGCATCGAATGGTATGCCCTCTTCACCATCTTTATCCCCGTGTATGGCTTCCTGCTCCTTCCTTCGCTTTCGGCACTGGCTGATGATGTAGACAAGTTTCTGGAAAGAGTAGCGAAGATTCAATGGGCGGTGATGCTGGCCATCTATTGCATCAGCCATGCACCTGCCTTGCTCTTGCTCCACATCCCCAACTATGAAGGGCAAAATGTCCTTTTGTTATTGTTCCTGATTATTGTGGTGCAGATGAGTGATGTGTTTCAGTATGTCTTTGGCAAGCTGTTCGGACGGATCAAGATTGCACCTGTTGTCAGTCCGTCCAAGACACTTGCTGGATTCCTGGGTGGAACCATCACCGCAGTGCTACTGGGAGCAGGTCTTTACTGGCTGACACCCTTTACACCATGGCAGGCCGCAGGGATGTCGTCTGTGATTGTGGTGATGGGATTTCTGGGTGGACTCACCCTCTCTGCTGTGAAACGAAGTATCAATGTGAAAGACTGGGGCAGCTTGATTGAAGGACACGGTGGTGTTCTGGATCGAATGGATTCCATCTGCTTCTCAGCACCCATCTTCTTCCATCTAACGAGGTACTTTTTTACTTGATGTCCGCATCTTGCCAGCTCGTTACAACGCCACTCGGTAATTCTTGCAAAATCGTAGACGATGTTACAAAAGCGGGCAGTTGGCCTAGGCTAGAGTTGAGCTTCTGTTAGCATGCCGACCTCACACGCAAGGAGGCGTGCATGCGCTGGTCATTCCGTAGTACCTACGCCCTGGTCGTGCCGGCTTTCATCTTCATTCATGGGCGCATCGAAGCTCAGACCTGAAGTACTCCGAACTGTAACATCGGTGGTTCACCGATGATGCCCATGCAACAATATCAGCCTGCCCCGATGCAGCAGATGCCTCAAGGGGGGTACTACGGTCAACCTGGTCTGGCTCAGCAGACGCAGCAGATTCAGTACGCTGCACCTGCCCGAAGCTACGCCAGTGGTGATCGCCTGCCCGCGATGCCTGAGATGATGCAGCGACCGACTGCTCCAGCTGCCCAGCAGATGCGTCAACCCGTTCAGCAGCCTATGGTTCGTGGTGGCGCTCCCGAAGTGGTCCGGCAGCCTATCACTCCACCTGCTCCATCGTCTTCAGGCTGGCAGCCGATTCGCATCCCTTCGCCAGCCGAGATGGGCATTGCCACCACGGTGTCACTGCCCGCTAAGCCCGAAGTGACAATGCCTGCACAGTACGATCTGACGACTGTGACAAACTGGCTGGATCAGCAAGACATCCGCCACATGCAGCGAAAGAAGCTGCCTGAAGGCTATCAGTTCACCTGCCAGGTGGATGATGCTTCACCCACTATTCAGGTGCGCGGGGTGACAGAAGCAGAAGCACTACAACAACTGGTACAGGAAGTAATCAAACAGAAGCAGATGTTGCTCAGCCGACGGTAATTAGCGATATTCATACTAATACCGCTTCGCATGATGAGATCAGGTGACTTTTAGCGTCCTACGCCACGAAATACATCTTTGACCGGTTCCGTGATGAATGGAATCGGTTCTACGCTTACATCCAGCTTGTTGACTGAACCGGTCACTTTCACTTTCATCAGTCCTTTGGCGATAGTCTTCTGCAGTGTATCCAGGACCGCTGGCATGAGCGGCAATGTTCGTCCACCACCCATCACCAGGCACAACGTCAGATCGAGATTGGAGCCATCCAGCTTGGCAGTACCCGAACCTTCGACCCGGTAAGCATCTCCTACCAGTTGGAAATCATTGGCACGAACCGTACTTCCCTGCACGACGAAGTTCACCAGGGCAGTCTGGAAGTTTGTCGCTTTCGGGAGCATCTGGCTGAACTGGTTGAAGATGTCAATCACCAGTGGCAAGTTCACCAGATGGGCGCCTTGCTCAACGGTAATTCGTCCGTCGCCTGTCATTTTGTCCAACGCTGCCCCTTCACCATTCAGGCGAAGCTCTGCTTTCACTCGGCCTTTCAATTCCTTGCTTTGTTGAAGGAACTCTTCCACGCGGAAGTCGGCGCTGGCATTCACGTGATAGCGCACTCCGCCACCACCGAACATCACATGGATCAGACCCTGCACCCCACCGCCAGGAAGACTGAGGCGGCAGTCAGGAAACTGAATTACGTCCTTGGTCATGATCAACTTGCTGTGGAATGGTCCAACCACCTGCTTGCCCATGATATTCATGCTGCGGACATAAAGCTGTCCCTGAACATCAAGTTTGCCAGTATCGTAACTGCATTCTTCCATCAACAGAAGGCCTGTAACATCTTCGAGCCCGACACCAACATGAACATGACTGTTGTTCAATTCCACGCTGCCTGTCCAGTTGAGCTTGGCTGGTCGAGACTCGCCCGGTTCGTCGACAGTTAAATTCGCCCTCACGTTAATGGGCTTGTCCAGCTTCATACTGGTAACCCCTTCACGCATTCCGGGAGGAAGTGCAGCCAGGAGTTCTTCATCAACGTTCAACTGGTTGAAGCTGATACCATCCATCTGCACGAGGAACCCGGCATTCGGACGGATGGTGACATGGCCGCCATCGACACTGATGTTGGTAGCGCCATGATTGCCTGTCAAACAACTGACTTTGACTTCCTGATTGGCATAGAGGAACTTGCCTTGCAGATTGTTGATGGTATAAGGGAAGTTCGTCGATTGAATCGTGGCACCGCGTGAAGTAACAGCCACCTCGACGAGGGGTTTGCCTTTCTCCAGCTTGTCGAAGGTTACCTTGCAATCGACCTGACCCCGTGGTCGGAAATGCTTCCAGACTGTTTGCACTTCGGCTGGTAGCGCGGCATAGAGTTCTGTGGTGAACCCAAGTTTCTTCGCTTCCAGATCAATATGGATGACATCACCCGCGGTGGTGCCTACCATCCACGCCTGTCCGAACACCTGACTGCCTCGGTGTTCACCCCGGAATTGGCTGATCCGCCAGGTCTTATCCGGGAAGATGTCGAGTGTGCCTGATGCCTTCTCGATGGGGCACGGGAAAGGATCAAACCGGAATTGCACATCGTGAAGAGAGGCATTCACCCAGCGCTGCACGGGGGGGATGTCCGTTACCGTTTTGCCACTCTCACGACGTATCCGAATGTCGCAATCAATCCTGCCACTGGCATGGAACTGCATGATCGCCCGATGCGTGGAAGGGTAAGGCTCCAGCGCCCGGTAGAGTGCTGCATCCAGTGGCATTCCTTCGGCATGAATCTGTAAATCGAGGCCCGGCTTCGTCTGATTATCAGGGCGCAGGCCCATGCCATTCAACTGTCCACGAATTTGAAACGGACGAGTGCCGAACAAACCCCGCAGGTCCACCTGCAAGACAGGCTCTTCGCCATCTTCCCGGTACTGAAGCACCCCTGTCAGGCTGTTTGCCGGGTAGGGGAAATCATCTGCTTCAAACGAAGCCTGGTGAGGCTTGAGTGTGTAGGCCAATCCCAACCGTTGCTGGGCATATGTCACATCAAGCGAGCCATTCATGAGCCCTTGTATCTGCATGTCTTCGCAGAACTTCCGGAGTACCGGCGGCAACGACGGGAAAACGCCCTTATGCACATGGATATTCTCAAAATCCAAGTGAATGGCTGCCTGGTGTTGCGTCAGAAGACGAATATCTGATGCGAGTGCCACCCGACCATTTCCAGTGATATTGGCCTTCTCAGCTTTTGCCGCAAAGCTGCGGATCAGGAGTGCTTCAGGCCGATACTCCAGTTCAGCTTGTATGTTCTTGAGTGGTACAGGCAGCCGAGGATGGCGCAGTTCACCGTTCTGGAGTTGCACCTTCGATTCAATGATCGGGATATCGTGATGTGGATACCAGGTGAGTTTGGTATCAAGCCCCAGTTTGCCTCGCACTCGAATCTGCTGTTCCTGCCAGATCGGGATCAGCTTGACTATCAATTCTTCCAGCTTGGGTTGAAACTCTACCGATGGAATGGTGAACGAGAGTTCGGTGGTATCCTTCTCAGGATCATGCGAGAATTTGAACTGGATCAGCCCTAGCAGAGCTGAGTGCCCCTGGCCATCGCCAGTGAGGTTGCCTTGCGGCTGCGGCACCAGCTTGGCTTCCACGCCTGTCAGTTCCAGCACCGGGAACTTCAGGCGTCGATCATGAAAGCGAATAGTACCCTGGTTCAGCACCACAAACGGAATGGTACCCGAAGCCTTCGGCTTGGCTGTGAGTAGAGTCAGAACATTCCATCGCCCTGCTTCATCCCGTTCCAGGTTCAGAAGAGGCTGATCGAGCTGTACCCGAGCCAGTTCAAATTTCCCCTGAGCAGCCTGGCTTTTATCGATCTTGAGCGTCGTCTGCCGAAGGACTGCTGCAGGCTCCTGTCCAGGCTGTTCTTTGGGAGTGACCTTCAAATCATGGAGCAGGATGCCCCCGAACAGCCGCCATTCCGCATGCCCCAGTTGGATGTCAGCTTCGGGGAAGTGCTGCTTGAGTTCCGCCAGCACCATCTGGGCAACAGCTTCCGGATTGGTGTATTGGCCATATACGTAGTACGCCCCGCCCAGGAGTAACATGAGCAGGAGGAGAAAACCACGTACCAGCCATTTGCGAAAAGTCATACGGGAGCAACTGCCTGAGGATGACGAGTCGAACAACACCACATAGACAATCTCTGTAATAATTGCAACGGCGATCTGCTGAGGTGCTGGTATCACTACTACTTGCACCACCCCCGCCTTGTTTCACTACTCCCTCACGACAGCAAGGTCTCACATATGAAAATCCTCTGTTTTTGCTTCGTTCTCCTGGCTTGGCCTGCCTGTGGTATGGGGAACGATGCAGCCAATAAAGTCTCTTCACAGGGCAATCCTCAACCCGTCAACGAAACCCCGCTTCCCTTCACCGTTGCCCCTGCCTTCCCCAATATCGAATGGACCGGCTGGGAACCGGTAAACGACAAAGGCATTGCTGTCCCCCTTCGCCCGGTGTTGCTCACTCATGCTGGCGATGGCAGTAACCGTATCTTCGTCGGCACCCAGCATGGCGTGATCCATGCCTTCCCCAACAAGCCTGAGGTCAAGCAGACCAAGGTCTTCCTCGATATCCAGAAACTCGTCAACTACAACGACAACAAGAATGAAGAAGGTCTGCTCGGCCTCGCCTTTCACCCCGACTACAAGAAGAACGGCGAGTTCTTCGTCTACTACACCAAGAAGCCCGGCTTGCTCTCGGTCATCTCGCGGTTCAAGGTCAGCAAGGACGATCCGAACCAGGCTGATCCCAACTCCGAAGAAGTGCTCCTCACCATCAAGCAACCCATGTGGAACCACAACGGAGGAACCCTCGCCTTCGGCCACGATGGCTATCTCTACATCGGTATGGGTGATGGTGGTGGCGCGAACGACATGTTCAAGAACAGCCGCAAGATGAACACCTTCCACAGCAAGATCCTTCGCATCGATGTGAACACAAAGAGCGAAGGCAAACCGTACGGCATCCCCAAGGACAACCCCTTCGTAGGCGATCCGAAAGCCTATCCCGAAATCTACTGTTTTGGCATCCGTAATGTCTGGAGACTCTCCTTCGACCGAAAGACCGGCCAGGGATGGTTCGCTGATGTTGGTCAGGACCTCTATGAAGAAGTTAACCTCCTCGAAAAAGGAGCAGACTATGGCTGGAACCTTCGTGAAGCGTTTCATCCTTTCGGGGCTTCCGGTGTAGCAGCCAATGACAAAATGGTTGAACCTATCTGGGAATACCACCACAAGATTGGGAAGTCGATCACTGGCGGACACGTCTATCGAGGCAAAGCCTTACCTGAACTCGATGGTAAATACTTCTACGCCGACTATGTTTCCGCCAAGATCTGGGCGCTAACTTACGACTTCGACAAGAAGCGAGTCGTCGCCAATCAGGAAATCACTAACCGTGGTCTGCCCATCATGTCCTTCGGTGAAGACGAAGAAGGCGAACTCTACCTCCTCACCTTCTCCGCCCAAGGCCAAGGTATCGACCGCATCGTTAAGAAGAAGTAGCCTCTCTCTCGTCCCCGGCTCCGCCGGGGGACGCACTGTACGCCCGGTTCCGCCGGGCAGCGTAGTTGAGAGTCCGTCACTTCACTGCAAGGAAGAGATGACATCTCTTCACCGCTGCCAGCCGGAGGCTGGCTCACAGTGCGTTCCCAGCCAGAGGCGGGAACGAGTACGGGGACGAGGTGTTAGACCATAGCTTTCACCTCAGCCCCATGCTATCATGCGAGCATTCTCTCTCGAAGGAGCCTCTCATGTCAGCAGTAGCCGATGCACCAAAAGCCAAAGCACGTCCTCAGATTACCATGCCACAGCGGAAGATGCTGATCGATGGCAAGTTCCATGATGCTCTCTCCGGCAAGACGTTCGCCACGGTGAACCCTGCGAACGAAGAGAAGATCGCTGAGGTGCCTTACGCTGGCAAGGAAGATGTCGACATCGCCGTGAAAGCTGCCAGCCATGCCTTCACCGAAGGGGCCTGGCCGAAGATGGATGCCCGCGACCGTGGTCGGCTCCTCTACAAGCTGGCTGACCTCATCGAAAAGAACATCGACGAACTCGCTGCTCTCGAATCGCTCGACAATGGCAAACCGATCCGCGAATCACGCAACGCTGATCTGCCTTTGGTGATCGACTGCCTGCGCTACTACGCTGGCTGGGCCGACAAGATTCAAGGGGAAGTGGTGCCTGTGCGAGGCAAGCACTTCTGCTACACCAAGCGCGAACCCGTCGGTGTGGTTGGGCAGATCATCCCCTGGAACTTCCCCATGCTCATGGTGGCCTGGAAGTGGGCTCCTGCTCTCGCTGCCGGTTGCACCATCGTGATGAAGCCTGCTGAGCAGACACCACTCAGTTGCCTGCGAATGGGCGAACTGGCGATGGAAGCAGGCTTCCCATCGGGTGTGATCAACATCATCACCGGCTTCGGCGACACTGGCTCCGCGATGGTCAAGCACCCCGGCATCGACAAGATCGCTTTCACCGGCCATACCGATACGGCCAAGATCATCATGAAGGAAGCCAGCGACACGCTGAAACGGCTGACCTTCGAACTGGGTGGCAAGAGCCCGAACATCGTCTTCGCTGATGCCAACCTCACCGATGCTGCAGCCGGAGCATTCCTTGGCATCTACCTGAACCAGGGCCAGTGCTGCTGTGCAGGCAGTCGACTCTTCGTTGAAGAGAAGGCACACGACATGGTGGTGGATGTGCTGCAGAAGAAAGCAGCCAGCCATCGGGTTGGTGATCCGTTTGATATTGCGACCGAACAGGGTCCGCAGATTGATAAGGACCAGTTCAACAAGATCATGCACTACATTGATGCAGGCAAGAAGCAGGGAGCCAAGTGCCTGGCTGGTGGCGAACGCCAGGGCGACAAGGGCTTCTTCATCAAGCCTACCATCTTCACCGATGCCAAGGACGATATGGACATCATGAAGGAAGAAATCTTCGGCCCGGTGCTGAGTATCACTAAGTTCAAGGATATGAGTGAAGTGATCAAGCGAGCCAACGCCACCAACTACGGCCTGGCTGCAGCTGTCTGGACTCAGGACATCAACAAGGCCCATCGCATTGCTGATGCGGTCCGGGCAGGCACCGTCTGGGTGAACTGCTACGACGCCTTCGATGCCGCCGCCCCCTTCGGCGGCTTCAAACAAAGCGGCCAAGGCCGAGAACTGGGAGCCAAGGGGCTAGATGGATACACGGAGACGAAGACGGTGGTGGTGAAGTTGTAGGGGATTGACGCGAAGTGCTAAGGGCCTGCGGTTACCGCAGGCTCTCTTAGAGACATACACTCTGAGGCGATCAGAATGTTTCGTAGTGACCTTGTACGAGTAATTGTTAGCAGAGTATCTTTGTTTCTGGTGGTTTGCTTAGGTGTTTACATTGCTTACCTTGGTTACCGGCTAGTTGATCGTTACGGGTTATCTACTCCCGAACAGTACTTTGTAGACAACAAAGCAACACTGTATGAATATGTTCGTAACATCAAGACTGGTGTCATACAACAATTGCCAAATGGGCGATATCCTGGTGATTTGATTCCCCTGCCTGCAGAGAACTTCCTGTCCCGTCGAGTTATTGCTCAGAATGGATTCATCTACATTGAAGACCAATATCCGACACCAGACGATGGAGTCTATTATCTGGTTTACTGTCCTGATGGATCTACGACATTCAGTATGCACAAAGCGATCGGCAGAAAAAATGCATTTGAGGTCAAATCGCTTGATGGACACTGGGTGTTTGTCGTTAGATCGTATGGCGATGAGTAAATTGCCTGGGTGCCACTGTTCCTACACTCGAATATTAGCCACCCAGGCCAAAGCTCATTCGACTACTTCAACGCCCCCTTCACCCCCTGCCACTTCTTCACTTCCTCCGGCTTGTTCATCGCGGTGTAGAGTTCGATGAGCCGAGTGACGGTAACCGGCAGGAGTGTCTTCCCCACCTCAGGCGTGGTTTTCTGTTGTTTCTGGTAACCTTCGAAGGCAGCCAGCAGCTGTGGTTCGGCTTCGGTGTACTTCTTCTGACCCAACAAGGCGATGCCTAGCATGCTCTGAGTCTCTGTAGTGATGGGAGAGTTCGGCATGAACTTGTCGTAGATGATTTGCATCGCTCGGATTTCCACTTCGGCATCGGCGAACTGCTTCTCCGAAAGCAGCAACTTGGCCAGTCCCTGACGGCAGGCTGCCAGCAGAAAGTGGTCTTCACCATATACCTTTTTGATGCCCCCACGAGCGCGAATGTATGTGGCTTTGGCTTCGATGTTCTTCCCTTGTTGATGATAAATATCCGCGAGTGCAAGCAGGAAGGGGAGCGTCACGGTACTGTCGGTCTCAGGTTGCGATGCAATCAGTTGTATCATGGATTTCTCTGCTTCCTCAAACTTGCCCTGGTCTGCAAGTTTCTTGGCAGCAAAGAACTGGGTCATCGGTTGAAAGGTGGATTTGATCGTTTGCCTTACGTCCTTCATCTCGGGAGACTCATCTATGGCATCAAGCAATTTCGGATCGAACATGATATCCAGCATCGCTTGACTCTTGGTTCTCGCTTTCACAGGGTCCTTTTCCTCGTAGAGTTCGCGCATGTAAGCCACGGAATTCAGAATACCTTTCCCTTCGGGACTGTTCCCATAAGACCGGCGTACCTGGTCTTCCAAAGCCTTCAGCGTGACTACGGATTTCTGTTCTTGTTGGCGCATGGCATAGAGATTGGCCAGTTCCATCTGCGTTTCGATGTAAGGGCCAACCACTACGCCCTCGACATCGGTCTCGTTCGCTGGTGTCAGCTGGGAACGATACAACTCACTTGCTTTCTCCACTTGCGTCAGCGCTTCCGATGTAAGCCCTCGGCCCAGATAGGCTTTGCCGATGGCACGACGAATGGAAGCCTCAATGAGGGGTTTCCCTTCAAAGCGTTTTGCTATCCGAGTGGCAGCGCGGTCGAGAGCGGTTTTCAGTTTCAATTCCACATCGGGCTTGAAGTCGTTGTTGCCTGCTTGCAGGGGATCAGCCTGGGCGATCAGGTCTTGTTCAAGAAACTCCCTGACGGCTTCAGCGACCTCATTCTGCTTGCGTGCTTTCTGCATCTCATCCTCCGCCTTCAGTTTCGCTTTCTGTTCCCCATCAGCCCGCTGTGCTTCAGCCACCCTGGCTTCGTTCGCCCGATGCTCCGCTTCCCTGGCCCGTTGCACCTGCGTGTAGAGACTGCCGGTGAAGAGTACGACTCCTGCCAGCAGCATGTAACCAGCGAAGATTGAACCTCGGTGCTTATTGGAGAACTTGCGATAGCGATACCACCACGTTGGCGGATGTGCCTGCACGGGTTCACCCGAAAGATAGCGCGTGACATCGGCTGCTACACCGTTGGCGGTCTCGTAACGGCGATTGCGATCCTTGTCGAGTGCCTTCATCACGATCCAGTCGAGTTCCCCTTTGACCATACTGGAAAGCTTGCCTGGTTCGATCTGTCGCTGAGCAGCCAGGCTAGGGAGGGCATTGCTGGACGACAGCCGCAGGCTGGGTCGGGGTGGGTCTTCGTTTTGAATGATGCGTTTGACTTCTTCCCATGCTGCTTCCTTGAACCGTTGCTTTTCCAGTGGCGTGGTACCGGTGAGGAGTTCGTAGAGGATGACGCCCAGTGCATAGATGTCGCTGCGGGTATCGGTATCGAGAGCATTAATGCCAACTTGCTCAGGAGCCATGTAAAGAGGTGTGCCGACCACGGTACCGTAAGCAGTGTGCAAGGTTCGATCCGTCAGGAGATTAGTGGCACTGAGGGCTTTCGCCAGGCCAAAGTCGATCACCTTAGGTACAGGTACGCCATCGTGTTCAGTTACCAGTACATTGGTGGGTTTCAGATCACGATGGATGATGCCCTTCTGATGAGCATGCTGCACTGCAGCGCATATCTGGATGAAGAGCTGCAGCCGGTCTTTGACATTGAGCCGCCGACTATCACAATACTCGGTGAGTGATAGCCCTTTGACCAGTTCCATCACAAAATAGGGACGGCCTGACTCAGTAGTGCCACCATCCAGCACCTTGGCGATGTTGGGATGATCCATCAAAGCAAGTGCCTGCCGTTCGGCTTCAAAGCGAGCGAGCACTGCCTGGCTATCCATGCCAGCCTTGATGAGTTTGATGGCCACCACCCGCTTGACTGGTTCTCGTTGCTCAGCCATCCAGACGCTGCCCATGCCGCCTTCGCCCAGACATTCGAGCAACTTATAGCGACCGACAAGGTGGCCGGGCCTTTCATGGGAAGCGGGTAACGGCACCGTTGGAAGTCGAGGCTGATTCGGAGTGAAGGCACCCGTGACATCAGTGCTGGAAGTGTCAGGCGGAGCCAGCCGATCCAGAAAGCTGGCAGGGTCATCTCGCGCGATGAGCAGCATCTGGAGATTGGCCAGCAGGTCTGCATCTGCACCACATGCCTTGGTCAGCCAAGCATCACGCTCTGCACGATCAGTGATGATGATTGCTTCCTGGAACAGTTGTTTGAGCCGTATCTGGTCGATGTTCATGCGTTGTTCTCCAGTGGGACTACATGACATGCGAACGGCACAACGGTATTGTCTCAAATCGTAGCAGAATATTCTGGATCGTGATCTTTCAGTTGATTGGCCAGCCAGGCACGGGCGAACTCCCATTCGCGGTAAGCTGTTGCACGGGACATGCCAAGCATCTCGCCAGCTTCTTCGATGGACAACCCACCGAGTAGGCGCAGTTGTGCCACCTGAGCTGCGGTGGGATCGCTGGTAGTGAGCGTGGTCAACGCATCCGCCAGGTGCAACCAGCGGTCGTCAGTGACGATGGCTGGTTCCACTTCGTCAACTACTACTCGATGCAACAATTGCTTGCGACGGGCTTGGTCAATGAGGATTCGCCGCATCGCTTCCGCTGCAGCACCAAAGAAATGCCTGCGGTTGGCAAACTCGGGAGCAGCATTATTGGCAGTAGGTTTGACAAGCCGCAAGTAAGCTTCATGAACCAGTGCTGTAGGCTGCAACGTCTGGCCCGGCTTCTCTCGCACCAGTTGCTGAGCAGCCATCAGCCGCAGTTCCTGATACACGACGGGGAGAAGTTGCTCCACCGCCAGCGCTTCGCCTTGCTCTATGGCTTTCAGAATATGGGTAACGTCTGTCATATGACGAGCATAGAGCAGATGGTTGGGGAATGCTACAAGCCGAAGTCGATATCTTGACTTTATTGCTGCTTCGTCTTCCACCATGTATCAATCGCATCGTACACCGCATGTACTCCTTCCGTTTGCCCAATGATGAGCCAAGCCGCGACTAATTCAGGAGTCAGTTGCGGAATAACTGAACTGACGGAGGTCTCGGAATAGTCAAGTTCGTCCAGGCGCCAAAAGCTGAGGGATTCGCCATCATATCGCCAGACTTCGGGAACACCAAGGGTGGCATAGATGGGCATGCGTGGAATGCTGCTGGACGAAATGTCTGTTTCAATCGCGAGATCTGGCGGCGGATCCATCGAGATATCAAGCGTCTTCTTCCCCAGCACTTCTTTGGCACGGGACAGATAGAAGGCTCGATCCGGTTCAAGGCCACGGGACGACAGTTTGTTGCGAAGCGTAGCTGACCCCACGCCATCAATGAGTACACCAAGATACCGGGTGACATAGGCAAGAATGTTATCAAACAAGTAGCCTGCACGATCATGCTCTGCACTTGGCATGCAAATCTCCAACTCGCCCTGATCATACGTTAGAAAGATGTGGCGTTCGGCAAAAAGATCACACAGTCGTTCATACTCATCCCATGAAACGTTTTGTAGCAGGATGCGATTGCTCGATGGTACTATGCTAGCGATGCCAGGATGTGATAATCCTCCCCGAGGCAAAGGTGGAGCAAGCGTTGTTGGCATAATTAGCCTCAAAGTGACCGGTGTTATTTTACCTTATTACGCTAGTGAATCACAAGCGATACTTCATATCAAGATGTCCAACGATGAACCTACACCCCACCAATCATTACCGCAGGCCGCTTTGCCGGGTCGGGTTCGGCTTTGCTGATGAGTTCATGTACCATCCACGGTACGTTGCCTTCACCAAACAATAAGAAGCCAATCATGCCCGCTACGGGGGATTCCTCGGTCCATCCGAAGTGAATCTCAGGGGGCTTGCCTACCTTCGCCAGTTCCAGCACGACAGCAGCCAGCGTATGGGCGATGGAAGCGGTCTTGGTGATCTTCAGCAGATAGCGTCCCTCTTCGCTGAGCACTTCCAAGCTGGGTTGCTGATAGAAATCGCTGGCATCGTGCAGTTCCACTTCAATGAACATGATCGGCATGTTCTCAGGCAGACGATGTTCACGTCTGATGATCGCTTCCTTCTCTGCCAGCGACCGACGACCCGGACGGTGGGGCACCAGGATAGGCCACTCCGAAGCACGTATGCTTTCCCACAGGAATCGTGATTGATCATTCACGAAGTGGAAGCCGATGAACCGCAGTTCTCTGGCTCTGAAGACCCGCGACAGCAGCGAGGTCGCGATGATCGACACAATGAAGAAGAACGCAATCTTGATGCCTGAAGGCTTTTCGTAGATGTTGAGAATAGTGGTATAGATAAAGACCAGCAGAATGAGTGTGTAGGGAATGGAAAGTCGCTGCCATAAGGTACCGGTAGCCTGTCGATACTTGCCGATGACCGTGGCAGCGCAAGCACTGGTGATGAGCATCAGCACACCGGTAGCGTAAGCACCACCCTGGTCATCCACGTTGGCCCGGAAGGCCAAGGTGACGACAAGATTCACCACCGTAAAGAGGATAACCAGCCAACGGGCAGCCCGGGTCCAGTCAGGAGCCATGCCGTACCGGGGTAGATACTGAGGCACTAGGTTCAGCAGTGCCGCCATCGCACTGGCACCAGCGAACCAGAGAATGATGACGGTACTTAGATCGTAAATGGTCCCAAAGACGTTGCCAAAGAGCGGACTGATCTTGCCAGTATCCCCTTCACCATGAGCGATGAACGCCAGGGCACGGTCCTTGGCAGCGGGCTTTTGGAGTTGCAACTTGGCTTCTGCTGGTGTCAACTCTTTGCCTGCTTGATTTACGATGCGACCATCAGCGCCGGCATAAACCAGTTTGCTGGGTGGTACCAGCATGGCCACCACGAGACTTGAACCGATCAACCCCAGCGACATAATCGCTGCTGCAGTGATCATCAGCTTGCGGGTATTGCGAATCCGCCCAGCAGGCTTTTCATGGGTATCGCTGGCATCACCTTTCACATGGCTCATCACCGCGACGCCGGTTTCAAAGCCGGAGAGACCGAGGGCCAGCTTGGGGAAGAGGACGATAGCGACGCCGATGATGCCCCAGATTTCTGTCGACTTCCAGGGTGCTTCATGCAGGTACCAGTTCCCCATCTGCACCTGATCCCACCATTGGGTGATGTGCTGCGGGTGATTGAGCAGATAGCTCAAACCTGCTCCAATAACAATGGCATTGAGAACCAGGTACACTCCAACGATGACGACCGCAACTCCGATCACTTCCCGAAAACCTCGAAGAAACATGGCACCGAGAGCTACCAGTAATCCCGAAGTGATAATGATCTGCCATTTGACATGCTCAGACTTGATCTGTTGATCAAATGCTGCTTTCTCCTCGGGATTCAAGTTTGCTGGCACTACGGGATCACGATAGAAGTTTGGATTCGAAATGATGTGTTCCGCTGCATCAGCGGCCGAAAGCGTTTTGGTAATCACGAAATCGGTGGCAGCAAAGCCTAGCAGGATCAGGACGATGGTTTTGCCCCACCAGCCCGAGACGAGCTTTTCGAGCATACCGATAGAGCCCTGCCCGTGGGGCGAGTGCTTGGCGACATAACTATAAACGGGAAGGGCGCCAAAGAGTGTTACCAGTACCAGCACCAGGGTGGCAATGGGTGCCAACACGCCCGCTGCTTCGACAGCGATTGAAGGCTGATAGCCCAGAGTACTGAAGTAATCCACGCCGGTGAGACACATCACCAAAAGCCAGAAGCTTTGATGATGTTGATGTTTTGGTGGGGTGGCTGGCGTCGTGCCACCCGAATCGGCAGGAGCGTTCATAGCTGCATATTATAGCGAAAGCGACGTGTATTGAGACAAAATCAGCCGATGCCTGACTGCGTTTCACTACTCGCTCGGCCAGTTGTGATGACTAACCGACAGGAAATCGGAGATTGATTTGCAAGGCATAGTTGAAACCAGTACTCTGGAGTATAAGATATGCTTTAAGCAACATGAGCTATTCGTCCGGGCCTCTCTCCTACCTCGGGCCTGGTTTCGCGAGATGACCGTTGAGCAGCAGTGAACGACAGCGTGAATGCCTGAAACAGCAATGGATTGATCGCTGGTCGCCTCTCTTTCGTACGATCTGGCTGCTCCTCTTCCTCGTTCACCTTGTCCCGATTTATGTTGTCAGTCAGCGATTCCTGAAGAGCCCTTCGCTGGGCAATGTGGTTTCGCTTCTGGTTCTGTTTGTCATCGTCACTCTGTCAGCGCTCAAGACGCTGGATGTGGCCTGCCTGCGAATACCACTGAATCGTCGCAGTATCATGGGGTTGATACTGATTGCCCTATGGGTTCATGGCGATGTGGTTGTCCAGAAGCTGCCTGAATACATCACGGAAGAGACAAGCATCACGTTGACTCCGGTGGTCATGGCTGCCATGCGAAGGCGGCTGGTTCTCTGGTTCACCCATCTGGCTGCGTTCCTGCTGCAACTCAAGCAACAGTGTTATTACATCGTCGATTCGCTGAAGGCAAGCACCACTCCGCTGGTGCTGCTCTGTCACGTCCCGCCTCGTGCCCCACCTCGTCGGTAACACAACCTCCCATCAACAATCTCGTAGCACCTTCAGGCCACTATTTGGTTTGAGCACAGATTGTGCCTGCACGTTCGTTTGCATCGCATCACTTGAGTGATGTCGAAGCTGCGTCCCCATTACAGATTCTCACTTTTCGTCAATGGAGCAGGAGGTACTCCCGTAGCTCCGGGTGAGTTGTTCGTTTCCACCTTTTTGGAGTTGGTTTGATGACTGTTCGTCGTTTCGTTCTCACGCTGCTGTGCCTAGCTGCTGTTACCGCTGCTGCACAAGCTGATTTCTATATTCCACTGACCTGGACCCGCCCCACTGCCACTGGCACCAATGCCACGTTTCAGGGTTGGGAGACTTTCTCTTCCACCACCGGACCGAATGCACCCCAGGTAGTGCCCGGACCCGCCTTTGGTGGTGTAGGGAATTGGTCGCCTATCAACTCTGGTGGCGTGGCCAATGTGTTTGATTCAGGTGCACCTGCAAACGGTTCCTTCATTACCGGTGGAGTCACAGGCAATATCTACAGCATGGCTGGCCTGGTGAATCCTCGCGCCATCGTTCCCAACGTCACCGGTGGTACTGCCAGTGGCTGGACGACTCTGATCTTCCAGGTTCGAGCAGCCGGCAATGCTCTCGACATGTCGTCGGCTCTTTTGAATGGTACTGTTGCTCCTGTCAGCTCAGCGATTGTTTACACCGAGCCACTAGGTGGTTTCGGTGGTTTCCGACGTGACTACTGGTTTCAGTTCCAGGTACCAGGTAATGCGGCTAGTTACCAGTTCGATATCAACGCGGTTGAATCTTCTGTTAGCCTGGATCGTTTTGCTATCGATACCGTTTGGAATCCTGCTGCCACTAACCAGAGTGAAGCCTTCTTCGAGTTGACCCCAGGCAGCGCTGTGCCTGAACCTTCCACCTGGGCTTTGATCGGCCTCGTTGGCATTGGTGCAGGCGTTGTCAGCTACCGTCGCAAGCGTCTCAAGCTCAGCGTCTAGTCTGTTTCTTTTCCACAGGCGGATGTACTGCATCCGCCTTTCTTCCTCCTGGAGATAACACCATGCGTCGCCGACAAGGCTTTACGCTGATTGAACTTCTAGTGGTGATTGCCATCATTGCTTTGCTCATGGCCCTCCTGCTCCCTGCGGTGCAGAAGGTTCGCGAAGCTGCCAACAAGATGATCTGTGCCAGCAACCTGAAACAGATGGGTATTGCCCTGCACCACTTCCATCTCGATTACAACTGCTTCCCCAACAACCTGCAGAACTACCCGAACTACAGCCCGTTCACCGATCTGTTACCTTACATCGAACAGGATGCCCTGTTCCAGAAGTACAACAAGACCCTCAGCCCGCTGGATCCCGCAAACGAACCGGTAGCTTCCCGGCCCATCAAGCTCTACCTCTGTCCATCCATGGGTTTGCCTGATGTTCCCCCGCCCGGCTATGCCAGCTACGTTTGCAGCCTGGGTTCGACCTACAACTGGTCGCTGTTCCCGTTTCTGGAACCAGTTTATGGCAAGCCTGACGGTGTCTTTGTCAACAGTTCCAAGATAGGCTTCAAGGATGTTCGTGATGGAACCTCACATACCTTTTACATTGGTGAGACAAGTTTCAGCTTGAAGGATTACCCAGCACCGGGCCAGATTGGTGGGTTTGCATCGTGGTCGTTCGCTTATCCGATTACTGCCTTCGCATCCACGTTCAACAAGATGAACCTCAAGCAGCATACCACTGCGCCCATTACCAGCAGTGGCATGGGCGCTTTTCGCAGTGACCATCCGACAGGGTGCAACTTCCTCTTTGGCGACGGTTCGGTGAGGTTCCTTACCGATACCATCAACTCCGATGCCGTGCCTTTGCCCCTGCCCATGGGAGGCGGCATGAATGCTAATGCCGGCGGTGCTCTCTACCGTGCGCTTTCCACCCGCAACAAGGGCGAAGCTGTTTCTCTCGACTAACCGGCAAGGAGTGAACATGCTACGTTGTGTAGTCATACTTTGCTGTCTGGCAGCGATACCAGGCTGTGGCGCGAACACCAGCGCCACGACCCAGTCTTCTGACCAGTTCAAGCGAAGCCTGCAAGATATTGAGAAGCAACAGCAGCACAACAAGCCTGCATCATCTCGCTAGGGTGATACTAATGATGAACAGAAGATAGACGCATGCATCATGCTGCGTCTATTTCTTTTACTAGTCGATTACTTTCTCGCCGCCCGGCGAATAACCAGCTTGAGACCCGACCAGGTGGCATCAATCGCACAGACTTTCACATCAACCAGTTGCATGGGCAGGCAGACTTCCCGAATCACATCTTCGGTAATATCCGTTTCCACTCCACTACTCTTCTTCGGCCACGAGACCCAGATCATTCCATCCTGCTCCAGGTGTTCCTTGAACCTGACCAAATTGCGTTCCAGCACCGTTCGACTGGTCACGAAGAGTTGCATCATGTTGAACAACCCGCGACATGTTTTGACTTGCTCGACATCGTCCATCCCTGGCCCGAGCAGTTCCAAGTAGCCATCGGGCGCGTGATGCAAATGCACTCGCATGCCGCGCTTGATGCCCAGCTTCTGAATGAGTGGAGTACCACTGTAACCTGCAGGCTGCATGATGCATCCTTTCTGATAACGGTACCAGTGTAAGACACTTCTTGAATCCAGTCACCCAAGTCTTTCGGATAATGCTCACATCACCGACGTTGCTCTTCTTCACCATTTAATATCCACGCCTTCCTCCACAGCCCGGGACTGTTACGCGGAAGGACTGTGGTAATGGTGCAGAATTGCAGTAACTCTTCACCATCTTAACCTGGAGGACAAACGATGACGATTCACCAACTATACCTGGTCGCTGCAGGATTTGCATTACTTGTGGGCAGCGCTTTCGCTGAGCCACCTTGCCAGCAATCACAGCACAAGACTTCCGTCAGTCATGATGAGAAGCGTGCCAGTATTCTGGAGACGGCTGCACGTGCCGGTCAGTTCAAGACCCTGACCACCGCTCTCTTAGCTGCTGAACTGGATGGTGCCCTGCGAGGCTCCGGACCATTTACTGTCTTTGCACCCAGTGATGCAGCCTTTGGCAAGCTGCCTGCTGGCACACTGGAATCGCTACTTCAGCCAGAGAACAAAAGCAAGCTGCAGGACATCCTCAAGTATCATGTAATACCTGGCCGGGTGCTAGCGCAGGATGTGGTAAAGGAGAGGTCTACCAAGACGCTGCTGGGCCGTGAGCGGCTGGCGATCACCTCCAATACTGGCATCAAGATCAATAATGCCTCAGTAACCAAGGCGGATATTCTCTGCAGCAACGGTGTGATTCATGTGATTGACTCAGTGCTTCTGCCTGCAGATACTACCAGCGAATCGAGCCCGCGACGAAGCAATGGCATCCTGGCAGTGGCTGAGAAAGCTGGCAATTTCAAGACCTTGCTGGCTGCGTTGAAAGCTACTGGTCTGGATGCTGCTCTGGATCAGGAAGGACCTTTTACTGTCTTTGCACCGACAGATGATGCTTTTGCCAAGCTCCCTGCGAAAACACTCAAGAAACTGCTGACACCAGAAGGCAAAGAAGATCTGGCTAACATCCTTAAGTATCATGTGCTGGCAGGCAAGTCTGTCTCTGCCAGGGATGCTGTGGCTGCCGGGAGAGCAAGTACCTTGCAAGGCAGCAAAGTGCACATCGATATCAGGAACGGCCAGGTGA
>WBZX01001159.1_pt1 | contig 20587 bp, 11 predicted proteins | sample 5204211 | NCBI WGS metagenome assembly WBZX01 (sample SAMN12344362, study PRJNA552823) | activated sludge metagenome | biome: Activated sludge suspended growth; feature: Nitrification reactor; material: Wastewater; isolation source: activated sludge from nitrification reactor of wastewater... | reverse complement strand
CTCATTGACCTTGATGGGTCTTGGCCCGGAAGCACTGCAAGACGACATAGTCATGATCGCTGCAATCAGTACCACCGGTACTGTCACAGCCCCTTGCTTTATACGCCTGGTAAATACCTTTCGCTCTATCAGGACGACCAGCAACAATAATACCCCGCAAGTGATAAACAGCATTCCTCCTGTGTCCGGCATCGAATACGCCCCGAAATTGAGGAGTTGCTTATACCCGATCAATGGCGGCTGGTAAGACATGCCGGGCACTTTGATAGCGGCATTGGGGTCAAGGTGATGGCCATAATTATAATTCCAACGATAAAAATCCACCATCGATAATACACTAAACAAGGCGAAAGCTATAAATACAGTATAGACCAGCTTCCTGCGCCTGGCAAAGGCTGCAACTAATATACACAGCGAGAAAAATCCAAGGATATATTTCAGGATAGTAAACTCAATAAAGTTTTCAGCATGCAGGGTCTGCATACCGATGTAATGGTTGAGGCCATTGATGATATCTACATTGCCTCCAAGCTTGTCAGCATAAATCAATAACACCAACCCTTCAGGATACTGTGGCGCATAGAGATCGATCTTCCAGATCGGCAGGATGATATTAGCAGCCAGGCATATTGCGGCCAGGACCAGTAAGATCATGGAAAGCCTTGAAATCTTATTCTCGGTATTCATAATACAATGCTTTTAAAAATAATGGGGTACAAATGCCTGAAATTCCATTTGTACCCCAACTTTTGGCATAGGTCCAGGATGACCTGTTTACTCACTGGGTAGCCTCGGCAGATGGCTCGCCTACGCTGAATTTGAGCGGCACGTTGCTTCCTGCAGGTGACACCCTGATATAACCCTGCATCTCCTGGTGCAGCGCGCTGCAGAAGTCAGTACAATACATCGGGAAGATGCCCACCTTGTCCGGAGCCCACTTTAATGTAGTGGTCTCACCAGGCATGATGAGTAGCTCCGCATTAGACGCGCCCTTTACGGCAAATCCGTGAGGCACATCCCAATCCTGTTCGAGGTTGGTCACATGGAAATAAACCTCATCGCCCATTTTGACGCCTTCGATATTGTCTGGTGCAAAGTGCGAACGAATAGATGTCATGTAAACATGGACTTTGTTTCCTTCCCTGACCACCTTGGCTTCTCCTTCGCCTTTCGCAGCATAAGGGTGATTGTTTTCTTCAATCTTGAAGATCTTCACCTGGTTTGGTGTCACCAATCCGGCAGGACAGGCTTGTGCATAATGCGGCTCACCTATCGTTGGAAAATCAAGGATCAATTGCATCTTATCCCCACTGATATCATAGAGCTGTGCGCTTTGTGACAACTCTGGTCCTGTAGGCAGGTAGCGGTCCTTGGTGATCTTGTTGTATGCGATCAGGTATTTGCCAAACGGCTTGCGGCTGTCGCCTCCAGGTACACACAGGTGACCCACTGAATAATACGTAGGCACCCTGTCAAGTACTTTTAGGTCCTTGATATTCCATTTCACCACTTCAGAGGACACAAAGAATGATGTGTAGGCATTGCCATTAGCATCAAACTCAGTATGTAATGGGCCCAGGCCTGGTTTTGCAACCTCGCCATATAAAGCGGATTCGTATTTGATCACATTGATACCATCATATACACCATCAAATTCCTTATTGGCAATCGCCGATTGTAGCTTGGTAAAACTAAATACAGGAATAAGCGCAGCGAGTTTTCCGCTACCTACGATGTATTCGCCGGTTGGATCCACATCACACCCATGAGGAGATTTCGGACATGGGATCATATAGCAGAGATCAGGAAATTCCCTGGAGTCGAGGATGAGCACTTCCTTGACCATTTCTGATTTACCGCTATGTGTCTTTTCATCCCATACATTGTGTGCATAGTTTGTAGGCGTCTTTTTCCCTTTGCCTGCCTTGATATATTCTTCCGCTTTCTTCCAGTTGACCGCCATGATAAAGTCCTTATCCTTTTGGGATGCATTTACTTCAAGGAGCGTATTGGCTTGTTCGGTGTTGTAACAGGAGAAGAAAAACCATCCATGTGATGGCCCTTTTCCGGAATGGCTGAGGTCAAAATTGACACCCGGGCACTGGATCTGGAAGCTTAGGTTCATCCCCCCTGTTTCTTTGTCAACTGCAATAAAACTCAGGTGGCCCTTGAAGTTCTCTTTGTAAGTATTGATTGCTATATCTCCATTGGTATTATCTGCAGGAACACTAAATCGTGTACCGGCGACAACATACTCTGTATTCTCTGTAATGAATGGCGAGGAGTGGTTACCAGCGCTGTTGGGCAATTCAATGATTTCAGCGGTACGGAATGTCTTCAGGTCAATACGGGCAACACGGGGTGTGTTATTAGCATTACCAAACACCCATCGACCATCCACTTCACCATTGGTCTGTGAAAGTTCGGTGTGATGGAGATCATCCCATGGTACAAATCCATGTGAGGTATTGAGCATTGGCCTGGTCTCTTCGCTGTATCCCCATCCTTTTTCAGGGTCAACACTAAAGACAGGAATCACTCTAAGCAGTCTTCCACTAGGCAGGCCATATGCAGACATTTGGCCACTAAATCCCCCACTTACAAAATTGTAAAATTCGTCATACTGGCCGGGGGCAACATACGCCTTGTTGGCAGCGTCCCCTGTCACAGCTGTTCCCAGGTTTTTAGGCTTGCAGGCCATAAAACCCAATGTAATTGCAGCTATTGCAACTAGGATATGGAATAGAATACTTTTCATAGCTATATAGTTGGTTATTTTAATCCATCATTCTGGCGCAGAAACTCGAGTACTTCACGGGCTTCTGTATCGTTAAGATTCTGATTGGGCATGCGCACCAGGCAAAGCTCGAGTTGAGCCTGTACTGCCGGATCCTTTTCGATCATAGGATCAGGGTTTGTGATAAAGTTCATAATCCATTCAGGCTTGCGGCGTGAAGTGACCCCCTTCCATCCCGGACCTACGAGTTTTTCTTCGGTCAATTTGTGACAAGAAGCACACTTGACTTCCCGGATCTTGTTGCCATTGGCAGCCAGGGCCGCATCAAGGGAAGCACCCAGGTTGAGGCTTTCAGCAGTCCATTTGCCGATTCCACGATTAGGATCATACGTGGTTGCTGCTGCAGGCTCAGCAGTGGAGTAAGGGTTGGCACCCGATTCAGGAGCCTTGCCCCCTCCACAAGCCGATATGAGGGAAATCAAGGAAAGAAGCACAAACAGTTTTTTCATTGCTTTTAAGTTTTACACAAATTTATCTCGGACAAAAGCATCTTTTTATGATTAAGATCATATAATGAGGTGATTTTGGTCTAAAAGATGAAAAAAGTCAATTTTAACCCTCCCTCCTGGGCTCTTTGGCCTTTTCCCCGATCTACACGCTGCTATTTAATTCAAAAGGGGATTCATGATCGTCAAACAAGCCCCGGTGAAGGTGGAATAATAGGGGCTATAAACCTGGTCGTGAGGCATTTACCAAAAGAAAGCTGTCACATCCGGGCTGATGTCACTCAAGCCCGGGAAGGCACTTTGAGCCATTCCTGCCTTCCGTCACCTTCCTGCGGATTATTCTCAGGGACACTACCTTTACCGGATGTTTCGATTACAGCACATCCACTCAGGTCCAAACTTCAGACCCAACTCTGTTTTACCAATTACAGCCATTATCCTGTGTTTCACCCTGATGTTGCTTTCTTATGGATGTAAGCCTGATTTCAACCAGAAAGCGGATCCGGCAACCTGCGCCTCGGCTACAGCCACATCCCCTTCGTCAGAAACCCTGGCTATGATCGATAGTGTGCAGAAAGCACAGGCTGCTGTAGATCCTATGAAAGTCACCGTTTTCATGTGTGCAGAGCGTGCACAATTGTTGAAGAAACGGGCTGAAACCAGCGAAGGACTCAACAAAGTCAACTTTATGGTCATGTGGGGCTTTGAGGAGCTCAAGGCGGGCAATTCTGAAGGTGCGATTAAAATCTTCCAGGATGTATTGAAGTTGGTCCAGCCAATGCAGATTCCCGGCAAGGAGCAGACTGTATTGGAGATGAAAAAACTTCTGGCACTTGCCGCCCTCCGGCTTGGTGAACAACAAAACTGCATCCTCAATCACACCACTGAATCCTGTATCATCCCCATTGCCCCGGGAGGTCAGCACACGAAAAGAGAAGGCTCGACTATGGCGTTTGATCTCTACAAAGAAATATTACAACAAGTGCCTGATGACCTGACCTCAAAATATCTCTTCAATGTCTCAGCGATGACCCTGGGTATGTTCCCTGAAGGCGTACCTGCTTCCCTTCGCTTACCTGAACAGTATTATAAATCCAAAGTCGATTTCCTGCGCTTTACCGATATCGCCGGTGTGATTGGCTTTGACAAACGTGGACTTGCAGGAGGTGTCGTCATGGACGATTTCAACAATGATGGCTATGTCGACATCATGGCCTCCAACTGGGGCTTTCATGACCAGATCCATTTCTATAAAAACAGAGGTGATGGAAGTTTTGAAGATCTGACGATGCAGTCCGGATTGAAAGGTGTCACTGGTGGTCTCAATATCCGCCAGACGGATTATAATAATGACGGATGGATCGATCTCTTCATCATGCGCGGAGCGTGGTTCAGGGATCAAGGACGTATCCCCAATTCACTGCTGAAAAATAATGGAGATGGCACCTTTACTGATGTTACCGTCAAGGCAGGCCTCTATACAAAACGTCCCACACAGAATTCAGTCTGGATGGACTTTGACCTCGATGGCTGGGTTGACCTCTTTGTAGGCAATGAAGCGATCCTTGATGGCGGACCTGATTTCTATTTCCCTTCTGAGCTATATCACAACCAGGGCGATGGTACATTTAAAGAAATATCAGCAGAAGCTAATCTCCAGATCCTTGCTTTTGTGAAGGGGAGCACCGGTGGTGATATCAACAATGATGGTTATCCGGATCTGTATCTCTCCATCCTCAATGGCAACAACCGGCTTTTTCTCAATGTATCTGATGATAAAGGCATCAAATTCAAGGAAATCACCACTACAGCTCATGTAGTGGAACCCTTTGTATCCTTCCCCACCTGGATGTTTGATTACAACAATGACGGTTGGTTAGACATCTTTGTGTCTGCTTATTCTGACGGTAGTGACGATCTTCCAGGCAAGGTGCTTCGCGCCTATGGTAAAAAAGATGATCCATTCAGACCTCGCATCTATTGCAACAATGCGGATGGCACATTTACAGACATGAGCATACCGATGGGGCTTACTGAACCTGTATTCTCTATGGGTTCAAGCTATGGCGACCTTGACAATGATGGCTTCCCTGATTTCTATCTCGGCACCGGCGAGCCCAATCTCAAATCCATCGTGCCAAACAAAATGTATTGGAACCGCGAAGGAAAAAAATATGATGACATCACCTATGCAGGAGGATTTGGTAATATCCAGAAAGGGCACGGGATAGCCTTTGCAGATATGGATCGCGATGGTGACCAGGATATCTTTGCTAAGATGGGCGGCAGCTTTGAAGGCGATATCTATCAAAGTATGTTTTTTGAAAACCCCATGCCCCATGACCACCAATGGATCGTGCTGAGGCTGGAAGGCGTCAAATCAAACCGCATGGCCCTTGGTGCGCGTGTGAAAGTTGAAATCACGGAAAGCGGTAAAACCCGGAAAGTCTATGAAATGGTTTCTCCCGGCTCAAGCTTTGGTGGCAATAGTCTTCAGGTCGAAATGGGCCTTGGCAAAGCAGAAAAAATCAATTCCGTAAAAATCTATTGGCCTGTCAATGGCAATCAGCCTCAAGTCCTTGGCAGCCTGCCATTGAATAAAGCATACTTCATCAAAGAGGGGGAAAATGCGAAGGAGGTGGAGTATGGATATAAGGCTTTCAAGAAGAGTGAGGGGCATCAGCATGAATAACCCCTAAATCCCCTATGGTTCGACCTGCTGTGACGCAACCTTGGGCTACAGCTCACCAACCAGGGGACCTTTTTAGAATTTAATTGCCTCTCGCCTTTCAAAAATCGCATCGCAGGTCGCAGGCCTGCAGTCATTGGATCGAAATTAATATCTTGCATGCGGTGCCCGTCTGTCTGACTTTCCATATGGCAGATCAGTAAAAAACTGAACAGCATGATTTTTTACCAAAGTGATGTCTATATTTCTCTCGCGCTTTTGTCTATACCTGCCATAGCCGGAGGATATTTCCATTTCATTCAAAAAAAACAGGGTATTGGCCTGTTAATATTGTTATACTCCGCATTTGCACTGCGCATTCTCATGATCTCATTGGATCCATACCTACATGAGTGGGACGAACGATTCCATGCTTTGGTCGCAAAAAATATGATGGACTTTCCTTTCAAGCCTATGATGTTTCGCCAGCATATCATGTCCTTCAACATGGAAGATTGGGGATATAATCATATCTGGGTCCATAAGCAACCATTGTTTTTGTGGCAGGCGGCTCTATCAATGAAAATTTTCGGGGTCAGCACATTTGCATTCAGGTTACCATCCGTCATCATGGGTACGATCATGGTGTGGCTGATCTATGATATGACGCGGATGTGGCTTAGAAATCACGATATTGCATTTATTGCTGCATTCATTACGGCCTTCGCCTATTATCCATTGGAGATGATATCAGGCAGTGTCAGCCTTGACCACAATGATCTGGCCTTTACGTTTTACGTCACCTGCTCCTTTTGGGCATTACTCAAGTATACACGTTCAGACAACAAAGTCAAATGGGCTATCATGATCGGCGTGTTTGCCGGTATGGCCATACTCAACAAATGGCTGACAGGCTTGCTGGTCTTCGGGGGCTGGGGTGTGTATGTGCTGCTGACCTCCTACAGAACCCAGGTCAGAGCATACATTGACATTGGGCTGGGTATATTAGCAGCCATTGTAGTCTTTGTCCCCTGGCAACTCTACATCATGTACCGGTTTCCACAGGAAAGCGCCATCTCATATGCCACCAACCGGAAACACATGACTGAGGACCTTGGTCATCCGGGTGATGCCTTTACCCACCTCAAGTTTTTAAGCACCTCCTATGGATATGTGGTGATTGCCTTTTTTGCCCTGGGCCTGATATACCTATTGTGGAAAAAGAAACCTTCCCGGCCATTTACATTAACAGCCATGGCGATGATCATCGTCATCTTCACCTTTTTCTCGTTATTGGTCGCTACCAAAATGCCGGCTCTTGTCTATCCTGTATCTTCCTTAGTCATCATCATCGCCGCTGCTGGTATCTATGGATCGACCCGTTATGCGGTCTATTCCCTGGTCAAATACCCCCAGCCAGTTTGGAAGGCTTCTCTTCTCTTTATAGTAGCGCTCATCAATGTATATAGCACCTTTAAGCCCTCCGATATCGCCCAAAACCGTAGACAGGACAATGCTTTTCGAAACAATAAAATCATAAATAATACCTTCTATAAGCAACTTGATACAAACATTCTAGGCGATAGAGTTGTGCTTAATTGCAGGCCTTATGAGAATATCGAACTCATGTTTTACAAGGACTGCATAGCCTACCACTGGTATCCCCCTGCAGAAACTATAGATTCATTGAAAAGATCAGGTTATCACTTTGCCGCTTTTGACTATCCGGGTGACCCGCAGCAACTGCCGGAATGGATAAAAGCAGACACGTCTATCAGGATACTTCCTTATATGCTGAGATGATAAAAACGGAGAGTTCTCCCGCATTTCCATCCAGGAGCGTTTTCTTCCCAAAGAAAGAAAACCCATCCTCCATTGGCTAACTTTACCAAATGAATCACAAAAGCATCTTGCTCGAAACGTTTGGCCTGATGGATATACGGCTTTTGAAAAATCCGAACATTCATCACAAGTGCAATGAAATGAGAATGAAGGCACTGCAGCACCTTCCCATTTTCTCTTCAATATGACCTGCTGATTATAAATTTCTGTGACCGCCACTTATCACTGTCTGCCTTGAACATAAGAAAATAGAGACCTTCAGGTAGGTCAGCAATGGGAATTGAATTTTGCTCCGCAATTCCTGCCATCAGTCGCTGCCCGGTCGCGTCAAATATCATGAAATCACTAACTGCCCATTGGGCGTCAAAGTTTAAGTAATCAGATGCAGGAATAGGATAAAAAGCGAATGACTCTCTGGCCAAGTCACTGGAGCCAAGTAGTATGCTATCTATCGTAAACGTGTAAAACCAGTTTTTCCCACACCCTACTTTGTCCAATATATAGACTTCGTAATTTCCTGCCTGCAGAGAATATACATCTTCTTCATGGCTGATCACTGTATAGGGTGGGCGTGAAGACTTCCAGGTAAATTGATATGGTGGAACGCCACCCTTTATAGTAATATCTATGGCTCCGGTAGACTGCCCGGGCAAAGTATGAAAGATGATCGTGAGGTCTTGATCAGGTACTGGTTTTATCCCTTGCAATATTTCGCTACTCAGGCTCTCTTTGCAACCTTCAAAGTAAACCTCCACTGTGTATATTCCGGTTTCACTTACTGTGATGGATGATGTCACTTCACCGGTAGACCATTTTACAGAATCTACTAAGGCGAAATCTCCGGTGAGCAGCAGATCTTGCGTGTATTCGCAGATCAATGGTTGCTCAGGTGGGAGGAGTGTCAGGGGGTTCTGAGGGGCATTTCCTTCAGTGACAAACCAAAATTCACCACACCCTTCTGCCCTCAAACTATTCGTGAATGGTATGATGCGGATAAATACCGTATCACCAACCGGCAGGGATGGTTCAGGATAGTAAAAAGTGTCAGGTACAATATGGTCAGCAAGCAATTCACTTCCGCCTGGACTGGTCCCAATAGAAATTTCATATCCGGTCACTGCAAAATTGGAAGCACCCCACCGAATTGCTGCACATGGGTTAACACCAGATGATGTATGCATCGGCACCAGTAATGTATCTGTACAACTGACTGCCATGCTACCCCTCGCCACCCTGAAACCTGTAACTCCTTCGCGCAAACCAGGATTATCTGCGCCACGCGCTCCTACCCGCAAATCTTCCGAAAAATTCACATAGCTTCCACCTCTTGCGCTTCGTTGATTTTGCCAGGCACCAGGCGGGCCAATAGCATTGACAACAGGCTGTGACGGATAGAAATCTGAAATATCCCATGCCCACTCCCAGACATTGCCGCTCATATCATGCATACCCCATGCATTTGCACTTTTAGCTCCCACATTCCTGCAGCCGTAAGGAATATTGGAATTTACCGAATACCAGGCCACATTGTCTGCAGTATTGCTACCGGCAAAAACGTAAGAGTTCTCTCCTGCACGAGCAGCATATTCCCATTCGGATTCAGTTGGAAGCCGGTAACCCTCTGCCGTAAGATCCCAATACACAGGGATGCTAAACTGCATAGTTTCACTACCTGCAAGTGTATCAAAGATGGCCGTAAAAGCTGTGTCTGTATAATAACATGGCCGCAGGTTCTGATTCAAAGACAACCTATTACAATAAGTGAGTGCTTCATAAAAACTGACTAAACATGCCGGGCGATCCGGACCATTACAGAATTCATCACTGGCTGACCGCTCTGGTACCATAGAATCCCACTCGCTTTGCTTTACCTCATACTTACCCAATTGAAACGGATATACAGTTACCCTATGTACAGGCTTTTCAAATGTATTGCATATATAGTTTGCAGACTGCTCCGGTGTACAACCCATCCATACACTTCCGCCCGGGATATCCTGCAAGACCGGCACTTGGCCATCGAGAAGTCCATATAAGCCGCATAGTAATATTGGTAGTACCCTCCTTAGCTTCATAACTTCTTACCAGTTTTGGTCACCAAGATAATTTATTATACTGCCCAAAAAAACGGTCCTTTCTGATTCCTTTGAGTATTACACAAAATTCTCCATGTCCAAGGCCGTTGCTCCCTGCTTTCAATATTGGCTAACTTTGCCAAATGAATCGTAGAATCATCCCATTCAAAAATATATGCCTGCTCATTTTGAGCATCGCCATCCTCACCATCCCCTCCTGCAAAAACGAACCATCCGTCGGATCCAACGGCGCCACCAGCGCCACCATACAACTGGAATCACTGCCGGCCACAGAGACCGGGATCAACTTCCGCAACCAGGTCAATGAAGAAGGTCGTGTCAATATCTTCACCTGGCACTTTATCTATGACGGTGCAGGTGTAGCCGCAGGCGATATCAACAATGATGGCCTACCCGATCTCTACTTTGCAGGTAATATGGTACCTGACAAGTTGTACCTCAACAAGGGCAATTTTAAGTTTGAAGACATCACGGCCAACTCAGGAATAAGTCCGCAAATCTGGTCCAGTGGCGTTACGATGGTGGATGTCAATGCAGATGGACTGCTCGATATTTATGTATGCAAGAATTCACCGACGGCAGTGCCGGACAACAACCGGAACAAACTGTATATCAACCAGGGGAAGAACCTGTTTCGCGAGCAAGCTGCTCAGTATGGTATAGATGATATCGGCTTTGGAATCCAATCCACCTTCTTTGATGCTGACCAGGATGGTGATCTCGACATGTATCTCGTCAATCAGCCCTTTGATGAATTCTCCCGCCTGGTCAACAAACCCGAGGCAGTGGCGCAATACCCGATGACCGATCGCTTCTTTATGTTCGAAAACGGTAAATATGTCGATAAGACTTCACCCCAAGGCTTGCTAGACTCCCGCTACGGCCTGAGTGTGGCCCTTGGCGATTTCGATCTCAACGGATGGACGGATATGTATGTCTGCAATGATTATCATCATGCCGACTTTATGTACATGAATGACCAGGGAAAATTTAAGGATGAAATACAAAGCCGGACCGGTCACATTTCATTTTACTCCATGGGGTCTGATGCAGGAGATATCAATTCGGATGGCTGGACAGACCTGATCACCCTTGACATGGCCTTTGAAGACAACTACAAGTCAAAGACCAACATGGGCGCTATGGATCCTGATCGCTTTCACGGCCTGGTTGATGAAGGCCAATACTATCAATATATCCAGAATGCATTGCAGGTCAATATGGGTCACGGATACTTCTCCGAGATAGGTGAGCTAGCCGGAGTGTCCCGCTCCGACTGGAGCTATGCGTCATTGTTTGCCGACATCGACATCGACGGCGACCAGGATATCCTTGTGACCAATGGCGTGCTGCGCGATCTCCAGGACAATGACTTCAATGCGCGGATCAAGGAAATGTACCAGGGTATGGTCGGGCCATCCAACTACCTCGAAGTGCTGGATATCCTTCCATCAAATCCTGTACGCAACATCATCTACAGCAATGATGGCAATATGCAGTTTACAAAACTGCCTCCTTCCAACGGATTCAATGATCCCGGTTTCTCTCAAGGCATGGCCTATGTTGACCTTGATGGTGATGGCCTGCTCGATGTGGTCATTAACAATATGAATGCAGAGGCATCGATTTATAAAAACACCAGTACAACGAACGGGCACTATCTCAAAATAAAACTCAAAGGCGAGGGACAAAATGTCAATGGACTTGGAACATCAGTGGTAGTCTATTTTGCCGGGAAGAAGCAGATACAGACCATGCAGACGTCGCGTGGATATTTCTCTTCGGTCGAACCTGAATTATATTTCGGGCTTGGAAATATTACTGAGGTAGATTCCATCAAGGTATACTGGAATCACAAGGCAATGTCGGTGTTAAAAAATATCAAGGTGGATAAGACACTCACCATCGATTTTGAGAAAGAGAAAAAAATACCTTTTGCGATAGACAATCTTCCGGGAATAAATTTCAAGGAAGAAAATCTCTGTGATTTTGTACATCAGGAAACTGATTTCAATGACTTTGCCTCACAGGTGTTGTTGCCTTACAAGCTGTCTCAAAATGGACCATTTATATCAGTCGGTGATCTCAATGCTGATAGTCGTGAGGATTTCTTTATTGGCGGAGCAGCAGGCCAGGAAGGAAGTCTCTTTTTTCAAAATGCATCGGGGCAATTTGAAAAGTCAAATCAGCCCGCACTCGAAAGCGACAAAAACGCAGAAGATATGGAGTCCGTCATCATAGACACAGATGGAGATGGTGATCAGGATCTGATCGTCACCAGTGGTAGTAATGAATTTACCGACAGGGACCCTTCGCTCAAAGTACGTCTCTACCTGAATGATGGCAAAGGCAACCTAACGCGTGCTGGAACCAAAGCAATGCCTGATCTGCTGGTCAATGGACAATGTATCGAAGCCTTTGATGCAGATGGCGATAAGGACCTTGATTTATTTATTGGTGGCAGACAAGTCAGCGGACAGTATGCTGCGCCAGCTGATTCAAGACTCCTCATCAATCAAACCGGTTCGTATAGTGATCGGACAAAAACGCAGGCGTCTTTCCTTGATCAATTTGGCATGGTCACTGATGCCATCAGTGATGATATCGACAAGGATGGTGACCTGGACCTCCTCGTTGTGGGTGAATGGATGAAGCCGACCTTGCTCCTCAATGATGGCAAAGGAAAGTTTTCTGAAAAAGAAATCCCATCTGCTGCATCAGGATTGTGGTGGACCATTGAGAAGGGAGATTTTGATGGTGATGGAGATTCAGATTTCATCCTTGGCAACCTCGGGTGGAACAATAAATTTGGTGGCTCCAAGGGCACCAAGCTTGAAGTGTACTCCGGTGACCTCGATCACAATGGGGACAATGATGTCATCCTCGCTATGACCAGGAGAGATATCCTGGTACCTGTGCGTGGCAGAGATCGGTCTGCGCAGGAGATACCATTTATCAAAACTAAATATCCCACATACGAGAGTTTTGCAAAAGCAAAGTTGACAGACATCTACCCTGACGAGATGTTGAAGCGTGGTGTACATCAGCAAGTATCCTCCATGTCGAGTGCATACCTCCGCAACAATGGCGATGGGACCTTCAGTTCAGGCGACCTTCCGTCCGCATGTCAGGCTGGGCCAGTCAAGGCATTTTATGTAGGCGACATCAATGGTGATACTCATCTTGACTTCATCTATGCCGGCAATCATCTGCCTACAGAGATTGAGACCGCACGATATGATGGCCTGTATCCCGGCGTATGCCTCGGAGATGGCAAGGGAAATTTCACTTGCAATACAGCCTTGATGGATGGTAAACTTCCCATTGAAGATGCGCGTGACATCCAGCGAATCAAGTTGGCTGACGGACGCCAGGTGTATTTGATTGGCAACAATAATGGGGGGATGAGGGCCTGCTCCATTTCGAATCCAAATCAATAGTGCCGAATATGAATGAAATAAATGCTCAATCACTTGCCCGCCTCACCTACCTCTGCAACATCATCCCAGACAAGCTCAGTGCCCTGTCCGAAGCAGAATGGACGACCAGGCTCTCCCCTGAAAAATGGAACAGGAAAGAAATCCTGGGCCACCTCATCGACAGCGCGACCAACAATCATCATCGGTTTGTGCGCGCGCAGTTTGAAGACAAGCCTTTGATTACCTATTATGCAGATGACTGGGTGGCGGCTAGCCGATACCAGGATCTGCCAGTGCCCCACCTGGTGGCCTTCTGGCAGATTTATAATCTGCACATCGCGGAGATAATCCGCCAGATTCCGGCAGATATCATGGCAAGGGAATGCCATACAGGGGATGAGGCTCCGCATACCCTGGCATGGATATTCGATGATTATGTGGTGCATCTGGAGCACCATCTCCGCGAGATGGTGGACTACAAATAAAGAAAAAGGCAGGCGAGCCTGCCTTTTTCTTTATTTATTCCGTTAACAATTAAATAGCATATACAAATTTATATATATAACCAATTAACATTTAACATTTAACACATTACAAATCCCCATCATCCCTTCCCCTTCGCCTAAGCCCCAGCCTGACTCTTTCACCTAAACTCTTGATTTTCTGTATTTTCTCAAATATTCCCTTATCTTTGTGGTCTTGTATGTTAATTCTCTCTCAGAGTTTACAGAGTCCCCAAGACTCAAACGCCGTGTGAAGGCTTAACGTAAGGCAGGTAATGTATCGCGAGTGTAGCTGATAGCCTTACCACATTTTTTAATCTAACTATTTTATTGTGTCGTTTAACAACCTACCGCTCATTGAGCCTGTGCTCAGAGCATTACAACATGAAGGGTACACCACCCCAACACCAATCCAACAACAAGCCATCCCTGCCATCCTCGAACGCAAAGACGTCCGTGGTTGCGCGCAGACCGGCACCGGAAAAACAGCAGCTTTTGCTATTCCGCTATTACAGCTGATGCATGAGGAGCAACTAAAAGCCCCTCAGGCACACCGTACGATCCAGGCTCTGGTCCTGACCCCTACACGCGAACTGGCCATCCAGATTGAAGAAAGCTTCAAAGCCTATGGCCGATACCTCAACCTCCGCCACCTCGTGGTGTTTGGTGGTGTATCGCAGGTAAGCCAGGTCAACAGCCTGCGCAGAGGCATCGATATCCTTGTCGCTACCCCGGGCCGTTTACTCGACCTGATGCAACAAGGCCATGTCAACCTTAAGGACATCAAATACCTGGTCCTGGATGAAGCCGACCGTATGCTCGACATGGGTTTTGTACATGATGTCAAACGCATCATTGCCAAGCTCCCGGCGAAAAAACAAACCCTGTTTTTCTCCGCCACGATGCCACCGGAAATCAACGCCCTGGCCAACTCATTACTGCACAACCCCGTCAAGGTAGAAGTGACCCCGGTCTCCTCTACTGTAGATGCCATCCAGCAGTACATCTATTTTACACAGAAGGAAAACAAATCCTTCCTGCTCAAGCATGTACTCTCTGATGACTCGATCAAAACCGCACTGGTCTTTACCCGCACCAAACATGGTGCTGATAAGCTGGTCAAGTTCCTGGTCAAGTCAGGCATCCGCGCTGAAGCGATCCACGGTAACAAATCACAAGGCGCAAGGCAAATCGCACTGAAGAATTTCAAGAACCGCACCACACGTGTACTTGTAGCTACAGATATCGCGGCGAGAGGGATCGACATCGATGACCTCACCCACGTATTCAACTACGAGCTTCCTGAAGTACCTGAAACGTACGTACACCGTATCGGTCGTACCGGAAGGGCAGGCGCAAGTGGCCATGCTTTATCCTTCTGCGACTATGAAGAGAAAGCACTGCTCAAGGATATCCAGAAACTGATCGCCAAGTCCATCCCTGTTGTCACTGAACATCCATACCCGATGAGCGCCCAACTCGCCGATATGACTGTGAGGACATCAGGCCTGGCCAATCCTAAAGCAGGCAGAGGCAGATCATCCAGTATCCACCGTCCTGCTCCGGCAAGAAGGTAAGACATTGAACAATTGTTTTCTCACAACAATAGAAAGAGGCTCCAAAAGGGCCTCTTTTTTTTTGTCATGTGTGGGTCCACCTTAAACCTCTTCTTGCTTTCCGTGGAACTCACCCCCGACCCCTCTCTTGCGATATGACACTTCATACGATGTTGATCTGCAAAAGAGAGGGGAGCTGTGATCCTGCAGAACACCTAACTCCCCTCTCTCCCAGTAAAATCCGTTTCCACTAGCAGAGACCTAAATAAGAGTGGGGCCGGGGGTGAATTCTGTACTGATAAGATTTCTTTATCTTAAGATCAGAAAAAACACACTACTTTATTATGAAACATCATCTACTTATCCCGGCATTACTGATCATCCTCCTCACCTCATGCACCAATCAACCAAAGAATGTTGCAGATACAACTACCGGTGCAGATCAGACTGTAACAACACAAAACAATCAGCAAGGTCTTGTCACCACATGCTACATGGCCATGATCGGAAAGGATACCATGCTCCTCCAGGTCAGGCGGTTTGACAATGTGGCCACTGGAGAGCTTTCATACCTCTTTCACGAAAAGGATAGACAAACGGGTGAGTTTGATGCCAGGATCATGGGAGATACACTTATCGGCGAGTACATCTTTGATTCGGAAGGTACTTCCTCTTCACGACAGATTGTCTTCCTGCTTAAAGGAGATACTGCGATCGAAGGGTATGGGGAAGTGGAAGAGAAAAATGGTGGGATGGTCTATACAGACATCAGGAAACTTGAATTTGGCAAGGGCCTCAATCTTAATAAGGTAGCTTGTCCAAATTAGTCTGTAATAGACTCCCGGAGATGAAATTTGAAATACACTATTCCTTAATAACCCACTCAGCGAATCTCATTTCACGAATAGGAGTCAGAAGATAACTATCGATAAGCACGGACTATACATAGGATTTCCATTTATAGAAATTTTCTATATTTGAACACCACTGTGACAAAACCGGAGCTTTACTCCCTGTCATCCACCCCAAGGATACAGTGGGATATCAGAAACACAAAAACCACTTCGTATGAAAAGGAATTTCTTTTTTATGTTGTTGGCATGCTGCCACATGAGTCTCAACGCTCAGTCGATTCAACCTTGCCTTCCGGATGGAATCATATTCGGCACACAAGGATCTATTGACAGCTTTACCACCAATTACCCCGGATGCAATGCCATCCTGGGCGATCTCACCATTCTGGGTGGTGATATCCTCACCCTGGATGGCCTGAGCCCAATCCAATCAGTCGGGGGCGACCTTGTCATCACCGCCAGTAACCAACTCCAGCGCCTCTTTGGATTAGACGCATTGGATTCGATCTATGGAGATTTTGCAATAGCCTCCAATGCAGCCCTGCAGACACTTGAAGCACTGGATTCACTTAAATATATCGGTGGCAACCTCACGATCCTCGAAAACCCTGGACTCGAATCCCTCGAAGGCTTGGATTCACTGGACTTTGCGGCTGGCAACGTTGAAATCCTGTTTAATGAAGGGCTGAAAAACCTGACCGGACTACGGGTTGATTCGATTCAGGGCAACCTGCTCATCCAACTTAACCCTGCCCTGAGTGACCTCACAGGACTGGACTCCCTGCATTGTATTAAGGCCAATTGCACCATCATAGATAATGACGGACTCCTTAACCTTTCAGGTGCACCTAAATTTCATAGAATCAATGGTGATTTCGAATTAGCCCGCAATCCGGCTATGTCTACGATTGGTGACCTGAGGCTCGATTCTATACTTGGCACTTTTTCACTGAAGGAAAACACCAGTCTCGGTGATTTGCTTGGCCTGGATTCATTGAATTTTATTGGTGGAAATTTTTTGGTGGCTGACAACAGTGCCTTGACGACTTTCGAGGGTTTTGAACAGGTGGCTTATATCGGCGGGACGGTAGAGATCGAATCAAATCCTTCGCTTCAAAACCTGACAGGTATTGCGGTGGACTCATTCATCGGCAACTTCAGGCTTGAAAACAATCCAACACTCTCAGACCTTACCGGATTGGATTCCCTGCATTGCGCCAAGGCAAGCTTCAGGATCCTCAACAATGCCGGACTGACCAGCCTGGCTGGATTAGGAAGATTTCATCTCGTCCAAAGAAATTTTGCTGTGTTTGACAATACCAACCTTGCCCATCTCGGCGATCTCAAATTGGATTCTGTAGGTGGCAACATGACCATTGGAGCCAATCAGGCCCTGAAGGATTTGCTGGGACTGGACTCACTGCGATTTGTTGGTGGATTTCTCAATATCCCTTCCAATGGTGCCATGTCTGATCTACTTGGACTCGACTCACTGCGGTATATCGGAGGAGACCTTCTGATCACAGGCAACACTTCGATGACGAGCATTTCCGGACTCGTAGCATTAGATTCCATCAGGGGGAATTTTCTCCTTATGGGGAATAGTTCTCTTGGAGATATCTTAGGACTAGATTCCCTGAGTTTTGTAGGTGGCGAATATACAGTGACAGAAAATCCAGATCTGACATCGCTTCCGTTGAGTATCGATCTGGATTCCATTGGTTCCAACCTGATCATTTCAGCAAATGCATCACTTGGAGATTTGACCGGTCTGGATTCACTTCGTGCAATCGGTGGCTACATGCAGATCATCAACAATGAAAGCCTGACTTCCCTTGATGGCCTGGACTCCCTGAGAGCTGTCCATGAGCCTATTGAGATCTTCAACAATGATTTGCTGAGTGATCTCCGCGGTCTGGAGCACTTACATCCTTCATCTTTTATTGGTGCAGTGATTGAAAACAACCAGGCACTCACTGATTGTGCTGTAGAGAGCCTTTGCAATTACCTTGCAGAAGGCGGCCTCGCAACAATCTCCAATAATGCATCAGGTTGCAATTCCACTGCTGAGGTAAGTGATGCATGTATTGTGGCGGTGGATAATCCTTCTGACGGTAGTGATATCCTGTTGACCCCTAATCCAACTTCAGGCTTGATAGAGATCAAAGGATTGACACAACCTTCTTTCCGATGCTATATCATTGATGCGCAAGGCCGTAAGATTGCACAAAATGATAATGCCTCCGGAAATATTGATATATCAGGCTTGCCTGATGGGATTTACTTTATCTCTATTCAAACAGATACAGAGCAAATCGTAAGACGCGTTATTAAGAGACAATAACTCCCGAGGTGTTGGTTTCGGATTAAAGTCTGGAATACTCCCGGCGATCACCTACATTTGATCTGCTAAATCCGGAAAAATGGAGATCAAATCTATATATGCATTTACAAAAACAGGAAGATGGTTACTTTCCATCTTCCTGTTTTCCATTAATACACTTAGTGCCCAACTTACGATTACAGTCACATCTGTGCCATCCGCCACCCCAGCCAACGAAAACATCTACATCGCCGGCAATTTCAACGGTTGGGATCCGGGACTGACCGAGTACATCCTTACCGACAATCAAAACGGCACATACTCTATTACCTTCACCCCAAATCCGGGTTTGCTTGAATTCAAGTTTACCCGTGGCAGTTGGGCCAATGTCGAAGGCACTGCGCAAGGAACCTACATACCAAACCGCACCTACAATTATGCAGGCGGTGTGCAAAATACATCGTTCAGCATTGCAGGATGGGAAGATAATCCGGGCGGAGTCCATACGACAGAGCCCAACGTACAGATCATCGACGAAGCTTACTATATCCCTCAACTGGATCGCTCACGACGGATATGGCTATACCTACCTCCTGATTACAATACTTCCTCTAAACGATATCCTGTCATCTATATGCAGGATGGCCAGAATCTATTTGATGTGCTAACCAGCTTTGCAGGGGAATGGAAAGTAGACGAATCGATGAATGATCTCTTTGATACCGGTGACTTTGGTGCTATCGTCGTAGGTATCGACAATGGCGGTGGTGAACGAATCAATGAGTATAGTCCCTGGATCAATCCATCCTATGGTGGTGGTGATGGTAAAGCCTATGCATCATTTATGGTGAATACATTAAAACCACACATCGATAGTTTGTACAGGACGCTACCCGGTAGAGATTTTACTGCCGTTGCGGGGAGCTCCCTGGGCGCCAACATAGCTATGTACGCAGCTATTGAATATCAGGATGTATACAGCAAGGTGGGCATCTTCTCTCCGGCATTTTGGTTTTCCGATTCATCCTATATTCATCTTGCAGCAAAAGGGATCACGCAGGACCTCAGGATATATTTTGTTGCCGGTCAAAATGAAAGCGCTGGCATGATTCCCGACATGATGGCGATGTATAATGCGCTCATAGCTGCAGGCCAGGATGAAAGTGAAATGTATTTTCTGAGCGAGCCCGATGGGGCACATAGTGAATGGTTCTGGGCTAGGGAATATCCTGATGCGTATGAGTGGCTTTTTGAGGAAATCATCCTGGCAGACAAACCTGTCCGACAGGCATATTGGAGTCTGTATCCAAATCCTGCAAGGGAATATATTGACGCTTCTGCTGCACCCAATGATTTAAGCTATTCAATCTATACCCTTTCAGGTCAGATCATCTCTTCGGGTGCACTGGTCAATAGCAGGATTGATACTTCTTCACTATCTCCCGGATTTTATATGCTGGAACTCAGGGATCCAGGTAATCCATCCTCGTTTGTTACACGGTTTATCAAACAGTGAACTCTTACGTCGGTGATCTTTTTTATAGATTGCACCAATGAAAGTAGCCATCACAGGTGCCACAGGCCATATCGGCGGGCTGATCGTGCGGGAATTGCATGCCAGGGACTATACCATCAAGGCACTGGTGCGAAGCACAAACCAAAAAAGCCTCGAAGGTCTGCCCATTGAATACATCAAAGGTGACCTGTATGATCATGATGCACTGAAGCAACTGATGGAATCATGCGATTACCTTATCCATGCGGCAGCAGTGATCTCGATCGATGGGGATATGAAAGGCAAGGTCCATCAAACTAACGTGGAAGGTACGCGGGCTGTGATGGAAGCAGCGAAAGTAGCAGGAATAAAAAGAGTCATCCACCTCAGTTCGGTACACGCTTATCACCAGAAGCCTGTGCATGAAGTGCTTGATGAAAATCGTGAGCTGGTCCCTGATCCAACTTTCGCCTATGACAAGTCAAAGAGGGAAGGGCAACAAATCGCCCTATCCTATGCTTGTGCAGAGATGGAGGTATTGGCTGTCAATCCAACCTCAGTCCTCGGGCCATTTGATTTCAAGCCTTC
>WBZX01001158.1_pt1 | contig 20602 bp, 24 predicted proteins | sample 5204211 | NCBI WGS metagenome assembly WBZX01 (sample SAMN12344362, study PRJNA552823) | activated sludge metagenome | biome: Activated sludge suspended growth; feature: Nitrification reactor; material: Wastewater; isolation source: activated sludge from nitrification reactor of wastewater... | reverse complement strand
CCACCAGCGCCTGCGTGGCGCCGGGACCACGCCGAACTGCTGGCTGAAGGATTCGTCCTTGGGGTCGAAGCGGCGTCCGACGAGGTAGCCCGCGCGGTGGCTCAGCCACGCGCCCAGTATCAGCCCGGCGGCAATCGTCAGTTCGGCAAGGCCCACGTCGACCGTCCCCTCTCGGGGAACACTCTATGGCGCGCAATGCGCCGGCCGTTGATCCAGGTCAACGAAGCCGCCGGAGTTGTGGGTCGGCGCACGGCGAAAGGAAGCGGCTCGGGGACCGGGGCGATCCGCCGGCCTCGCTTCGACGCCGGTCTCGGGCATCCATGCGCAGATCTGCGACGATGCGCTGTGCGACTTCGCCGTGGAATATGCCGATCAGACGGAGCGCGACTGCAAGGCCTTCGTGAAGGCCATCCGCGACGGAAGGATTGCGGCGATCGTCGAAAGCTAGACGTTCGTCGCTTTTGCGATGCGCCGATCCATGCGCGCGACCTGGCCGTTCGATCTGGCCGTTCGGCCTCGTCCGACAGCAATGTCGCATACATGCAAAACCGGCCGCGAGCACGTCACACGTACTGCAAGAGATGCAGCACAATCCAGACGATTGAGGCGTCTTCGTTTTCGCGCCGGCGTTGCGATAACAAATATTACCGATGCCGCGGCGACGAGACGTTGGAAGTGCTTGAACATGGTTCGTCGCGGCGACTAGCATGACAACTTGTCGGTGTTGGTTCGGAGGATGTTTCATGACCCGGAACGTGGTGAAACGCCTGTCGAGGAACACCGCAAGAGCCATCGGCCTCGCACTGCTGCTGCCCGCGCTTGCGGCCTGTTCCCGGGCGAACATGCCGATGCTCAATCCCGTCGGCGACGTCACGGAGACGATCCTCGAACTCCTGACGATCTCGACCGTCGTCATGCTGGCGATCGTCGTGCCCGTCATCGCCGGCGCCCTGTGGATCGCCTGGCGCTATCGCGACCGGCCGGATCACGCGGGCTACGATCCGAAGTTCGACCACTCTCCCGTCATCGACAAGGTGACGTTCTACGTCCCTCTGCTGACGATTGCCGTGCTGGGGTCGCTCACCTGGATCTATACGCACAAGCTCGATCCCTACAAGGTGCGCCCGGGCGGCGACACTTCGACTCCCTATGAGATCTTTGCCGTCGCGCTCGACTACAAGTGGCTGTTCATCTACCCGAGCGCCGGCGTCGCGACCGTGAACGAACTGGTTGCGCCCATCGACCGGCCGGTCACGATCCGCATCACGTCCGATCCGATGATGACGTCGCTGTTTATTCCAAGCCTCGTCAGCCAGATCTATGCCATGCCCGGCATGGAGACGCGGGCCAACTTCATGGCGCCGGTCGCCGCCGAACTCGACGGCGCGAATGCCATGTATTCGGGGCCCGAATTCTACAGGCAGCGGTTCAAGACCCGTCTCGTCGCCCAGCCCGCCTTCGACGAATGGCTCGCGAAGGTCGGCGGCAAGGCGCCCGAGGGCGCGGCGGGGCCGAAATCCGAACCGCTGCTGGACTTCGCGCGCTACACGACGCTGGCCAAGCGCACCGACGGCTATCCGGTGACCTACTTCAACAAGGCCGATCCCGATCTCTTCGCGAAGGTCATCCGGCAATTCCAGCCGCAGTATCAGATGAGCGAGATCATGGCCGGCATCGGGACGTCGAACGCGGCCTCCGGCACCGTTCCGGCAACACATCGGAGGCACTGACATGTTGGGGCGTCTCAACTACGATTCCTTGCCGTTCTACAGCGCGATCGCCTTCGGCGGCGCGGCCGTGACGGTCCTGGCCGGTGTCGCGGTCGTCGGCGTGCTGACCTACTTCCGCCTCTGGGGGTGGCTCTGGCGCAACTACCTGACCAGCGTCGATCACAAGAAGATCGCCGTGATGTACATCGTGCTCGCGCTGGTCATGCTCGTGCGCGGCTTCGCCGATGCGTTCATGATGCGCTCCCAGCAGCTGGCGTCCGTCGCCGGCCACGGCTATCTCGAAGGCGATCATTTCCAGCAGATCTTCACCGCACACGGCACGATCATGATTCTCTTCATGGCGATGCCGTTCATGAGCGGATTGATCAACTTCGCCATGCCGCTGCAGATCGGCGCGCGCGACGTCGCCTTTCCCTACCTCAATGCGGTGAGCCTCTGGCTCAGCGTCTCGGGGGCGGGGCTGGTCCTGATATCGCTCGTCCTCGGCAAGTTCTCCGCCGGCGGCTGGACGGGCTATCCTCCCTTCACCGGCATCGACCGCAGTCCCGACACCGGCGTCGACTACTGGATATGGGCGTTGCTGATATCGGGGGTAGGGACGACGCTATCGGGCGTCAATTTCCTGGTGACGATCCTGCGCCATCGCGCGCCCGGCATGCGGCTGATGCACATGCCCATGTTCACGTGGACGACGTTCGCCACCAGCATCATCATCCTGTTCGCCTTCCCGCCGCTGACGGTGGCGCTGGCGCTGCTCGAAGCCGACCGCCTGTTCGACACGCACTTCTTCACGGCGACGGCCGGCGGCAATTTCATGAACTTCGCCAACCTGTTCTGGATGTGGGGGCACCCCGAAGTCTACATCGTGGTCCTGCCGGCCTTCGGCATATTTTCCGAAGTCGTCACCACGTTCTCCGGCAAGAAGCTCTACGGCTATGTGACGATGGTGAGGGCCACGATGGTCATCGCGGTCGTCTCCATGCTGGTCTGGCTGCATCATTTCTTCACGATGGGAGCCAGCGCCAACGTCAACGCCGTCTTCGGCGTCGCGACGATGGTCATCGGCATCCCGACCGGCGTGAAGGTCTTCCACTGGATGTTCACGATGTACCGGGGGCGGGTGCGGATGCACTCGACGATCTACTGGACGCTGGGCTTCATCGTCCTGTTCGTCATCGGCGGTGCGACCGGCGTCATCCATGCGACCGTTCCCGTCGACTTCAATCTGCACAACACGACCTTCCTGGTGGCGCATTTCCACAACATGCTCATCCCGGGCGCGCTGTTCGGCTTCGTCGCGGGCTACCAGTACTGGTTCCCCAAGGCCTTCGGCTTCCAGCTCAACGAGCGCTGGGGCAAGCTGGCCTTCTTCGGATGGGCAGGCGGCTTCATCCTCGCCTTCACGCCGCTCTACATCCTCGGCCTGATGGGCATGCCGCGCCGCATCGCCGAAATCTACGATGCCGGCTTCGCCCCGCTGCTCGTGGTCGCCATGGTCGGCGCCTGCCTGGTCGGCTTCGGCATCTTCGCCATCGTCATGCAGCTCGTCGTCAGCATTCGCGACCGCGAGGCGCTGCGCGACCGGACGGGCGATCCGTGGAACGGGCGCTCGCTCGAATGGTCGATTCCCTCGCCGCCGCCGGCCTTCAACTTCGCGCGGCTGCCGATCGTTCGCGAACGCGACGCCTTTGCCGAAGCGAAGAACCGCGGCCAGTCGCTGGAATACGAGCCGGCCGAGCCGATCGAAATGCCCAACTCGACGCCGGCGGGCTTCCTGATCGGCATTGCCTCCTTCGTCTTCGGCTTTGCCGCCGTCTGGTACATCTGGTGGCTGGCCATTCTTGCCCTGCTGGCGATCGCCGCGGTGGCCGCGCATCGCAGTTTCCTGGATGACGACGAACATGTGGTCCCGCCGGGCGATGTCGAACGCGCCGCGGCGGGCGCAACAGGTCGGGCGTAGGGGAGGCCATGATGACGGACGCGGTCGTTCGCGATACCGGGGTTCTTGCCGACGAGGAAGCGGCGGAGAACCCGATGGCGCACATCGGCACCCCGCATTCCAATGCGGTGTACGCCGGGCGTTCGCTTGGGTTCTGGTTCTACCTGATGAGCGACGCGGTGGTGTTCGCGGTCCTGTTCGCCAACTACATCGTGCTTCTTCCCGGCATCGGCGACGGGCCCAAGCCGTACGAGGTGTTCGAGCTCGGCCGGGCGGGGGCGGAGACGGCGCTCCTGCTCCTGTCGAGCCTGACGTTCGGCTTCCTGTCGATCTCCGCCCTGTCGGGGCGGAAGTCCGCCGCCCTGTTCTGGCTCTGCGTCACCTTCCTGTTCGGCGCGGGCTTCCTGGCGCTCGAACTGCAGGAGTTCGCCGAACTGATCCGCAAGGACGCGGGGCCGCAGCGCAGCGGCTTCCTCTCGGGCTTCTTCGCGCTGGTCGGCACGCACGGCTTTCACGTCACCAGCGGCCTCGTCATGCTGGCGGCCATCGGCATGCAGATCTCGGTCAAGGGCCTCACCGAGCCGGTCCTGTCGCGGCTCTACAGGATCGGCCTGTTCTGGCATTTCCTCGACATCGTCTGGGTCGGTGTCTTCTCCGTGGTCTATCTGCCGGGAGTTCTGAAATGATCCCGTTCCATCTGCGCAAGCCGCATCTCAGCGACTACATCAACGGGTTCCTGCTGGCGGTCATCCTGACGGTCATCCCGTTCGCGACCATAGCCTACACGGACATCGAGCGCGGGCCGGCCCTGCTGATGATCACCGTGTTCGCGATCCTGCAGATCGGCGTCCATCTGCGCTACTTCCTGCACTACTCGACGAAGCGCGTTCCGTTCGAGGTCACGGTGGCCCTTGCCCTCGCGATCTTCATGGCGGCGGTGCTGATTGCGGGCGGTATCTGGGTCATGACCGATCTTCACATCCGCATGATGCCCTGACGGGCGGTCGGGAGAGGCGGCCGCGCGGGCGCGCGTCACTGGTGCGGCGGGCGGATGCCGACGATGCCGCATCTGGTGCTGAAGGTCGTCCTGTACTTCGTCTTGTCGAGATAGGCGCTCACGAAGCTCCTGAAGGCGCCCTCGCTGTCCATGACGACGTGGAAGTAGTTGGCGTCGAACAGGTGATAGCGGTTCCGGCGGTCGTGGCAGAGCGCGATGGCATGCGCGCCGCTCGCGCCTCGCAGCGAGACGCCGTAGCAGCCATAGGCCTTCGACAGGATCGACCAGAAGAAGCCGGCGCCGGGTCCGCGGTCGCGCAAGGCGTGGAGCGCGGGCGAGACCGTGCAGGCGAAGCTCGCGGTCGCGGCCTTCCAGCCGTCCGTCCATTCGACCCGCTTTATGGCATCCGACAGGTTCTGCGCCGTCGTCGACTGCCACGGCGGATAGTCGCAAACCTGGCCGGAGGCGGGAAAGTCCTTCCCTTGGTAGCGCCAGGCGATCCAGCAGGCGGCCAGCCCGATGCAGTAGCCGTCGTAGGCGCTGCCCCAGGGGCCGGGCTGGGTGAGGGCCGGCGTCTGCGCCTGATCCATTGCGAACACCAGATAGCCTTTGGCTTTGGCGTCGAGCTGCACGCTTTCCCACTTCATCGAGCGCCTCCGGGAACACGACGCGGAGGCAGGAACTATGTTGCATCGGGCCCGGCGGCACAACCGCACCGCGGCCCGGACCTCACCCCAGCAGGGTGCGCAGCAGGCCGGAGGCGGCGATGCCGATCAGGACCGTGGGCAGCATAGAAAGGCGCGTGGCCGCCAGCAGCGTGACCAGCAGCGCCGCGAGGTCGGTGGGATTGTTCGTCACGAAGCTCGGGGCGATGACGGAGATCAGCACGCAGCCCGGCGCCGCTTCGACGACCGCCATGGCACGCGGGCCGAGCGTGCGGTTGCGCAGCACGAGATAGCCGCCGATCCGCGTGAGGTAGGTGACGCCGGCCATCAGCACGATGGTGAGCAGGACGGTGGGATCGATCATCGGGGATCGGGGCTCATGCGTCGCGCGCCAGCAGCCAGGCGGCGGCGAGGCCCGACAGCGCGCCGGCCGCGACATACCAGGCGCCGGGCACGAAGAGATAGACGAGGGCGGCGACCACGAGGCTCGCGAGCCACGGCCGCGCCGCGCGGAAGCCGGTCCACATGCCGCGCAGCAGCACCAGGAAGATCGCCGGGAAGGCGAGGTTGAAACCGTAGGCCTCGACATTGCCCATCGCCGGCCCGAGCGCGGCGCCCAAGGTCGTGAAGGCGACCCAGGCGATGTAGACGCAGAGTCCCGCGCCGACATAGTAGGGCAGGCTGAAAGCCGGGCCGGCTCCCCGCGCGTTCTTGTTCTCGGCCGCGCGCCGCCGCGCATCGGCGAGGGCGAGCGCCCAGGTCTCGTCGCACATCAGGAAGAGGGCGGGGAACACCTTGCGCCTGGGCAGGTGCTGGAGGAACGGCGCCAGCGCGGCGCCCATCAGCAGATGGCGGCTGTTCACCAGGAAGGTGACGAAGGCGATCAGCGCGACATGCGGCGGCGAGGTCCAGAGCTGGATGGCGGCGAACTCCGAGCCGCCGGCGAAGTTCGTGCCGGTCATCAGCGGCACGTCGAGGACGCCCAGCCCCTTCTGCGCCGCCTGCGCGCCCAGCACCAGCGCGCACGGCGCGACGCCCAGCAGGACCGGCGCACAGGCCGCGACCCCGCGGCGGAACTCGCGGCGCCGGCCGCCGGTTCGCGTCTCGTCGAGGGAGGCGATCTCGGAAGTCATGCGCCGAACGGTATTCCACATCGCGCGCATTTCGATTGCGTTGATGCCTCTGCCGGCAGGAGAATTGGCAGAGAAATCGCTGGCGGCGCTTCTTCATGGAAGGAAATGCCAATGACTTTGGACGAGACGGACCGCCGCATCCTGCGCGTCCTGCAGCGCGACGGCCGCATCCAGAACACCGAGCTGGCGAAGAAGGTCGGCCTCTCGCCGTCGCCCTGCCTGCGCCGCGTGCGGCTGCTGGAAGAGGCGGGGGTGATCGACCGCTACGTGGCGGTGCTCAATCCCGCCAAGATCGGCCGCGGCCTGACCCTGTTCGCGCGCATCGGGCTCAAGACCCAGGACGAGGAGACGATCGCCCACTTCGCGAAGGAGGTCGCGAAGCTGCCGCAGGTGGTCGAGTGCCACCTGATCCTGGGCGAATACGATGCGCTGGTGCGGGTGGTGGCGGCCGACATCGAGGACTATCGCCGCTTCCAGTCGGAGCATCTCAGCCGCATCAAGGGCGTGCAGAACGTGCGGACCGAAGTGCCGAGCCAGATCCTGAAACCCGCCTCGGCCCTGCCGGTCTAGCGTCGCCGCTCAGGTCTCGCCGCCCTGGCCCCGCCCCTTGGCCCCGCCGCCCCGGCCTCGTCCTAGGCGCGGGTCTGGCGCCGGCGGCCCCGGCCGCCGTCCGGGCTGCCCGTGCGGCCGACCGACTGGGTGATGTCGCGCAGCGATCCCCATTGCACCAGCACGGGCGCCGCGTAAGGCGCCTTCTTCTGTTCCGGTCGAGATTCGGCGGCCGGCTGGCCCGGCTCGCCGTCGGTCCGTGTCGCTTCCTGTTTCAAGACGTTTCCATTTGCCGAAAGCCCGTTCGCGACGGCCGCGGATCGCGGGCGTGCGCGCCATATCATACCCCATGAGGGGGCGCTTGCACACTGCCACTGCAGTTTTCTCTGCCGGGCTTCGGGCCGTTGCTTCGGGCCGGGGCTTCGGACCGGCGCGTCTTGGCGGCGTGTCTATGGGCGCGTCTTGCGGCCTTGCGGGTTGCCGCCGCTATCGCTCGCGCCTGTCCAGCCGGCCGTCCTGGTGATGTCGCGCAACGTGCCCCACTCGATCAGCACCGGCGGCGCATAGGGCGTCTTTCCATGCGGCGGCACGACATCGCCGCCTGTTCCCTCGCCATTCCGGCCGGTGTCGTCCTGTCCCATGGATGCCTCCGCTACGCCGCTAACGAAGGTGCGGAGGTTCAGGATACGCCCGGATGCCTGCTGCGGCTACTGGAGAGGGCGTCGCCGGTCTAGAAGCGGGTCTTTTTGCCGTAGTTGGGGACGCCGCCGTCGTTCTTTCCATTGGCGCCGACCGTCCTGGTGATGTCGCGCAGCGTGCCCCACTCGATCAGCACCGGCGGCGCATAGGGCTTCTTCGCGCCTTCGGCCGGGGAACCATCGGCCGGCGGCCCCACATCGCCGCCGGTCACCGTCTTTTCCTGTTCCAAGTCGACCCCCACTTCCCACGTGCCGTTTACGGCGGCCGCACAGTGCACGCGGGAACTTACAGCTGCCTTACGGCGCGACGGGTGCACCGCGCCGCCACGCCTTCGGCGGCCGGTATCGCGCAATCGCGAAGGCGCGAAGGCTGCCGCCGATGAAAATCGAACGCAGCAAGTTCTTCGCCGCCGTGCGCGTCGCGTTGTTCGGCGGCACGCTCTATCGGGGCCAGGTGGCCGGCATCGAGGCGATCCTCGACGAATGGGAGACGCGCCGTCTCGCCGACCCGCGCCATCTCGCCTACATGCTGGCCACCGTCTATCACGAGGTCGCGCGCTCCATGCAGCCGATCCGCGAATGGGGCGACGCGCGCTACTTCTTCCGCCTGTACGACATCGCGGGCGAGCGGCCGGGCACGGCGCGCCATCTCGGCAACGTCGAGCCCGGCGACGGCGTGCGCTTCTGCGGCCGCGGCTTCGTGCAGCTTACTGGCCGGCGCAACTACCGGCGCATGACCGACCTCGTGACCCGGCCGCGCTTCGGCCTCGACCTCGTGGCCGAGCCGGACGCGGCGCTGCGGCTCGACGTGGCGACGGCCATCCTCTTCGAAGGCATGCTCGACGCCGAGTCGGGCTTCGGCGACTTCACCGGCCTGGCGCTCGACGATTTCTTCGACGCCACGAAGGACGATCCGGTGGGCGCGCGCCGCATCATCAACGGCCTCGATCGCGCGGAGCTGGTGGCGGGCTATCACCGCCGCTTCCTGGTGGCGTTGCAGGGAGCGGCTCTGCAGGGAGCAGCGCTCCGTGCCTAGGAGCAGGGAGCGCCAGCCGCCGGCCTGGACGGCGCGCACGACGCCGGAGAAGGTCGACGAGGTTCATCGCCAGCTGTTCGCGGGGATCGGCCCGCTCACGCTCGCGCGCAAGGTGCAGGCCGCCGATCCGCCGATGTTTCCCGGCGTGCCGGTCGACCGGGTCGAGGAATGGTTCCGGCGTTACCGCAAGGGCTTCGTCGTGCCGGAGCAGAAGCGCGACCTGCTGGCGGCGGCCAGCGCGCGGGGCATCAACGCCGTGCGCCGCCGGTTCGATCTCGTCGAGGAGATGGAAGACCTCGTGCTCGAACACCGGGCGCGCTTCCGGCGCGGGTTGGCCGCCGAGAAGGACACGGCCCTGCCGCTGCCCGCGGTGACGCGGCTGGCCATGGCCTACGGCGAGGCGCTGGAGCGGCTGGCGCGGCTCTATCTCGAAACCGGCCTGATGCAGCGCGTGCCGCGCCGCGTGACCGGCATGCTGCAGGACCTCGCGGGCAACCGCGCGGTGTTCGAGTTCACCGAAGAGGAAGCCGCCCGCTTCGCCAAGGACCGCCTGCTGGAAGGCGTGGCGGTGGCGACGCCGGAGGCGGCGGAGGAGGGAACATGACCACTCCGTTGCGGCACTCATCCTCCTCCCCATTCAGATGGGGAGGTGCCTCGTCTTACGAGGCGGAGGGGTCATGACGCCGACGCCGCCCATGACCCCTCCGTCCGCGCAGACGCGGACACCTCCCCATCTGAATGGGGAGGAGAGCGGAGACGTCGACGCCGCCTACGATCTGATCGCCAAGGTGCCCGTCTCCGGCCGCACGGTGCTGGATCATGCCGCGGTGCTGCCGCGCGCCGAACGCGGGGCCTACCTGGTCGCCGCGGCCACGCACTTCGCGGGCCTCGTGCCCGAGGCTCATCGCTATCGCCTGCTGCCGGTCGATCTCCGCACCTTCGTGGAGAGCCGCAAATATCTCGGCCGCCGCGGCATCGTCTATCCGGCGGTGATGGACGCGCTCCTGGAGATGAACGACGGCAGCTACGTCGAGAGCGTGCTGACCGGCGGCATCGGTTCGGGCAAGACCACGGCCGCGCTTCTAGGCATGGCGTGGCAGCACTATCTGCTCTCCGTGCTGAAGGACCCGCACCGCGACTACGGGCTCGATCCCGCATCGGAGATATTGAGCGTGTTCCAGTCGCTGAACGCCCGCACCGCCCGCGACAACGACTATACGCGCTTCCGCGCCATGATCGCGGCCTCGCCCTATTTCCGCGAACTGTTCCCGCTCGACGCCGCGCGCGAGGCCGAGATGGTCTTTCCCCGCCGCATCGTCGCGCGCTCGCTGACCGGCAACGTCCACGCCGCCATCGGCGCCAACGTGATGAACGCGCTGCTGGACGAGATCAACTTCATGCGCATCGTCGAGGACTCGGCGCAGGCGGCCGATGGCGGCGTCTTCGACCAGGCGCTGGAGATGTACAACGGCATCGTGCGGCGGCGGAAATCGCGCTTCCTCAGGAACGAGCGCCTGCCGGGCATGATCTATCTCGTCTCGTCCAAGCGCTATCCGGGCGAATTCACCGACCGCAAGATCGAGGAGGCGCGGCGCGAACGCGCGCAACGCGGCCGCAGCTCGATCTTCGTCTACGACCGCACCGTCTACGACATCAAACCCGCCGGCACCTATGGCGCCGCACGCTGGAGCCTGTTCCTCGGCGACGCCACGCGCCGGCCGCGCATCCTCAACGAAGAAGAAGGCGCGACCGTACCGCCCGAAGACGCGCACCTGATCCGCCACATCCCGCACGAGTTCAAATCGGAGTTCGAGCACGATCTGTTGTCGGCGATCCGCGACATTGCCGGCTGCTCGACGCTTGCGACGAATCCCTATCTCATCAACACCGAGGCGGTGGCGGCGGCGTTCGGCGTGCGGCCCTCGGTGCTGTCGCTGGAGCGCACGGATTTCGTGACGACGCGGCCGGCGATCCGGCGCGAGCACATCGCGCACCGCGAGGAGCCGCGGCTGGCGCATGTCGATCTGGCCGTGAGCGGCGACAGCGCCGGCGTGGCGGTGGGCTATGTCGAGCGCTTCGTCGACGTGGCGCGCACGGCGATGCAAGGGGGATCGACGATCGAGCGCCTGCCGAAGATAAACTTCGACTTCGTGCTGGAGGTGACGCCGCCGCGCAACGGCGAGATCGAGTTCGAGAGCCTGCGCCGCCTGTTCTACGGCTTGCGCGAGGCCGGCCTGAACCTGAAGTGGATCGGCTTCGACACGTATCAGTCGCGGGACAGCATCCAGCTCCTGCGCCAGCAGGGCTTCGTCACGGGCACGCAATCCATGGACGCCGACTCCACGGCCTACGACGTCGCCAAGACCGCGCTCTACGATGGAAGAGTGGCCGCGCCGCGCCACGACCACGCGCGCACCGAACTGATCCGCCTGGAGCGCGATCCGAAGACCGGCCGCATCGACCACCCCGCCGGCTTCTCCAAGGACTGCGCCGACGCGATGGCCGGCGTGATCTACGGCCTCACCTACAGACGCGACACCTGGGCCCGCCACGGCGAATCCATGACGTCGATCCTGCAATCGCTTGCCCGGAAGATGGACCAGAAGGACGCGAAGTCGGAGACGGCGAGGGTGGCGGGGCAGGGACGGCATGCTCAGTGACGCAGTAACTGCATAAGGAGGTATTCAACGCGTTCTAACGTGAAACTAGCTACGCTAGTCGTTGATTTTCATGACAACTGGCACGACGTCCGAGAGGCTCCAACCGAGTATACCCTTCGCCGCCTCTAATTTGTAGGCAGGGTCGAACTTTGCGATGAGGCGATGCGTGAGATCCATTGTGGGTTGGACCAACGCCAGTACTTCACGGCCTCTTGCGAATAGCTCTTCTGCTTGAATTGTAAGCGTACGTCGCACGGGCTGCCCTTTGTCGCCTTTGAACTTGCGACTAAATTCCATAGTGCCGGAATTCCACTGCATCTTGCGAATATGGCCGTGGACGATGTTATGGCGCAGATCGGCCGCTTTCTCGATTTGGCTCAGAAGTGCTAGCCCTTCATTCTTGTATTGCGCGAGCTGAGGCAACGTCTCGAAGCTTCTGCGGAGAAAGTCGATTTCGTCCTTGGCGTTGTACGGATGCTGCTTGCGGACATTCCTAGCGCCATCGACGCAATCATGGATGCAGAACACCATTCCATCTATCCAGTGTTCGAGCATTGCGTAGTAAATTACCATCGCTCCAACCAATTTTGCCAAGGTGCCGGCCATTGGTATTCTGGGATCGTCATCCATTCTCAAATCCTCCATGAAGCGCATCTGGCCTTTGAGAAGTCCTTTCGGCGTTGTTCGCGAACTCCTCAAATCTGAGGAACTTGGCCAAGAAAAAGCCCCGCCAAAGCGGGGCTTCTCGTAAATCTTATGAGCTCTTAAGCCGCTCGTACTTTTATTTTCCCGCTCTCGCCTTCTTTGTATTGGTTAGAGATACGGATATCGATATCGCGTCCCAGCGCGACAAGATACTTGAACAATCTCGCTACGGAGAAAGTCTCCAAACGTCCACGCAGCAAAGCTGACACCTTTGCTTGGTCTGTTTTTATTATCTTTGCGGCTTCAGTTTGGGTTAGGCCCCTGCGCTCGATGGTATTGTTGATAGCACGAGCAATTTGAACCTTAAGCATATCCTCATCAGAAAGATTAAGGCCGATATCCTTGAAGACATTACCGCTGCTGTTGATGACCGCGTCTTCGACGGCATCACGAGGCGCGTTCATGTTTCTTCTCCCGGTTAACTGCGGACTCATACTGCTTAACGTAGTGTTTCTCTGCGGCTTTCAAACGCCTATTAATTAGATTCATATCAGGCTTTGGCGTTTCATTCCCTCGCTTAGACTTCTTCTGGAAGGCGTGAAGAACGTAGACAGCTTTGGCAAACTTGACCGTATAAACAGCACGGTAGGTGTTGCCATCATCGTTCATCACGACTTCCAAAACCTTGGCATTGCCAAAGCCGAGCATGGGTAATGCATTTACACTCTTATCACCCTTTTGGGCGACGTAGAGGGCAAACCCAGCCTCCTTCTTGACGTCGTCAGGGAAGGAACTGAGGTCGTCCTTACTCGACCCTATCCAATGCACAGGTTTCATTGTCACCTCCCCATATTATGCCAATTCTGGCCTAGGGAAACCCAAAAAAATTAGGGCATCGCCCTCGGAACCGTCACGAAATCGGCATATAGGGAGGGTTCTTGGTCCTTCAAGTCCCATTGTCGATCAGGCCGGAAAATGACTAGGCGCTGCTCCATAGGGGCCCGTCGCAGTCCTTATCGACGCAGAATCGCTTATTCGCCCAGCCACCAGTCTAGCGATTGAATCGTGCAATCGGTTGCACAAGCACCACGCCTGAGGCCCACCCTTCGAGACGCTCGCTCCGCGTGGAGTAACCTCCGCGCTCTGGCTGGCTCCTCAGGGTGAGGAGGAGGAGAGAGGGCGCAGTCAGCGAGAGGGCGTGACCCCTCCGCCTGCGCAGACGCAGGCACCTCCCCATTTGAATGGGGAGGTCAGGTTTTCGACGCCGCCTCGAACACGGCCAGTTGAGCGGCGAAGGCGCGTTGGTAGGCGGGGCGCGCGGTGGCGCGGGCGATGTAGGCGGGGAGGTTGGGCGTGGCGTCGAGCAGGCCCGATCCTTCCAGCCGGCGCAGCACCGTCACCATCAGCAGGTCGCCGGCGCTGAAATCGCCGTCGAGCCAGTCGGCCTCGCCCAGCCGCCGCGAGAGCTGGTCGAGCCGCGTGCGGATGCGCCCCTCCAGGATCGGCCGGCGCGCCTCGAACCAGTCCCGGTCGCGCTCCACAAAGGTGGCCGCCTCGCGCTCGACGATGGGCGGCTCCACCGTATTCAGGGCAGCGAACATCCAGGCGATGGCGCGCGCGCGGCCGTTCGCGTCGGCCGGCAGCAGGCCCGCATGGCGCTCCGCGATCCGCAGCACGATGGCGCCGGACTCGAACAGCGCGAGGTCGCCCTCCTCGTAGGTCGGGATCTGGCCGAAGGGCTGCAGCGCGAGATGCGCGGGCGGCTTCATCGCCGCGAACGAGACGAGGCGGACGTCGTAGGGCTGGCCCGTCTCTTCGAGCGCCCAGCGCACGCGCATGTCGCGCGCCAGCCCGCGGCCGCGATCCGGCGACGCCTCGAAGGCGGTGAGGGTGATCGTCTTCGTCATCGTCGTTCTCCTGGCGCGATGGGATTGCCTGTCTCTCCCGAGGACGGCCGGCCGCGCGCGAGTCCGACAGGGCCGTCCGAATAATGCCCGGCCGGGGCCGATGGCGCCGCCGGGCCGGGCGATCCGTGCTAGAGTGGAACGACAGGAAACAAGCGAAAGGGACGGCGATGAACGGTGGATCGGGACTGGGGATGCTGCTGGCCTGCGGCGTGCTGGCGATAGCTGTGTTCCTTTTCGTGAAGGACGTCACGACCGACAACAACCTGGAAGGCGACCGCGGCTCGACGCTGCAGATGCAGGGCGTGTCGCTGCAGTATCAGGGACCGGCGCGCACCTGAGTCCGGCTCCCCGAACCCGACTTCCCGAGCTGCAGCCGCGCCTGGGCGCTGGCCTGTCCGGGGGCGGCCCGCTATGGTGGCGGCCAAACGGGGGGTAGCAGCCCGGCCGGCCGGTTCAACCGGAGCGGGCGGCGGCTGGAGAGTTGGGGGCCATGACTGAAAAATCGGAAATCACCGGCACCGGCCGCACGCCGGAGTCGCGGGCGTCGCGCCGTGGCGTGCTGCGCGCGGGACTCGCGGCCGGGCTCGCGACCGGCACCGTCGCGCTGGGCGGCGGCCGTGCGCTGGCGCAGACGGGCGGCGCTCCGGCCGGCGGCCCTCATGCGGGACATGCCGGCCACGGCGCCCCCCCGGCTCCCGCAGCACCCGCGGCGCCGGTCACGCCGGCATCGCCGTCGGTCCATGCCGGCCACGCGCACATGGCCGAGATCGGCGTGGCGCCTAGCACCGCGCCGCCGCCGCTCGACCAGCCGCTGATCGAGCCGGAAGCGCGCCGCTCGCAGAACGGCGTGCTCAGCACCAGCCTGCGCTGCGCCTATACCTGGCGCAATATCGGCCAGCGGCGGCTCTATCTGCGCAGCTACGAGGGCGGGCTGGCGCCGACCCTGCGCATGAAGCCCGGCGAGACGCTGAAGGTGCGGCTGATCAACGACCTGCCGCCCAACCGCGACTGGATGCCGAAGGACATCACGCGGCCGCACCAGTTCAACAACACCAACTTCCACTTCCACGGCGCGCATTGCAGCCCGGGCGGCATCGCCGACAACGTCATGCGCACCATGTTGCCGGGCAAGGCCTACGACATCGAGATCGCGCTGCCGGCGGACCATACGCGCGGCACCTACTGGTATCACCCGCATCACCACGGCTCGGCCGACGTGCAGGTGGCGAGCGGCATGGTGGGCGCCATCGTGGTCGAGGGCGATTTCGCCGGGGTGCCGGAGATCGCGGCGGCGCGCGAGCGCGTGATGCTGCTGTCGCAGGTCGTGTTCGACGCCTTCGGCATGATCGAGGATTTCGGCAGCACGCTGTTTCCCGAGGACGCCACGCGCTTCCTCGCGATCAACGGCCAGCGCCGTCCGACCATCGACATGCGGCCCGGCGAAGTGCAGCGCTGGCGGCTGGTCGGCTCGCAGTATCAGGACAGCCTGCTGCTGGAACTGGCCGGGCACCGGCTGAACGTCGTCGCCTACGACGGCATTCCGCTGGGGGCGATGCAGGAGCACAGGCAGCTGCTGATGGCGCCGGGCCAGCGCGCCGACGTGCTGGTGCAGGCGGGCGCGGCGGGCACCTACGAGCTGAACGCCATGCCGCACGACCAGGGCCATCCGTCGCCCAGCGGGCCGCTGGCGCGGGTCGTGGTCGCGGGCGAGCCGATGGCGATGAAGCTGCCGGCGGCGCTGCCCAGGGGGCCGTTCGAGACGATCCGCGACGCGGAGATCACCGGCCGGCGCACGCTCACCTTCTCGGGCGCGGGCGATCCGCCGGGCAACGATCCCGGCGCGCACTGGCAGGAATTCACCACGCTGATCGACGGCAAGACGTTCGATCCCGCGCGCATCGACCAGCGGGTGAAGCTCGGCGCCGTGGAGGAGTGGACGATCCGCAACATCCACCACCACGACGACCATGTGTTCCACATCCACACCAACCCGTTCCAGGTGACGGAGGTCAACGGCCGGCCGCAGCCCGACCTGCCGTGGCGCGATACGGTGGTGGTGCCGCGCGACGGCGGCAGCGTCGTCTTCCGCTCGCGCTTCCTCGATTACACCGGGATCTTCATGCTGCACTGTCACATGATGAACCACGAGGAGATGGGCATGATGCAGACGGTCGAGGTCTATAAGGACTGAGGCTTGCCATCGGCCGCGCGTCCGCGCACAAATCGCCCGGCCCAAGGAGGGGGCGGGACATGGCTCTGGTGCTCACCCTGAAGCAAGGCGAAGACTTCTACGTCGACAGGGACCAGTATTTCCTGCGCGAGATCGTGTCGGAGGGGAAGGTCCGCATCGCGCGCGCGCGCGACGGGGCGGCCTTCGACGTCGACGACCGGCAGAAGACGCAGGTCGACGACGGCGTGTTCCTGCAGATCGGCGACCACATGACCAGCAAGGCCTGCCGCCTGATGATCCAGGCCCCGCGCCAGCTCCTGATCGTCACCGGCGCCAAGAAGCGCAATCCCCCGCCGTCGGTGAAGCCGCGGCCGTGACGCTTCTGTCGTCCTGAGGCCCTTCGCTGCGCTCGGGACGACAGGGAGAGAGAGGGGGCGCGCCGTTTGAAGGGCGCGCGCCCCTATGGATCGAACCTAGTCCGCGGCCTTCGGGGCCGATGCGGCCTTGTCGAAGTCGCTGGCGTCGTGGCGTTCGCGGAGCTGGCCGGGGTCGTTGCCCTGGAGGCGGTTGACGAGGCGGCCGCGCTTCACCGCGGGGCGCGCGGCAACGGCGTCGGTCCAGCGGTTCACGTTCTTGTAGTCCTGCGTCTGCAGGAAGGTGCCGGCATCGTTGTAGATCTTGCCCTTGGCGAGCGCGCCGTACCACGGCCAGATCGCCATGTCGGCGATCGAGTATTCGTCGCCGGCGAAGTATTCGTTGTCGGCCAGGTGCTTGTCGAGCACGTCCATCTGCCGCTTGGTCTCCATCGCGAAGCGGTCGATGGCGTATTCGATCTTGAGCGGCGCATAGGCGTAGAAGTGGCCGAAGCCGCCGCCGAGATAGGGCGCGCTGCCCATCTGCCAGAACAGCCAGTTGAGCGCCTCGGTGCGCTTGCCGGGGTCCTTCGGCAGGAAGGCGCCGAACTTCTCCGCGAGATAGAGCAGGATCGAGCCCGACTCGAAGACGCGGCGGGGCGTCTTGCCGCTGCGGTCGACCAGCGCCGGAATCTTCGAGTTGGGATTGGCCGCGACGAAGCCGCTGCCGAACTGCTGGCCCTTGCCGATCTCGATCAGCCAGGCGTCGTATTCCGCGCCGCTATGGCCCGCGGCCAGCAGCTCCTCCAGCATCACCGTGACCTTCTGGCCGTTCGGCGTGCCCAGCGAATAGAGCTGCAGCGGATGCTTGCCCACGGGCAGCTCCGCCTCGTGCGTGGCGCCCGCGATGGGCCGGTTGATGTTGGCGAAGCGGCCGCCGCTCTCCTTGTTCCACTGCCAGACGGCGGGGGGCGTGTAGGTCTTGTCGTCGCTCATGGGGGGAATCCTTTTTAACCTGGGAATCGGTTGGCGGAGATTACCCTGCGCTCTACCCAATTCCCGCGTCCCCGGCCACCTCGTTGGCGGCGTCGACTTTCTCGTGCGAGGGGGAGACTTGCTCGCTTGACAGCAGTCTGCCGGAACGCGGGCGCGCTCCGGCAGCAGGCGACTCGCTTATGTTTGCAGCGGGCGTCGGGTTAACGGCCGCCGGCCAGGCGCTTGGAATATTCCGACAGCTCTTTCAGGATCGGCAGCGATTCCTGGGCGTAGCGCTTCAGCGGGCCGCTGCCGCCGCTCTGCGAATAGGCGCCGTACTGCGCGACGGCCGCGGTTTCCGCGCGCATCACGGCATTGGCGTAGGCGGTGTCGAACTGCGGACCCGTCAGCGAGTTGAGCTGCGACATCGCGTCGTTCGTCATCCGGCTGGTTTCGTCGTGCAGCGACATGGAGACGCCGGCTTCCGAGCGGTTGTGCTTCAGCGTCGACACGAGCTTGGTGTGCTCGGCGACGGCGCGCGTGGCGAAGCCGCGCACCAGCTCGTTGGTCGACTTGGAGAGGGCGAGCTGGCCCGACTTGATCATGAAGTCGTTGATGGTCTCGGCGAAGCCCACGAACCGCGAGTCGGGCAGGGCGTCGACGGCATGCGCCGCCGTGGTGGCGGCCGCGGCATAGGCCAGCGGGGCCGCGGCGACGGCGGCGAGAATCGAGCGGCGGCGGACGGCGGTGGTCATGGGCATCTCCCTGTTTCCGGGTGGCAACAAATATCGGGCTGACAACGAGTTGCGGCCGGAAACGTTCCTTTACTCCACATCCCTTCGGGCAACCATCAGTAGCAGGCACACATTTTCGCATGCCTCTGCGGGGTCTGCGCACCGCCGTCGCGCTAGGGCGTTGCGGCCGTCGCCGGGGCAGCGGCCGTCGCGGCGGTTCCGGCGAGCGCCGGCAGGGTTGCGGCGAGCAGGCTGGCGACCATGAGGTTGCCGCGCGGGTTCATGTGCGCCGAGGCGTAGAAGTCCTGCGGGCTGGGTTCGGCGGCGAGGCGGCGGAACGTGTCCACCGTGGCGAGGCCGTGCTGTGCGGCGCAGGCGAGCAGCGCCTCGACGATGCGGCGCTGGTAGGCGAGATAGCCGCGGTTGGTCCAGGTGTCGGGCGGATACTGCGCCATCACGACGACCTTGAGATCGCCCGCGGCCTGCAGGCGCGCGAGGCGCTCGATCAGCCGCTTGGCGATCTGCACGCCGACCCCGGAACGATGGACGCGGCGGTGATAGCCGGCGAGGTGCTGCACGAAGACGGGCAGGGCGAGCAGGGCGGCTTCGAGGCGATGCCGCAGCGGCGGCGACAGGGTGGAGCGATGCGGCGGCACCGGCACGCCCTTCAGCGCCAGTTGCCCGTCTTCGCTCTCGCCATCGACCGCGAACCACGGCTTGTGGCGCCACCACAGGCAGCGCATCTCCGCGCGCCGGATGTCGTCGGCGATGAAGCTCAGGATCAGCAGCGCCGGCCGGTGCGTGGCCGCGCAGCGCTCGGCGCGCAGCACCATCTGGTCGAAGCCGTAGCCGGTGACGCCGGCGTTCAGCACGCGGCGGCCGGTGAGGCGCTGCAACTGTGCCGGCCAGGTCTCCGCGTCGCGCACCTCGTCGCCGTAGGTGAAGGAATCGCCCACCGTCAGGATCGTGCCGCCCTCGCCGGACGGGGGCGGCTCGCCGCACGAGCGAAACCCCTCGGCGTCGATCGTATGGAACGACCGCCCGAACCCCGGCCCGCTGAAGCCGGGATTGGGCACGTGCCCCAAAAGATCGTCGTGACGAAAGAGCCCGTTCTCGGACATGTCTCCCCCGGTGAGCCCCCATCCAAGCAGATCGCCCGCGATGGCGAAACTCTGTGCTGCCTCCGCTCGGCTGCAGGTGCGGTGCACTCCCTCTTTGGAGACGATTCGTGCCGCGTGAGTAAGTGGGCAAGCAAGTTCATGAGATGGTGCCCAGCGCCGACTGAGCGAAAGATGCAGGGGGCATAGGCGCTAATCGGACTAGCTTATTGATGGCAAGCGGGTCTTTGAGTTTGTTTGACAAATAAGAACAAAAAGGGAACAATGGCTCCCTGGTTCGTTATTCTGGGTTCGGTGGCCCCCTAAGCAGAGGCTCTCGCCACGGTGGCAACTCGTGGGTATTGTTCTCCTAAAAGGGTGGGGAGACCAATGGCCTTCGAGAATCTAGTGGTTGACCGCGCGATTTTGCATGCGGTTTTTAAGCGTCGCCATGACGGTAGCTTGGTTGAGCCAGTACTGAGCCAGCATCTAACTCAACTTCAGTCGGATGCTATGGATGCGTTCCGGGAACGGGTCGTGGAGGCCATGGGCAGCGACGGTCAGAGCATGGAAATGGTCATCTCGGAAACCGCGGCAAACAGCGGCGTGGAGATCGCACAGTCTTTGCTCCTCAGCACGAGCGACGTTACCTACGCCACTAATTCCCAGCGATATCCGAAAAAGCTCTCTATGGTTCAGGCAGCTCGTAGCCTCCCGGGGGGCATGGTCATCGTATTTAGCGGAACAGTGGGTCAGAATTCCTATCCGTTCGTTGGTGTTATCAAGGCGGAGACACAAAGCGGCTTTCGCCCGGAGCAGACTGCTGGAGCGCTTAGTGCTCAATTCTTAACTGACCTCTTCCTGACGCCAGCGTCGAAGCTCTACAAGATCGGTGTTTTCATCTGCGAGGGGAATATCAGTGATCCCCTGGATAGCAGTTGGCGTGCTCACATATACGACAAGGAGATGACACGGAGCAGTCGCGAAGGGGCAGCTCGGTACTTCTTTGAAACGTTCCTCGGTTGCTCAATCCCGATTGATAGCGCGCGGCTAACCAAGGCCTTCTTCGAGAATTCACGTGAATTCATCAAAGGAATGTCGATCGATAGCGCGACGAAGAGTGATCTCCTCACCTCGTTGTACACCTATCTGAAAGTTGATCGGACGCCGACGATCACCGTCAGCGCCTTCTCGACTAGGGCTGAAACCCAATAAATTGGTTGCGATTAGAATCGGTTGTTGATTCTCTGCTGTCAAACGGAGCAGCAGATGCGTAGCAACCTATTCTGGCTCGACGACGATCAGTGGCGGCGG
>WBZX01001156.1_pt1 | contig 20631 bp, 16 predicted proteins | sample 5204211 | NCBI WGS metagenome assembly WBZX01 (sample SAMN12344362, study PRJNA552823) | activated sludge metagenome | biome: Activated sludge suspended growth; feature: Nitrification reactor; material: Wastewater; isolation source: activated sludge from nitrification reactor of wastewater... | reverse complement strand
AACAACGGGCCCGCGTTCGGCAACATCAACTACGACTGCGTCAGCCAGACCATCCGCGTGGTCAGCCACGAGGACTGCCGCATCTGGCAGCTCGACATGAACGGCGACGTCGTGAGCACGTATCACCACGGCAGCGGTGACGTCTCCATCGGCGCGCCGAACGATGCTGGCGAGCCCAACGGCCAGTTCTGTCCGCTGGGCGAGCGCATGTGGGCCGTGCAGTCGCACTACGGTCGCGTCTACTACAGCGTGTGGTGGGAGGACGGCGGCCGCCCCAACGGCGCCCAGCAGAACGAGATCTGGTCGGTCGGCTACGTCGACGAGGGCGGCGTGCCCGACCCCGACACCAAGCAGCTCGAGGCAACGATTCCGGGCTTGAATGGCGCCAACTACTCGAACCCCGTGTCCGATCTCAGCTTCGCGGCCACGGGCTGGATGCTCGCCGCCGAGCGCACGATGTACTCGGACACGGGCACCAGCGCGCACCAGTCGACCACCTACGAGCTGCAGCAGATGATGGGCACCTGGCAGGTCGTCGGCACCACCTACGTGGTCGGCGAGCTACCCAACAGCAGCGCCGGCGGCGTCGATCATGACTTCGCCGACGGTGGCTACGTGTGGATGACGGGCGATGCGCTCGACTTCGGCACGCCCAACGTCGTCTACGGCGTGCAGGGCACGCCCTACGGCGGCGGCGACATCACCAACAGCACGCTCATCGATCACGACGGCGACATCAACCAGCAGTACAAGACCGACCTCGGTGATCTCGAGATCCCGATCCCCGGTGACGCCACGCCGCCTCCGCCTCCGCCCGAGGGCTGAGCCGGGCCAGCGAGGCGCTTGCGCGAACGAGGGGCGGGACCGGCGACGGCCCGCCCTTCTTCGCGCCCGATGGGCGATCCCGGCGAGTGGCCTCGCGCTCGCCGGTTGCAACGCGGGTCCACCGGTGGCCGATGTCCCGCGCGCCACGGACGCTCCACATCGCGACACCGCCAACTCCGGCGGGGGTGCAGGTCGTTCGACGGCGGAGACATCGATGAAGACGATCGCAGTGGGTGTGAGCCTGGTTGGTTTGTTGGCCTCGGCGTGTGCGGTGCCCCAGGAGTTGCCGCCAGGCGGCGGCTCGGGGAGCACGGCCGGCGAGGACGGCTCGGGTGGATCCGACGGCAGCATCAGCGATGGTGGCGGTGTCACGATGACGACGACCGGCGCCGACGAGAGCACGTCGAGCGCGAGCGGGATGCCCGGCACGGAGGAGTCGAGCGATCCCGAGGTGCCCTGCGAGGGCACGTGCACCGCGTCCGCCTTTGCCGGCTGGGAAGGTCCGGTGATCGTCCGATATCCCGGCGCCGACCAGACCCTGCCCGCCTGCGACGGCGACTTCGGCACCGTCACCCGCGATGGCTTCACGTCGGTCGCCGCGACGCCCGCGACCTGTGCGTGCAGCTGCGGCGACGCTGCCGGCTCGAGCTGTGGCGATGGCGTCACCGTCGGGCGCTACACCGCGAACTGTGCCGCATCGCAGGGCTCGTACGTCGTCGGCGACACCTGCACCAACATCCCCGACACCTTCTCCAATCAGTACTGGCGCATCGAGACGCCGACGCCGGACGGCGGTGCGTGCCCGCCTTCGCTCGAGATGGACCGCGAGGAGCCCGTGTTCGGCGATGCGATCCGTCTGTGCCAGCCGAGCGTGCCGACCGAGGGCAGCTGCGCCGACGGCCTGTGCGTGCCCCAGCCGAGCGCCGACGACGGACCGATGTGCTTCTGGCGCGAGGGCGACGAGCCGTGCCCGGCGGGCGACCGCACGCTGATCTACGACGGTAGCTACGAGGATCAGCGCGAGTGCAGCGCATGCGAGTGCAGCACGCCTTCGGGGGCGTGCGTCTACGATGCACCGATCGGTGCGACCTACACCACGAATTCGTGCGATCAGGTCGACACGCTGCTGCAACCCGACGTCTGCACGCTGGTGCCGCATGCCGTGTCGGCGCTCATCGTCTCGGGCACGCACCCCGAGGTGAGCTGTTCGCCGAGCGGTGGTGAGCCGGTCGGCGAGGTGGTGCCGGCCCACGTCGTCACGATGTGCTGCGTCGAGTGACCCGAGGCGTGCTCGGGCGCCCGCCCGCCCGCGTGCGCCCGGGCACCGCCGCAAGCACGCGCGGTTGCCAGCAGCCGTGGGCGGCCCTATGTTGCCGGCCATGCCCATCGACGTCGGTGATGCTGGATTCGAGACCGAGGTCATCGCGCGCTCGCACGAGGTGCCGGTGCTGGTCGATTTCTGGGCGCCGTGGTGTGGCCCGTGTCGCGCGCTCGGGCCGGTGCTCGAGCAGGCCGAGGCCGAGGGTGCGGGCCGCTTCGTGTTGGTGAAGGTGAACAGCGACGAGGCCCAGGCCACCGCTGCGCGCTACGCCATCCGCAGCATCCCGGCGGTGAAGCTGTTCGTCGGCGGGCAGCCGGTCGCGGAGTTCGTCGGCGCGCAGCCGCTCGGCATGGTGCGGCGCTTCCTCGATCAGCACATCCCGTCGCCCGCCGACGAGCACGCAGCGCTCGGCCGCCGCGCGCTCGAGGCCGGCGACTTCGAGGCCGCCCGCGCCGCGTTCGAGGCCGCGCTGGTGCTCGCGCCGCAGCACCCGCGTGCGCAGCTCGGGCTCGCCCGCGTCGCCCTCGCAAACGGCGACGCCGATGCGGTCGCGCGCCACGTCGATGCCATCGATCCCCGCAGCGACGAGTCCGAGCAGGGCGAGAAGCTGCGCCGCGCGCTGGTGTTCGCCCAGGGCTGCGCCGAGGGCGGGGGCCAGGCCGCCGCGCAGGCCCGCGTCGACGCCGACCCGAAGGACGTCGACGCCTGGTACACGCTCGGCTGCTGCCACGCTGCCGCCGGGCGCTGGGAGCCCGCGATGCAGGCGCTGCTCGAGAGCATCATGCGCAAGCCCAAGCATCGCGATGCCGCGGCGCACAAGGCCATGATCGTCGCGTTCGGCGTGCTGGGGCACGACGATCCGCTGACCGACACGTATCAGCGGCAGCTGCAGATCTACACCTGAAGGCGCGCCGGTCGAGGCCGCGCGCGTTTGATACCATCGCGCTCGCCCGTGCGCCGGAGCTTCGCGATCGCCAGTGCCTGCGCCGTGGGCTTCGTGCTCGCGCACCCGCCGATGTGGTGGGCCGACGCCGAGGGCGTGCGTCGCTACCCCAGCTGGGATCTGATGCGCGTGTTCTGGGGCGACCTCGTGCACATGCGCCGCGCGCTGGCCGAGGGCAGCCTGCCGTGGTGGTGCGCGTGGGATCGCGTGGGCTACCCGTTCGTGGCCGAGCCGCAGACGGGCATGTTCGACGTCACGACCTGGTGCGTGGTCGCGGTCGGCCTGCTGCTCGGCGCGATGCCGGCGTGGCTGGCCGTGCTCAAGGTCGTGCTGCACTACGCGATCGCGGGCTCGGGCATGGCGGCGCTGCTGCGCGAGCGAAGGCTGCCCGGCTGGGCGATCGCGTTGGGCACCACCGCGTTCGTGCTCGCACCGCGGCTCGACAAGCTCAAGGATCAATCCGCGCTGTGGCCGACCGCGTGGGCGGGGTGGTTGCTGCTCGCGATCGATCGGGTGGTCGCGGCGCCGTCGCGTCGCGGCGGCCTGTGGCTGGGTGCGGCGGGGGCCGTGGTCATCTGCGCCGGCTACCCGCCGGCGGTGTTCCGGTTGGTGCTGGTGGCGGTGCCGTGGTTGGCGGTCGGCGTGGTCACGCGGCTGCGCGATCCGAGCATCGATCGGCGTGCGTACCTGCGGGCGCTCGGGCTCGCGCTCGCGCTCGCGGCCGCGGTGACGATGGTGCTCTCGGCGGGCCAGATCGCCGCGACGCTGTCGGTGCTGCCGGACACCACGCGCGCCGGCCTCGGTGCCGAGGACGTGGTCGCCTCGCGGACGATTCCCGCGCATGCCTGGGGTCTGTTCGCGCCGCTCGACTCGGCGACCGCGCTGCTCACCTACGCGGGCGTCGCGACTGCGGCGGGGGTGCTCGCCGCAGTGGTGTTGGTCCGCGACGCGCACACGCTCGCGCTCGCCGCGGTGGGCGTGTTCGGGTTCGTGCTCGCGTGCGGTGAGCACCTGCCGCTGCTGCCCGCGCTCGCGCAGGTGCCGGGCTTCGCGTCGTTTCGCATCGCGGGGCACTATCTGTTGTTGCCAAGCCTGGCGGTGAGTGTGCTGGCGCCGCGTGGACTGGCCGCGCTGACGACGTGCGGACGTCGCGGTGCGGTGACGGGCGTGGTGGTGGCGGCGGTCGGTGCGGCGGTGTTCCTGTGGCGGGCCTCGTCGCCCTCGATCGCCGTGGTGCTGCTCGCGATGCTGTCGCTCGCGGCGGTCGCTGCACTCGGCTTGGTACCGCCGCGGCTGCGATCGCCGGTCGGGTGGCTCGTCGCCACGTCGCTGGCGCTCGATCTCTTCGCGGCCGGTCGACCGGTCGCGGACATCCTCGCGCCGATGCCCGATCCCGAGCGCCCGGCACCGATGCTCGCAGCGCTCGACGAACGCGGCGGTACGGCGGCCTATCGCTTCGCCGACTTCGGCTTCGGTCGCAACCGCGTGGGCCCGCGCTTCGCCGCCCGCGACCTCGTGGGCCATCGACCTGCGCTCACCGATCCGCGCTACTTGCTGGTCTATCGCGCAGCGCTCGACGCCAATCAGTTGTTGGCGCAGTTCAACGTCGCTGTGGTCGGCCGTGAGACGCAGCCCACGCGCAACGACGCGCTGCGTCGCGACCTGCGACCGACGGGCGGGTTCCCGCTGCTGTACGAGGTGCGCGAGCCGTGGCCGCGGGCGTTCCTCACCACCGAGGTGCACACCGCCGCGGGCGTCCGCGAGGCGCTGAGCTGGCTGCGCGCGCGTGCATCACCCGCGGCGGTGATCGAACGCGGCGACGCGCCCGAGCTGGCGCTGCCGCCGAGCTCTGCGGCGCCGCTTTCCGCCCACGTGCGCCTGGAGCACGAGCGCACCAACGCGCTGCGCTTCGTGGTCGAGACCGAGCGCGAGGCGGTGATGGTGATCGCCGAGGCGTGGGCGCCCCACTGGCGTGCGAGCATCGACGGCGAGCCGACGCCGGTGTTCCGCGCCAACCTGCTGCAGCGGGCGTTGGTCGTGCCCGCGGGCGAGCACGTCGTCGAGCTGACCTATGCGCCGCGCGCCATCATGGTGCTGTGGTGGCTCTGGGCGCTCGGGATGTGCGGCCTCGCCGGGCTCGCGATCTCGTCGGGGCTGCGTCGACGTCCAGCCTAGTCAGCGTGGAATCGTCGCGCGCCGGTGAACCGACCGCGGCCGCGGGCATCCAAGGCCTGGAGCCGCCGCCGATGCCCGACCTCGCCAAGATCCTGACCACCGCCGTCGAGCTCGCGGCGAACGCATGGACCGCCAACGCGGAGTTGCGATGGCTCTACGGCCGACCGGCCAGCGGCGCGGTGCCGCTCATCGGCAACGGTGACGTCGCGACCCTGCTGCGGACCATGAACCGACGCAAGCAGATCCTGTGCTTCACGCCGCCGACGCCGGGTGATCGCATGCTCGCTCACGCGGTGCTGTCGTCGCCGGACTACTACGACACGCCCGGCCGCACCTTCGCGCCGCGCGAGACCGTGTTGGTGTCGCCGCTCTTCTTCAGCGAGCGCATCAAGGGCGCGGCGTGCTTCTCGCAGGCGAGCGCGGCGGAGATCGGGCGCGTCAACGCCGATCAGATGCGCGCGCTCATCCTGCTCCACGAGGCGCGGCACCTCTACTCGCTGCACGGGCACGGCGCCGATCCAGCCACCCACGATCCGACCTGGAACGACTACATCCTCTGGACCGGATTCCTCGGCTACAAGGTGCGACGCCAGGTGGGCTGATCCCAGCGTGGTCGCGGTGCGGGCGTGCACCAGCCGCACCGTGGTATCCTCGCTCGCGCCGCGGTCGCCGACTTGCTCGATCGCGGCGGGGCTTACCATGCACTTCGCCGTCTCCGTTTCGTCCGTCTCGTTGGTTGCACTCGCGCTCGGGGGTTGCTTCGATCCCGAGCAGTCCGCCGGCGACACCGGTGGCGCCGACTCGGCCGCTTCGACCGGCACCGAGGGCGACACGTCGGTCACGACCACCGCCACGGCCACCGCCTCGGCGAGCGGACCCTCGACCAGCGATCCCACCGCCAGCACCACGATGTCGTCGGCGACCACGACCGCCGGTCCCGGCACCGACACCGATCCCAGCGCCAGCGCCAGCGACTCGACGGGTGACGACACCACCACCCCTGCGGCGTGCGGCGACGGCTCGGTCGACGCCGGCGAGTTCTGCTTCGGCGACGAGCCGACCCTGGTCACCGCCGGCAATGGTGCCTACGACCTCGCGATCGCCGACTTCGATGGCGCGGTGGGGCTCGATCTGCTCACGCTCAATCGCAGCGCGTCGACCGTGTCGCTGATCCTCAACGACGGCGTCGGTGGCTTCGGCAACCCCGCGAGCGTCACGATCGGTGACGGTAGCTGCCGGGTGCGCGCGACCGATGGCGACGGCGACGGTGACATCGACGCGGTCGTCTCCGGCGATCCCATCGTCACGCTCGACAACGACGGCAGCGGTGATCTCTCGCGCGTCGACGCGCCGTTCGGTGCAGGCACGTTCGGCGGTTGTGGCGACTACAACGACCTCGACACGCTCAACAACGGCGGCGGCGCGATGGATATCGTCTACAGCGGCGAGTACAACAACTCGTTCGTCGCCGGCATCACCAACGGCTCGGGCTGGACCTTCAGCAACAACGCGACCGGCATCGGTGGCCCGGGCGAGGGCTCGGCGGGCGTGACGGTGACCGAGGTCGCCTACGACGCCGACGCGGTGCCCGACGTGGTGGTCGTGAACCGCTACTACACCACCGGTCAGATCTTCCGCGGCAACGGCAGCGGCGGCTTCGTCGAAGACGGCGAGTTCGAGGTGTGCGGGGCGGTCGATCCGAAGGCCTATCTCGGCGCCCGCTATGCCGCGGCCGGCGATCTCGACGGCAACGGCCAGATCGACATCGTCGCGACCTGCATCGCCGGCAGTGACCCCGCCGGCGGTTTCACCTACGCGCTCGGCAACGACGACGGCACGTTCGCGACCGCGGTGCCGATCCTGCTGCCGGGCGTGCAGCGGGTGCTGCTGGCCGACGTCGACGCCGACGGTGACCTCGACATCGTCGCGCCCTCGACTGCCGAGCTCGCGGTGCAGGTGCTGCTCAACGACGGTGCGGCCGTGTTCGACGATCCGGTCAACCTCCCGGTCGGCGAGCTCGTCTACAACGTGGAGGTCGCCGACCTCGACGGCGACGGCGCGGTCGACATCGCCGCGCCCTACGCGGGCGTGCAGGGCGGACGCGTGGCGGTGTTCTTCGCCGATCCGTAGGCTGTGGTCACCGCCCCGCATCGCAGAGCAGATCTGCTGCTATCGTTGCGTCCGGAGATGCGTCGCGCCGTCCTCGTGCTGTCGTTGCTGCCGCTCGTGGCACCCGCCGGTGCGCAGGCGCGGCGCCGCGACCCCAGGGTCGTGACGCCGCCCAAGTCGGCGCTGCGCCACCAGGAGCCCGACGACCTCTCGCGTGGCGGCACACGCAAGGGTGGGCTCGAGCTCGCGCTGGGCTCGATCACCGCGGTCGTGACCGGCGTTCTCATCGGCCGCGGCATCTGGGAGCTGGTCCGCGCCCAGCGACTCGCCGATCGATGTCAGGCGCAGCTCGCCGAGGCCAGCCAGGGCGCCGCGCTCGACACCGACTTCGATCAGCGCTGCTTCGACGAGCGGCGGCCGGGAATCGGCGGACGCATCTCGGGTGCGCTTTCGCTCACGTTCGCCGTACCGTTGGGGGTCGGCGCGGGGTTCCTGCTCGCCCACGGCGTGAAGGTCCATCGCGACTACCGTCGCTTCGTGCAGCAGCGCAGCGCGTCGCTGTTGCCGTGGGCGGGGCCCACCGGCGCGGGGCTCGGGTTGCGCATGCGCTTCTGAGCATTCTCGCGCTGCAATTTTTTTCGGACAGTCGATGGCCGGCCGGTCATGCACACGTTCGTGACCGTTCGTGCGCGGAGCATCGGTGCGACCCTGATGTGTGGCCTCGGCCTGCTGCTGCCCCCAGGCTGCGGCGACGACGGCCCGAGCGGCGCCTCGGGCGAGTCGTCGGGGGCCGCGACGACGGCCGGCACGGGCCCGGGCAGCGGCACCGCCGATGCGACGGGCACCGACGCGACGGCCAGCGCGGGCAGCGAGGGCGGTGTGGATTCCACCGGCGACGACACCAGCGGTGACACCACGGGTGGGCCCGTCGATGTGGATTGCGACGGCGTGACCATCGAGTCGCCGCTGGCGAGCTTGCCCGAGCTGGCAGCGGTCACCGGCATCGTCCGTGGGCGCGGCGTCGAGCTGCGCTTCGAGCCGGTCGACGACGCGCTGGACTATCGCGTGTACGTGCTGCCCAGCGCCGACGCGGTGGACGATGCAAATGGGCTCCACGTGCAGGACGCGATCTATCGCTGCGCCGGTGACCGACCTGCGATCGATCTCCCCTACTATCAGAACGGCTACCTCGGGGTCGAGGTGCAGAGCACGGGCGAGCTCGCCGGCTACACCCGCGTCGACGACGACGCGATCCTCGGGCACGTGTACACGCTCGACGGGCCCGATCGCGTGCCGGTGTACCGGCTTGGCAGCCCGGCGGCCGATCACGACGGTCAGTGTTACGGCGGGCGCACGGCCAACACCCGCGCGCTGCGCTACATCGCCGATGCCGACGAACGCGAGGTGCTGCTCGACCAGGGCTGGCGCGACGACGGCGTCGCGTTCTGGACCGCGAGCAACGCCGCACGTCAGGTCCACGCCGCCACCGACGGGGACCCGTGGATGTACTGGTCGTCCGAGGCCGAGCTCGCCGCACGCGGCGCGGGCGAGCCGGTGTTCGAGGTGCTCGACGCACCCGCCGAGGGCACCGTGCCGCTGCATCGCTTCTGGATGGCGCCCTGCGGTGGCATCGCGCACGACGTGCTCTCGGCCGGCGCGTCGCGACTGCGGCGCGATTCCCTCGAGGGGCAGCAGCCGCTGTGGCGACTCGACTGGCCCGATCTGCAGCCCGATCAGGTGCTCGTGGTCGAGGCCCTCGACGCCGGCTGCCCGTTCCAGGGCCACCTCGCCGCCGATGCGGTCGCGCCCACCGGCAACGCGCAGGCTTTCGTCACCATCGATGACGTGCGCGCCGCCTCACCGACCGGCGAGGTGTTCGTGAACGGTCAGCACGATCCTGCCAGCTCGCCGCAGCCGATCGCACGCTCGTACGTGTGCCCGCAGATCGGTGCGCCCGAGTCGTTCGACGTGCTCGAGACCTTCGACGCCCCGCTCGGCCTGGCCGAGGTCGATCTCAACACCTACGGCGGCTGGGATCTCTACCTCGAGAACGAACGTCTCTCCGCGACCTTCTACTCGCTCGAGCCCGAGGCGTGGTCGGTCGACAGCGTGATGGGTGAGCTGTGGGTGAGCTACGCCGACTGGGCCTCGGATACCAACGGCAAGTTCCGGCTCACGCCGAAGACGACGGGCCAGGTCGGCACGGACAGCTTCGTGCACGCCACCGTCGAGGTCGATCTGTTCTCGACCGGCCGCCGCTATCCGCAGCTGTGGGTCTCCAGTGCGCCCGCGCCGGTGCAGGACAACATGGCCGACGCCGTGACCATCAACCTGCAGACGTTCGGGTCGTGGCCCACCGGGCTCGAGATCCAGCGCTGCGATCACCAGTACTGGGACGTCAACGATCAGTGTCCGCTGTTCACGACGCAGCACGAGGACTTCTCCGATGCGCCGTGGCCGGCGCAGCCGTTCGTCTCGGACCTCACCGGCTCCGGCGTGCGCACGCGGCTGGACCTTTGGGTCAGCAGCGATCGCGCCTACGCCTTCATCGACGGGCAACCCCACGGCTGCGTCGAGTACGACGGGCTGCTGCCCGCCGGGGAGGTGACGGTGACCTACGGCGATACGCTCTACCACTCGGGGGTCGACGAGCCGGTGGTGGGCACCGACTACCTCGATTTCCTGCGCGAGTACCAACTCACCGAGACGCGTCGTCATGTCGACAACTTCGGCTTCTCGAGCGGACTGTCGGCGCCGGCCTGGGATCACACGAGGTTGCCCTGTGCGACGAGCCTTCCCTGAGCTCTGCTTCGCGCTGCTGGTCGGCTGCGGCGATGGCGACGGCCCGGCGGTCGTGACGACGATGGCATCGTCGTCGTCGTCGTCCGGTTCGCCGGATGCTTCGAGCTCGACCGCGGCCACGAGCGCGGCGGTCGACGGCACCGCGAGCGAAGCTTCGGGCAGCAGTTCCGGCAGCGGTGGCGACGAGGTGCCGGTGCCCAGCGACGAGCAGTGGGCGCGTCTGCTCGCACTGCGGTACACCGACGCTCCACCGCCGCCCGACGTCAGCAACGCGTGGGCCGACGACGACGCGGCCGCGGCGTTGGGGCAGGCGCTGTTCTTCGACCCGCGGTTCTCGGGTCCGCTGCTCGACGGCGACAACGACGGATCGTCCGGCACTCTCGGCCTCGATGGCGAGGTCCACCGGGTCGCGTGCGCGAGCTGTCACGTGCCGACCGACGGCTTCGTCGACACCCGCAGCCCGCACCAGCAGATCTCGCTGGCCGCCGGGTGGGTGCTGCGTCGCACGCCCGGGCTGCTCGAGGTCGGCTTCGCCTCGCTGCTGGGGTGGGGTGGGCGTCGCGACGCGCTCTACAACGTCGCGTTCGGAGCGATCGAGAATGCGCGCGAGTTCAACTCGTCGCGCTTGTACGTCGCCAAACAGCTCGCGCTCCACCATCGCGCGGCGTACGAGCAGCTCTTCGGGCCGATGCCCGATTTCGCCGACCCGCTGCGGTTCGGCACGCTCGACGGACAGGACAACGGCTGTGCGTCGCTCGATGCCACGGCGTGTCCGGGTCGGCCCGGTGACGGTGGCGTCTACGACGGTCTCGCGCCCGCGGATCGCGAGGCCGTCACGCGGGCGGTGGTGAACGCCGGCAAGGCGCTCGGTGCTTACCTGCGGCGGCTGCGATGCGGCGCATCGCGGTTCGACGCATGGCTCGACGGTGACGCCGGCGCGCTCTCGGCCGCCGAGGTCCGCGGTGCGATCGCGTTCGTATCGCAGGGCGACTGCGACCGCTGCCACGACGGTCCGATGCTCACCGACTTCGGCTTCCACAACGTCGGGCTGGTACCGCAGACGGTGGCAACCGTGTTCGTGGATCTCGACGACTTCGGCGCCAGCGTCGACCTCGCGGCCGCGCAGGAGGACCCGCTCGGCGTGCACGGCAGCTACGCCGATGGCGACGACGGCCGGCTGCCGGCGGCGATCGACCCCGCGATGCTCGGCGCGTTCAAGACCCCGAGCCTGCGCTGCATCGCCGAGCATCCGTCGTTCATGCACACCGGGCACATGTCGAGCCTCGACGAAGTCGTGCACTTCCACGTCCGCGGTGGTGATCCCGGCGGCTTCCCCGGCACCAGCGAACTCGCGCCGCTGCCGCTGGACGCCGACGACGAGGCCGATCTGGTGGCGTTCCTCGCCGCGCTGCAGGGGCCGGGGCCCGACGCATCGCTGCTGTCGCCGCCGTGATCACTCGAGGTGGTCGAGTCGAGGCTCGCCACCCTCGATGCGGGCTCGATCGCGCTCGGGCGCGAGCGGCCCCAACGGCGCCAGATCGGCGCAGCGGATGCTGCGGATCGTCACCGCATCGTCGGCGGCGATCGGATCGTGCGAGCCGACCACGAGCGAGAGCTGGGCCCGCGCCACGTTGCCCTCGACCTGCGCGATCGGGGTCCACGTGCGGCCGTCGGACGAGACCTCGAAGGCGATCGCGTCGGGGAGCGCGGCTTGATCGCGGATCTGGATGCGGAAGTAGCGGTCGCGGGTGCGATCGATCTCGAGCGCGAGTCCGTGGGTGTTGGGTGCCATCGGGAACGCCCACTGCCCACCCCACACGAGGATCGAGAAGGCCTCGTCCTCGCCGTTGCGGACGCCAAGGAAGACCTCGTGGCTGGTCGATGCGCGCGGCAGCTGCTCGAGCTCGAACACCAGCGCCCGGTCGCGCAGCGAGATCGCGGGCCCGTCGAGCCGCGCGCTGACGAAGCGCGGCGGGCCGGCGGGCAGCTCGAGCAGGAGCCGGCCTGGCTCGTGGTGTCCGGTCTCCATCGACCACGTGTGCTCGCCGGTCAGGTAGTCGTGCCCCGGCGTGCACGGGTCCTTCGGCGCTGCGATCTGGCCGTGGGGCTCGCTGCGCCAGAGCGCGCCCGCGCCCGCGCTCGCGACCACCGCGCCCACCACCAGGGCGCCACCCACCGACCTGCGCGGCGGCTGGTTCGCGCTCGCGAGGCGCTCGGCGAGCGTGCCGAGCGAGGGCCATCGCAGCGATGGCATCGGGTCCAGCGCGCGCTCGACGAGCGGCCACAGTCGCCGCGGGATCCGCTGCGGCCGTCGCGGCCGCGGCAGGCAGGTCCGCGTGTCGAACGGCGCAGCACCGACCAGCGCTTCGAACAACGCGACCGCGAACGCAAACTGATCGGAGCTCGGACTCGGCGCGGTGCCGCTCCACACCTCGGGCGCCATGTAGCGCGGGGTCCCTGCCAGCGCAGCGTCGGTGTCGGCCGCGGGGTCGTCGCTCGACGCCGGTGTCTCGAGACCATGGGGATGATCGGCGCTGGCGATCCCGAAGTCGATGATTCGCGGCTCGCCGTCACCGTCGATGACGACGTTGTCGGGCTTGAAGTCGCGGTGCACGAGGCCGGCGTCATGGGCGGCCTGCAGCCCGTACGCGCAGCGGACCATCAGCGCCACGATCGCGGTCCGCTCGGGGCGCTCGCGCGCGATCCACTCCCGCAGGGTCGGCCCGGTGAGGTGCTCCATCACCACGAAGACCTCGCCGTCGTCGGTGCGCCCGACCTCGTACACGCCGACCACGTTGCGGTGGCGCAGACGCGCGAGCGACTCGGCTTCGCGACGCAGTCGCGACTGCCCGAGCTCGGTCCGACAGCCGCGGTGGACCTTGATGGCGACCTCGCGCTTGAGCTCGGGATCGCGTGCGAGCCACACCACGGCCATGCCGCCGCGCCCGAGCTGGCGCAGGATCTCGAAGCGACCGAGGGTGACCGGCGGCGCGCTCTCGAACAGCGCGCGCTCCAAGACGCCCAGGGTGACCGGCGTGCCGACGTCGCCCATCCCCGCAAGCATAGACGCTCGCGTGATAGCCTGCAGCGTGTCCCAGGGGGACGACGATGCCATCCTGCGTCAGCGCTGGAACGCTGGCGACGAACGGGCCGGACGTGCGCTGTTCCGGCGTCATGCGCCCGGGGTGCTTCGCTTCTTCCGCAGCAAGCTGCCGGGGAGCGCCGAGGACCTCACGCAGGATGTCTTCGCCCGCTTCCTCCGCGACCGTCGCGACGACGTAATCGTTCGACCCTTTCTGTTCGGGATCGCTCGCAATGTCCTGCGCGAAGAACTGCGTCGGCGGCGAGGAGCGAGCGATGCGCCGATGACCTCGATCGCCGACCTCGGCGCCGTGGGCAGCACGCGGCTGCACCAGCGTCAGCGCCTCCTGCGAGCGCTGCAGGTGCTCCCCGTCGATCAGCAGATCGCCATCGAGCTGCACTACTGGGAGGGCTTCACCTCGGACGAGCTCGGCGCGACGCTGGGCATCTCGGCCAGCGCCGCGCGCTCTCGCCTCGAGCTCGCGCGCGAGCGCCTACGCGCGTCGCTGTGCAAGGCGTTTCCCAAGCGGCCCGCCCACGCGTTCGACGATCTCGAGGCGTGGTCGCGCGAGATCGCCGAGGCCATCACGGGCCGCGTCGACATCGACCCGTGAGTCGCGGTGCTCGGTCCTTCGCGCGCCGGGGCCGAGGCGCCCCTAGCGTGCGATCGTGCCCGTCGTCGCTCGAGCACGCCCTCGATTCGCACGGCGAGCGCGCGCGCACGCGTGCGGGTGCACGTTCGCGCGAACGTCGGTATCGCAGCCCACGTCGATCGGACGCCGCCGCACGCCGCACTCACGTGGCATGGGCGTTGCTCATGCCGACGACATGCCCCTGCGCCACATTCCCCTCACCGTTTCCTGCGTTGCTGCGATCGCCGTGCTCGGCTTCGCGGGCGAGGCCAGTGCCAAGCACCTCGAGGCCTGCGGCGGCATCTGGCTCGACGCCGATGCTGCCGGCCGCTGCGAGGTCGTGCCCAAGGAGTCGTGCGAGACCCGCTGCGAGCCGGCGTCGGTCGAGCGCACCTGCGCGACCCGTCTCTACGAGACTTGCTCGGAGAGCTGCAATCTCACCACCGAGGTGGACTGTCAGGCGTCGTGCGAAGAGAACTGCACCACGCAGTGCACCGACACGGTGACCATCGACTGCTCGGCGTCGTGCATGGCCGACTGCGGCGGCTCGGTGAGCGGCTCGTGCGGTTCGACCGACGGCCAGTGTGGCGAGTCCGGCTCGGCGTGCTGTGCCGCGAGCTGTGACGCCGAGTGCGAGGCGTCGACCTCGACCGACTGTGAGCCGGTCTGCACCACGGCGTGCACCGGCTCGTGCGAGGCCAAGGCGAATCTCGACTGCCAGATCGACTGCCAGACCCAGCAGTTCGAGAGCTGCACCGACACGGTGGTGCAGGAGTGCAACGAGGAGTGCGAGACCACCGGCGCCGCGATCTTCTGCGACGGCCACTTCCTCGCCACCTCGGGCGACCTCGAGGCCTGCGCAGCCGAGCTGAAGGCCGCCTTCGAGATCGAGCTCGACGTCGATGTCGATGTCGATGTCGACGTGGGCGTCAGCGGCGGCGACGAGGACGACGACGAAGGCCGAGATCTCGACGGCGACGGTGATGCCGACCTGTCGTGCTCGATCGTCGACCCCAGCGACGGCCTGCCGTTCGGCATGATGGTGCTCGTGGGCATCGGTGCCTGGCGCCTGCGTCGCAACCGTCGCGCAGCGTGAGTCCGGCGGCCGCGACTGCGGCCGATGAACGACGAGGGCCCGTCGCGCGGTGCGTGGCGGGCCCTCGCATGCGTCTCGTCGCGCGTCAGCGCGTCGGCGTGCGGCCGTGCAGCGGATCGTCGCCGTCGAACTCGCCCATCAACGCGTCGACCAGCGCCATGCCCATGCGCACATAGCCGCGGCGCGACAGATGGATGTAGTCGGGCTGGGCCATCGCAGGCGCGGCGCGGACCCACTGCACCATCGAGAGCTCGCCGCCCATGAAGGCCTGCATGTCCCAGAAGCCACAGCCGAGCTCGGTCGACACCCGCGATTGCACGTCGATGATCTGCGAGACCCGCGGTCGCGGGATCAACGTGCCGCCGCTGGCCTGCGGGAAGTCGCCGGGCCCGACCAGCACGCAGCTGGCCTGTGGCGCGGCCGCGCGGTAGCGCTGCACGACCTCGCGCAGGTTGGCCTCGTAGGTGGCGATGTCCTGCGTGACATCGGTGGCCTCGTTGGTGCCGAACGCGAGCACGAACAGGTCCGGTGCGCGATGGCGGACGTTGTCGCTCCACAGCGCGCGGTCCCACGCGAGCGCGTTGGCGGCCCGGGTGCCGCGGATTCCGAGCGTGTCGACCACCACGCCGGGATCGTCGCGCTCGATCACCAGCCCGGTCAGACGTACCTCACCGTCACCGCGCACGCGCACCTCGATGGTGTGCTCCGACTCGGGCAGCTCGAACGCGTGGTAGCCGGGGCCGACGTGCCGGGCGGCGGTGCGGACGGTCGCGATCGTGCGACCGTCGGCGAGCACATCGACGCTGCCGCCGCGCGGCTGGGCGACGAACCACAGCTCGTAGCGCGAGCCGAGCACGCCGGCGTGTTGGATCACTCGGCCGTAGGCGCGATCGCTGCGGCTCGAGATGCTGGCGCCGAGCAGACCGTAGCGACCGTCGTCGCGGGCGTCGCGACGCTGCGCGTGTTCGGTGCGCCAGTGCTGCAGGCCGTCGACGCTGACGTCGACGTGACCGTAGCCGCGCCACGGCGCCGCCGGCAGCACGAAGCCGTGGCCGCCGTCGCCGAAGCGCTCCTGCAGGTAGCTGCGGATGTACTGGGGATAGATGTCCGCCTCGGTGTGCGAGGCCCCGACCAGCATGACGCGGACCTTGCGATCGTCGCCGTGCTCGAGCGCGCGCAGGGCCTGGTGGAAGTGGCGCAGCGGCGCGGCCTCACCGGCCTCGATGGGCTCGAACAATCCGAGGATGTTGCCGTTGGGGCGTGGCCCCTCGTCGGCCGCGGTGCCGCCGAGGCCCGACGAGCCCTGCAGCGAGTCGAGCAGATCGCCATCGAAGTCGGGCTCGTCGGTGGGTGCCACCTGCGGTGCGATCCACGGCACCGCCTGCCCGCGCTCGTCCTCGAACAGCGGCATGCCCTCGCCGAGCGCACTGCGTTGCGCGTGGGCGCGGGCCTCCAGCACGGCCTTGCCCATGAGCGGCACCAGCGGGACCTCGGCGGGTTCGCCCGCCGCGGCCGATGTCGGCGCTGCGCCGCCCTCGGCCGCGACCGCCTGCGCGGCGGCGACCGAGCCGGCCGGTACCGCCTCGGCCGAGCGGCAGCCGCCAAGCGACCCCACGAGCGCGAGGAACCCGCCGACGACCGGCAGGGCGACTCGAGCGACTCGCGCGCGCATCTGCTCGGATGCTTGCGCGAGCACATCGGCGCCGTCAACTTCGAGGCCGCGTGGATGCGTTCAGACCGCTTCGAACTCGCGCAGCAGCTCGGTCCAGATCATCGCGCGGCGCCGCCGTTCGTCGGCGTCGGGAGCCGCCGGCGTCGGTAGCGATCCGTCCCGCGGTGGCTGGGCATCGCACCAGTTCGCCAGCTCGGCGAGCGAGAGCGCCCGACAGCCCGCGATCGCGGCGCCGCCACCGTCGAGGTGCCACACGGGAACGGCTGCGCGCGCGACCTGAGCCTCGACCTCGGCATGGAAGCGCTTCAGCGTCGACGACGTCGGCACCGGCTCACCGCGGGTGTTGCGAACGAATCCTCCCGCGGCGTCGATGACCCGCGAGGTCGCCGTGCCTTCGGCGTGGGTCCGGCCGCCGACGTGGGCGAAGTCGGCTCCGATCATGACGATCGGTGCGCCGCCGAGCAGCTCGGCGATCTGCAGCGCGAACAGCAGCACCGTACCCGCCACATGGAAGCTCGGCAGGGCCAACGCCGCCGCGGCGCGGTCGCAAAGTGCGTCGCCACGTGGCAGGCCCAGCACGCGGGGCACGATCGCGTCGACCACGGCGGGTGCGCAGAACGGCTGGAATGCCAGCGCAGCGACGCGATCACAGCCGCGCTGCAGGTGCACGGCGCTCTCGGGATGGGGATCGACGCTGACCAGCACGTCGATCGGCACGTCGAACTCGCGGCACAGCGGTAGCGTGGTGTCGACCGCGACGACCGGGCCTCGCGAGGCCGCGATCCGCAGCGCCGGCATGGCCGCGCGCGCGCTCGGCCCCGCGGCGAGCACGAACACCGGCAGACCGACCGCGGCGTCGCGCCAGCTGTCGAACCCGCAGGCGCCGGTGATCGCATCGAGGTTCTCGCGGAGGTTCGCGCGCATGCGACTCGCGAAGCGGTGGAGATCGAGCTGTTCGAGGTGCAGTCGTTCGACCGTGCGTGCGAGCGCACGCGCTGGCTCGGGTACGGCGGACAATGCCGCGAGGTCGACATGCACGTGCACGTTGTCGCCGGACAGTGCCTGTAGCCGTGCGCCGAGCTCGGCCGGCGAACCCAGGAACACCCGCAGGCGCCCGTGCACCAGCGCGTCGCGCAACCGCGGGCACGCGCCGACGATCGCCGTGGCGAGTTCGGGTCGCTCGGGGTCGACGTCGAGCGCGAGCACCTCGACGTGCAGTCCTCGTCGCAGCAGCTCGCGCACGCGGCGGCCGCTGCCCAGGCCCCACACGAGCGCGAGCTCGGGCGTGGCGCCCAGGGCCATCGAACCCGGCGTGCTGGCGGCCGCGCAGGACACGTGGACCGGCCATCGGCCAGCGCACCGACGCGCTTGAAGCCCACGGACGCGAGGGCGGCGGAGCGGACCGTCTGCGACGCGGGTGGGCCCGCCGCGGGCCGCTCCATCGGCCCACGCCGGTCCGACTTCCGGTACAACCATGCTGGTCAAGATGGCGCGCGCCAAGCCTGCAACCGCACGCCCCACGTGGCGCGTCGATCGACTCCGCCACGGCGCGGTGCCGTTGCTGCTCGCGCTCGACGAGGACGATCGCCTGGTCTACGTCGCGCTGGCGGCGACCCCTGCGGGCCTCGCCGAGCACGCCACGCGGCACCACGCGGTGCTGCGCGTCGAGACCCGCGCGCGCACCAAGGCCCGCACCGAGCTGCGCGAGTACCTCGCCGGTCGTCGGCGCGAGTTCACGATCGACGTGCGCCCGCTCGGCACCGACTTCGAGCAGCGGGTGTGGGCCGCGCTCGCCGAGATCCCCTACGGCACCACCCGCAGCTACGCGCAGCTCGCCGAGAAGGTCGGCGAACGCGGCGGCGCGCGGGCGGTCGGCCGCGCCAACGGGCGCAACCCGATTCCACTGGTGCTGCCGTGTCACCGCGTGATCGGAGCCGGCGGCGAGCTGGTCGGTTTCGGCGGTGGCTTGCCGACCAAGCGCTGGCTGCTGCAGCTCGAGCGTGAGCGTCGGCCGCCGCCTTGGTCACCGCGCGACGATGCGGCCCGCTCGCCGCAGCAGCTGGGGTTGTTCGGATGAACGCCCTGCTCGCGCGCCTGTTGCAGCCGTTCGCGACCGTGGGCGCGATCGCGGCGTTCTTCGGCGACGTCGTGCGCACCGCCGCGACCTCACCGCGCTACGTCGGCGAGACGCTGCGCATCATGTGGATCCTGGTGTTGCGGTGCCTGATCCCGGTCGGGCTCGCGGTCGCGCCGGTCGGCGCGGTCATCTCGCTGCAGGGGCTGCAGATCTTCCGCATGTTCGGGCTCGACCGCATGCTGAGCTCGCTGCTCGGCACCGCGATCTTCCGCGAGTACAGCCCCGCGCTCGCGAGCGTGATGGTGGCGGCGCAGGCCGGCTCGTCGATCGCCGCGCGCATCGGCACCATGCGCGTGCGCGGGCAGATCGACGCGCTCGCGGTGATGTCGGTCGACCCGATGCGCTTCGTGGTGGTGCCGGGCGTGATCGCCTGTGCGGTCGTGACCCCGCTGCTCAACGTGCTCACCAACGTGCTCGGCGTCGCCAGCGGCTGGTTGTTCGCGGTGCCGCTCGGCGGTGTCGACCACGGCGCGTTCATGGAGCACCTCACGGCCCAGGTCACGCCCGCGGACCTGTGGGTCGGGCTCGGCAAGTGCGTGCTGTTCGGCACCTCGGTCGGGCTGCTCGCGGGCTACCTCGGCATGAAGGTCAAGGGCGGCGCGGAGGCGGTCGGTCAGGCCGCCAACGACACCGTCACCCAGACCATCGTGCTGATCCTGCTGGTCGACTACGTGGTCAGCATGGCCTTGCTGGGGGCCGGCCTGTGAAGGTGCTGTTCGAGTTCCTCGCATTCGCCGAGCGGGCCCTGGTCGCGCAGCTGACCAACCTGCCGCCGCGCAACGAGCTCATCAAGCAGACCTACCAGGCCGGGGTCGGCAGCGTCGCGCTGCTGACGATGCTCACCGTGTTCGCGGGCCTGAACCTCTCGGTGCAGTCGTACGCGACCTTCGAGCGCTTCGGCGGGCAGGACTTCCTTGGCATGTTCGCGGGCATCGGCGGCGTGCGCGAGCTCTATCCGGTGATGGCGGCGGTGGTCTGCGGCGCGCGCATCGGGGCCAACCTCGCCGCGGCGCTCGCCAACATGAAGATCAGCGAGCAGGTCGAGGCGCTCGAGGTGATGTCCATCGATCCGCTGCGCCACCTGGTGGCGCCGCGGTTGTGGGCGGTCTCGATCGCGCTGCCGCTGCTGTGCGGCTACGCCGACGTCATCGGCATCGGCGCCAGCTACGTCGGCGCGGTCATGCAGCTCGGCCTCGATGGCGGCACGTTCATGAGCCAGCTGAGCCAGTTCGTGCACCTCGAGGACCTTTTGGTCGGGGTCTTCAAGGGCCTGGTGTTCGGCTGGATCGTCGCGCTCATCGCCTGCTTCCACGGCTACCGCGCGGCCAAGCGCGACGGCGCCGAGGGTGTGGGCATCGCGACCAACCGCGCCATCGTGCACGGCGCGGTGGTGTGCATCGTGCTGAACCTCGTGATGAGCTGGCTGCTCTACGGTTAGCGCGGCGCGAAGAAGAACCCCATCATCGCGCCCCACAGCGTGGAGATCCACGGGTTGGCGGTGATGAGGCAGGCGCCACTGCGGCAGCCGACCAGTCGGTGGTAGCCGTAGCCGAGCGCGGCGCCGAGGACGACGAAGAGGATCGTGCGGGCGAGCATCCAACCGCATGGGAGCCAGGCGGCCGCGAAAGGGTTCGCGGCCCGCGTCGCGGCCTTTGGCGTAACATCACATCGTCCGTGACGGCCGAGGTCGACGAGTGGACCTGCGTACTGGCGGCGTTGTCGCTGGCGACCGACGTCGCCAACGGGCACCATGATGACAAGACCCTGCGCGCGTGCGTGCTGGCGGTCGGGCTGGCGCAGGCGCTGGACTTCGACCGCGCCCGGCAGCGCGACGTCTT
>WBZX01001155.1_pt1 | contig 20639 bp, 17 predicted proteins | sample 5204211 | NCBI WGS metagenome assembly WBZX01 (sample SAMN12344362, study PRJNA552823) | activated sludge metagenome | biome: Activated sludge suspended growth; feature: Nitrification reactor; material: Wastewater; isolation source: activated sludge from nitrification reactor of wastewater... | reverse complement strand
GCCAGCACGATCTGGAGCAGGCCATTGCGCGTGCCGGAGCCCGCCTGCTGGTGCCAACCACCGGTGTCGGGCCGAACGGCAATATCCTCGGCAACGCACTGGACGGCGGTTATGGCCTGACACCCATAGTCGATCACTTCGAAGCGGTCTCCGAACTTGAAGGGTATTGGGGTAATGGGAAGTCGTTCCGCCACGCCTACAAAGATTTGCGTTGCAGCGATCTGGCCGAGCGCTGGCGGGTCGGCACCGGCCCGTACTGGGGTGGTCTGCTGCGCCAGGGCAGTTTTGGGGTCGTCACCCAGGCCACCGTGCAACTGGCGCGCGTGCCGGAGGATTGCCGCATCCTCATTTTTGAATGGGCGTCCGATGCCTGCTTCGAGGGTAGCCAGACCGCGCTCAATCGCATCGTCGAAGACATTCCCGGCATCGGCGGCATCATCATGATGAACGACTTCCGTATCCTGGCCACGCAGCCCGACGCGCCACTCTCCACATCGCGCCGAGGCGTCGAGCGCGTCGATTTCCTGAGCAGCGAAGCGGCCCGGCGCAAGATCTCGAGCTGGACGGCGCTGGGGACGCTGTATGGCTCCCGTCAGGCAGTCAAGGGCGCCGTGCGCGACATTCGGCGCCGGGTGAAGGGTTGTCGCATCTGGAGCTTCAGTACGCGTGAAGTGCGCCTGCTGCAAGGGCTGTTCAAGGCGCTGCCGAATCGTTTCTTTCCCAGCCTGCGGCGCCACCTCGGCTCGTTGGTGAATGCGCTGGGCACCGTCGAGGGGGTGCCGATCACCGCCTTCCTGCGCATCGCCTACGCGCTGGAAAAGAATCCCCGGCCGCTGGATATCTCGGCGCATCCGGCCCGCGACGGGCAGGGCATCCTCTGGTATGCACCACTGTTGCCATTCACGCCGCAGGCGGTGCGCTGCTACCGCGAGATCATGGGCGAAGTACTGGCGCGCCATGGCTTTGACGCGCTGCTGGCAGTGACCTCGCGCTCGCCTCGGGTCCTGTCGGCCACCATCCCGCTGCTCTTCGATCCGTCAAATCCGGACGAGGTTGGGCGGGCCAGGGATTGCTATCGCGATCTTGTTTCCTCGGGCCTGCGCCGTGGCTGGCCTCCCTATCGGTTGGGGGTCGATTACATGGATCTGATTGGCGCCGAGGAGGGATCGGAGCAGTCCGAATTGCATCAGCGCCTGAAGGCCGCACTCGATCCGAATAATGTCATTGCGCCGGGCAGATATTCGGGCGTTCGGCATTAGGCGCGTGGTTGATGCCGCGCCATTCGGGCTGATGGCGAGTCCGAAAGGCGCCGCATGATCAGGTTCGCCAGCGGATTCGGCAGTGCTGCGGTCAACCGGAAAAAATGCCCGAATTTCAAATGTCTGGCCCGGTCAGGGGCATGTCTGACTCACGGCTCGGGCCATCAGGCCCGTCCAAATGGCCTAGAACTTTAGTCGCTGCCGCCAGTCTTAGTTACTTGGTCGGCAGCGACCTAACCGTGAAGAAAAGGAGCCAACATGCCAAATCGTCTTGTGAGCGAAGTCATCGGTCAACGTGCCTTTCCTACCGCCACCCATCACACCTCGGTCCGTGATGCCGCAATCATCATGAAGGAATGGCATTCGTCTGCCATTCTGGTCGTCGAAAACAACTATCTGGTCGGCATCTGCACGGAGCGCGACATCGTTTTCCGTGTGGTGGCGGGTGATTGCAATCCAGCGCAGACCACCGTTGCGTCGGTGATGACCAAAAAGCCGCAGACCATTGGTCCGGACAAGCCGTTCGGCCATGCCCTGCATCTGATGTATGAAGGTGGTTTCCGTCATTTGCCGGTTGTTGATCGCACCGGCCACCCCATCGGCCTGCTGGCCGCCCACGACGCGCTGGATCTGGATGGCCTGCAGATGGAACAGGATCTGGTTCGCCGCGAGGAAATTACCGTCATTCTCTGACCTAATCCGATTCGGGCAGCGCCACTGCCCGCACGACATTGCGCATCTGGCACGATGCCGAGGATAACAGGCGGGCCGTATTGACTCGCCTCACGCGCATGACCATTCCTGTCCCTTGATGGAGGGGTCTTCAGGCTGCGCCATTGCGGCAGCGACGGCAAAACCGGGTAGCATGAACGGATCTCTTGCCGGATCCTCATCATGAAAATTCGTCCTTCAGGCGCGCATGCACCCCGCGCGATGACAATTGCGGTCGTTCCCTTGCTGAGCATTCTGGTTGCGGGCTTGACCGCCTCCGTGGCCAGCGCCGGAACCGAGGGCGTCGAGGCCCCCCGCGGCGCCAATGCCCTGGTGTCCACCCTGGGCGTCCCTGATTTTTCGCTGATCACCCAGCGCTATGGTCCCTCCGTCGTCAACATCAGTATCAGTGGCATGCGGCAGGTTTCGGCCGGGTCCGGCGCGGCCGGCGCCGAGGGAAATGACAGCAGCTCGGCGGATACCGATCAGATGCAGTTGTTCCTGCGGCGCTTCCAGGAGCAATTCGGTGGGTCCGGTGCCACCATGCAAGTGCCGGTCAGGGGATTGGGCTCGGGATTCATTGTCAGCGAGGATGGTCTGATTCTTACGAATGCGCATGTGATCGCCCATGCCCGGGATGTCGTCGTCAAATTGACGGATCGGCGCGAGTTCCATGCCCAGGTGCTGGGTAGCGACCCGCGCACCGATATTGCCGTGCTCAAGATTGATGCCAGTCATCTGCCCGCGGTGGCCATCGGCAATCCGGGAGAATTGCAGGTGGGGCAATGGGTCCTGGCCATTGGCTCGCCCTACGGTTTCGAAAATAGTGTCAGCGCCGGGGTGGTGAGCGCGAAAGGGCGCTCATTGCCGGATGGCAGCGGTGTGCCATTCATCCAGACGGATGCCGCGGTGAATCCCGGAAATTCAGGCGGCCCGCTGTTCAATGCCCGCGGCGAAGTGGTCGGGATCAACTCGCAGATCTACAGCCGCACCGGTGGCTTTCAGGGTCTGAGTTTCGCCATTCCGATCGATCTGGCACTCAAGGTCCAGCAGCAGATCACCCGGACCGGGCACGCCTCGCATGGCATGTTGGGCGTGTCGGTGCAAGAAGTCGACCAGTCGCTGGCGGATGCATTCAAGCTGCCGAAACCCATGGGGGCAATCGTTCTGGAAGTGCGGCCGGCCAGCCCCGCCGCCAACGCCGGTCTGCAAGCGGGCGATGTCATCCTGAAGGTGGATGGCACGCCGATCAATTTTTCCGGCGACATGTCTACGCTGGTGACCATGGGCGTTCCCGGGCAGAAGATGGAGATGGATGTCTGGCGCGACGGGCAGATGAAGCATCTGATTGCCAAACTGGGCGATTCCGGCACTGCCACTGCGACGCAGGTGCCCGTTGCGGACAAGCCGAAAAAGAACCTGTTCGGCATGGAACTGCGGGCGCTCCAGCCTGGTGAGCGTCTCGCCATCGGCGGGTCTGCCGGCTTGCTGGTCGAGGCGGTCAGCGGCTCGTCCAAGGAATCCGGCATACAACCCGGCGATGTGTTGCTCTCGATCAATGGCAAGCCGCTGTCATCCGTGGCGCAGGCCCGCGCGGTGGCCGGCGAAACAGCGGGGCCGGTTGCGCTTCTGGTTCAGCGAGGCGAAGAAAAGGTTTTTGTGACCATTCGTGGGGGCAATTCGGCGCGTCAGCAATGAGGTGCCGTCGCTGAGTCTGGCGCCCGGTGGCCGGGTTTATGTGGTGGATCGCTGACATTCGTGGTGTCGGGATTCTGCATGAAGGTCTATAATCCAATCAGCTAATGACTCATTAGTCAGTAATAAATTGGGTGCCTCATGAACCGTTCCCGTCTTGGCAGGATTTCGCTTTTTGCCCTTTTTTTCGGGTTGACCGCAGCAATCGGTTTTTACCTCTATCAGCAGCGTCCGGCTGGCTTGCCGGCCGGTTTGGCTTCCGGGAACGGGCGGCTGGAGGCGGTTGAGGTGGATGTCGCCACCAAAATCGCCGGGCGCTTGCGTGAACTCGGGCCTCGTGAGGGCGATTTTGTCGAGGCCGGTGCGGTCGTGGCCCGGCTCGATGCCGATGATCTGCGGGCCCAGCTGCAGGCGGCCGAGGCGCAGATTGTGCAGGCGCAGCGGGCGGTGGATCAGTCACGTGCCGGGGTGCGCAAGTCGCAATCCGATGCGATGCTGGCGGGCAAGACGCTGAAGCGCTCCGAGGATCTGGTTGGTCGGGGTTTCATCAGCCGCAGCAAGCTGGATGTAGACAAGACCGGCGTGGAAGGCGCGATGGCCGGCATGGCTCAGGCGCGCGGCAAGGCGGGCGAGGCCGATGCCGGCGTAGCGGCGGCCGAGGCCAGAGCCGAAAGCCTGCGGGTGATGCTGAACGATATGTCCCTGAAGGCGCCGATCACCGGCCGTGTGTTGTACCGACTGGCCGAGCCGGGCGAGGTGCTGGCGGCGGGGGGCAAGGTGCTGACGCTGGTAAATTTGTCGGACATGTTCATGAGCATCTACCTGCCGACCGACAAGGCCGGGCGGGTGGGGCTGGGCAGCGAGGCGCGCATTGTGCTCGATGCGCTGCCGGGGCAGGTGATTCCGGCCAGCGTCAGTTTCGTTGCACCAAAGGCGCAGTTCACGCCGCGTGAGGTGGAGACGCGTACCGAGCGCGAAAAACTGATGTTCCGCCTCAAGGTCAAGCCCGATGCGGCCTGGTTGGCGGCGCATCGCGATCAGGCCAAGGGCGGCATGCCGGGTGTCGCCTATGTGAAGGTCGATGCAGGTGCTGCCTGGCCAGCCAATCTGCAGGTTAACGGAAAGTAAATCCCCATGGACCGCGCGCCGGTCGCCCGATTGACTGCAGTCAGCCATCGCTACGGCGCCGTCGTGGCGCTGGAGGCGGTCGATATTTCGCTGCCGGCGGGATGCATGGTCGGGCTGATCGGGCCGGATGGCGTCGGCAAGTCTTCGTTGCTGGCACTGGTGTCCGGGGCGCGGATGATCCAGTCGGGCAGGGTCGAGGTGCTCGGGGGCGACATTGGCGAGCCTCGCTTTCGCGCCTCGGTACAGCCGCGCATTGCCTACATGCCGCAGGGGCTGGGCAAGAACCTCTATCCAACCCTCTCGGTTTTTGAAAACGTCGATTTTTTTGGGCGTCTGTTCGGGCAGGGCAGACGCGAGCGTGAGCAGCGCATTGACGAGTTACTGAACAGCACCGGCCTGATGCCGTTCAAGGATCGCCCGGCGGCCAAGTTGTCGGGCGGCATGAAGCAGAAGCTCGGCCTGTGCTGCGCGCTGATCCACGACCCCGACCTGCTCATTCTCGATGAGCCGACGACCGGTGTCGATCCACTCTCCCGCCGCCAGTTCTGGGCGCTGATCGACAGCATCCGCGCCCGGCGGCCCGGCATGAGCGTGCTGGTGGCAACCGCCTACATGGAAGAGGCAGAGCGCTTCGACTGGCTCGTGGCGATGGATGGCGGCACGGTGATCGGCACCGGAACGCCGGCCGAGCTGCTGGCGAAAACGGGGCAGGAGACCCTTGACGCCGCTTTCATCGAACTGTTGCCCGAGGCGCGCCGGCAAGCCCACCAGGTGCTGGTGATTCCGCCACGCGTTAGTGACGGGGGCGATTACGCCATCGAGGCAGAGGGTCTGGTGCAGCGTTTTGGCGATTTCACGGCGGTTGATCACGTCAGTTTCAAGATTGCGCGCGGCGAGATCTTCGGCTTTCTCGGCTCCAATGGCTGCGGCAAGACGACGACGATGAAAATGCTGACCGGCTTGTTGCCGCCTTCTGACGGCGTGGCCAAATTGTTCGGCAAGGTGGTCGATGCCCGTGACCTCGAGACGCGCAAGCTGGTGGGCTACATGTCGCAATCGTTCTCGCTCTACGGCGAGCTGACGGTGGCGGCCAATCTCGATCTGCACGCCCGGCTGTTCCATCTGCCGGACGCCCGGCGCGGCCGGCGCATTGCCGAACTGATGGCACGTTTCGGGTTGGCCCCCTACGCCGACAAGGCGGCGGCCGATCTGCCGCTCGGTATCCGCCAGCGCCTGTCGCTGGCCGTGGCGGTGGTCCATGAGCCGAAGCTGCTGATTCTTGACGAGCCGACCTCCGGCGTCGACCCGGTGGCGCGCGACGAATTCTGGGCGCTGCTCGTCGAGTTGTCCCGCCAGCAGGGCGTCACCATCTTCATTTCGACCCATTTCATGAACGAGGCCGAGCGCTGCGACCGCATTTCGCTGATGCATGCCGGCAAGGTGCTGGCCAGCGACACGCCCGCGGGGCTGTGCAAGACGCGGGGCGAGGCGACACTGGAAGCCGCCTTCATCAGCTATCTGGAGGCGGCGACGGGCATTACCGGACAAGCTTCCGCGGTCAACCCGGAAAATGCGCCAAAAACCGAAAAACCCGAAGCCGCGCCGACGTTCACTGCTACGCGCCGCGCCGCCGATTATCAGCCCGCCGCCTTCAGCCTGCGCCGCCTGCTCGGCTATGCCTATCGCGAGGCGCTCGAACTGCGGCGCGACAGCATCCGACTGGCCTTCGCGCTGCTCGGCTCGGTGGTCATGATGTTCGTGCTCGGCCATGGCCTGTCCTTCGATGTCGAAGGGCTGCGCTTCGCCGTACTCGATCGCGATCAGACGCCGGAAAGTCGCGACTACATCGCCAACGTGGCCGGTTCGCGGTATTTCGTCGAGCGCCCGACCCTGGCCGACGATGCCGATCTCGACCGCCGCATGCAGAGCGGCGAGGTATCGCTGGCCATCGATATTCCCGAAGGCTACGGCCGTGACCTGCGACGCGGGCGCAAGCCGGAGGTCGGCGTCTGGGTCGATGGTGCCATGCCCTATCGCGGCGAAACGATACGCGGCTACATGGATGGCCTGCACCGCGATTACGTGCGCCAGATGCTGCGCGAGGCGACCGGCAGCTACCCGGCCAAGGTGCTGGAAATCCAATCGCGCTATCGCTACAACCAGGACTTCAAGAGTGTCTACGCCATGGTACCGGCGGTCATCCCGCTGCTCCTGCTGCTCATTCCGGCCATCCTGATGGCGCTCGGCGTGGTTCGCGAAAAGGAACTCGGCTCAATCACCAACCTCTACGTCACGCCGGTAACGCGGCTCGAATTCCTGATTGGCAAGCAGTTGCCCTACATCGCCGTGTGCATGGCCAGCTATCTGCTGATGATGGGCGAGGCGGTGTTCGTCTTTGGTGTGCCGGTCAAGGGCAGCTTTGCCGCGATGACGCTGGGTGCCTTGCTCTACGTCACGGCCACCACCGGCCTCGGCCTGCTGATGTCCACCTTCACCAAGACGCAGATCGCGGCGCTGTTCGGCACGGCCATCGTGACCATGCTGCCGACCATCCAGTTCTCCGGCCTGACGACGCCGGTCGAGGCGCTGGAGGGGGCGGGCTACTGGATCGGCCAGGGCTATCCGGCGACCTATTTCATCCTGATCTGTCGCGGCGCCTTCACCAAGGGGCTCGGCTTCGCCGACCTCTGGCAGTCATTGCTCGCGCTGGCCGCCTTCATCCCGCTGCTGACCTTCGCCAGCGTCGCCTTGCTCAAGAAGCAGGAGAAATAGCATGGGCGGCCTTTCCCTGAGCAACATCTTCCGCCTTGGTCTCAAGGAGCTGCGCAGCCTGGCCGCCGACAAGGTGCTGCTCGGCCTGATCGTCTGGGCTTTTTCGGGCGCCATCTACGAGGCGGCCACCGGAGTGTCGCAGCAGCTCAACAACGCGCCGGTTGCCATCGTGGACGAAGACAATTCGCCGCTCTCGGCCCGCCTGGCCGATGCGCTCTATCCGCCGTATTTCCGCCGCCCCGAATTGATCGACCTGAAACAGGTCGACGATGCGATGAACCGGAATTTGTACTCCTTCGTGCTGGTCATCCCCAGTCATTTCCAGCGCGACATGCGTGCCGGACGGCACCCGGAAATCCAGCTCAACATCGATGCCACGGTGATCAGCCAGGCCTTCATCGGTGCCGGTTACATCAACAACATCGCCAGCGGCGAGGTCGGCGAATTCCTGACCGGACGCCGTGCCGACGAGGACACGCCGATCCGCCTGACGCCACGCGCCCGCTTCAATCCCAACTTGACCGGCCTGTGGTTCGGCGGCGTCATGGAGGCGATCAACAACGTCACCATGCTGACCATCATCCTGGTTGGCGCCGCGTTCATCCGCGAGCGCGAGCATGGCACCATCGAGCACCTGCTGGTCATGCCGCTGCGACCGTTCGACATCATGATGGCGAAAATCTGGGCCAACGGACTGGCCGTGCTGTTGGGTGTCGCCTTCGCGCTATGGGTCATGGTTCGGCAAGTCCTGCAGGTGCCGATTATGGGTTCGGTGGTGCTATTTCTCGGCGCAACGGTGTTTTATCTGTTTTCTGCGGCGTCGATCGGCATTTTCCTCGGCACGCTCGCCCGCTCAATGCCGCAATTCGGTCTGCTGACCATCATCACCATTGTGCCGCTGCAACTGCTTTCTGGTGGTGTGACGCCACAGGAAAGCATGCCTGCAGCGATCCAGACCATCATGGCGGCGACGCCAACCACGTACTTTGTCCGTCTTGCCCAAGGTATTCTGTATCGGGGAGCCGGGCTGGATGTCATCTGGCGCGACCTGCTCGGCATGACGGTGGTCGGCACCTGCTTTTTTACGATTGCGCTGCTGCGGTTCCGCAAGGCTGTGGCGCAGACGCAGGTCTGATTACCATCAGCGTTTGTTGATGTGCATCATGGGCGCGCGCCGGGCGGTCGACGATAATTCACGTGACTTGTAGCCGCATGGAGCGTTCCAAGTCGAGACGTTTTTCCTCAGATCGATATTCACGGCGGCTTCGGCCGCCGTCTTTTTTGCGCCGCGCATACCGCGACCGGACAGGGCAAGTGCGTTGCCCCGGCGGGTTGGTTGTTGTCGGGTGCTGGTTCGCAGCTGGCTCAGCGGTAGACGAGGACCGGCACTTTGGAGTGGGTCAGCACCTTGTTGGTCTCGCTGCCGAGCAAGAAGCCGCTGATGCCGCGCCGGCCGTGCGAGGCCATGAAGATCAGGTCGCAGCCCGACTTTTCGGCGGCTTCGATGATCGCTTCGTAGGGCACGTCGCTGGTTGCGGCAACCGTGCTGCACTGGACGTCAGCCTCGGCGCACATTTTTTCGACTTCGCCGAGATATTCGGTCGCTTGCTGGTCGGCCAGTTCGGCGAATTTTTCCGGCGTCGTCGGGTCGATCAGGGCGCCTTCACCGAAATAGGCGATCGGATATTCCGGTTTGGCAAAAAAGACGGTGATTCGGGCACCGGCTTCCTTGGCGAATGAAACGGCACGCTGCGCCGTGGCACGGGAGAGCTCGGAACCGTCGGTCGGAACGAAAATATGTTTGAACATGCGTAACCTCCTGAGATGGTCTTATGCGGGGCAATCCGACGGATTTTCATCGCTTTGAAATAGGCTGGATTGGCCGCTGGCGTTGCATTACGCCTTGTTGAGGTTCATGCTACGCCAAGTAGTGAGGAATGAAAACATGCGTCTCGGATTTCTTGGAGCAGCGGGTGAAGTGACCGGTTCCTGCACCCTGGTTGAAGCGGGTAATGCACGCTTCCTGGTTGACTGCGGCATGTTTCAGGGTGGCCCCGAAGCGCGACAAAAGAACCAGAAGGCGCTCAATGTCGGTTTCGATGTCAGGAAGATAGATTTCGTCCTGCTGACCCATGCCCACATTGATCATTCCGGGCTGTTGCCGAGGCTTTCGATGCTGGGCTATCGCGGCCCGGTTTATGCCACGCAGGCGACGATCGACCTGCTTGAAGTGCTGCTGCCCGACAGCGCGCACATTCAGGAAAAGGAAGCCGAATGGCAGTTGCGCCATCGGCGTCGTGGCGGCAAGGACGAGCGGGGCGTTCAGCCACCGCTCTATACCGTTGTGCAGGCGCTGGCATCGTTGAAACTGTTGCGCCCGGTCAGCTACGGTCGACCGGAAAAAATCGTCGAAAACGTTAGTGTGATCTACCGCGATGCTGGCCATATTCTGGGGTCTGCCTCGTTGGAGGTGATCGTTGCCGGCGAAGGCAAGCCGCGTCATTTGGTCTTTTCGGGCGATCTCGGCATGTATGACCGGCCGGTGCTGTGCGACCCGGCGCCGCCACCGGCGGAGGCCGACGTGCTGCTGATTGAGTCGACCTACGGCGATCGCCTGCACCGTTCCTTGCCGGAAACCGAGGATGAGATCGTTGCCGCGTTCGAGCGGACCAAGGCGGCGAAGGGCAACTTGATCATTCCTGCCTTTGCGGTCGGGCGGACGCAGGAAATCATCTACATGCTGGCCGATCTGGTCCGCCGCAAGCGCCTGTCGCCGCTGAAGGTCTATGTCGATTCGCCAATGGCCAATGCCGCTACCCGGATCACACTGGCCAACCAGGAACTGCTCGACCCGGAAACCCGCGAACTGATAGCCTGGTTAAAGGCGCACCCCAAACAGCTGAACCTTGAGCTGGTCGCGGATGTCGAACGCTCCATCGCCCTGAACGACATTCGCAGCGGGGCGGTGATCATCTCGGCGAGCGGCATGTGCGAGGCAGGGCGGATCAAGTATCACCTGCGCGAAAACCTGCCACGCAGCGAGTGCAGCATTTTGATTGCTGGTTTCCAGGCGGCGGGAACCCTGGGGCGGCGGTTGGTGGATGGGGCACGACTGGTGCATATTTTTGGCCAGCCGGTGCCGGTTCGGGCGCGCATTTATACGGTCGGTGGTTTGTCGGCGCATGCAGATCAGTCGGCATTGCTCAAGTGGCTGGGGGGGTTTCACTCAGCGCCGGGGCATACATTTGTGGTTCATGGCGAGGCGGGGGCTTCGGCCAATTTCAAGCGTGCGATCGAAGGTCAGTTGGGATGGACGGATGTGCAATTGCCGCAGCCCGGTGAGTTTGTGACGCTTTAATTTCGTTTTTTCAGAAAATTCAGGAAGAGGTTAGTTGTATGTCCAATGGATCTACCCACCACAACGGAATCGATATCAGCCACTTGAGCCCGGTCGAGTCGCTTGGCAAGATTTTTAGCAACTCGATCGATCCCTATGGTGTCACCACCTCGATGCTCAATGCGCAGATGGCTTGGATGATGCACCCGCAGGAGCTGTCGCGGGCCTGTAATGCGCTGTCAGGGGACCTGCTCTCCCTGCAATCCCATGTGTTGCGCCGGGCAATGGGCATCCAGTCGACCGATGTCATCCAGCCCAATGTTGACGATGCGCGCTTTGCTGACCCGATTTGGACGGAGTCGCCGACCTGGGACATCGTCAAGGAGTGGTATATCGCTTTTACGCACCGTCTTGAAGACATGTATTTCGAGACGCCAGGGCTGTCTGACAAGGAGCGTCGTCGTTCCGCCTTCTGGCTGCGCAACTGGCTGAACATGGTGGCGCCGACCAACTTTTTCTGGCTCAACCCGGTGGCCATGCGCCGCTTTGTCGAAACCAATGGTGAAAGCCTGCGGCAGGGCTGGGAGAATTTCCAGCGGGATGTTGAAGCCAAGAACATTCAGATGGTCGAGCCGGATGCCTTCACGGTAGGCGAAGATCTCGCCACCACGCCGGGCAAGGTGATTTTTCGCAATCGGCTGGTCGAACTGATCCACTACACACCGACAACGGAAAAAGTCCGCGAGATGCCGATCGTCATCATCACGCCGTGGATCAACAAGTTCTATATTCTTGACCTGACGGCCAGGAAGAGCATGGTCAAATATCTCACCGACCAGGGATTTTCGGTGTTCATCACCAGCTGGAAGAACCCGGGTGAAGATCTCGGTGATATCCGCTTCGATGACTATCTGCTTGAAGGGGTGAACGAGGTAGTGCGTGTGGCCGGCGAATTCTGCAAGGTGCCGAAGGTGCATCTGGTCGGTTACTGCATCGGTGGAACGCTGGTCAGTACCTACATGGCGTGGGCCAACAAGCGCTTTGGCAAGGATAACGTACCGGTCGCGCACTGGACGCTGTTTACCACCCTGACCGATTTTGCCCATCCCGGCGACATCGATGTCTTCATTGACGATGCCTGTATCGGCGCGCTGGAAGAGTCGATGGCCAAGAAGGGCTACCTGGATGGCAGCGAAATGGCCAGTTCCTTCCGCATGTTGCGCTCGAATCCGCTGATCTGGCATTACTGGGAATACAGTTACCTGCGCGGCGAGCCGTTGAAGCCATTTGATGTGTTGTTCTGGAACATGGACACCACACGCATGCCACAGGCCATGCACTCCTATTATCTGCGCGAGTTCTACCTTGAAAATAATCTGATCAAGCGCGACAAGCTGAATATTGCCGGCGAGTCCATCGATCTCGATGAAATTGTTCAGCCGCTCTATGTGGTCACCGCCGAAGATGACCACATAGCACCGTGGAAGCAGTGCTATCGCATCCGCAAGTACGTGAACGTTGCCGCGCCGGTGCGCTTCGTACTGTCGACCTCGGGTCATATTCTCGGCATCGTCAATCCACCGTCCAATCCGCCCAAACGCGCCTACTGGATTGGTGAACCGGTGCGTAACGAGCATTGGGAACACTGGCTGGAACGTGCAGAGAAAAAACAGGGTACGTGGTGGGAGGACTGGGCGAACTGGCTTGGCGAACGGACGGGTGATCTGGTGAATGCTTACCCGGCAGCCAACCGCAAGTTTCCGACCTTGGCCAATGCGCCGGGAACCTACGTGTATGAAAAATAATTGGCAAATCCATCAATAGACTGGTTCAAGCTTGCTGAAATTGGTACATTGGTAGCTGATTGAAAAAAATATCAGCGAGATAGCCATGAGCACTGCATTGAGCACGACAGCCAGCAAGGCGCCACAGGCGGGGGTCGACCTGCTGCGCATCGTGCGCATCAACGAGGAAATCAAGTTGGTGGTCGGTGTTGCGTTCAAGATCAACATCATGGCGCTCAATGCGATTTTTCTTGCCAAACGCGCCGGTACGGCAGCGCGGGGCTTTGGGGTGCTCTCCAACGAGCTGCGCGTGTTTTCACAAGACCTGCGTGACTGCATGGGGTCGCTGACCAGCCTGATTCATGGCTGCGTCAATGAAGTTTCGCTCGTGCTTCAGGATATCCGTCATACCCGCCTGCTGCGGCAGGCCGCGCAGATGTCCCCGAAGTCGCAGGCGGTCGCCGTTCTCGCTGCCCGGGAGCTCAAGAATGCCCGGCAGGTACAAAAGATGGCCAGCTTGCGCAAGCAGCTCAAGCGGGCGCTTGAGGATGCCTTTCAGATGGTCGAACTGGGTGGCGTACTGGCCAAGTCGGCCAAGATTGAAGCGGCCTACGGTCAGTCTTTCGCTGTACCGTTGGCACAGGTATCCGGCGAGTTCGACACCATTGTCGAAGAAATCCGCGCCTCGCTGGAATCGCTGCGCCGGTCGGCCTTTTTTACCGGAAACTGAGAATACGGGAGCGGATGCGTGAAAACGACAAAAACAATCTTTCAGGAAGGCAATCACAAATGGATCGCCATCGTTCGCGACCCTGAAAAGCCGAATTACCTGATCGACACGAATGAATACCTGGTCACCCATGGTGGGCAAGGTTTGCTGCTCGATCCGGGCGGCGCCGAAATTTTCCCTGCCGTTTTTTCTGCGCTATCCTCGGAGTTCGACCCGTCTTCGCTGGCGGGTGTCTTTGCCTCGCATCAGGATCCGGATATCTGTTCGTCGCTGGCCCTGTGGCTGGAATTCAATCCCAAGATGCGCTGCCACGTCAGCTGGTTGTGGGGAAGTTTCATTCCTCATTTTGGCGGCTCGGCCGAGACCTTTTCGATGATTCCCGACGAAGGCTGCGATATTTCGCTGGATGGCCTGATGTTGAGGGCCGTTCCGGCGCACTACCTGCACTCGTCAGGTAATTTCAACCTCTATGACAAAGTCGCCAAGGTGATGTTCTCCGGCGACATCGGTGCAGCGCTGCTGCCCCCGGCGGAGGATGGGCTTTTCGTCGAAAATTTTGATGCGCACATTCGTCATGCCGAAGGCTTTGACAAACGCTGGATGGGTTCGAATGAAGCCAAGCGACGCTGGTGCGAGCGGGTGGCACAAATGGACATCGACATGCTCTGTCCGCAGCATGGGGCGATTTATCAGGGGGCCGATGTGCAGCGCTTCATCAACTGGTTCGACGAATTGCAGGTTGGCATCGTCGGCGGCTGATTGTTGGAGATTTGACCGCGGTCAAGGTCAGTCCACCACGGCGCCACGAGAATGAGCCATCAACCGTTACCGAGCAAGCCATGACGACCATTCGCAGTTTTATGACCGATGATCATCGCCATTGTGATGATCTGTTTGCCGAGGCCGAATTGGCCGTTGCCAAAAAGGACCTGGCGCTTGCCCGAGTCGCGTTCGGACATTTCCAGTCGGCAATGCTGGCACACTTCGATGGCGAGGAAAAAACACTATTTCCCGCTTTCGAGGCCAAAACCGGCATGAGTATGGGGCCGACCCGGATGATGCGCATGGAACACGAGCAGATTCGGACCCTGATGGATGACGCGGTCAACGCGCTCGAAGCGGGAAATTCGGACGATTATCTCGGTCTGGCCGACACGCTGGTCATCATGATGCAACAGCACAACATGAAGGAAGAGAACGTTCTCTATCCGATGTGTGACCAGCATTTGTCCGATGAACGGCCGGCCGTTCTTGAGCGGCTCGAAACCGAGCTCTGCGAAGAATGACCCACGCAAAGACCCCGCATGTGGTCGACGCCCGTTACATGGAGCCGCCCGGCCCGTTTGTCGAGACGATGGAAATGCTCGACAGGTTGCAGGTGGGGGAAAAGATGCTGCTGCTGTTGTTTCGCGAGCCTCATCCGCTCTACAAGGTCTTGCGCCAGAACGGCCACGAATACGAGACCGAGTTGTTGCCTGATGGCACGTTCGAAATCCTGATCTCGCGCTGATCCAGCTGCCGCCGCCGGCCATCTGATCCCATGCAAGCGATGCTGGCCTTCGAAAATGCGCCACCTTTCACGGCGCCGTTGCGTTTCTTCCTGACGGCACCGCTATTTGGTCTCCTTGCCGGCTTGCTGGTCGCGTTCGAGGGACCCGATCTATGGGCTTCTCGCTGGATGCCCGGCACACTGGCGGTCACGCACTTGATAACGGTCGGCTTCATGCTGCAGGTCATGCTGGGAGCACTGATCCAGATCCTGCCCGTGGTTGCCGGTGCCAACCTCAAGCAGCCCGTCTGGATCTCCCGACTGGTGCACGTTGGGCTGACGGCCGGCGCGTTGCTGCTCGCTGCAGGATTTGTGGTCGGCATGCCGATCTTGCTGGGCGGAGGTGCTCTCGTCTTGGGGCTGACGACGCTGATATTTCTGGCAGCGACGGTTGCTGCACTGCAGGGTGTCCCGAGCAGCAGCCCAACCATTCGTGGCATCAAATTCGCACTGTTTGGTCTGCTTGGTACAGTTGGTCTTGGCAGCATCATGTCGCTGGCCCTGATCTTTGGCTGGTCGTTGGCCTTGCCGCCGCTGGCCGATCTGCATGCCGGCTGGGGTCTGGGTGGCTGGGCAGGCATTCTGCTGGCTGCCATGGCCTACGTGGTCGTGCCGATGTTTCAACTGACGCCGGGTTACCCGGCGCGTTCCAGTTGGTGGTTCCCGGTCTTCATGCTGGCAATGCTGTTGATATGGACCGTGGCGATGCTGCTCGATGAACCGATGGTGGTCCGTTTCGGTCAGCTTGGTGCAGCGCTCGCCGGCATCGCTTTCGCCGTGCAGACCCTGCGATTGCAAGCCAGACGTCGTCGGGCTCGCCCGGATGCGACGTATCGCTATTGGCAACTGGGACTGATTTCTTCTATTTTTGCGCTTTTTTTGCCGTCGACCGCAGCAATGTGGCCGGTAGTGGCTGAATATGAAGGCTGGCCGTTGATGTTTGGGGTCCTGCTGATTGGTGGAGGATTTTTGCCGTTCATTATCGGTATGCTCTACAAGATCGTGCCTTTCCTGTCCTGGATGCATTTGCAAAATTCTGGGCAGGCCAAAGTGCCGGCGCCGGCCATGAATAAAATTCTTGCCGAGCCCGACATGCACCGGCAGCTGGTGGCCTATGTCGTGGCCTTGGCACTGATGCTGTTGGCCGTATTTTTCCCGGCCTGGCTGGCCCGGCTGGCGGGGCTGGCGTTTGCCGTGGCCAATGGCTGGCTGTGGTGGAACCTGTTCATCGCCATCCGTCGCTATCGCCGTCATCTGGCAGACATCACCGTGAGGCTGGCAGCACTGTGAGCTATGTCGCCCTGAAACATCTCCATGTCACCTGTGTCGTGCTCAGCGGGCTGGGGTTTTGTTTGCGCGGCTGCTGGATGTTGCGCGAATCGCCGCTACGCCAGCATCGCCTGACAAGGATCTTGCCGCACGTGGTCGATTCACTGCTGTTGGGCAGCGCCGTAACCATGGCCTGGATGAGCGGCCAGTATCCATTCGTCAATGCCTGGCTGACGGCCAAACTCTTCGGCCTGGTCGCCTATATCCTGCTCGGCATGATGGCGTTGAAACGCGGCCGGACCATGACGATCCGGGCGCGCTATTTCGGTCTGGCCGTGCTCGCCTATCTTTACATCGTCAGCGTTGCCCTGACACGCAGCCCGTTGCCCGGACTTTAGGCGCCTACATCCGGCCCAGCTTTCGGTACAGCGTGTTTCGGCTAATGCCAAGCTGACGGGCCGCCGACGAAATATTGCCGCCGGCGGCGTCCAGCGCGCGCATCGCAGCCTGTCGGCTGATCGCATCCAGACTGTTGGCGCCCTCAAGCGGCGCAGCGGCCCACGGGTCAAACTCGGCCTGATTGCCGGTAGCAGCAATCGGATCGGCTTCAAACAGCTCTTCCGGCAGCTGGCTTTCCGTGATCAGCGTTTCGTCGTCATCCAGCAGCGCAATGGCCACCCGGATCACGTTGAACAACTGGCGGATATTGCCGGGCCATCCGTAGTTTTCGATCGCCTGGTGTGCGCCTTCGGAAAAGCGGACCGGCTGGCGACGGGTTCTTGTTTCGGCTTCAGAAATCTTGGCGACCAGCGCGCGGATGTCAGTGCGTTCTCGCAGTGGCGGCAGGGTCACGCTCATGCCGTTCAGCCGCTAATAGAGGTCTTCACGGAAACTGCCGCGGGCGACTTCTTCGCGCAATTTGCGGTGGGTCGCGCAGACCAGTGAGATATCGACCTGAATCGCCCGAGTGCTGCCCAGCGGTGTCACACAGCGTTCCTGCAGGACGCGCAACAGGCGGGCCTGGAGGTTGAGCGGCATGTCGCCGATTTCGTCGAGGAACAGGGTGCCACCATGGGCCTGCTGGATCTTGCCGGGGGCGCCTTCCTTGCGGGCGCCGGTAAAGGCACCGCCCTGATAGCCAAACAATTCGGACTCGATGAGGGTTTCCGGAATGGAGGCACAGTTCAGCGCCACGAACGGTTGACTTGCCCGCGGCCCGCTGTTGTGAAAGCCCTTGGCAAACATTTCCTTGCCCGCGCCGGATTCGCCCTGAATCAGGATGGGGATGTCGCGGCCAATAATGCGGCGAGCCCGGTCAATGGCCGCTTGCAAGCGGGCATCACCCGTGTTGAGGGTATCCAGCGTTTGCGTTGGTGTCGGCGGCGTATCCGGCCGCCGCGGACTGCGGGCCGGGGCGGCGTCGTCGAATACCCGGCCGGCCACGACCATGGGTGGCAGCTGGCCACGCAACTGAATCTGAATCGGCTTGCCACCGACGTTGATTTCGCAGGTTGCCTGCGAACTGTTGCGTATGCGGTCGACCAGCGAGGACAGATTGTTTTCGAAAACCATGCTGAAGTCGCGGCGGACTGCATCAACCTGGCGAATGCCGAGTATCGACGTACCGGCGCGATTCATCGCCAGCACCTGGCCGTCCGGCGAAACGGCGGCAATACCTTCCTTCGGGCTGCCCAGATAGTCGGGACGGCTGTGGAAGCAGACCAGGATATCGCGCGCATGGACTGATTCGAACAGGCGCTTTTCAATAATGGATGACGACAGCCGCGCCAGACCCAGCGTGTGGTGCTGCTGGCTGCGATAGTCGCCGGAGATGTCGAGGACACCCAGCAGTCGGCCATCCGGACCAAAGATCGGGCTGGCGCAGCAGGTCAGGAAACTGTTGTGTTCAAGAAAATGCTCGGCGCCGAGTACGGCCACCGGGGCTTCTTCCGAGAGCGCTGTCCCGATCGCGTTAGTGCCACGCAGGTTTTCATCCCACGAGGCGCCAGCTGACAGTGCAACACGGTCGGCCCGATTCACGAAATCGGCATCGCCTACCGTTTCCAGCAACAAGCCATTGGCGTCGGCCAGGATGACCATGCTGCCCGATTCACGTATTTGTTCGAAAACGTGCTCCATGATCGGCCTGCCTTGGGCGAGCAGAAAGCGGTTGCGTTCCTGCTCGGTTTTCAGGGCAATGCGATCCATCGCATTGGTGGTCGGGGTCATCGACGTTTCGCCGATACCGAAACGCCGGCAGCGTTCCCAGGAGCGAACGATCAGCGGATCGACCAGGCCTTCCGGCAAATCACCCTGATCAAAGAATAGGTGCCGCGCCTGTTGCAGACGTTGGGCATGAACCTCGTCCAGTAGTTGAATTTGTCCCATCTCTCCTCCGGTTAAACCAGAATTAATTATCTTTATTGTTGTGTTGCTTCATAACGTAACACCTGCACTTTTTCTAAGCAACGCTGCGAGCAACGTGTTGCAAGGATTAGCAAGTGGCGTGCCAATTTGCGATCAACTTTCCCGCTTTTGCGGTTACTACGGGCGTGCGCCATTCCAGACCACTGTTCTGCCACCATCGGCTACCTGGCACAGGGCTTGCAGTTATCTCCTCACAAAGGCTGTTACCCGCAATCAAACAAGGAGACATTTGTGACCCATCCCTTCCGCTACTTTGGCGCCATGGCCGCCGCTCTTTTCATCAGCACGGCTGCTACCCAAGCATTTGCGCACGGCGATGTCGTGCCGCATGCGGTCGATACCACCGGACTGAAAGACCTCGGTGCCGAATTCCTGAAGAGTAATCCTTACCGCAAGGATAAGACCGCAATTAAGATAGGAGATTCCGCTTTTAATCAAAATTGTGCGCGCTGTCATGGTCTCGGCGCGATTTCCGGCGGTATTGCGCCGGACTTGCGCTACCTGCCGCTTGGCGACGAAGGTGACGAAGTTTTCCTGCCGCGTATCCGCCATGGTGCTGTGCGCGATGGTCGTGTTTACATGCCCCCGTTTGAGGGTATCCTGAGTCAGGAAGCCATGTGGGCTATCCGTACCTGGCTGGAAACCGTCCATGAAGAATGACCGTCGACTTTGGCTGAAAGCGCTGGCAGCACTGCCCTTTGCGGGCGTCCTGCCGGCGCTGGCCGATGAAGGAATGGAGGCGATCCGCAAGCGTGGCAGCCTGCGCGTCGCTGTTTATAACGACTTCCCGCCTTATGCCACCGCAGGCGGCAAGGGCATCGACGCCGACATCGCCCGCGCGATCGCCGGAAAGCTCGGCCTGACCGCTCAGGTTGTCGGCTATAACGCCGGCGAAGACATGAACGACGATCTGCGCAACATGGTCTGGAAAGGCCATTATATGGGTACGCCGCCGTCCGACATGATGATGCATGTGCCGGTGGATGAGTACCTGGCTCGCGCCAATGACAAGGTCCGTATTTTCGGCGCCTATCATCGTGAAACGCTGGCCATGGCGCGCAACCCGGCGCGTGTGCCGAAGGCGCCGACGGGGTCGGCGGCAGTCGCGCTGGAAGTCTTTACGCGTGAAAAGATCGGCGTAGAAGGGACTTCCCTGGCCGACTCCTTCCTGCTTGGTGTGATGAATGGCCGTCTGCGTGAAAATGTCGTCCATTTCAAGACGGTGGCCGAGGCGGCGCAAGCCATGGCCGACGGTAAAGTGGCGGCCGTGCTGGCGCAGCGCGCCGAACTGGAAGAGGCGATCAAGGGCCAGGCGGGCGTCGTGCTTGACGGTACCAAGTTTGCCGAGCTGAAGATCGACAGCTGGCAGCTCGGCATGGCGGTCAAGGCTGAGGATCTGGCGCTGGCTGAAGCACTCGGGGCAGCCATGGCGGATCTCAAGCGCGATGGCACCATTGCCGCGATTTTCAAGAGCCACGGCATTTCCTACCTGGCCTCCTGAAAGTGGGGATGTCTCTTTTTCGTCCTCTGGTTGCAACGCTGCTGGCTGCGGTCGGCAGTGTTGCGCTAGCCGCGCCGATGGCCTACGTGCCGAACGAGAAGTCGGCCACGCTCAGTGTCATCGACACCGCCACTGATCGGCGATCGGCTGATATTCCTGCCGGCCAGCGCCCACGCGGTATTGCCGCAGGGCTTGGCTATGTCTACCTGACCGACGCCAAGACCGGCAGCCTGCTGATCGTCGATACGACTGCCGGCAAGCTGATCAAGTCCGTGCGGGTGGGGGATTCACCGGAGGGCATCAGTCTCTCGGCTGATGGCCAGCTGCTCGCCATCGCGGTCGAGGACGACAACAGCGTCGTGTTGCTGTCGGCGCCGCAAGGCACTGAACTGGCCCGCATCAAGGTGCAGGGCAAGAACCCGGAACACGCGGTGTTCAGCCCCGATGGCCGCTGGCTTTATGTCAGCGCCGAAGAGG
>WBZX01001154.1_pt1 | contig 20643 bp, 10 predicted proteins | sample 5204211 | NCBI WGS metagenome assembly WBZX01 (sample SAMN12344362, study PRJNA552823) | activated sludge metagenome | biome: Activated sludge suspended growth; feature: Nitrification reactor; material: Wastewater; isolation source: activated sludge from nitrification reactor of wastewater... | reverse complement strand
ATGGCGATTTCGTCAAAGGGGTTCATGCTCATCTTGACGTTGGCCAGGTCTACGCCCGTACCATCCGCCTTCACCCGTACCTTGACGTTGTAATCTACTACCCGTTTTACTGGGACAAGAATCTTCATGGGATATTCCTTTTCCGGACAAAAAGCCCCTGTCGACCGGCATCAGGTGACAGGGGGCACGGATTACTCGATAGCTAACGCCGAGTTGGCGTGCTGGCGCAGAACGTATTTCTGGATCTTGCCAGTCGACGTTTTCGGCAGCTCACCAAAGACCACGGTTTTCGGCACCTTGAAGCGCGCCAGATGCGCGCGGCAATGCTCGATGATCTCGGCTTCGGTGCAATTGACTCCAGCCTTGAGTTCGATGAAGGCCGCCGGCACTTCGCCCCACTTCTCGTCAGGCTTGGCAACAACCGCCGCTGCAATGACCGCCGGATGTCGATACAGAACGTCTTCGACCTCCAACGACGAAATGTTTTCCCCGCCGGAAATAATGACGTCCTTGGACCGATCCTTGATCTTGACGTAGCCATCACTATGTACGACAGCCAGATCGCCGGTATGGAACCAGCCGCCAGCAAATGCCTCTTCCGTCGCCTTCTCGTTTTTAAGGTAGCCCTTCATGACGAGATTGCCGCGGAACATGATTTCACCCATCGTCTCGCCATCCCATGGCACCGGCTCCATGGATACCGGATCGAGAACTGCAATCGCTTCCTGCATGTGGTAGCGAACGCCCTGGCGCCCGTTGCGGGCAGCGCGCAGATCAATCGGCAACTTGTCCCATTCCGGATGCTTGGCGCAAACGGAGGCAGGGCCGTAGGTTTCGGTCAGACCATAGACGTGGGTGATGTTGAAGCCCATCGTCTCGCAGCCTTCGATGATGGCTGCCGGCGGCGCCGCACCAGCGATCAGGCCATTGACCTGATGCTCGATCCCTTCTTTAAGGGCGGCCGGGGCATTGATCATCATGCCGTACACAATCGGTGCGCCGCACATGTGGCTGACCTTGTGCTCCTTGATCAAACCGAAGATCAGCGCCGGATCAACCTTGCGTAAACAAACGCTGGTGCCGGTATTGGCGGCCAGCGTCCACGGGAAGCACCAGCCGTTGCAGTGGAACATCGGCAAGGTCCACAAATAGACCGAATGCGGCTGCATGCCCCAGGAAATAATATTGGACGCCGAATTCAGGTAGGCGCCACGATGGTGGTAGACGACACCTTTCGGGTTGCCGGTGGTCCCGGACGTATAGTTCAGCGCAATCGCGTCCCACTCGTTATCCGGCAACTGCCAGGCAAAATCCGGCTCGCCTTCATTGAGGAAAGCCTCGTAATCCTTTTCACCGAGCGCTTCGCCTTCGGTGTAATCCGGATCAAGGCTGTCAATGACCAGCGGCTTCGGCCCTTCGAGCAAGGCCAGCGCAGCCTTGACGACCTTGGTAAACTCAGGGTCGGTAATCAGCACCTTGGCTTCGCCATGCGCCAGCATGAAGGCAATGGCTTCAGCATCCAGGCGGGTATTCAGCGTATTGAGTACGGCACCTATCATCGGCACACCAAAATGGCACTCGAACATCGAGGCCGTATTGGGCAACATGACAGCTACCGTGTCGCCCTTGCCGATGCCCCGGTTCTTCAGGGCCGAGGCGAGCTGGCGGCTACGATCGTAGCTTTCCTTCCAGGTATATTGGCGCGAGCCTTGAATCACCGAAATACGCTTCGGGTAAACAAAGGCCGAACGCTCAAGAAAGCTGAGCGGGGACAGCGAAACAAAGTTAGCCGGATTTTGTTCCAGCCCAACGGAATACGGGTTCACCACAGGTTATCTCCTCATGTTTTCTTGCCGAGTGCTGTTCTCGATGGGGCAAGGTCTTTTTATTTATTGCTATATTCGCAAAACACTCTTGCGCAAGTATTGGCAGAATGTAACGAATCGTTACATTATAGATTGCCCCATGAAGCCTGAACTAGAATCGCCGGATGCCTCAGGTCAACGCTTCGCCCGAACTCATGCCACGCCCGGAAATGTTGCAGGCCGGACTGGATTTGCTCGACCAGGGAATTACCGTATTTGATGCCGAATTGCGACTGGTGGCATGGAATAGAACCTTTCTGGTATTGCTCGATTTTCCGGAAGAACTGGCCTATCTTGGCGCGCCGTTTGCGAGTTTCATTCGTCACAATGCAGAGCGCGGCGAATACGGCCCGGGTGACGTCGACATGCAGATTGCCGAACGTGTCGCCGCAGCCAAAAACTTTGTCCCGCACGTTACCGAACGACAGCGCCCGAATGGCCGGGTGCTCCTGCTACGCGGTGAACCGCTGCCACACAAAGGCTTTGTCACCCTGTACAGCGATGTCACCGAACAACGCTACATCGAGCACCTGACCGAACACCAGAATATCCAGCTTGAAGAGCGCGTGCGTCGGCGCACCGCGCAACTGGAGAATGCCAATGCCAACCTACGGCTGGCCAGCGAGGAAAACGAACGGATTGCTGCCGCCTTGCGCCGCAGCGAAGAACGCCTGCGTCTGATCAATGACACCATTCCCATCCTGATTGGTTATGTGGACCACAACGAAGTCTACCAGTATGCCAACAAGGGCTACTCAGACTGGTATGGTCATCCTGACGGTGCCGTCACGGGCCGCGCGGTGCGCGACGTCATCGGCCCACAGGTCTATGCCCAGGTTCGCGATCCCGTGCGTCGCGCACTGAGTGGCCAGCAAGTGACCTATGAATACCAAATGGATCGCCAGGGTCAGACGGTATTCGCTCGCAGCACGCTCGTACCCGAAGTCACGGTCGACGGGAAAACTCTCGGTTTTTTCGTATTTTCCCACGACATTACAGAACAGAAACGAATGCAGGCAGCGCTGGTCCAGGCCCAAAAAATGGAGGCCATCGGGCAGCTGACCGGCGGCCTCGCCCATGACTTCAACAACCTGCTGACCGTCATCATCGGCAACCTCGCTGCACTGCAGGATCATCATCCGGACGACCACGCGGTCAATGAATTTGTCGAACCTGCCCTGCAATCGGCACGGCGAGGCGTACAACTGATCAAGCGCCTGCTCACCTTTTCCCGGCAGCAGCCGCTGGAACCCTTGTCAGTCGATATTGGCCAGTTGATCGGCAGCATGGCCAAGCTCGTACGGCGCTCGCTACCCGAGTCCATCGCAGTATCGACCGATCTGGCTGGCGCCTCGGTGCATGCACTGGTCGATCCCGGACAGCTTGAAAGTGCCCTGCTCAACTTCGCACTGAATGCACGTGATGCCATGCCTCAAGGCGGCCGTCTGCACATCGCGGCGCGCGCCGTCGAGCTTTCTGCCGATGCCGCCGCCTTTGATGTCGCACCCGGATCTTACGCACTGATCGAAGTGGCCGACAATGGCACAGGCATGAACGCCGATACCCTGTCCCGGGCCTGCGAACCGTTCTTCACAACCAAGCGGCTGGGGCTCGGCAGCGGTCTGGGGCTGGCCATGGCGTATGGCTTTGCCAAGCAATCGGGAGGTGGCATATCGATCCAGAGCCAACCGGACCAGGGAACCACCGTCCTGATGGTGCTGCCGTTGGCTGCACCCGAACCTGAAGCAGACGAGCCCGGCGAAGAGGCCGTGCTGCCCCACAGCGGCGAGCTGGTTCTGCTGGTCGAAGACGAGCCCAATGTACGCCGCGTCGTTCGCCAGCAACTGATCGATCTCGGCTACCCGGTCATTGAGGCGGAAAACGGGATGCAGGCGCTGGAAATGATCGAGTACATCACCGATATTGCCATCGTCGTCAGCGACGTCATCATGCCGGGCAGCCTCAATGGCCGGCAGTTGGCCGAGCGCGTCCTGACGGAACGACCGCAGGTGCGTTTCGTGCTGATGAGCGGCTACACCGATGAAACTGATATCGAAAATACCCACGTGTTGCCGGTACTGGCAAAACCTTTCGTCCGCCAGGATCTGGCCCGCGCCCTGCAAAGCGCACACAAAGGCAAATCATGAGAGATATTGAACCCGCTAACCTGATCACCATCGTCGAAGATGATCCAGACGTTGCCAAAATCATCGAGCAGGTCCTGGCCGATTTCGGATTCCGTACCGCCTGGTGCCGCAACGGCACCGACCTGTTACGCCGCCTGCGTACGCTTGCCCCCGACCTTTGCATCATCGATCTCGGCCTGCCTGACATGGATGGCCTTGAAGCCATGCAACGCGTTCGCGCCCAATCCAGCTGCGGGATTCTCATCCTGACCGGACGTGCCCATGTCAGCGACCGCGTGATGGGCCTCGAACTAGGCGCTGACGATTACGTGCTGAAACCGTTCGAACCACGTGAATTGGTAGCACGCGTCCGGAGTATCCTGCGCCGGCGCGAGGGCAACGAAACCCCCAATCGCCAGATCGCCGAATTTGCCGGCTGGCAATTCAATCTCGGCAACAACACCCTCACCTCGCCGAACGGGGCCGAACACGCGCTGAGCATGGCCGAGACGGAACTGCTGAAGGTATTCGTCAGCAACCCTAACCGCATCCTGCAACGGGAAAAGCTGATGGGTACGCGCGACCTGGCCCCCAATGACCGCGCCATCGATGTCCGCATCTCCCGCCTGCGCCGCAAGCTGGAGCCTGATCCGCAAAGCCCGGCCTTTATCAAGACGGTTTATGGTGCCGGCTACCTTTTTCTGGCAACGGTGAATTGGTCCGACAGAACAGATATCGCGCATCGAAAAAATCCGGATGGCTTCGGGAAAACTGATGATTTTTAATTTTTGCCACATCTGATAATATTATGCCTTGAGTGATGCTTGATGTCGCCAGGGTTGCGCGGACCATGCTCAACGGCCACGGAATCCGCCTGTAAGCGATTCGACGTCAGCCGATCGAATTCTCAGGCACTGGGACAATGCGCGATAACGGATTTACAAGCGACCATGAACTAGAAATCCGGGATGACCAAATCATCATTTCCCGGAGCGATGTGCAAGGCAGAATCGTTTTCGTCAATGCTGAATTCATGGCCATCAGCGGCTTCTCAGAAGACGAGTTACTCGGGCAACCACACAACATCGTCCGCCATCCGGACATGCCTTCCGCCGTCTTTGCCGACTTGTGGCAGGACCTCAAAACCGGCCGCCCCTGGGTCGGCCTGATCAAGAACCGCTGCAAGAACGGTGACGCTTACTGGGTTGAGGCCCATGTTTCACCCATTTTTGAAAACGGCGTCATCGCAGGCTATATGTCGATGCGACGAAAGGCCAGCCAAGCCCAAATTCGGCTAGCCGAGAAATCTTATGCCGCGATGCGAGCAGACCCCAAGCTCACGCCATCGTTCAAGCATGGTGCCCTGACCCAGAATAATCTGTCGGACAAACTGCTGCGCCGATATAAAAATGCGGGATTGACCACCAAAGTCATTCTGGCTTCTCTCTGTGCCGCCATCGTGGTCCTGAGTGCAGCCACCTACTTTCTGGCCGCACACGTTACCAAGACCCTGAATGACAACGCCCGCCAACAACTCCATCATGACGTCAGCCTGTTGCGGGCAGCTGTTGCGGCTCGCGTCGAGAGCGCCAATATCGAAGCCGTCGAGTATTCAAAAACCCTCGCTGAACGTGTGTATGAAGCGATGGGTGGGGAAGCGAAGGCAAGCCAGGCGGCGCTCGAGGCGCTGACTGGCCAGGAATCCAGTAACCGCCGCAACTCGATTGCTCCTTTCCTGCGGGACTTGCGCGGTGCGGCATCAATTTTTGTTCTGACACCCGACGGGTTTAAGCGAATCTTGACGACAGCGGTCAATGAAACCGGCCAGTCAGCCATCGGGACATTGCTCGCCAAGGATCATCCGGCACACGCCCTATTGCTCGCCGGAAAAGGCTACGTTGGCCCGGCGCGGGTCTTTGGGCGCCAATACCAGACGAGCTACACCCCCTTGTTCTCACCCTCCGGTGCCGTGATTGGCACCAGCGTCATCGGCATCGACATGGCGGATCAACTGGCCACGTTGAAAACGCAAATCCGCTCGATGAAAATCGGTGAAACCGGTTATTACTACATGGTTGATGCCACACCAGGCCCGCATTTCGGAACGATGATCCTGCACCCGTATCGCGAAGGCCAGATATTGTCCAATACGCAGGAAAGCAGCGGACGTGGCCTGATTGCCGAGATGGCAAATCAAGGTGACGGGGAAATTTACTACGCGTGGAGAAATGCCGAGGCGGGGGAAACGACGGAGCGAATGAAATTGGTCATTTTTGAATCGTTATACGATCCGCATTGGATCATTGCCGGCAGTGCGCCGATTGATGAGCTCACTGCACTCCCGCATCGAATCGTCGGATGGGTGGCTGCCGGCGGTATCGCGATGGCGGTGGCGATTTTCCTCATCATTTTGATCTTGCTCCGAAAGCTGGTGCTAACCCCGATAAACACAGAGGTGCTGCCAACTTTTCAGGCAATGGCAGATGGCCGCTTCGATACGCCGCTGGATATACGGGGCGATGATGAAATATCCCAGGTTTTGCAGGGACTTGAATCCCTGCGCAACCGACTGGCCTTCGAGAACGAACGAGAGCGCACACTATCCATCTTGCGAGAGCGCGCACGCCATGAAGCTGAGAGCCTGTCACGTGCCCGGGCCGAGTTTCTGGCCAACATGAGCCACGAAATCCGGACGCCGCTGAATGCCGTGATTGGTCTCGCGTATCTGTTGTTGCAGAGTACGCTGGGACTGCGCGAGACCGAGTATGTCAAACGGATTGAAGGGGCCGGCAAGCTGCTGCTGGCCATCGTTAACGACATTCTCGATTTTTCGAAGATCGATGCCGGCCGGATGCAACTGGAGGAAGCCCCCTTTCGACTCGATGATGTACTCGACAATTTGTCGAATCTGCTCCGCTCACGTGTTCAGGAAAAAGGCCTGATCCTCGAATACGTCGTCGCTCCCGACATCCCCCGGGCACTGCGCGGCGATGCCTTGCGCCTGTCGCAGATTTTGATCAATCTGGTCAGTAATGCGATCAAGTTCACAGCGGAGGGATCCATCACTGTCCACGTTGACGCTGGACCGCCGATTGATGAACGCGTCAAGCTATCCTTCCGGATTGTAGACACCGGGATTGGCATGTCTGAAGAGCAGTTGCTCAATCTATTTCGGGCTTTTTCGCAGGCAGACAGTTCGGTCACCCGAAAGTTTGGCGGCACCGGCCTCGGCTTGGTGATCTGCAAGCGACTGATCGAGATGATGGGCGGAACCATCAGTGCAGATAGCCAACCAGGCAGCGGTTCTACATTCGCATTTACAGTCTGGTTCGGCATCGACCATTCACCGGCCAAACGGCTGACCAAACCCGGCTACCGCGTTTTGGTCGTTGACGACAACGCGCTGGCGAGAAACGTACTTGAGCAATTGTTGATCAACAACGGATGTGCCGTCCGTACAGTCGACTCAGGCGAGGCCGCGTTAATCGAGTTGCACGGGGCAACGATCATGCCCTTTGATTGCATCATGATCGATCTGAATATGCCGGATATGGACGGGCTGGTACTGGCCCGCCGCATTCGCGCGGAGTGGCGCCAAACCACGAAGCTGGTGATGGTCACCGGTGCAGATCTCCACACGGATGACTATCGGGATGCGCTGAACGATTTTGACCAAGTGATCGAGAAGCCGGTGACTTCAGCCCACCTGACTGACATCCTGATGGAATTGCAGGGCAAGGACGACTTGAGCATCGATTCTCCGAGCGTAGCAACGGCCCCATTGTCCGGGCTGCATATTCTGGTGGCAGAGGATGTACCGACCAATCAACTGATCATGCGAGATTTGCTCGAATCCCTCGGGGTGACTGTCGATGTGGCTGACGATGGGGCGCAGGCCATACAACAGCTTGGCGCCGCCGGCCACAAATTCGATCTCGTCCTCATGGATATCCAGATGCCGATCATGGATGGCCTGGAAGCAACGCGGCGCATTCGGAGCGGTCAGGTTTGCAGCGACATACCGATCATCGCACTGACGGCTCACGCCCTCGACGAGGAGCGGCAGCGGGCGATCAGGGCGGGCATGAATGATTTCCTGACGAAGCCGATCGATCCGGACCTATTGCTGGCCACCATCCAGCGCTGGCGGCCAAAAACTTCCGTACCTGTCACGTCCTCCGTAGCTGCCGCCAAGCCGGCCCCGCCGGCGACGTTCCCCGACATCCCGGGCATCGATGTCGACGACGGGCTTCATCGCATGCTCAATCGACAGCCTCTTTTTGAGAAGATTCTGCGCGACTTCCATTCACGCTTTGACGGTGAGACGGCACGCATCCGCGAAGCACTCGCCGCCGGCGATACTGACGGGGCGATGCGGCGCGCTCACAGCGTCAAGGGAACGGGCGGCATGGTCAGCGCCAAGGAACTGGCCGTTCGGGCAGCAAGCCTCGAGCAGGCCATTCGAACCCAAGCCCCGGATCTGGCGGACTGCCTTGCGCATTTTGACGAAGAGCTGGCGCGGGTGCTTGCCGGGATCCAACGGGCGTTCGGCAGTACCACGCCTCGTTAACCCACCCCACCCGAAAACCTCTGCGGGAAAAATAGCTTTTGAAAATCAGCCATTTTTCCCGGTTGACCGCGGAAGTCGCTTCCGCGGCCTGTGCGTCACTCGTCTTCGTCGTGCAACTGAAATTTGCTCGCCAGTTGTTGCTGAATATTGCCGGGCACCGCAGCGTAGCGCGCGAACTCGATGGTGTAACTGCCCTGGCCCCCTGTCAGCGATTTCAGGCGTGACTGGTAGTCATTCAGTTCGGCCAGCGGCACTTCGCCGGTGATCGCTGCCATCCCGCGCCCACGGCCATCGGTGCCGGTAATGTGGCCGCGCCGTCCGGAGAGGTCGCCGGTCAGATCACCAATGGCGGTTTCCGGCACCACGATCTCGATACTGACGATAGGCTCCAGCACGATGGGCTTGGCACCGCGAATCGCTTCGATCACTGCCTTGCGGCCGGCGATCGTAAACGCTACTTCCTTGCCGTCGACAGCGTGGGTCTTGCCATCGAACACGGTGACTTTCAGGTCGTCAACAGCGTAGCCGGCCACCACGCCACCTTCCAGTCCCTGGCGAATGCCCTTTTCGACGGCGGCCATGAAGACCCCGGGAATCACGCCGCCTTTGACGGCGTCGACAAACTCGAAGCCCTCACCGCGGCCTTTCGGCTCAATCCGCAGATGCACTTCGCCAAACTGCCCGGCCCCGCCCGACTGCTTCTTGTGACGATACATTGCCTCGGCTGAACCGGTGATCGTTTCGCAATAAGGAATGCGTGGCGGCTTGGTGTCCACGTCCAGTTTGTACTGGCCGGCCATGCGCGCCAGCTTGGCCTTGAGATGAATTTCGCCCAAGCCACGCACAACGGTTTCATTGCTGGTCGGGTGACGCTCGACCACGAACGTCGGGTCTTCCATGGCCAGTTTGCCAAGGATATCGAACAGACGCTGTTCATCCCCCTTCTTCTTTGTTTCAACCGCTAGTCCGGCCATCGGCTTGGGAAACTCCAGCGGCACGAGGTGGATGTGATCCTCGTCGTGCGAATCGTGCAGGACACAGTCGAAATCGATGTCATCCACCTTGGCAATGGCGCCAATATCCCCGGGCAGGAGTTCGTCTACTTCAATGCTGTCCTTGCCTTGCAGCAGGTAAAGATGGCCAATCTTGATCGGCCGCTTGCTGTCGCCGACGAAGAGCTGCATGTCCTTCTTCATCGTGCCCTGATGAACGCGGAAAACGCCAATCTTGCCCATGTAGGGATCGGCAACCACCTTGAAAACGTGGGCCAGCACATGCTTGTCCGCATCCGGCGCCGCATGGAAAGGCTCGGTCACGTCGCCCGGCTCGCCCTTATAGAAGGGCGGCGGATTTCCTTCTGCCGGATTCGGCGCCAGCGAAGCGAGTACATGCAGCAGTTCCTTGATGCCAGCGCCGGTTTTGGCCGAGGTGAATAAAATCGGAATCAGGTGGCCTTCGCGCAACGCCTTCTCAAATGGGGCATGCAGGGCGACCGCGCTGGGATCGGCACCGTCTTCAAGATACTGCGCCAGCAGATCCTCGTCTTCTTCGACGATCTGGTCGATCAGCGCGCGATGGGCGGCGGCCACTGACTCAAAATCGGCGTCACCCGCATCGTTTTCCAGTACTTCAACAACATCGGCCGCACCGTGGGCCGGCAGGTCGAGCAGCATGCATTGCTTGCCGAACCGATCGCGGATATCGGCGACCAGCCCGGGTAGATCGAGGTTGTCTGCGTCGATCTTGTTGATGACAATCATTCGACACAGCTTGCGATCGGCGGCGTAGCGCATCATCCGCTCTGTCATCAACTCGACCCCGGTCTGGGCATTGACAACGATCAGCGCCGTATCGACCCCTGCCAAGGCGGCAATGGCCTGACCGGAAAAATCGGGGTATCCCGGGGTATCAATCAGGTGGACACGGGTGTCGTCATAAGCAAAATTCATCACCGCGGACGTGAGCGAATGCCCCGCTTCCTTTTCCTGAGCATCAAAATCGGCGACCGTATTGCCCTTTTCGACGCTGCCCTTTGCGGAAATTGCGCCGGTTGCGAAAAGTAGCGCTTCAGCGAGGCTGGTCTTGCCGGCGGCGCCATGGCCGACCAAAGCTACGGAACGGAGCGACTCGGTGGTGTATTTTGACATTTTCTTCTCCCTGAGCAATCAATTAGCGATGAATCAACGGGCCTTTTCTTCCTCGATCATTTCGGCCACGATCTTGCTGGCGAACTGGGGCCCCAAACCCATGATCAGACCGCTGGCGAGCGCAACCAGCGCAAAGCCGACGATCAACTGGATCGCAGGGCGCCGAAATTCAGGCCCGCGCTTCAGCGCAAACCACACGGGTCCGACGACCGGAAACAGCAGGACTGGCAAGCCGGTTTTCCAGCCAAAGCTGAATGCGGCAGGCAAGGTGCCAATGTAGCCAATGAGCAACAACAGGCCGCCGCCCGCCAGCGACAAGGTCGAACCGACCGCAAACGCGGTAAATCCCCAGTCCATTATTTCTTGACCTTTTTCGGACGTTCCCAACCCGGCAACGTCATCTGTTTGGCGCGAGAGACGGTCAGTGCATCCGGCGGTGCATTTTTGGTGAGGGTGGTACCCGCGCCTAACGTTGCACCACGGCCAACGGTCACCGGCGCAACCAGCTGCGTATCCGAGCCAATGAATACATCATCTTCGATGATGGTCTTGTGCTTGTTCGCACCATCATAGTTGCAGGTGATCGTGCCGGCGCCAACATTCACCCGCTGACCGATCTCGGCATCACCGATGTAAGCCAGATGATTGGCCTTGGACTGCGCGGCGATTTTGGTATTTTTTACTTCGACAAAATTGCCGATATGAACTTCCGGTCCGAGCTCGGTACCCGGACGCAAGCGCGCATAGGGGCCAAGCACGCCATCCGGACCGATCACCGCGTCCTCGAAATGACAAAAGGCGGCAATGCGCGTGCCGGCACCCACCTTCACGTTCTTCAACACACAGTATGGGCCAACCTCGACCGCGTCGGCCAGTGCGACATGCCCCTCGAACACGCAGCCGACATCAATCGATACATCGCGTCCATGGTCCAATTGACCCCGAATATCAATCCTGGCCGGATCAGCCAGCCGGACACCAGCAACTAGCAACTGGTCGGCCAGGTTACGTTGATGCTGGCGCTCAAGCTCGGCGAGTTGTACTTTACTGTTGACCCCAAGCACTTCCCATTCGCCCTCGGGCTGGGCAGTACGCACCGGCATGCCCTCGGCGACCGCCAACGCGACGACATCGGTCAGGTAATACTCGCCCTGGGCATTGTTGTTTTTCAGATTGCCCAGCCATTCAGTCAAACGCGCCGTCGGCATGGCCATGATGCCGGTATTGACCTCGCGGATTGTCTTCTGATCTGGCGATGCGTCCTTCTCCTCGACAATGCACGTGACGTTACCCGCCATATCCCGCACAATGCGACCATAGCCCGTCGGGTTGGAAAGATCGACAGTCAACACAGACAGGCCATCCTTCCCTGCCTGCAACAAGCGCCTCAGAGTTCCGACCGTGGTCAGCGGCACATCACCATAAAGCACCAGCGTCTGGGCTGCACTCCCCAGCTGCGACAATGACTGGGCCACAGCATGACCGGTCCCCAATTGTTGGGCTTGCTCAGCCCAAAGAATATCGGGGGCTGCGAGCGTCGCGCGCACAACTTCCCCCCCATGGCCGTAAACAACAACCAGCTTTTCCGGTGATAACAAACGCGCCGTATCGATGACATGCTGAGCCAGCGCCTTGCCAGCCACGGGATGCAATACCTTGGGAAGATTGGAGTGCATACGCTTGCCTTGGCCGGCAGCGAGAATGACGATATTCATGTTGGACGGAATCTTATCGGGTTAGGCAAGCCGCATTTTCACATGATCGGCCATGCCTGTCGAAGGCGGCGGCGCATTTGCCACAATCGTCGTTTGATCCAGCGCAAATGGAAGCGCAAAAAACAAAAACCCCGTCGACCTTGCGGTCAACGGGGTTTTTTGGCAAAAAACGAAATCAGCGTGGCAGCAAGGTCGAGCCCATCAGGAACTGATCGACTTCACGCGCAGCCTGACGCCCCTCGCGAATCGCCCAAACCACCAGGGACTGGCCACGACGAACGTCACCGGCAGCAAACACCTTATCAACGTTGGTCTTGTAACAGCCCTCGCCATCGGTCGTCGCCTTTGCGTTCTGGCGTGCATCTTTCTCGACGCCAAACGCATCGAGCAAACTGCCAACCGGGTTGGTAAAGCCCATGGCCAGGAAAGCGTTGTCGCAAGGCAATTCAAACTCCGAACCTGCCACCTCGACCATCTTGCCGTCCTTCCATTCCACGCGAACCGCTTGCAAAGCCTTGACGTTGCCATTGCCATCGTCGATGAACGCCTTGGTCGCCACGGCGAAATCGCGGCTACAACCTTCATCGTGAGAAGAAGAGGTGCGCAGCTTGTACGGCCAGTAAGGCCAGGTCAGCGCCTTGTTTTCCTCTTCCGGCGGCATCGGCATCAGTTCGAACTGGGTCACTGAAGCCGCTCCGTGACGATTCGAGGTACCGACACAGTCAGAACCGGTATCGCCGCCACCGATGACGATGACGTGCTTGCCATTGACATTGATCGGGTTGGATTTGCCCTGCTGAACTTCCTTGTTCTGCGGAATCAGGAATTCCAGCGCAGCGTAAATACCCTTGAGTTGACGCCCCGGCACCGGCAATTCGCGCGGTACTTCGGATCCGGCGGCCAGAATCACGGCATCGAAATCCGCCATCAAAGAATCGGCAGAGACAACATCCTTGGCATCGTTGTTGATGCCGGACGGCAGATTCTTGTCGCCAACCAGAACCTTGGTCTTGAAGGTAACCCCCTCAGCTTCCATCTGGGCAACACGACGATCGATCACCGTCTTTTCCATCTTGAAGTCGGGAATACCGTAGCCAAGCAGACCACCGATACGATCGCTTTTCTCGAATACGGTCACGTCGTGGCCGACACGGGCCAATTGCTGGGCAGCAGCCAGACCAGCCGGGCCTGAGCCAATAATCGCTACCTTTTTGCCGGTTTTGGACTTTGGTGGCTGTGGCACCACCCAACCAGATTCCCAGCCCTTGTCGATGATGAAATGCTCGATCGACTTGATACCCACCGGCGCAGCGTTGATGCCCAGCGTACAAGCAGCCTCGCAAGGGGCCGGACAGATGCGGCCGGTGAAGTCCGGGAAGTTGTTGGTGGAGTGCAGCACATCCAGCGCCTGCTTCCAGTTGCCGCGATAAACCAGATCATTCCAGTCCGGAATGATGTTGTTGACCGGGCAACCGTTGTTGCAGAACGGAATACCACAGTCCATGCAACGTGCGCCCTGCGTCTTGGCATCCTCGTCGTTCAGTGCGTGCACGAACTCCTTGTAATGCTTCAGACGTTGTTCAACCGGATCGTAAGCCTCATTAAGGCGTTCGAATTCCATGAATCCAGTTGGCTTGCCCATTATGCGGCCTCCTTCTGTGCAGCGGCCATTTCGGTAAGGGCGCGCTTGTACTCGTGCGGATAAACTTTAACGAACTTCTCGCGGGAAGCATCCCAATTCGCAAGAATTCGCTTGGCCGTTTCGCTACCGGTATATTCGATGTGGCGCGTCACGAGATCCTTCAACAGCGTCTCATCGGCCATGCCCAGATGTAGCGGCTCGCCTGCGGCATGACGACTTGCGGGCAAAACTTTCTCCAGAGCAACCTGCGCCAGATTGGCACGCTGCTTGAATGTACCGTCTTCGTCCAGCACGTAAGCGATGCCGCCTGACATGCCCGCCGCGAAGTTACGCCCGGTCATGCCAAGCACAACAACGGTGCCACCCGTCATGTATTCGCAGCCATGGTCACCCACGCCCTCGACGACCGCCGTTCCACCTGAGTTGCGGACAGCGAAGCGCTCACCACCAACGCCAGCCAGGAACGCTTCTCCATCGGTTGCACCGTACAAGACGGTGTTGCCTACGATGATATTTTCCTGAGTGTTGCCTCGGAAATCGGGGCTCGGCTTGATGATGATACGGCCACCCGAGAGGCCTTTGCCCACGTAGTCGTTACCTTCGCCGGTCAGTTCCATCGTGACACCCTTGGCCAGGAAAGCACTGAAGGCCTGCCCGGCCGTACCGGTCAGCTTGACGTGAATGGTATCGTCCGGCAGCCCTGCATTGCCGTAGCGGCGTGCGACCTGACCGGACAACATGGTGCCGCAGGTGCGATTGACGTTGATGATTGACGTCTCGATCTGGACCTTCTGGCCATTTTCAAGGGCAGGCCTGGCTTGCTCGATCAGTTTGTGGTCGAGCGCCTTTTCAAGACCGTGGTCTTGCGTTTCCGTCTGACGACGAGGCACATCAGCAGGGACGTTCGGCAGGTAGAAAATCTTCGAGAAGTCCAGGCCCTTGGCCTTCCAGTGTTCAATACCAGGACGCATGTCGAGCAGGTCGGCACGACCAACCAGATCGTCAAACGTGCGAATGCCCAATTGCGCCATGATCTCGCGCACTTCTTCGGCAATGAAGAAGAAGTAGTTGACGACATGTTCCGGCTGACCGGTAAAGCGCTTGCGCAATTCCGGATCCTGAGTTGCCACACCGACCGGGCAGGTATTGAGATGGCATTTGCGCATCATGATGCAACCTTCAACCACAAGCGGTGCCGTCGCAAAGCCGAATTCGTCAGCCCCGAGCAAGGCACCGATCACAACATCGCGCCCGGTTTTCAATTGACCATCAACCTGAACGCGAATGCGCGAACGCAGACGGTTCAAAACCAATGTTTGCTGGGTTTCGGCCAGTCCCAGTTCCCACGGTGTGCCTGCATGCTTGATGGAGGACTGTGGTGAAGCGCCCGTACCACCATCAAAGCCGGCGATTACAACGTGATCGGCCTTGGCTTTGGCAACACCAGCAGCCACCGTACCCACACCTACCTCCGATACCAATTTGACGGAGATTGACGCACGATCATTGGCATTCTTCAGATCGTGAATCAGCTGAGCCAAATCTTCGATGGAGTAGATATCGTGATGCGGAGGCGGGGAAATCAGGCCGACGCCCGGCACGGAGTGACGCAGAAAGCCGATGTACTCGGAAACCTTGTGCCCAGGCAACTGACCACCTTCGCCAGGCTTGGCACCCTGTGCCATCTTGATCTGAATCTGGTCAGCATTGACAAGATACTCGGTGGTCACGCCAAAGCGGCCGGATGCAACCTGCTTGATCGCCGAACGCAGCGAGTCCCCATCCTTCAGTTCAATATCGCGCTCAATGCGGCCAGCGCCGATGATCTCGGATAGCTTGGCACCACCTTTGACTGGAGCAAAGCGCTTGGCATCCTCGCCGCCCTCGCCGGTATTGGATTTACCGCCGATACGGTTCATTGCGATGGCTAGCGTCGTGTGCGCTTCGGTCGAAATGGAACCCAAGGACATTGCACCGGTAGCAAATCGCTTGACGATTTCCTTGGCGGACTCGACCTCTTCCAGAGGAATTGCTGCACCTTGCGGCTTGAATTCAAACAGGCCACGCAACGTAAGATGACGCTTGGTCTGATCGTTGATCAGCGCAGCGTATTCCTTGTACGTCTCGGTCTTCCCCGAGCGCGTCGCATGCTGCAGTTTTGCAATCGAGTCCGGCGTCCACATATGCTCTTCACCACGAATGCGATAAGCATACTCACCACCGGCATCCAGCATGTTGCTCAATACCGGATCGTTTGAAAACGCCTCTTCATGCAGACGGATAGATTCTTCTGCAACCTCAAAGACACCAATGCCTTCAACGTTTGATGGTGTGCCCGTGAAATACTTCTCGATGAAATCCTTCTGCAGACCGATCGCTTCAAAAATCTGCGCACCGGTATAGGACATATAGGTCGAAATGCCCATCTTGGACATCACCTTGTTCAAGCCCTTGCCAATTGCCTTGACGAAATTCTTGACGTACTTTTCAGCCTTCTCGGCATCGCCCTTGGCAAAACCCTCGATCGTTTCTAACGCCAGATAGGGGTGAACCGCTTCGGCCCCATACCCACCGAGCAGCGCAAAGTGATGTGTTTCACGAGCCGAGCCTGTCTCAACGACAAGACCGGTGCTTGTGCGCAAGCCCTTGATGACCAGATGCTGGTGAATCGCAGAAGTGGCCAGCAAGGCGGGGATCGCAACATTATCAGCATCAATCTTGCGATCGGAAACGATAAGGATATTCGCACCTGAACGCACGGCATCTTCAGCATCGGCAGCCAGCGAGGCCAGTCGCGCTTCAACGCCAGCTTTGCCCCAGGCGAGGGGATAGCAGATATCCAGTTCAATTGAACTGAACTTACCTGACGTGTACTTACCGATGTGACGCAGCTTTTCGATGTCGCCCTTGGTCAATACCGGCTGAGAAACCTCAAGGCGGATCGGTGGATTGATGTCCGCTGTATTGAGCAGGTTCGGCTTTGGCCCGACAAATGATACGAGAGACATGACCAACTCTTCACGAATCGGATCAATTGGCGGATTTGTTACCTGAGCAAACAACTGCTTGAAATAACTGTACAGCGTCTTGTTTTTCCTTGAGAGAACCGGCAAGGCTGAGTCGGTACCCATGGAACCGGTCGCCTCCTCTCCGTTCTGGACCATCGGCTCAAGTATGACCTTGATGTCTTCCTGCGTGTAGCCAAAGGCCTGTTGGCGATCAATAAGTGACGCAGACGCAGTGTCGCAGGCCTCAGCAGGCGCTTCAACTTCGTCAAGCTTGATGCGGATTTTTTCGATCCACTCGCGGTAAGGTTTGGCCTTGGCCAGTGAATCCTTCAGCTCCAGATCGTCAATAATGCGGCCCTGCTCCATATCGATCAGGAACATCTTGCCAGGCTGCAAACGCCATTTTTTAACGATTTTCTTTTCTGGAATTGGCAGCACACCAGACTCTGAAGCCATGACCACAAGGTCATCGTCGGTCACCAGATAGCGCGCCGGACGCAGACCATTACGATCAAGCGTGGCACCAATCTGTCGGCCATCCGTAAATGCGACGGCAGCAGGACCGTCCCACGGCTCCATCATTGCTGCATGGTATTCATAGAAAGCACGACGGTTCTCGTCCATCGTTGTATGCTTTTCCCACGCCTCGGGGATCATCAGCATCACAGCTTGTGCCAGAGAGTACCCACCGCCCATGACAAGCAACTCTAGCGCATTGTCGAACGATGCAGAGTCAGACTGACCAGGGTAATGCAGAGGCCAGACCTTCTTTAGGTCGTCGCCAAGGATCGGGGAAGATATCGCCTGTTCGCGTGCCTTGAACCAGTTGACGTTGCCGCGCACCGTATTGATTTCGCCATTATGGGCAATATAACGGAACGGGTGAGCCAGATCCCACGTGGGGAAGGTGTTGGTCGAGAAACGCTGGTGAACCAAGGCCAAGGCCGAAACGGTGCGCTTATCCTGAAGATCCTGATAATAGACCCCAACCTGATTCGCCAGCAGCAAGCCTTTATAGTTCACGGTGCGTGCCGAGAATGAAGGCACGTAAAATTCCTGTCCGTGCTTCAGTTTGAGTGACTTGATCGCATTCGCCGCCCGGCGCCTAATAATGTACAACTTGCGCTCAAGGGCATCTGTCACAAAGATATCAGGTCCGCGCCCCACGAAAACCTGACGAATAACCGGTTCCGTCGCTTTGACCGTTGGCGACATCGGCATATCGGACTTGACCGGCACATCACGCCAACCAAGCATAACCTGTCCCTCTGCCGTCACCGAGCGCTCAATTTCCTCTACGCACGCATGCCGCGAACCAGCCTCTTGTGGCAAGAACACCATACCAACACCGTACTCACCAGGTGGCGGAAGCGTCACCCCTTGCTTGGCCATTTCCTCGCGATAAAACTGGTCTGGAATCTGGATAAGAATACCAGCACCATCACCCTGTAACGGATCGGCGCCGACGGCACCCCGGTGATCCAGATTCTTCAGGATCAACAAGCCCTGCTCGACGATGCTGTGACTTTTCTGGCCTTTGAAATGGGCCACAAAACCTACTCCGCAAGCGTCGTGCTCGTTGGCGGGATCGTATAAACCCTGCCGATCAGGTACAGCCTGTTCCATCACACGCATTCCTTCAAATAACTTGGCCAGCGACTATAGGCCAACGATGAAAATAACCGAGCATCATATTATCTGCTTCGATCAGTAGGAAAATTAGAGGCAACCATCGAATATACTGGCAAACTCCTGTCAATTCAAGATGCTGCACCGCATCAACAGCGCCTGCCAGAAGTTTCAATTCCCCATTCCGGTGCATCGAACTTCAATAGCTGCACCAATCTGTTCAATACTCGCCTGCTCAGATACAACAGCCCCGCCGATCTTCTCGAGGAGAACCAAGCGTAGCTTTCCATCCTGCACCTTTTTATCGTGGCTCATCAATTCAAGATACTTCGATACACCAAGCCGTGGAGCAAACACCGGCAAGCCGGCCCGTAAATAAATTGCTTCTATTCGCTTCACCGCTTGAGCATCGAGCCACCCCATACTGCATGACAATTCCGATGCAATTAGCGTGCCGGCTGCAATTGCTTCGCCATGCAACCACTCTCCGTAACCGAGACCTGTTTCAATGGCGTGTCCAAAGGTGTGCCCCAGATTGAGCAACGCTCGCTCTCCACTTTCTCTTTCATCCGCAGCAACGACTTCTGCCTTATTTAGGCAAGACCTATGCACCGCGTAAGACAGCACCGCTTTATCACGGGCCAATATTTTTTCTACATTTTCCTCAAGCCAAAGGAAAAAGTCTGGGTCTCGGATCAATCCATATTTAATGACCTCGGCTAATCCAGCTTTTAGCTCCCGATCAGACAAAGTATCCAATGTCGCCAGATCAGCCAACACCAGTTTAGGCTGGTAGAAGGCTCCAATCATATTTTTGCCGAGCGGATGATTGATGGCTGTCTTGCCGCCAACTGATGAGTCGACCTGAGACAGAAGCGTTGTCGGAACTTGAATGAAAGGCATTCCGCGTTGATAGCAGGCGGCTGCAAACCCCCCCATATCGCCGATAACCCCACCACCGAGAGCAATCAGCGTAGTACCGCGCTCACAGCGTCCCTCAAGCATGGCGTCAAAAATCAGATTCAGCGTTTCCCAGGTTTTAAATTGCTCACCATCCGGCAAGATGACGGGCAAAATTGATATTTCGCCCTTTTTCAGGGTTGACCGTAGCAACTCAAGGTAAAGCGGCGCTACGGTAGTATTGGTAACTACAACCACTTTTTTTTGCTTGATGTAGGGGAGGATGAGCTCCGCCTGCGCAAGGATCCCAACGCCAATGTGAATGGGATAGGATCGCTCTGCCAGAGCGACATTGAGCATCTTGTTCATGACTTGCATAGGCGGTTGAATTCCCGTAACAGGTAGGACACGACACAGGAAGCGGCCAGGTGCCCACCGTCGATGACGATATGCGCCGCCTCTCGATACAGCGGATCACGTACCGCATAAAGCGCTTCCAATTGTGCCAAGGGGTCTGCCACATGCAGCAACGGACGATTCCGATCATGGCGGGTTCGTTCATGAAGAAATGCCGGGGGAACGTTCAGATAAACCACCCACCCGGTTTCGTGAAGCCGTTGGCGATTCTCAGGTTTGATCACAACGCCCCCCCCCGTCGCCAATACGATGCCTTCTAGTCCCGTGAGGACTTGAATAGTCTGCATCTCTCGACGCCGAAACCCCTCCTCGCCTTCAATTTCAAAGATCGTCGGTATCGGAACACCTGTCCGATTAACGATTTCATGATCTGAATCGAAGAAAGGACGCGCCAAGCGCTTTGCAATTTGGCGCCCGACGGTCGTTTTTCCGGCCCCCATGAGGCCAACGAGATATATGTTGCGACGATTTTCCACGTTGGGATTTTAGCCGACTAACGGCCAGGCACAAAAAATCAGGGCCGGCAGTGCCGGCCCTCTGAAATTGCGGTTAGATAAAATCAGTCAAATCGCATCTTGTCCGAAATCACTCTAGGCGTGATGAAAACCAGCAATTCGCGACGCT
>WBZX01001153.1_pt1 | contig 20664 bp, 21 predicted proteins | sample 5204211 | NCBI WGS metagenome assembly WBZX01 (sample SAMN12344362, study PRJNA552823) | activated sludge metagenome | biome: Activated sludge suspended growth; feature: Nitrification reactor; material: Wastewater; isolation source: activated sludge from nitrification reactor of wastewater... | reverse complement strand
AGATCGAGCCCCGGCCTCACTCGCGCGGCCCTGAGATAGGGACGGGAAAACTGGCGGCAATAGGCGGCACCTTCATCGCCGTGAAACTGTAAAAGACTTAAGGGAACGAGGTCGCAGGCCGCTCGCACGACCGCTGGCGCCTCATTGACGAACAGACCGACGACTTCGACGAAGGGCGGTATCCGCCGGGCCAACTCGGCAACCCGTTGCGGTGTCACGTGACGCGGACTGGCCGGGAAGAAGACGAAGCCGATCGCATCGGCGCCGGCCGCGACCGCCGCGTCGACATCTTCCTCCCGAGTCAGGCCACAAATCTTGATGCGCGTCTTCATGTCAGTATTCCATCGAGAAAATCATCGCCAGGATCGGGCAAGCCCCAATGCGGTTCGTAGATCGGGCCACGAAAATAGAGGCCGGCCGGCGAAAACGTCGGTGCCGCCAGCTGGCGATTCTGCATGCGTAACAGTTCGTCGATCCATCCCGGCGGCTGCACACCCTTGCCGATGTAGACCAGCGAGCCAACCAGGTTGCGCACCATGTGATGCAGAAAGGCGCTGGCCTCGAAATCGAAGACGAACAGCGAACCCGATTGCCTGACTTCGGCGCGCCACAGCGACTTGACCGGGGTCTTTGCCTGGCACCCGGCAGCACGGAAGGCCGAAAAATCGTGCTCGCCGAGCAGTCGACCGCAAGCATCACGCATCGACACCAGATCGAGCGGCCCGTGATACCAGCCGACCCGGCCGTGCCACAGGCCAACCCGCTGCGGACGATTGACCAGGACATAGCGATAACGCCGGCCGCGCGCGCTGAAGCGGGCATGAAAATCTTCGGCAACAGGCTGCGCCCAGCGCACCGCCACCGCATCCGGCAAATGCGCGTTCACGCCGCGCACCCAGGCACTCAGCGGGCGTTCGGCCGGCGCATCGAAATGCACGACCTGATGCGTTGCGTGAACACCGGCATCGGTTCGCCCAGCACAGACAACCCCAATGGGCTGACCGGCAATCGCACCCAGCGCGAACTCCAGCGCATCCTGCACGGTGCCGCCCATGGCCTGGCTCTGCCAGCCATGAAAGGCAGTTCCGCAATACTCCAGCCCGATGGCAATCCTGTTGGCCGTCACCCCTTACCCCAAGAAAATCGCAACGATTGAGAACACCAGCACACACACGCAGACAACATAATCGGTACGGCGCCAGGCCGGTACTTCAACTTGTAGGACGGTCGGCCCATCGACCGTTTCCGCATGACCCTCGAGCATGCGGCGCCACGTGCCTTTTGGCAACTCTTCCCGCAAATTTTCCATGACCAGGGACAGTCTCACAACCAGGCGGTCGGTCGCAATGCCGTGCCTCGACAACGGTCGCAACAGCGATACCAGTGCGACTTGCAGCCCGTTTTTCCCGAGCGCCGTAAACAGCCATGCCAGACAGCCCAGCATCAGCGCCAGGCGTGCCACATGAAGGGTCGCCTCGACAATTCCCTCGTGGGTCGGCAGCCAGGCAAGGTCAAGAACAGCTTCGCCAGCCGTGCCATAGGCCAGGATCAGCCACACCGTCAGAAATAGCCAGCGCATGCGGCGCAGCAAGACCCACCAGCGAGGAAACACCAAGTCAAAGCGCGCCAGCAGCACCAGCAATACCATGCCCAACCCGACATGGCCGAGAAACTGTATGACGGCGATGGCCGTCAGGCAAACCAGCAAGGCACAAGATGGATGCAACGGCAGCCCCAAAAATACACATGGCCCCACGCGGGGGGCCATGTGCCATTGCGAAAAACCGGATTTTACCCGCGCAAGCGGCCGAGCATGTCCCGCGCCTGCTGAGCCAGATCGTTGTTGCCTTCGGCAATGACTTCTTCAAGCAGTTCACGGGCCTGCGAATGATCGCCCATTTCTTCGTACGCCTTGGCAAGTGCCAGCTTGGTCGACACCTCGTCACCGCCTTGTCCGCTGCCGGAATCGGAATTGCCGGAGGCATCGACAATATTGAGGACTTGCGTCGAGTCAGCGGATTCGGCCGCCAGATCGAGATTGATCGTGGTCATGTCGAAATCGCTGTTCATCATCGGCTGTCCGATGAAAACCGACTCGCTGAGATTGATGTCGAAATCGTCCACATTACCGCCATGTGCAGCCCCGGTACCGAGGCTGCCATCGACAATCGTCGTCTGATCGTTCGGCGTTTCCTGAGCAAACCCGGGATTGACCACGGTATCCGAAAGTGGCGCAGCAGTGTCGAGCTGGAAGTCGATGGCCACCGGTTCTGGCGCCACGGCTTCATCAAGGCCGACAATGGTAGTCGTGGCGAAGTTGTTGACCGCTTCGACGGGTGCGACGTCGACGAAGTCGGAAGAAGCCGACTGGCCTACCGTTTCCTGCGAAGGAGTTCCAAGATCGAAATCGAGGGCTTCGAGCTCCGGCAGCGACACCGGTTCAGGCTCAACGGTCGCTTCCGACTTGGATTCAGGTATAGCCAAGTCGAAATCGAGCGAGCTGGCGTCTTTGTCCATGACCGTTTGGGTATAGTCACCCTCTGCGGAGCCAGAACCGCTGCCTTCAGGCGCGCCCGGCGGCAATTCCGGAACGACCAGTTGCTCTGCTGCAGCGACCGTCGCTGCAGCCATCGCACCCAATGCCCCAGGCATCACCACCGTAGATCGGTTGCCATCGGCCGGCGATTTCGCCGGAGCAGCTTCAGGCGCCGCTGTCACAGGTGCCTTGCCGGTAGCGTAGAGCGGATTGGAGGGATCCAGCGCCACACCCATTGCCGCAACCTTTTCCCAATCCGTTCCAACGCCGCCTGTCTGCGCATACAACTCGCTGGCCAGCGTGTCGAATTGCTTGAGGCTCTTGCGGTTTGAATAGATTTCCAGAAGCTTGGCGTGAATGGCCGTACGATGCGGATCCTTGCGCAAGGCTTCGATCAGGATTTCTTCGGCTTGGGCATCTCGTCCATAGGCCATGTACACATCGGCCTCTGCAACCGGATCGACTTCGTCGGTATCGATGGTACCGGGCCCGGTCTGGCTGAATTCGCCGGTCTGCAGCGGCACGTTGCCGGTATCCACACTCTGGCCGCCGGTCATCCGGAATACCGAGTTCGGCCCCAGGCTCGCCGGCCCCGGAACCGCCGTCGTCATCGGGGCCTCCGGTTCGGAACGCCGACGCCGCATAAAGAAGAAGCCAGCAAGCAACGCAATCAAGCCGCCACCGCCAATCAAAGGCAACAAATCGAAATCCGACTCCGGCTCGGGAGCCGGTGCCACAGGCTCCTTCCTGGGCGTCTCCGGAGCCTTGACCTCGGGCGCCTTGGGCGGTTCTGCCGGTTTGGCGGCTTCGGCCACCTTGGGTGGCTCTTCCACCGGCTTGGGCGCTTCGGCCGCCTTGGGCGGCTCGGCAGCCGGCGCCGGCGCCGGTTCAGCGACCTTTGGCGGCTCAGCCGGCACAGCCGGCTTGGCGGGTTCAACAGCGGCCGCCACCGGTGCCGCAGGCTTCACTTCATCTTTCTTGCCCGAAGCCTGCTGTTGCAGTTCGGCCAAGCGCTGCGTCTTCATGTCGACCAGTTTCTGCAACTCGCCGACGTTCTTTTCGAGTTGCGCCAGACGATCCTGAGCTTCCTTGAGAGCCCGCTCCTTGGCGATCAAATCCTCCTCCGCAGCAGGAGCCGATTTACCTGCGGCAGCCCCCTTGCCCGGCATCTCCGCCTTGGAAACCTTGACCTGATCCTTGGACGGAGCAGCGGAAATAGCCTTTTCGTCGACCCGGGCGGTGATCTTGCCTGACGCACTTTGGGATGCATCTTCGGGCTTGGACTGGCCCTGCGCCACGGCCCCCGCCAGTTTTTGGCGATAGGCGCTCCAATCGCTTGCCTGTGCCTGATAGACGTGCTTCGCATCTGCTTCGGAAACAGCCGCGACCGCCGCCTTGTCTGGGATGCTGAGAATTGCTCCCGCCTTCAGGCGATTGATGTTGTCACCGATGAAGGCATCCGGGTTCTTTTTGTACAACCCGACCAGCATCTGCTCCAGCGATACCCCTTCGTATTTCGTCTCACCGGCAATCTTGCGCAGGGTTTCTCCTTGCTGAACCAAGTGAGTTCCCGCCTCCTGAGTCTTTCTCGGTTCTGCTGCAGCCTTTGGCGCCGCCAGCGACGGCTTGGGCGCCTCGGAACGAACTGCTGGGGCTGCAGCGACCGGCGCACTACGCACGGTGTCTACGACCCGCGCTTCCGCAGTGGAAACCGGACGCCCGGCAGCCTTAGCTGCAATCTCCGGGGGATCCAGCAAAAAGGTATATTCGCGAACGACCGGGCCATCCGGCCAGCTCAGTTCGACCAGCAAATCCATGAAGGGATCGTTAACCGGATTCGAGGAAGTGATTTTCAATACGGCGCTGCCATTGGCGCGCTTGTCGATCGCAAAACGCAGATCGTAGAGCGCTGTCGCGTAATCGATCCCGGCTTCACGGAAGGCTTTCTGGGAAGCCAGTCGTGCCGACATGCCGGCCAACTCCGTGCGCGTGGCATTGATTTCGATCTCGGCACGCAGTGGCTGCCCAAGACCGGAAAGCACCGTGAGCTTGCCCAATCCAGCGGCTTCGGCCAGCCAGGGGGCAAATGATAGACAGGAGGCGACAGCCACCGCTACAGCACGTTTCTTGAAGTTTGTCTTGGTCATGTTGTCACACCGGGAACTGAGCATTGAATTCGGGAGTTTCAAATTAACATCATGGACTTAGCAATGCAAGCTAAGCTGGCTTCTAAACAGCGTGTTTTGGCATATTTCCAACATAAAAAAAACCGGAGTCGCCTCCGGTTTTCTTGAACGCCTTAGCCGGTCAGGCATCGAGCAGGATACGCAGCATGCGGCGCAACGGCTCGGCAGCGCCCCACAGCAACTGGTCGCCGCAGGTGAACGCCGCCAGGTATTCCGGGCCCATCGCCATCTTGTGCAAACGACCGACCGGCACGGTCAGCGTGCCGGTGACGGCGGCCGGGGTCAGTTCGCGCTCGGAGATCTCGCGATCGTTCGGCACGACCTTGGCCCACGGATTGGCCTTGGCCAGCATGTCGGAAATTTCGTCCAGCGGCACGTCCTTCTTCAGCTTGATGGTCAGCGCTTGGCTGTGGCAGCGCATGGCGCCGATTCGAACGCACAAGCCATCGATGGGAATCGAACCCGGTGAACGGAAAGCCGGCTTGCCGAGAATCTTGTTGCATTCGGCGCCGCCCTTCCACTCTTCCTTGGACTGACCGCCGTCGACCGGCACATCGATCCACGGAATCAACGAGCCGGCCAGCGGCGTGTTGCGGAAATTCTTCTTCGGGAAGGCATCGGAACGAATGGTCTCGGCAACCTTGCGGTCGATGTCGAGGATGGCCGAAGCCGGATCGGCCAGCAGGTCGGCCACCGACGAGTGGATAGCACCCATCTGCGCGATCAGTTCGCGCATGTTCTGCGCGCCGGCGCCGGAAGCGGCCTGATAGGTCATCGACGACGCCCATTCGATCAGGTCGTTCTGGAACAGGCCGCCGAGGCCCATCAGCATCAGCGACACCGTACAGTTGCCGCCGATCCAGTTCTTGCCGCCCTTGGCCAGCGCATCCTTGATCACGTTCATGTTGACCGGATCGAGGATGATCACGGCGTCGTCGGCCATGCGCAGCGCCGAGGCAGCGTCGATCCAGTGGCCATTCCAGCCGGTGGCGCGCAACTTGGGAAAGACTTCCTTGGTGTAGTCGCCGCCCTGGCAGGTGATGACGATTTCACAGGCCTTCAGCGCCTCGATATCCGAGGCGTTCTGCAACGGCAGCGAAGCCTCCTTGCCACCGAACACCGGCGCCTTTCCGCCGGCAGCGGAGGTCGAGAAATAAACCGGATCGATATGGGCGAAATCGCCCTCCTCGACCATGCGCTGCATCAGCACGGAACCGACCATGCCACGCCAACCGACCAGACCAACCTTCTTCATGATTCTCTCTCCGAATGAATCTTTGTTTAACGTTCGAAACCGTCGTTCGGTTTACGCCAGCGCCGCCAGTACGGCGTCGCCCATTTCCTTCGTCCCGACCTTGTTGGTGCCACGCTCGTAAATGTCGCCAGTGCGATAGCCCTGCGCCAAGACTTTTTTGACCGCATTTTCGACGCGCAGTGCCTCGGCTTCCAGCCCGAAAGTGAAGCGCAGCATCATCGCGGCCGACAGGATGGTGGCCAGCGGATTGGCAATGCCCTTGCCGGCGATGTCCGGCGCCGATCCATGCGACGGCTCGTACAGGCCTTTGTTCTTCTCGTCGAGCGAGGCCGACGGCAGCATGCCGATGGAACCGGTCAGCATCGAGGCCTCATCCGAAAGGATGTCGCCGAACATGTTGCCGGTGACCATCACGTCGAACTGCTTGGGCGCCTTGACCAACTGCATCGCCGCGTTGTCGACCAGCATGTGGCTGAGTTCGACATCCGGGTAGTCGTGGGCGATCTCGATCATCACGTCGCGCCAGAGCTGGGTGCATTCGAGCACGTTCATCTTGTCGACCGAGCACAACCGCTTGTTGCGTTTCTGCGCCGCCTGGAAGGCGACGTGGCCGATGCGGCGGATTTCGGATTCGCTGTAGACCATGGTGTTGAAGCCGACGCGCTCGCCGTTTTCCTCACGCACGCCGCGCGGCTGGCCAAAGTAGATATCGCCGGTCAGTTCGCGGATGATCAGAATGTCGAGGCCGGCAACCACTTCCGCTTTCAGGGTCGAGGCATTGGCCAATTCCGGATAGAGAATCGCCGGGCGCAGATTGGCGAACAGGTTCAGATCCTTGCGGATGCCGAGCAGGCCACGCTCCGGGCGTTGCTCGCGCGGCAGGCTGTCCCATTTCGGGCCGCCGACGGCACCGAGCAGAATGGCATCGGCGGCGCGCGCCAGCTTCCGGGTCGCTTCGGGATACGGCTCACCGGTCGCGTCGACCGCGCTGCCACCCAGCAGCGCCTCTTCCATCTCGAACTTGAGATCGAGCGCTTTCAGTACACGCACCGCCTCGGCGGTAATTTCCGGGCCGATACCGTCACCCGGCAGAATGCAAATCTTCATATCGTCTCCTTGTTATGCGAACAGCCAGGGCTGGTCGATTCGGCGCTTTTCTTCGAATTCCCTGATTTTTTCGGCATGGCGCAAGGTCAGACCGATGTCATCCCAGCCATTGAGCAAGCATTCCTTGCGGAAGGCATCGATCTGGAACGGAATGGCATGCCCGTCCGGTCGTACCACCACCTGCGACGGCAAATCGACGATCAGCTTGTAACCCGGCGTCGCCTCGACCTGCTGGACCAGCGCCTCGACTTCGCCTGCCGGCAACACGATGGGCAGAATGCCGTTCTTGAAACAGTTGTTGAAAAAGATGTCGGCAAACGATTCGGCGATGATCGCCTTGAAGCCGAAATCGAGCAGCGCCCACGGCGCGTGTTCGCGCGAGCTGCCGCAGCCGAAATTGGCGCGCGTCAGCAACACCTCGGCCCCTTGATAGCGCGGTTGATTCAACACGAAATTCGGATTCTTAGGGCGATTGGAATTGTCCTGGCCGGGCTGGCCGACATCCATATAGCGCCATTCATCGAAAGCGTTCGGGCCGAAACCGGAACGCTTGATCGATTTAAGGAATTGCTTCGGAATGATGGCGTCGGTATCGACGTTGCTGCGGTCGAGCGGCGCGACCAAACCTTCGAGACGAACAAATTTTTCCATGAGGGTGCTTACCTGGTCGATTTCTGGATGGCCTCGCCACCCTTTTCGATGTCCTTGCCGATGCCGGCAATCGTATTGCAACCGCTAGCAATAACGAGGGCTGCTGCGGTCAACACCAAAAAAATGCCATTTTTCATCAATGACTCCTTGCTCACAGAACGTCGCGAACATCGGCGAAGCGGCCGGCAATCGCCGCAGCCGCCGCCATTGCCGGGCTGACCAGGTGGGTACGCCCGCCCGGCCCCTGACGACCTTCGAAATTGCGGTTCGAGGTCGAGGCGCAACGCTCGCCCGGCTCCAGACGGTCGGCGTTCATCGCCAGGCACATCGAGCAGCCCGGCTCACGCCATTCGAAACCGGCGGCGATGAAAACCTTGTCCAGCCCTTCGGCCTCAGCCTGGCGCTTGACCAGGCCGGAACCCGGCACGGCCAGCGCCAGCTTGACGTTGGCAGCGACATGGCGGCCCTTGAGGACAGACGCCGCTTCGCGCAGATCCTCGATGCGCGAATTGGTGCACGAACCGATGAAAACCTTGTCGATGGCGATCTGCTTGATCGGCGTATTCGGATTCAGGCCCATGTAGTGCAGCGCGCGCTCCATGCCCTCGCGCTTCACGGGATCGGCCTGTTTGGCCGGATCAGGCACGACGGCGTCGATGGCGACGACCATTTCCGGCGAGGTACCCCAAGTCACCTGCGGACGAATGTCCTCGGCGCGCAAGGTGACGACGCGGTCGAACTGGGCGCCGGCGTCTGAATGCAGCGTCCGCCAGTAGGCGACCGCCTTGTCCCAGGTTTCGCCCTGCGGCGAGAACGGGCGCCCCTTCAAATAATTGATCGTGGTGTCGTCGACCGCGACGAAGCCCATGCGCGCACCGCCTTCGATGGCCATGTTGCACAGGGTCATGCGCCCTTCCATGCTCAGTCCACGGATGGCGCTGCCGCCGAATTCGATCGCGTGGCCCGTACCGCCGGCCGTGCCGATGGTGCCGATGATGGCCAGCGCTACATCCTTGGCGGTGACGCCCTTGCCGAGCTTGCCGTCGACGGAAATCAGCATCGTCTTCGATTTCTTCTGCAGCAGGCACTGAGTGGCCAGCACATGCTCGACTTCCGAGGTACCGATACCGTGCGCCAGACAAGCGAAAGCGCCGTGCGTCGAGGTATGCGAATCACCACAGACGACGGTCATGCCCGGCAGCGTGGCGCCATTTTCCGGGCCGACGACATGCAGAATACCCATGCGCGGATCCTTGAACGGAAAATAGGCCAAGGCGCCGACTTCGCGGATATTGGCATCCAGCGTTTCAACCTGCTGACGGGAGATCGGATCCTTGATTCCCTCATCCCAGTGATCGGTCGGCGTGTTGTGATCCGGCGTGGAAACGATGGACGAAACGCGCCAAGGCTTGCGGCCGGCCAGCTTGAGGCCCTCGAAGGCCTGCGGGCTGGTCACTTCGTGCACCAGGTGACGGTCGATATAGAGGAGCGCCGTGCCGTCAGCTTCCTGATGGACGACATGATTCTCCCAGAGTTTGTCGTAAAGTGTCTTCGACATTGAACGCTTCAAATAGGCGGTAAAGCGTTGAATTATGGCACAGGATCGACGGTTTTTGCCTCGCCGGCGACGTCGACCGCAACCGGTTCGCGTACCCAGCGCCAGACCAAGAACAGACCGAACGCCGCAAACACGGAACCCAGCGTATAAGTCCATCCGGCACCGATGTCATCCCATGTCCAGCCGCTGATCAGGCCGCCAAGCAGGCCGCCGGCGCCGAACGAAATGCTGGAATAGAGCGCCTGCCCGCGCCCCTGCGCCCGCCCCGGAAACCAGAGGTTTACGGCAGCGATGGCGGCCGCGTGATAAGCGCCGAAGGTCAGGCCATGCATCAGCTGCGCCACCACCATAACGGCCATTGACTCGACGCCCCAGCCGATCAGCAAAAAGCGCAGCACGGCGGCGGCGAAGCTGGCCAGCAGCAGGGCACGCAAGGAATAGCGCTGCACCAGCCGCGCCATCAGCATGAAGACGGCGATTTCCGCCAGCACGCCCAGCGACCACAGGCCGCCGACTTCGGCCTTGCTATAGCCGTTGGCGGCAAGGTGGATCGAATAGAAAACATACAAGGCGCCATGCGCGGCGGACATGGCGAAGCAGGCCCCGAGCAGAGCCCGCACGCGCGGCTGGCGAAGGATGTCGGCGACCGGCAGGCTGTCGCTGGGATGCGGCACTGACGGCGCATCCGGCAAGACGGCGGCGAGCACCAGGATCCCGCACAGGATGCCCCAGCACACCCAGAGCACGCCGTTGAGCGGCAATACATCAAGCACGGCGCCGGTGGCCAGCACCGCGACGATGAAGCCGACCGACCCCCACAGGCGAATGCGGCTGTAATGCCCGCGCTGTTCGCGCAGATGGTCGAAGGTCAGCGTCTCGACCAGCGGCAACGCGGCGCTCCAGAAGAAGGCAATGACGGCCATCGCCACGAGCATGCCGCCCAGCCGATCGAGCCAGAAAAAGGCGGTGAATCCCGCCAGCCCGGCAATTGCCGCCAGGCGGATGATCGCCATGCGCCGACCGAAGCGGTCAGCCAGCCAACCCCACAGATTGGGGCCGAACAGACGCATCAACTGCATCTGCGACATCAGCAGGCCGATGTCCCAGGCGGAAAAGTTCAGTGACTGGAGATAGAGCCCGAAATAGGGCGAGAAGGCGCCAATGAAGGCGAAATAAAAAAAGTAATAACCCGAGAGGCGCCAGTATGGCAGAGCGTGCATCCGGCAATTCTACCGGATGCACCATCGGGCAATCAGCCGATCAAACCTTGGCGGCTTGCTGGCCGGCACGGAAGGCCAGCAGCATGTGGTACAGCTCGTCCTTGAGTTTGACACGCTGTTTTTTCATGTCTTCGATGGTGAAATCGGCGACCGGCATATCGTGCTCTTCCAGATCCTCGACCTTGCCGGTCAGGCGATGGTAGCTGGCGAACAACTTGGCGAAGTGGGCATTACCAGCCTTCAGCGCGTGAATCGCGTCATTGAATTCCGGAAATTCGTGATGGAGATCGTGGTGATCGACTTGCATGAAACGCTCCCTGTAACGGCAAATTCGCTCGATGAGCGGCAAAAAGCTGAAGATTTTACGCGATTTTTCCCGGAATGCGCGGCGTCTGGCACACGACATCCCCACATTGCGCGCGGTGTCGCAACGCGTGATCCATCAACACCAGTGCCAGCATGGCCTCGGCAATCGGCGTCGCGCGAATGCCGACACAGGGGTCGTGACGCCCCTCGGTCGCCACCTCGATGGCATTGCCCTGACTGTCGATCGAACGGCGCGGCTGGGCAATCGACGACGTCGGCTTGATCGCCATGTTGACGACGATGTCCTGGCCGGTTGAAATCCCGCCGAGAACGCCGCCGGCATGGTTGGTGAGAAACCCTTCCGGTGTCATTTCGTCGCCGTGCTCGCTGCCTTTCTGCGCCACCGAGGCAAATCCGGCGCCGACCTCGACGCCCTTGACGGCGTTGATGCCCATCATCGCGTAGGCGATTTCGGCATCCAGCCGGTCATACACCGGCTCACCCCAGCCCGGCGGAACGCCGGTCGCGGTAACGGTGATTTTGGCGCCGACCGAATCGAGCGACTTGCGCAGGCTGTCCATGTAAGCCTCCAGCTCCGGCACCAGCCCGGCATTTGGCGCGAAGAAGGCATTGCCGTCGATGTCATCGGCGGAAACGAAGGGGATTTCGATCGGCCCTAGCGCGCTCATCCAGCCGCGGATGCTGATACCGTAGCGCTCCAGCAGCCACTTGCGGGCAATCGCCCCGGCCGCCACGCGCACCGCCGTCTCGCGCGCCGAAGAACGCCCGCCACCGCGGTAGTCGCGAAAGCCGTACTTTTGCGTATAGGTGTAATCGGCGTGGCCGGGCCGGAAAGTCTCGGCGATGTTGCCGTAATCCTTGCTGCGCTGATCCTGGTTGCGGATCAACAGCGCAATCGGCGTACCCGTGGTCCGGCCCTCGAAGACACCGGACAGGATCTCGACGGCATCCGGCTCGCGGCGCTGCGTCACATGGCGCGACGTGCCCGGCTTGCGGCGATCGAGCTCGGCCTGGATGTCGCTCGCAGCGAGCGCCAACCCGGGCGGGCAACCATCGACCACGCAGCCGATGGCCGGGCCATGCGATTCGCCGAACGAAGTAACGGTAAACAGGGTGCCAAAAGTATTGCCGGACATGGGAAAGGACAGTCAAAAACGAAGCTGGCAGTTTACCACGCCAGGCAAAAAGACCTCATTCGGGCAGTCGACCGCAACCGACGGCAGGCGATGAAAAAAGGCGGCCGTAGCCGCCTTGCTCGCCAGTTTTACTCAGGCCTGCGGCTCGTCAGGCCAGTTCTTGATGTAGTTCTTGAGCATCTTGTTCTCGAAGCTCTGCTCTTCGAGCACAGCCTTGGCTACGTCAAGAAAGGAAATGACCCCCATCAGGGTATCGCCGTCGATTACCGGCAGGTAGCGCGAGTGCTTTTCGATCATCAGGCGCCGCAGGTCGTTGGCCTGCATATCCGGGTACGCCGTCACCGGGTTCCTGACCATGACATCACCGACCGTCACCCCCACAGGGCAGGCATCGTGCTGCTTCATCGCCTGCAGCACTTCGCGAAAGGTCAGCATGCCGGCCATCTTTCCGGCTTCCATGACCACCAGCGAACCGACGTCGAGATCCGCCATGGTGTCGATGGCTGCCGACAAGGCTTGTTGCGGCGAAGCGGTATACAAGGTGCCGCCCTTGAGATTGATGATCTCCCTGACCTGCATGGTGTCTCTCCGGAATTACTAGATTGTTGGTCTGCGGATGGTAGAGCATCCTGTCCGATTGGGGAAGCACCGACAAATTGAATGCTCGCCCGGCGCTCACGCAACCCTTGAATACCATAGGGTTTTCCCCGAGAAAATCCGAGGAAACTTATGGCATTGGCACTTGTCCGATGTCATATAAGTCGGTACAATCCGAACTATTACCTAAGTTATAAATCGCTAGGATACTTGGGTAAGCCCAGAACACTAGCGAACGGAGAGAATAGATGACCACCGTCAAAACCATCGAAAAGATCGACGCCCGTGAAATTCGCCGCAAGCTCGGGCTCAACCAACAACAATTCTGGTCCACGCTCGGCGTCACGCAGAGCGGCGGTTCCCGCTACGAAAGCGGCCGCAACATGCCGAAGCCGGTTCGCGAACTCCTGCGCCTGGTCCATGTCGAGCAAATCGACATCAAGGCGATCAAGCGCGAAGACTGGGATGTGATCGAATACCTGAAGACGCAGGAACCCGATCTCTACAAGTCCCTCAAGAAATCGGCACGCAGCAAGGCCAAGAAGGCCGCGTGAAAATCGGCCTGAAAAGGCCGTCGACCGCAACAGGCATCAGGGAGAAACGTTTACCCGGATGCCTGTTTCTTTTGTAATTTCGGCAGCGAACTCTTCCAGTTCGGCAGCCGTCAAGCGCCCCAGGCGCGGCGCGGCAGGCTGCATCGACGGGCGCGCCAGTCCATAGAGATGAACACCTGCCAAGCGTCCTGCCAGTGGCTTGAGCAATGCGCAATAAGCGCTCCGTGCCACGGCATCCGGCGCCTGTCCATCCAGCGCGAACCAGCAAGTCTGAACCCAGGTCGTCGCCAACCCTGCACAAAGTTCAATATTCCGCGCAACTCGCTCGCTGTCCAGCGGCACCCCATTGATCGCCACAACGTCAGAAGCCACTGCCCGATCAACCTTGAACCAGACCTCGCCACCCAGTTCATCGATCATGCGGATACCGCGTTGAACCTTCGGCCGATGCACCATGCTGCCGTTGGTAATCAGCCGCAGCGGCAATTTTCTGGCCAGCCCGAAACGCCGCAACACATCCCCAACCCGGGAAATCGCCTCGTCAAACTCAGCGGCACTCGTCGGCTCGCCATTTCCGGAAAACGCGACGTCCATCAGGTGACGTGAATCGGCAGGCACCTGCCGCGACATGAACTCGCCATGCAATGCATCTTCCAGAAAACCCGCCAACTCCCGCTCGAGGAGATCGAGATCAATCGGCGGCGGGCCGCCCCGGGTCAGATTGTCCACCTGGCAATAGACGCACGCCCAATTGCAGGCATTGTTCACATTCAGGTTGATACCCACCGAAACGCCCCCCGCCCGGCGGGATATCACGGGATACACATAGCGCAGCCCGGCGCTATCGCGTCGGTGGTCGTCAGTCGTCAGCATTCGGTCATTGTATAATCGTCGGCCACACAAAAGACGACTCTGCCATGTTGATCACCCGCCGCCTCGAATTCGACGCGGGCCACCGCATTCCCGACCACCGCAGCCAATGCCGGCACCTGCATGGCCACCGCTACGTCATTGAAATAACGCTTTCCGGCAACATCATCGACAAGGCCGGCGACTGCGCCAACGGCATGGTCATGGACTTTTCCCTGGTCAAGGATCTGGCCAAGGCTAATCTCGTCGACGAATGGGATCATGCCTTTCTGGCCTTTGCCGGCGATAACGCCATCGTCGATTTTCTGAACTCGTTGCCTGATCACAAGACGGTCATCCTTGATCAAGTGCCGACCGCCGAGAATCTGGCGCGCATAGCCTTCGACCGCCTGAACGCGGTTTACCGCGACACCTACGGCAATCACCTGCGACTTGAGCGGATTCGCCTCTACGAAACACCGAATTGCTGGGCGGACGCTGTACGCGCTGAAGGCACCGAATAGGTGCCAGACCAGCATATGTTTTGGAGTCATGGCCTGCGAAGTGCCTGACTGGCGGGTCCGGTGAGATTCGAACTCACGATGGGTTTCCCCACGCCGGTTTTCAAGACCGGTGCATTCAACCACTCTGCCACAGACCCGAGGGGCAGTATGCTAGCACATTCGCCCCGCCTGTTGCTTCGCCGATCCGCTTCACAAATGTTGAAACTTTGAGCCCGGTCGATTAGTCTTATCGCCTGTAATAACTAGTGAAAGCGAGATTTCGCATGCAAACTGATTTCCAGATCGCCAGCCAGAGTTCTGCCGAACTTGCGCTTCAGCAAAACCGTGTTTTGCGCAACACCTACCTGCTACTTGGCTTGTCCATGATACCGACGGTGCTCGGCGCACTGGTCGGCATCCAATTGCAGTTCAGCTTCCTGGCAGGCAGCCCGTTCATGGCCTTCATGCTCTTCCTCGGCATTGCCTGGGGCTTCATGTGGGGCATCGAGAAGAACAAGAACAGCGGTCTGGGCGTGGCTCTGCTGCTTGGCTTCACGTTCTTCATGGGTCTGATGCTGTCGCGCATCCTGCAGGTCGCACTCGGCTTCTCCAATGGCGCATCGATGATCGGTTTGGCTGCCGCTGGCACGGGCGCCATCTTCCTGACGATGGCCACGATTGCAACCGTGAGCAAACGGGACTTCACCGGCATGGGCAAGTTTCTGTTCGTCGGCATGATCGTGGTGCTATTGGCCGCCGTTGCCAATATCTTCTTCCAGATCCCGGCGCTTTCACTAACCATCGCCGCAGTCGTCGTACTGCTCTTCTCCGCGTACATCCTGTACGACATCAGCCGCATCGTTCAGGGTGGTGAGACGAACTACGTTTCGGCAACTCTGGCGGTCTATCTGGATGTTTACAACGTATTCGTAAGTCTGCTGCAACTGATCATGGCCTTTACCGGCGAACGCGACTGATCGATCGCATCCATCAGGACAAGGGCGGCCACGGCCGCCCTTTTTCATTGCCGGTCGAAGACGGCAATCGATTCGACATGGCCGGTGTGCGGAAACATATTCACCACGCCGGCAGCAGTGAAGTCATAGCCTTTGACCCTGACCAGCACCTCGGCATCACGCGCCAGCGTGGCCGGGTTGCAGGAAACATAGACGAGCCGCCTCGGAGCATCGTCACCAAGCGCCTTGACCACTTCGATCGCCCCCTCACGCGGTGGATCGATCAACATTTTGTCGACAGTACCGAACGCCGCTATCGATGCCGGCGTACATTCGAACAAGTTGGCTGCGAGGAATTCGGCATTGTCGGCAAGTTCGTTGGCTGCAGCACTTTGGCGCGCTCGCTCGACCAGCGCCGGACTTCCTTCGACACCCAGCACCTTGGCACCAGAGCGGGCTATGGGCAGCGTAAAGTTTCCCAGCCCACAGAAAAGGTCGGCGATTCGCTCGCCTGGTTTGGGATTCAGCAGAACCATTGCCCGCCGCACGAGAACCCGATTGACCGCATGGTTTACCTGGGTGAAATCAGTTGGCTTGAATTCGAATTCGAGACCAAATTCCGGCAGCGTGTAAGATAACGGGGCTCCTGATAACGGATGAAAGCGATAGGCAGAATCCGGCCCCTTGGGCTGCAGGTAGAAGACGATCCGATGCCGATCGGCAAATTGACGCAGCAACGACTCATCCTGAACGTTCAGCGGTTGAAGTATCCGCAATAGCAACGCAGTGCACTGGGCACCAACGGCCACATCCACCTGCGGCAGGCGTTCGGCAATCGACATCGCGGCAAACAATTCGCGCAACGGCAGCAACAGGGCCGATACGTGCGGTGGCAACACCGCACAGGATCGAATATCGGCGATGTAACTGCTGCGCCGCTCATGAAATCCGATCAACATTCCGCCCCGACTCGCTACCTTGCGCACCCCCAGGCGCGCACGATGTCGGTAGCCCCAGGGCTCGCCAACGATCGGTGGCAATATCTGCCCGGCACGGACCCTTCCGACATGCCAGAGACTATCCTCGAGAATCCGCTGCTTGGCCGCAACTTGCGCCGAAGGATCAAGATGTTGCATGGCGCACCCGCCACACACGCCAAAATGTTCGCAACGTGGTTCGACCCGAGCGACCGAAGCGGAATGCACACTGACCAGATGCGCCAATTCGTAATTGGGCTTGCGCCGGAAGCTCGCGTATTCAACCGTTTCACCCGGCAGCGCCCCGTCGACGAATACCCGCTTGCCATCCAGACGGGTGATGCCACGCGCCTCGTGATCTAGCGATTCGATAACCCCGATCGGCATTGATTACTCCGGAAAAATGCACGAATTCTAACAATGGACTAAACTACAAGCCATGTCTCGCGAACTCTTTACGTCCTGGTCCGACTACCAGATTGCGATAGATCGTGTGCTGGCGCTTGCCCGCAAACGGATATGCATTTACGACGAGGATCTTGTCCAGTTGCATTTCGACAACCCGGCGCGAATCGCACTTATCAAGATGGCATTGTCCTTAGAGCAACACGATTGCTTGCGCGTCGCGCTACGTAACGCCGCCCCGTTGCAACAGCATCAACCGCTGTTCCGCGACCTGCTCAAGACCTTCAGCCACAATAGTGCAGTGCACGAAACACCCGAACAATTGAGCCATCTGCGGGATGCCATGATTCTGGTCGACGATGCGCACGCCCTGATTCGTTTCGACCGCGACCAGCCCCGATGCAAGCTCCTGATCGACGAAAGTGACGAAGTGATCCCTTATCGGCGGCGTTTCGAAGAAATCTGGACAGAAGGCGGCACGCCTGTCAGCTCGACGACCCTGGGACTGTGAAGCCCGACTACATTCCGCAACGCAGCATTTAGCGCGCTAATTCCAAAAATTGTTATAATTATCGTTGATCGGTCTAATGACCATCGATTATTACCACGTTTTTCTTCTTGTCGATAAGGAATCTCTCATGAATAAGTCTATTCTCGTTGCTGCGCTGATCGCTGTTGCCCTGACCGCCTGTGGCAAGAAGGAAGAGCCGAAGGCTGCCGCTCCCGCACCGGCCGCTCCGGCAGCTGCTCCGCAAGCCGGCATGTCGGGTATGTCCGGCATGCAAGGCATGGAAGCCGCCAAGCCGGCCGAACAAGCTGGCATGGCCGGTATGTCCGGCATGTCTGGCATGTCGGGTATGTCCGGCATGCAAGGCATGGAAGCCGCCAAGCCGGCCGAACAAGCTGGTATGTCCGGCATGTCGGGTATGTCTGGCATGCAAGGCATGGAAGCCAAGAAGTAATTCTTCGCTCTCAGGAAAAGCGGGGCTGCGGCCCCGCTTTTTTATTGCCCGTCAAACGATGCATCGCCATGAAAAGCCCATTTCCTGGCAAGCCAGACCTATTCTCTCTTCGGCTGCCCCAAGTGCGGCAGCGATTGCCTGATACGCTAATTCAGGGCTATTGTTACTTTCGCTAAGATGAGCAGCCACCAGATGCTGCAATCGGTCGCTGTCAATTTGGCGTACAAGCTCTGCGGCAGCCTGATTGTCCAGATGACCTAATCGTCCCCCGATACGGCGTTGCAACGAGGCAGGATAACTCGAAGCCGCAAGAAGGCCGAGATCGTGATTGCATTCGAGAATCAGTGCGTCGACGCCGGACAGGATGTCGCGGACATGTTGGGTAATGTGCCCAACATCCGTCAGTAGCCCAAGTCGCCGCCTCGTAGCGTCCGAAAAAACGAACTGGATCGGCTCCCGGGCATCATGTGGAACGGGATATGGCTGAATGTCGAACGCACCGATCCGGAACGATTGATGACTATCGACGATCCGCACATCCACGCCATCGGCTAGCGAACGGCATGCGGCGAACGTTCCGTGGCTGAGCCACACCGGCAAACCGTAGCGCCTTGCAAAGGGGAATACCCCACCAACATGATCGCCGTGTTCATGGGTCACCAGTATCCCGGCAATATTGCCAGGTACCCGTTCCAGCCGCGCGAGACGGCGAAGCGTCTCGCGCTGCCCGAAGCCGCAATCGACCATCAGGCAGGTAGCATCGCTCTCGACCAGCAACGCATTACCTGCGCTGCCGCTACCGAGCGATGCGAAGCGGATCACTGCAACTGCTGATAGAGCAGATCGAGTATCTTCTTGGCCGTTTCGGACTTGTCCGTACCGCCCTCGCTGGAAAGAACCTGTACCGTGGTGTTCTGGCCCGATTCGGCCACGTAAATGCGATACTGCACCTTGGCGCTGGCCACCGGATCGGAACTCTTCCAGAAACTCAACTTGTCGAGCCAGCCGCTGGAACCCTTCTTGGTGTTGGCGTCGGCATCTACGTAGCGGACAAAATAGAGCCCCTTGGAGCGATCCCGGTCTTCAACGGTAAAGCCGACACGATCCAGCGCCAGCCCGACACGCCGCCAGGCACGATCGAAGCGCTCGTAAACCTCGAGGGTTCCGGCACCGTCATTGTTGCGCGCCAGTTTGGCCCGGGGCTCGGCCTTGGCTGCCGCGACACTGGCCGCTGCGCGCTGGTTCTCCGCACCGAGACGAACCATCAGGCGACGCAGCATCTCGGCTTCCAGTTCGGGATTGGGAGGGCGTGGCTGCCAGCGCGTATCGTCCTTGGCCGCCGAGGTGTAAACCTCCTCCATGCCACGATGGCTGATAAAAATATCCGTTGTGCCAGGTTCGGCACCGGGCTCTAGGCGCGTACGGAACTTGTCGCGCTCGCCGGACGAGTAGATCGAATCCATGAATTTGCCCAGCGTATCGCGGATGAAGTCACTGCCGATCTTGGCCCGGTCTTCAGCCCAATCGGTTTCCATAACGCCGGCATCGGGCCGCTCGACGGCAATGATGAAACCGGTTTCCTGCCAGAAATCCTTGACCGGCCCCCACAACTGGTCAGCCGAAGCAGTCACGACCAGCCAGCGCTGGTTGCCGGAACGCTCGACACGAACCTTGTCGACCGTCGGTAGCACGGTGGTGTTCTGCGCCTGTGCGGCAGGGGTGCGGTCGGCGGTATAGGCAGAGAAGGTCGCACTACCCTTGCCAGCCGCATCGGGCACCGCATAACGGTCGTCACGGGCGATCTGGGACAGATCGGGCGGCACCTCCAGCGTTGGCGCCTTGGTGGCCGACTTGTAATCGACCTTCTTGGAATCCGGAATAATGTCGCTTACGCTGCTGCAACCGGCGGCGGCGATGGCGAACAGCACCAGCGCCGGACTGAAAAGCCGATGATTCATGTTCACTCCGTCAGGCGATCACGCCAGCCAGGCGCATGGCGGCGAGCACACGGCCGTGGTTGGCTTCGGATAGCGTGGTCAGCGGCAGGCGAATACCCGCCGGCGCCAAACCCATTTGTTGGACAGCCCACTTGACCGGGATCGGGTTGGCTTCGCAAAACAGGTCGCGATGCAGGCCAAGCAGCTTGAAATGGATTTCACGCGCCTTGGCGATATCGCCGTTGCGAGCCGCGACGCACATTTCGTGCATCAGGCGCGGCGCGACGTTGGCGGTGACCGAGATGTCGCCGTGGAAACCGAGGCTGATGGTCGCAACCGCCGTCATGTCATCCCCTGTATATAGGGCGAAATCCTTGGGGGCACGGGCGATCAGGTCGCAGGCACGATCAATGTTGCCGGTGGCATCCTTGACGCCAACGATACCCGGCACCTCAGCGAGACGCAGGATGGTGTCGTTGCTCATGTCGGCGACGGTACGACCCGGCACGTTGTAGAGCAGGATGGGCAGTTCGACGGCCTCGGCGATCGCCTTGAAGTGGCGATAGAGGCCTTCCTGGGTCGGCTTGTTGTAGTAGGGAACGACCGACAGGGCCATGTCGGCCCCCGCCGTCTTGGCGAAGCGCGTCAGCTCGATGGCTTCCGAGGTCGAATTGGCTCCGGTGCCGGCAATGATGGGAATACGGCCGGCGGCGTGGTCAACCGTGACACGGATCAGTTCGCAATGCTCCTCGACATCGACGGTCGGCGACTCGCCAGTGGTACCGACGACGACAATGGCATCGGTGCCTTCACGCACGTGGAAGTCGACCAGATTGCGCAGGGAATTCAAATCGAGGCTGCCATCCTCGTGCATGGGCGTGACGATGGCGACAAGGGATCCGGTAATCATGGCCTGTTCAGCAAGAAAATAATCCCGTGATTGTAACT
>WBZX01001152.1_pt1 | contig 20667 bp, 14 predicted proteins | sample 5204211 | NCBI WGS metagenome assembly WBZX01 (sample SAMN12344362, study PRJNA552823) | activated sludge metagenome | biome: Activated sludge suspended growth; feature: Nitrification reactor; material: Wastewater; isolation source: activated sludge from nitrification reactor of wastewater... | reverse complement strand
TGGAATCCGTCGCATCGGACCATGAGTCACACGAACGGCCAAACCATCCACGGGTAATTTGCGTGGGGCGGGCCACTTTAACGCGCGCATTCACCCGCCATGAGAGCGCGCGTCGGCAATCAGCTGGACGACGTTGCCCTCGGGGTCCGCGCACTCGCAGTACTCGCGCCCGTCCCACGACCACGGCGCCTTCGCCTGACCACCGTGGTCGAGGATGCGCTGGCGCTGCAGCGCGAGGTCGTCGGTCGCGAAGCTCAGCTTCATCGCCGACTCCTCGCGCCACGCGGCTGGCGAGGTGAGAGCGATCGCCTCCGCGACGTGCTCGGGTACGCGGTGCAGCGCGAGGTCGCCGCCCGCGGCCCCGCGCAGCATCACGAAGCCGGCGTCCGCGGTGTCCTCGCGCGTGAAGTCCAGTGCGCGGACGTAGAAGTCGATCATGCGCTCGAGATCGCAGACGAACACGAACGTGTGCGCGAGGCGGGCGGGCGGCATGGGGGGACGAGTGTAGTCGGCGTGCGCGGCGTGAGGCGAGCGCTCGATGTCGCGGGAGCCGGACGGTCGTCGACACGAGCACCCGTCTGCTGCCGCAACCGGCATCTGAGCCTCCGATGGCAGGCGCGAGCGCCACAGCGTGGACGTCGCCGCGGCCCGCGGCGGCAGCCGGCGGCCCAGCAACGAGAATCCCGGCCACCTGCGATATCCTCTTCGGACGCATGATCGATGAAGCGACGGTGACGGCGCTGGCCCGGGCGCTCGAGAGTCAGCAGGTCGAGCGCAAGCAGTCGTTGTCGGACAAGTCCAAGGTCGAGCAAGCGATCTGCGCGTACGCCAACGATCTCCCAGGGACAGGTGCGAGTGGCTTCGTCTTCGTCGGCGTGACCGATGCCGAAGCTCCCGCCCCGACGCCGGTGACGGACCAGCTCCTTCGCGACCTCGCGAACATCCGAAGCGATGGCAACATCCTGCCGTTCCCCCACATCGACGTGTACGAGGCGAAGCTCGACGGCGTGCCGATTGCGGTCGTCGAGGTCCACCCCTCGCCGAGCCCTCCCGTGCGGCTGCGAGGTGCGGTCTGGATTCGTGTCGGGCCGACGTCGCGTCGCGCCACACGGGATGAGGAGCGCGTGCTCGTGGAGCGTCGGCGCGCGTGGGACGGTCCGTACGACCAGACCAGCGTCCACGGTGCGACCATCGACGACCTCGATCTCGAGTTGTTTCGACGAGAGTACCTGCCGAACGCGGTGGACGCCGAGACGCTACGGGAGAACCAGCGCTCCCTTCCCGAGCAGCTCGCGGCGCTGCACCTCGCGGATCCGGACGCCGTCCCCAACGTCGCGGGGCTGCTGGTTCTCGGTCACGAGCCGACTGCCTTCGTGAAGGGTGCATACATCCAATTCCTGCGCATCGATGGTCTCGAGCTCGCGGACCCGGTCGTCGACCGACGCGAACTCCGCGGTCCGCTGCCGATTGTCTTGCGGCAGATGGACGAACTCACGCGTGCACACATCCGCACGGCCACGACGATTGCCGGGACGGATCGCGAGGTGGTACGGCCTGACTACCCGATCGATGCGCTGCAGCAACTCCTTCGCAACGCAGTGATGCACCGCAACTACGAGACGAGCTACGCACCGGTGCAGTGGTATTGGTTCCGCGATCGGATCGAGATCCACAACCCCGGCGGACTGTTCGGTCGTGCGACACCCGAGACGTTCGGAAACCCCGGTGGGAACGACTATCGCAATCCGACGATCGCGGAGGCCCTGCACGCACTCGGCTACGTTCAGCGGTTCGGGTTCGGCGTGCCGATGGCGCGGAGGGCCTGCGCAGACAACGGCAACCTCGCGCCGGAGTTCAACTTCCAGCCCGGCAATTTCGCGGCAATCGTGAGGTCGGCGTGAGGACGCTGGCGTTCTTCAACAACAAGGGTGGCGTCGGTAAGACGACGCTGGTCTATCACTTCGCACACATGCTCGCGGAGTCCGGGATTCGCGTGCTCGTGGTCGATCTCGATCCGCAGTCGAATCTCACCGCGATGTGCTTGCCCGAGGAACGCCTCGAACAGCTGTGGCCGGACACACCGGAGCATGCGAGCACGGTGCTCGGGTGCTTGCGCCCCATCCTTCGCGGTACGGGGGATGTCGGCGAGCCGCACATCGAGCTGATCAACGAGCGTCTCGGACTCGTGCCCGGTGATCTCGGACTTTCACAGTTCGAGGACAAGCTGTCGGATGCGTGGCCGAGGGCGCTCAATCGCGACGAAGCGGCGTTTCGAACGCTTTCGGCGTTCCATCGGATCGCCCGACGGGCAACGGCTACGCACCAGGCGAGCGTCACGATCATCGATGTGGGTCCCAATCTCGGAGCCATCAATCGGGCGGCGTTGCTGGCGACGCAACACGTCGTCACCCCCCTCGCCCCAGACCTCTTCTCGGTGCAGGGGTTGCGAAACCTGGGCCCGACGCTTACGGCCTGGCGCCGCGACTGGAAAGATCGACTCGATCGCAGGCCGGACGGCGTTGACTTGCAGCTCGGCGCGATGAACCCGCTGGGCTACGTGTTGATGCAGGCGGTCATGCGACTCAGCCGGCCAGTCCGCGCTTACGAGCGATGGGTGAAGCGGATGCCCGTCGAGTATAGTCGCAGCATGCTTGGGCGCGATACGTCTGCGAGCGATGCGACTCCCGACCCTTTGTGCCTCGGCGTCATGAAGAACTACCAGAGTCTCATGCCTCTGGCCCATGATGCACGCAAGCCAATGTTTGCGTTGAAGCCAGCCGACGGCGCCATCGGGGCCCACTCCGCTGCGGTCGCGCGTTGTCGTGACGACTTCGTTGCGCTCACCACGACCGTGCTCCAGCGGATCGGCGCGGTCGAGGGCTGGGCCGCCGGCGCGGCGCCGTCCCCCAACGCGTGAGCGTTCGAGCGGCGCGCAGACGCCGGGCGTCGAACCGGAGGCCAGCGATCAACCGAACCACAGCTGCAGCGTGAACATCACCGTCTGGATCCGCGTGCCGGTGGTGTCGACGCGGAAGTCGTAGTCGACGCCCATGCGACCACCGACGTGGTCGCGCATGGTCTGCACGCCGATGCCGGCCACGCCGCCGACCGCCGGCAGCACGCGTGCGAGCTCGGCCCCCCGCGGGCCTGATGGCAGGTTGGCCATCACACCGGCGCCGGCGCGGACGTAGACCGCGCGCCACGAGGCCGTGACCACGCCATCGAGACCGCCGGCGGGTCGCTTGCGACCGAAGTACTGCATGAGCTTGGGGTTGGCGCCGAACATCAGGCGGAGGTTGCCGCGGCGGAACGCGAAGCCGGACTCGACGTCGTAGCGGATGCCGGGCGCGAAGCCGTTGGCGTACATCGAGACCATCGGCGAGCTGCCCATGATGAAGTAGCCGCTGCGCGAGAACCACGGCAGCTGCGGTGTGCTGCGGGCGGGGGTCGGCGAAGCGCTGGCCTGCACGCTCGGCGCAGACTCGGGCGCGGGTGCTGTGAAAACCATTTGAACGAGGCTCAGATAGGCGGCAGTTGCAATCACGCCTGGACCATGGGCCTGCACGCGCCGATCGTCCGCTCGGTCGAAGCGTCGTTGTGATGCGCGTCGCCGGCAACTTCGTGCACGGCGAGGTGGCACGCGTCGTTCGCATCGCGAAGCCCAAGCGAGACCCCGCGAAAGCCCACGAACCTGCGCGCGTGCCGTGGTCTCGCGAACATTCGTGCGACATGCGTCGCGCCGGCTCGTGCGTGGTTGCATCGCGCGTCGACGCCACGCGTGCGTCAGGCGGCCTGTTGCGTGCACGCGACACTCGGCACGCGCATGCTTCGCCTGTGAAAACCGTGCGAACGCGGTCGCTGGTAGTACCTCGACACAGGGATTGTGACGGGCCATAACACCGCCCTGACCGCGCCTCGCTGCGTTGCCGCACCTTGCAATACGCCCGGTATTCCGGCGGCACGGCGCCTTGCGGAGTCGCGGCCATGACGGCGTTCTGACCCACCACAATCCCTGTGTCGAGGTACTAGTCGCGCGGCCACGCGCGCCACCAGGGCGGATGCGAGCGCAGGCCGCCCCGGCGGCGCCACAGCGCGAACAACACCACCGCGTAGGCGACCAGCATCGCGATCGTGGTGCCGGTGCCGCCATCGCCGTCGCGCCAGCCCGACGCGGAGATCGGGATCACCGCCAGGAACAGCGGCATGCCGAGCGGCACCGCGGCAGTCGCTGCGAGCACGGTGCTGCGCGCGACCGGCCCGCGCAGCTCGGGGTCGACCATGCGCAGGAGCGCGAAGCCGGTGGGCATGGTGCCGGTCGAGGTGCCGAAGAGCATCAACACGTGGGCGAGCGGCGCGTCGGGGAAGGCGCGACGACCCAGCCACAGCGTCGCCACCAGGGTGAACACGCCGCCGACGACCGCGATCACGAGGATCGGCGCGAGCCAGGGGCCGATCGCGTCGAGCTCGAGCGCTCCGAGGGCGGCGGCCGTCGTCAGGTCGACCGCCGTGATCGCGATGCGTGAGAGCACGGTGTCGTCGAGCACGAACCACTGCGTGCGATCGACGACGCGACGCAGCGTGATCGCGAGTGCAGAGCCGACCAGGAAGTGGAAGCCCCAGACCGTGGCGGCGGCCGAGCTGCCGCTGGGCAGCAGCGAGCTGAGGCCCGAGAGGGCGACGAAGACCAGCGCGTAGACACAGCCGATGCACACCGCCGCCAGCGTGAGCGGCTCCATGCGTTGCTCGCGTTCGCCGTCGTGGTGCGCGGCCCCGTGGGGGCCTGCGCTGGCGACCTCCGGTGGCTCGATCGGCGCCGGTGGATCGAGCCAACCGCGTCGACGCGCCCACGCCACCAGTGGAATGCCGAGCACGCAGCAGGCGGCGAAGCCCAAGGCCGCGAACAGCAGGCCGATCTGCGCGCCCTGCACGAAGCCCAGCGGCTCCCAGGCGCTGCCCAGCGAGAGCGCCTGACCGGGGCCCTGCGCGAAGCCCAGCATCAGCATGAAGCCGAAGCCGGGGTGCAGCGCGTCGCCCGTGACGGCCGACCACGCCGCGATCGCGGCGAACCCCAGCAGCGATTGCAGCACCGCCAGCGCGATGAAGCCGAACGCGAGCGAGCGCGCGCCGGGGGTCACCAACACGCGTGGCGCCGCGCGCAGCCCCAGCGCGATGAACACCACCGCAAAGCCGTGGTAGACCAGCGGCTCGAGCACGGCGCCGCCGAACGCGAGCGAGCGCGGCACCACGTCGAGCGCGCTCGGTCCGACCAGCAGCGCCAGCGCGCCGGCCAGCAGACCGTCTGGGATCCCCAGCCGCCGCAGCGGCGCGATGCGGGCCCGCAGCGTCGCTGCGATCGCGAGGGTGATCGCGAGCACCAGCAGGTTGCCGACGAGCGCGTGACGCCAGAACTCCATGCGATCGAAACCTCGGGCCGACGCCGGCCTGGCGCCGACGCGAGGCGCGATCGTGCAGCGGACGAGCGCCGCACGCCAGCCGGGTCGGCGCAGAAAAGTCGCGGCTCGGGGCGAGCACACACCCCTCGGCTCGGTCGGAATCGATCGCCCGATGGCGCCCGCGGTCGCGGCCGTCGCGGCCCCGCGTTGCCGAGCGTGACGCCGCCGTGGTCTACTGCGGTGATGCGAAGCTGTGCCCTGGGTGTGATCTTGGCTCTGTGCGCGTGCGTGATCGCCTCCGACGGCGATGACGGTGGCGATGGCAGCGATGGTTCGAGCGGCGGCGGCTCGGCCAGTGGCGCGAGCTCCCAGGGCTCGAGTGCCAGCGCGAGCGCGACGGCAAGCGACACCGCGAGTGCGGGTGACTCGAGTGGCGGTTCGATGTCGGGCTGCGAGAGCGGACCGCTGCCCGAGCCGATCGCCGGCTGCACACCGACGCCCGCGGCGAGCAGCGGCGATCCGTACCAGGACTGCGTCGACCGCATCAACCAGTTCCGCTGGGAGTGTCAGTGCCTGCCACCGCTGGCGCGCTGGACCGACGCCGAGATGTGCACCGACTCGCAGTCCGCCGCCGATCAGCAGGGCGGAGTCGCCCACGCGAACTTCGGCACCTGCAACGAGTTCGCCCAGAACACCTGCCCCGACTGGCCGTCGACCGATCAGGTCATCGTCGGCTGCCTGCAGGCGATGTGGGACGAGGGCCCGGGCGAGCCCTTCGAAGAACACGGTCACTACATCAACATGTCGAACACCGAGTACACCAAGGTCGCCTGCGGCTTCTCGGAGTCCGGCCAGGGCATCTGGGCGAACCAGAACTTCTCGTTCTAGGCGCGGGCCGACGAGCTGACCGCGCGGCTTCGTCGGCGAGGCGGAACCGGGCGGCACCATCGAGCTTGCCCCGCGTCGTGCAGGCGTGGGCGCCGCTTCGAGCGCGACATCGGCCGCGAGCTCGGCCCGCGCGGCGCCAACGCGGCACCCATGCAGCGCTGCAGTGCGATGGTGCAGCCGCGCCCTACCCAAAGTTGGTGATCGGCGGCTATCCTCTGCGCCGAAATCCCATGAGCACGCCGTTTCGCGTCGACCTGGACGATCTCGAGTTCATCTTCTTCGAGCAGCTGCGCGCGCACGAGCGCCTGGCGCAGTTCGAACCCTACCGTGAGCTCGATGCCGACACGTATCGCGCGACGTTCGCGGAGGCAGCCCGCCTCGCGACCGGCGTGCTGAGCCCGATCAACAAGGTCGGTGATCGCGAGGGTTGCAAGCTCGACGGCGAGGGCAACGTGACCACGCCGACGGGCTTTCGTGGCGCGTGGCGGCAGATGGCCGAGGGTGGCTGGATCGCCCCGTCGGCGCCGGTCGAGCTCGGCGGCGCCGGCATGCCGCGCTGCGTGACGATGGCGGTCAACGACATGTTCGATGCCGCCGCGATCGCCTTCATGATGTACCCCGGCCTCACCGCCGCGGCCGGTCGCATGGTGCGTGCGTTCGGGCCGGAGAACACCCGCGACATGGTCGCGGGCAAGCTGTTCGGCGGCCAGTGGGGCGGCACGATGTGCCTCACCGAGTCCGGCGCCGGTAGCTCGGTCGGCGACAACCGTGCCCGCGCCACGCCGAGCGACGAGCCCGGGGTGTGGCTGCTCGAGGGCGAGAAGATCTTCATCTCGGGTGGCGACAGCGACCTGGTCGAGAACGTCGTGCACCTGGTGCTCGCGCGCACGCCCGACTCACCCAACGGCACCAAGGGCCTCTCGCTGTTCCTGGTGCCCAAGTTCATGTTCGACGAGTCCGGCAAGCTCGGCGCCCGCAACGGCGCGAAGGTCGTCGGCATCGAGCACAAGATGGGCATCAACGGCTCGGCCACCTGCACGCTGGCGCTCGGCGCCGACACACCGTGCAAGGGCTGGATGGTCGGCAAGGAGCGCGAGGGCATCGCGCTCATGTTCCACATGATGAACGAGGCCCGCATCGGCGTGGCCGGGCAGGGCACCGCGATCGCCGGCGCCGCGTACCACTACGCGGTGGACTACGCGAAGGACCGCGTGCAGGGCACCAAGCTGACCAAGCGCGACAGCGATGCCGAGCGCGTGGCCATCACCTCGCACCCCGACGTGCGCCGCATGTTGATGACGCTCAAGGTCATCGCCGAGACCACCCGCGCGGCGTGCATCCGCATGGTGTTCCTGCACGACATCGCGCGCAACACCACCGACGAGCAGGAGCGGGCGCGCTGCGAGGCGCGGCAGGACATCCTCATCCCCGTGCTCAAGGCCCACTGCACCGACCTCGGCTTCGAGATGGCCGCGCTGGCCGTGCAGGTCTACGGCGGCTATGGCTACCTCGGCGAGTATCCGGTCGAGCAGCTGGTGCGCGACGCGAAGATCCAGTCGATCTACGAGGGCACCAACGGCATCCAGGCGCTCGACCTGGTCGGTCGCAAGCTGCGGGCGCAGGGCGGCGCGGTGTTCATGGGCTGGATGAGCGAGGCGCAGGCCGAGCTCGCGGCCGCCGGCGCCGAGGGCTTCAACGCCCAGGCCGACGCGATCGGCAAGTCGCTCGCGCAGCTCGGTGCGTGCGCGATGCACCTCGGCAAGACCGCGGCCGGCGGCAACGTCGACGGTGCGTTCATCTATGCGGTGCCGCTGCTGCGCACGATGGGCGTGATCCAGCTGGCCTTCGAGGCGCTCGAGCAGGCCCGCGTGGCCAAGCGGGCGATCGCGGCCGGCGGCGAGACGCCGCTGCTCAAGGGCAAGCTGCTCAACCTCGACTTCTACGTCGCCCACATCCTGCCGCAGGCGATCGCGACCGCCAAGAGCGTGCAGTCGGGCGACGAGAGCTGCCTCGATCCATCGTTGTTCACGTGAGGTGACCTTGTCGATCCGCGCCCCGCTTCCTCGCCGTGCCCCGCTGTCGCGGGGCCTCCTGTCTGCACTGCTGGCCGGCGCGCTGGCGATGGGAACGGGCGCCGGCGTGCTCCGGGCCGAGGATCGCTACCAGCAGGCCGCGCCGCAGGTGCGCGCGGTACTCGACGCTCCCGCACCACCGTCGGTGCGGGTGCCCTCGGTCGGTGCGTACGCGCTGGCACGGCCGCTGCTCAAGCTCGCGGGCGTGCGCATCGATCCCGAGAACCGCTCGCACCACGGCCAGCGGCACGTGGTGGAGCTGTCGATGCTGACGCTCGCCGACGGCGTGATGCGTCCGGTGGCGCTGCCGGCCGGTGCTCGCGTGGACGACATCCAGTGGAACGCCGCCGGCACCAAGGCGGCCTTCACCGTCGTCGATGATGGCGCGGTGCAGCTGTGGCTGCTCGACGCCAAGACTGCAAAGGCGCGCCGGGTCGGCAAGCTCGCGCTGAACCCGATGATCGGTGAGGCGCTGCAGTGGATGCCCGACGGGCAGTCGCTGTTGGTGCAGCTGGTGGTCCCGGGCGCGCCGCCCAAGGCCGCGCCTGCGCCCGCCGGGCCGCGCATCGAGTCGAGTGCGAAGGCGGCGGCCGCCAGCAGCACCTACGAGTCCCGCGACCTGCTGCGCACGCCCCACGAGGCCGATCTCTTCGAGCACTACGCGACGTCGCAGCTGGCGATCGTCGAGGCCAGCGGACGCACGCGCAAGCTCGGTGCGCCCGCGGTCTACGGCAACACCGAAGTCTCGCCCGACGGCAGGTACCTGCTCGTGCATCGCATCGAGCGGCCGTACTCGCTGACGCGGGCCTACTGGCGCTTTCCCACCGACGTCGAGGTTTGGGATCTGCGGGGCCACGTCGTCGAGACCATCGCGGAGCTGCCGCTGGCGGACGCGGTGCCGGTCGATGGCGTCCGCGTGGGCCCGCGCGACGTCGGCTGGCGACCGACCGCAGCGTCGACGTTGGTGTGGGCCGAGGCCCAGGACGGCGGCGACACCTACAAGAAGGTCGCGCACCACGACCGCGTGATCACCAAGCCGGTCGGCAAGCCAGCGACGACGTGGTTCGAGACCACGCAGCGCTTCGGCGGCATCGCGTGGCTCGACGACGGCAAGCACGCGCTGGTCTCGGAGGTCGATCGCGATCGACACCGGCTCCTCACCAAGCTGATCGAGGTCGATGGCTCGGCCGCCGCCGCCCGCACGGTGTGGGATCGCAGCTACGACGACCGCTACGGCGACCCCGGCGTGCCGGTCTTTCGCGTGAGCACCGATGGCAGCTGGTTGGTGCAGGTCGATCGCGGTGCGATCTACCTCGTGGGCGACGGCGCCACTCCCGAGGGCGATCGACCGTTCCTCGATCGCCTCGACCTCGCGACGCTGGCGACCGAGCGACTGTTCCGCTCCGACGCGACGGGCGTCGAGCGCTTCGCGCGTTGGGTCGATCCTGTCGCGGGCACGTTCTTGACGCTGCGCGAGACGCCGGACATGCCGCGCAACCTCGTCACGCGGACGCTCGGGGCCCCGGTCACGAAGCCCGGCAAGGGTGACGCGGTGCGCAGCAGCACCGCGGTGGCGCTGACCCACTTCGAAGATCCCACGCCGCAGCTGCGCGCGGTCACCAAGAAGCTCGTGAAGTACGAGCGCGCCGACGGCGTGCCGCTGTCGTTCACGCTGTACCTGCCGCCCGGCTACAAAGAGGGCACGCGTCTGCCCACGGTGTTCTGGGCCTACCCACTCGACTACACCGACAAGTCCCACGCCGGTCAGGTCGACGCTGCGCCGCAGGAGTACACCGCGGTGGTCGGGCCATCGCCGATCTTCCTCGCGCTGCAGGGCTACGCTGTGCTGGACAACGTGTCGATGCCGGTGGTCGGGCCCACGCAGAGCGCCTACGACGACTTCCTGCCGCAGGTGGAGGCCAACGCCAAGGCCGCGATCGACAAGGCCGTCGAGCTCGGCGTCACCGATCGCGAGCGCGTGGGCGTGATGGGCCACAGCCACGGCGGCTTGATGACCGCGAACCTGCTGGCGTGGACCGATCTGTTCCGCGCCGGCGTGGCGCGCAGCGGCGCGTACAACCACACCATGCGGCCGTTCGGCTTCCAGAACGAGCGACGCAGCCTCTACCAGGCCCCGCAGACCTATCTGCAGCTGTCGCCGGTCGTGCACGCCGAGCGCATCGACGAGCCGCTGCTCATCATCCACGGCGAGATCGATGCCAACCCCGGCACCGTACCGCTGCAATCGGAGAAGCTCTTCGAGGCGGTGCGCGGCGTCGGTGGCACCACGCGATTGGTGATGCTGCCGTTCGAGTCCCACGGCTACGTCGCGCGCGAGTCGGTCGAGCACGTGATCGCCGAGACCACCGCCTGGTTCGATCAGCACGTGAAGGACGCGGGCCCGCGCAAGCTCAAGCCGAAGGTCGCGATGAAGCCGACGCCGGCGGCCGGTGCGAAGCCGGCGGTCGCGAAGCCGACTGCCGCCGCGAAGCCGGCTGCCGCCGCCGCGAGCGCGAAGCCGTGCGAGCCCGGCCGTCGCCGCGGACGTCGGGCCAAGCGACGCGCGCCACGGTAGTGTGGCGCACGGCACGTGCCGCCTCAGTCGGCGGCGGCCCGCACCAGCGCCCAGAGGTCGTCGAGCCCGCGCTGGATGATCATCGACTGCAGTTGCTCCGTGTCGATCTGCGCGCCCGAGGCTTCCAGCATCCGGCGGATGTCGTGGACGTGCTTCTCGCTTCCGCCCTCTCGGTAGAACTCGAGCTTGCGGACGATGACATACTCGGGCGGCGCGACACTCAGCGCCTGGCTCCCGAGGTGCAGACGACGTCGACGCTGCATCGCCCACCGGTGAAGTGGGTCGCGACCGGCGATGTAGACGTCGGCTCTGAAGCCGGTCTCGTGATGGATGATGTTGAAGTGGCCCCGATGCCCCCGGAGGATTTCGACGCGCACGACCTCGGCGGGCGCGCAGTAGAAGAGTTCGTCCGGGAAGGCGGCCACGAGGGCGGGGATCTCTGCGACCTGCAGTGTCACCACCAGATCGATGTCGTTCGTGAGCCGGGGTTCACCGTAGGCCATCGCGGCGACGCTGCCCACGATCATCGACTCGATGCCGGCCTGGTCGAGACGCGACACGAAGACGGCGAACAAGTCATCCATGTCGGAACAAGAAGGCCTCGCGGACGGCCGCTGCGATGGCCTGCTCGGACCAGTCAGGGTGTACCGCGCGCAGGGCCGCTGCCTTGAACGCGCGCGCCGACCAGTAGAGTCGGAGAGCGGTCTGCAGGCGCTGCTCTGGCGTCGTGGTCGGCGCTGTCGGTGGTGCGGACAAGGCGGTCGACGGCAGCCTAGCACGCGCGGTTCGCTTTCGAGCGGTGGGGTCGCATGGCGTCGGTGCGGGTGGCCCGATCCGGCCAAGTGGGCCGGCCAACGGGCCACCCTGGCCACCTTCGACCAGCGGGAAGATGGCGGAATCACGTGCCGCGTCGTGGGCACGCGTCGTGTACACGGCGCCCGGCATCATGACGATCACCACGATCCTTCCCCGCGGCATCGCGATGCTGCTCACCGTGTCCTGCCTTTTCACCACCGCCTGCAACGACGACGACAGCGAGAAGAGCTCGAGCACCGCCGGCATGATGCCAGCGGGCAACGGTGCTGGCGATGGTGGCGCGGCCGCGGGCGACGACGGCGGTGCGGTCGACAACGTCGGCGCATGCGAAGACCTGGCGGCGGAGCTGAAGTGCGACGGCGGCATCGATGTCTCGACCGCGTTGCCGTGTTCCAGCTACGGCTCGTACGCGTGCGATCTGGCGCCCTACTTCGACTGTGTGGCCGATGCGTGGAGCTGCGACCCGAGCCAGCTCGATCCGGCCGCGCTGATGGCCTGCACCGGCAAGTTGACTTGCTGATCGCGAATCAGTCGATGCCGACGACCTGCAGCGGAGGCGCGTCGACGTAGCGCCGCAGCTGCTCGGTCCATGCCGCGGGGTCGATTTGTGCGGCCACGGCCTGGGGTGGCGTCTCGGGTCGCTGCAGGTCGAGCAGGCCCAAGGCCTGCTTGGTGCGCTCGAGCACCAGTTCGCGGGTGCCGTCGGTGAGGCCGGCCTGATCGAAGAGCACCGCACCATCGAAGCTGCGGTGCCACGTGTCGACGAAGACGCGGCGATCGCCGGGGATCGGCGCGCCCGCGAGATCGAGGCCGTCGAGATAGCCCGGTGCCGGGGTCTGCGTCTGCGCGAGGATCGTCGGCACCAGATCGAGGGTGCTCACCACCGCGGGCTCGCGGCCGGCGGGCAGCCCGGTGCCGCCGATCACGAGCGGCACCTGGATCACGCCGCGGCCGAGATCGAAGCCGTGCATGCGGTCGTTGGCCTGCAGCGATTCGCCGTGATCGGCGGTGACGATCCACACCAGCGCGGGCGTGCGCTCGGTCGCGGCCCGCAGGAGGCGATCGAGCTGGGCATCGACGAAGCGGATCTCGTGGTCGTAGCCGGCCACGAGGTCATCGCCGAAGCGGGGCACGTCGGCGTGCTCGGTGTTGGGCGAGTGGGGGCCGAACAGGTGCACCCACAGGAAGAACGGGCGGTCGGCCGGCAACGACGCGAGGGTCTCGATCGCGAGGTCGACCACGAGGTCATCGGGGTCGCGGCCGCGGATCGCGTCGGCGTCGACGAAGCGATCGAAGCCGAGGTCGGTACCGAGCGAGGGATCGAGCAGCTCGGAGAAGCGATCGTCGACCACCGCTGCGGTCACCATGCCGCGCCGCCGCAGCCACCACGACAGCGGCGGTGCACCGCCGTCGGGCAGCAAGAAGGTCTGCACGCCCTGCTCGCCGGGCTCGAGGGCGATGGGCTCGTCGTGGGCGAACAGCCGCCCGCGGTTGGTCTCGGCGTAGGGCCGCCAGGGCAGGCGGCGGGCGTTCACACCGCGCAGCAGCGTGGGGATCGCGATGCTGGTCCACGCACCCGCCGTGAACGCGCGCTCGTAGACCCGCGCGTCGCGGGCCCAGCGCTCGAGCGCCGGTGTGGTCTCGCGCGTGTAGCCGTAGAGGCTGGTGTGGTCGGCCCGCAGGGTCTCGATCGTCACGAGCAGCACGCTCTTGGGTGAGGCTGCGGTGGGGACCGCGACGGCGGCGAGGTCGAACACGTCGGCGAGCGCGTCGCCGTCGCTGCAGTTGTCGTCGACGCCGTTGCCGGGGATCTCGACCGCCGCGGGATGCACCTCGGGATCGAAGGGCGCACAGTCGCCGCCGCCGAGCCAGCCGGAGTGACCATCGCCGTCGAAGTCGGTGGCGCGGCGCAACATCGCGATGCCCTCGTCGGCCCACGGTGTGGCCCACACCGCCTGGAGGTCGGCCGTGCCGGACGACAGCGTCGCGAATGGCGTGGCGCCGATCAGCAGCGCGAGCGCGACCAGTCGCGCGTCGGCGGGCGCGGCGATGCGTCCGCGCCAACCGGCGGCCCACGCGAATGCGACCAGCGCGAGCGCAGTCGCACGGAGCACGGTGTGCGCGGCGGGGTGCAGGCCGGCAAACAGCAGGCGATCGGCGACACTGGCCGCGCCCGCGACGAGCAGCTGCGCCGCGAGCACGAGGCGCCGCCGGTCAGGCGTCGCGTGGACGAAGCGCGGCGCGCCATCGGCCTGCGGTGCCCACCACCACGCCATCGCGCCGGCGAGCCCGCCCGCGCCGAGGCTACCTGCGATCGCCAGCCACGCGAGGCCGGCGTTGCGGGTGCCGAGCCGCGCGAACGCAGCAAGCTCGAGCGACAGCCACGACGCGATCGCGATCGCGATCGCGGTCAGCAGCGCGACGCGTCCGCGCGCGCGCAGACCGGCGAGCAGCCGCAGTAGCCCGAGCCAGACCAGGCCGTGCACGCTCGCCCACGCGACCGCGCCGCCGAGCCCGACCGCGATCGCGTGCACGCCGGCGCCACGCAGCAGCAGCTCGAGCGCGGTCGCAATCGCGGCGACGCCGACGAAGGCGAGCACGACATCGGCGCGCCCGGGCATGGTTCGCGCGCTCGAGTTCACGGCGCGGCGTTGGCGAGGGCGGTCGCAGGTGCACGTGCGGCAGCGGCGATGGCCGCCGCGAATGCGGTGCGGTAGAGCGCGCGATCGGCCCGGAGTGTGACGCCGTCGTCGGCCGCCGCGGTGCCGTCGATCGCCGTGTCCACCATGGCGTCGAGCATGCGCTCGAGCGCGGGGTCGTGCACCGTGACGTCGATGGGGCTCTCGATGGGCCGCGTCAGCGCGGCGCGGGCGGCCTCGAGGCGACCTTCGCCGCGCGCGATCATGGCTTCGAGCCGACGCAGGCTCCGCGGCAGATCGACGTTGGAGTCGCCCTCACCGGGCAGCGATCGACACGCCGCCAGGTGCACCGCGGCGCCGCGCAGATCACCGCTCGCGAGGTGGGTCCAGCCGGCGAGGTGCTGCGCGCCGACACCAAAGTCGGCCATCGCATCGGGGGCGTCGGCGAGCGCTGCGATTGCGCGATCGGCCGCGGCGGCGGCGGCGTCGAAGTGCATGCCCAACCATGCCACATGGGCGATGAGCAGCTCGTAGCGGATCCGATCGGGGTGGCTCGGGCCCTGCGTGGACATCACGAGATCGCGGGCTTCGACCGCCAGCGAGGTCGCCTCGTCGAAGTGGCCCAGCTTGGCCTCGGCGCGGGCGGCCGCGTCGAGTCCGACCGCGAGGAACGGGTGGCCGTGCAGGCGTCTACGGATGCGGCCCACGACACCGCGGAAGCCCTCGGCCGCGGCTTCGAAGTCGCCGCGATCGTCGGCCATGCCGGCCTCGATGAACGCGATGGTGGCGAAGCTGAGATCGGTCGGGAGCGCGACGTCGTCGAGGATCGCCGCGGCTCGCTCGAGCATCGCAGGCACCTTGGTGTCATCGCCGTGCTCGGCCTCCCAGCCCGCCAGCGACATCAGACAGCGCGCGGCCTCCTCCGACGGCGGCAGGGTCTCGAACACCGCCCACGCGCGGTCGTACATGGCCTTGGCGCCGTCCAGCTCACTGTGCTCGATGAGGATGTACGCGTAGGTGGCGTCGAGCGTGGCGAGGGCCTGACGCGGGTCCGCGATCTGCTCGGTCATGACGCGCGCATGGGCGAGCAGACGCTCGGCCTCGGCGCGGTCGCGCAGGTCGCTGCCGACCGCGAGCACGAGGATCGGCATCATCTCGAGCGCGCGGTCGAGCTCGCCTGCGGCGGTCGAGCGGAACACCGCGGTACGCATGAACTGCACCGCCTCCTCGAAGCGACCGGCCGCGCGCGCGACCTGGCTACGGCGCCACGCGAGCATCGATACCAGGCGATCGTCGCCGAGCGCGTCGGCACGCGTCATCGCCTGCTCCACCCACGAAGGGTCGTCGATCGTGCCGGTCGCGCTGACCTCCACGCCGAGCGCGTCGGTGCCCCGCCACAGCTCGGCGAGCTCGCTGCGTTGCGCCGCGGGTCGCGGATCGGCGTCGAGCGCGAGGCACCCCTCGGGATCGGGCAGCGCGTCGAGCAGCGCGCCGGCGCGGCCGAGCTCGTCGAGCTCGAGCGCCGTCAACGAGCCGATCACACCCTCGGTCTGCGCGAGCTCGCGATCGAGGCATGCGAGCTGGGCGTCGAGCCGCGGCGAGGGCTCGGCGTTGCAGGCCTCCGCCCGCGCGGCGCTCCAGCGGCGCGTGTTGGCCTCGATGCGCACGGCCACACGCTCGGCGAGGCGTTTGGCGTTGGGATCGAGCAGGCTCGCCAGCGCGGTGGTGAGCTGGACCTGCTGGGGGGCCGACCACACCGTCTGCACGTCGACCGGCGCGGCATCGCAGGGGTGCTGCGTGGGGGCGTGGCCGAGCCACAGCGCCAGCGGCACGGTCGCGGCCGCGAGCAGGCTCGCGGCCTGCACGGGTCTGCGCGGGGCGCAGGCGCGTCGCATGGCGTCGAGCAACGTCGCGAGATCGGCGTAGCGCTGCTCTGGGCGCGCCGCGAGCCCGCGACGGAGCACCGCCTGCACCGCGCGTGGCACCGGGCCTTTGCGCCGCGGCACGATCGCGGCGTGCTTGCGTCGCGACAGCTCCGCGAGCCCGGCGGCGGCGAACGGCGGCTCGCCGAACAGCGCCGCGAACAGCGACACGCACCACGCGTACTGATCCGCCGCCGGCCCGGCGACGTGACCGTCGTGCTGCTCGGGTGCCATGTAGATCGGCGTGCCGACGATGCGGGACGCGCGGGTGTGGCTGCCCGAGCCCGCGTCGTCGTCGTCACCGCCGTCGTCGCTGCGACCGTCGACCAGCTCGCCGGTCGCGTCGGCGAGCTCGAGCGCGATCTCCTGGGCCTCGTCGGCGAGCCCGAAGTCGATCAGCACCACGCGATCGTCGTCGGTGATGAGCACGTTGTCGGGCTTGAAGTCGCGGTGCACGATGCCGGCGGCGTGGGCGGCCACGAGGCCGAGCGCGGCCTGCTCGAACACCGCGATGATCTCGCGCCACGGTCGCGGCCCACGATCCAACCACTGCCGTAGCGTCACGCCACGCAGCCGCTCCATCACCAGGAAGACACCGAGCTGCCCCTCGCCGCTGTGACGGGCGCGCGCGTCGTGGCCGTAGGTGGTGGTGCCGGCGTCGTAGACCTCGACGACGTTGGGGTGCCGCAGCTTCGCGAGCGCCTGCGCCTCGCGCTGCAGCGCCTTCTGCCAAGCCGTGCCGCGCTCGTCGCGATCGCGGGTCGGTAGCACGACCTTGATCGCGACCTCGCGACCGAGCTCGGGATCGTCGGCGAGCAGCACCAGCCCGCAGCCGCCGTGGCCGAGTCGACGGCGCACCACGTAGCGACCGATGTGCACGTCGCGGACGCGACCGAGCATCCCCGCCATGACGGCGCGCATCGCCATCTGCATCTCGATGTCGGGGATGCCGTGGGCCCGCGCCGACGCCGACGTCGGTTCGGCCCGCGGCGCCCTCGGCCGCTCGCTGTGGACGGGGGAGTCCATGCCGCTTGCGATTGGACACCATTATCCGCCCGCGCACCGGGCTCGGGTGCAGCGTCGCGGCCCGCGGGCCCCTCGCTCGCGCGCAAGCAGCCGTGGGAACCCTGTTCGCGGCAGTGTCGGCGGCCCGACGCGATCCATGGCGCGCTGCGCGGTCGCGCGCGGTGGTCATCCGTGCAGGCGCATGCATGGACGCCCGCGGCCCGACTCGGCGAACCTTGGGCGTGGGGGCGGTGATGTCGATGCAGACCACGACGACGACGCGGGCGCGATGGGCCGGTGCTCTGGCGATGCTCGCGGCGTGCGGCGGCGACACGGGGGCCGCGACGGCGACCGCGAGCGGCGCGAGCACGGGCGCGAGCGCGGGCAGCGAAGACAGCGGCACGCACGGCACCACCGGCGTCGCCACCGGCGCGACGATCGGCACCGGTGTCGATGGCAGCAGCAGCAGCGGGAGCAGCGGCGGCGGCGTGAAGTTCGACTTCGCCGTCGACCCCGATCTACCGCCGCCCGATTGCCTCACCTGCTCGGCCGACTTCCACGAGGTGCTCACCTGCGACGGCGCGCCCGTGACCGGCTGCGTCGGCACGCAGGGTTGCGACCTGGCGAGCGGCACGTGCATCGATGCGTGCACGGCGGCCGCCAACAACCGCCAGTCGATCGGCTGCGAGTACTACGCCACCTTCATGCAGCACTGGGACGGTCCTGGCAATCGCTGCTTCGTCGCGTTCGTCGCCAACACCTGGAACACCCCGGCGACGATCGAGGTGAGCTACCAGGGCGCGGCGCTGTCGGTCGATGACTTCGCGCGGATCCCCAACGGCACCGGGCCCGGTCTCACCTACGACGCGTACGATGGCGCCGTCGGGCTGGCGCCGGGCGAGGTCGCGATCCTGTTCCTGAGCGGTCCGCAGGGCGCGGGGCCGGCGTGCCCGGTGGCGTCCGCGGTGCCGAGCGGCGTGGCCGTGACCGGCACCGGCATCGGCGATTCGTTCCGCATCACCACCGACGTGCCGGTCGTGGCCTACCAGATGAATCCCTATGGCGGCGGTAGTGCGGCGGTCACCGGCGCGTCGCTGTTGTTGCCGACCAGCGCCTGGGACACCAACTACGTGGTCGTGAACCCGCAGGCGGCCAGCATCGGCGTGCCGACCGCGAACATCGTGGCACAGGTCGATGGCACCACCGTGACCATCGAGCCGACCGCGGCGATCGTCGGCGGTACGGGCGTGCCCGCGACGCCGGCGGGTGTGAGCGTCGACGTGCTGCTCGATCGCGGGCAGCACCTACAGCTGACGCAGAACGCCGAGCTGACCGGATCGATCGTGCAGACCGACCAGCCGGTGGGGCTGATGGGCGGGCACACCGGCATGCAGGTGCCGGTCGGTACTGCGTACTCCGATCACGCCGAGCAGATGATCCCGCCGGTGCGATCGCTCGGGCACGAGTACGTCGGGGTGATGCACCGCCCGCGCGTGGCCGAGCCCGCGTTGTGGCGCGTGGTCGGGGTCGTGGACGGTACCGATCTGACGTGGAGCACCGCCATCGCCGGCGCGCCGATGAGCGTGCAGCGCGGCGAGGCAGTCGATTTCATCAGCGCCGATCCGTTCGTGGTCGAGAGCCAGGACGCCGACCACCCCTTCGTGCTGCTCGAGCTGATGAGCGGCTCGCAGTGGCAGCCCGGCTTGAGTGGCTACGGAGACTCGGACTTCGTGCTCGGGGTACCACCCGAGCAGTACATGCCGCGCTTCGTGTTCTTCACCGACCCGACGTACCCCGAGACCAACCTGGTGGTGGTCCGCAGGGCGGTGAATGGCAGCTTCGCCGACGTCGACCTCGATTGCCTGGGCGTGCTCGACGGCTGGGAGAGCGTAGGCAACTACGAGTGGACGCGGGTGGATCTGTCGACCGGCAACTTCATGTCCGTCGATGGCTGCGACAACGGTCGCCACGAGATGACGAGCGCGGGTCGCTTCGGGCTGTGGGTGTGGGGTTGGGGCACGCCGCTGACGACCCCGAGCACGCAGAATGTCTCGTACGGCTACCCGGGCGGGATGAACGTGCAGCCGATCAACGACGTCGTGCTCGAGCCCGAGGGCTGACGCTTTCGCGCGCGCCTTCGTGCTAGCGTGGGAACATGCGCTTGCCTTGTCGCCCGATCCTGATCGGCGTGTCGGCGTGGTCCTTGGGGTGCGGTGAAGCCGACGGCGTGGGCGGTGGCTTCACGACCGCCTCGGCGGGTACGAGCAGCGATGGCAGCGGCAGCAGCAGCGGCAATGGCAGCGAATCGTCGAGCACGGCGGTTGCCGACAGCTCGAGCTCGGTGGCGCCGGCGATGTTGGTGGTCGAGTGCGGTGAGGTGCCGCCGGCGGCGGTAGGGGCGACGTTCTCCTTCACGCCGATGCTGAGCGGCGATCACGGCTCGGCGCTGTGGTCGACCGAGGCGTTGCCGGCCGGGCTGGTGTCGGCGCAGATCGGCGGCACGATCTACGGCACGCCCGAGGCCGCGGGGAGCTACGACGTGGCGATCACCGCGAGCGAGGACGGTGCGAGCGCGTCGGCGACGTGCACGATCGTGGTCGGGCCCGCCCTGTCGATCGATCTCGACGCGCTGGGCAAGCCCTGCCTCGAGCCGGGCGACGATCCGAGCGCACTGGTGGTCGGCGGTGATGGCTCGCCACTGTCGTGCTCGGTGCCGCCGGGCAGCGGCAACGGCATCATCGCGCCGGGGCTCGCGGTGGATCCGGACACGTGCATGGTCACGGGTACCATCGACGCCGCCGATGGCGACAACTACGGCACGTGGGCGTGGATGACCCGCATCGAGCAGGCGGGGGTGAAGACGTGGGTGCCGTACTGCGCGACGCAGGCAGAGCCGCCGATGCCGGGCTATGTGATCGACGGCGATCACTCGGGGCAGGTCGGCAACATCCTCGATCCCGCGGTCGGCACGTTCGCGCCCGGGGAGCCGATCGCGTGGGCGGGTGGCGGCGCGGCGGTGGTGCGGGTGACAGGGCCGTGCGGGAGCAACTCGTGCTACCACGGCGTGCTGCTGTCGATCGCGGGCTCGCCGTTCGACGACGTGTCGCTCGATCCGATCACGACGCTGCACGATGTGAGCGACGCGCCGATCGGCTTGGCCCACGAGTTCAGCGCGAGCGGGCCGCCGGTCGCGGCGGGGTTCGAGGCGCGACCGTGGGTGCAGTCGTGGTTCGTGCGCTACTGCATCGCGCCCGACGCGGTCACGTGTGCGGACGGCACGGCGATCGACGCCAACGGCCAGGGCTCCCTGCGCTTCGCGACGATCATGCGACCGCAGTGACGCGCGGTTCGGTTCAG
>WBZX01001151.1_pt1 | contig 20676 bp, 16 predicted proteins | sample 5204211 | NCBI WGS metagenome assembly WBZX01 (sample SAMN12344362, study PRJNA552823) | activated sludge metagenome | biome: Activated sludge suspended growth; feature: Nitrification reactor; material: Wastewater; isolation source: activated sludge from nitrification reactor of wastewater... | reverse complement strand
CACACGCCGCTGGCCCACTTCAAGGCCATGTTCACGGGCTATGAAGACGTGGACGAAGAGGGCGGGCAGGCGGCCGGGCACTGAGACACCAGCCGAATGGCTGGCTGCTGGCGGCGCATGGCCGTCATCCCCGCCACCGCCGTCATTCCCGCGTAGGCGGGAATCCAGGTCTTCTGGCTTGGTGTGCGCCCGCGCCAGGCGGGCATCCAGGTTGTTAGCTTCGGCTGCAGCAGCGCAGCGGCGGCGCCTTCGGCCAACGGGCTCCTCGCGGACCCGCACCGTGCCCCCTGTCGCACCTGCGCTCTCTTGTTCCGTCTTGGCCCTCGGCGCTGTCAACCCACACGCGAATGTGCCCTCTGTCCGAAGGCACCACCACTGCACTGCAACCACCGGCGGTGGCGGCCCACCTGGTGGCATGGCGTCAATCGCTCACCCGGCGACCTCTGCACGCCACCGACGTTGAATGCTGGATTCCCGCCTGCGCGGGAATGACGGCGGTGGCGGGATGACCGCTACGCGCCGCAATCAGCCACCGGCGCCGCCACTCAGCTCCCAGTGCCCGTGTCCACACCGTCCTGATCTGGCTCGGTGTCGCGCACGCGGATGCCGTACTTCTTCATCAGCGCCTGGAAGTTGGCGCGCTGCATGCCGGTTTCCTCGGCGCTGCGGGTCACGTTCGAGTGGTTGCGCTTGAGTGTTTCCTGGATGAAGAGCTTCTCCACCTCTTCCACCGATTTCTCGCGCACCTGCTTCTTGATGCGCTTGAGGTCGTCGCTGGTACGTGGCACCTCCAGGTCGAGCCGCGGCTCGGCACCCACCAGCTCGGCCAGATGGGCCTGCCGAATGATGGCGTCCGAAGCCAGGATCATCGCTCGCTGCAGCGTGTTTTCCAGCTCGCGCACATTGCCTGGCCAGTCGTGGTGCACCAGCAGGCTCATCGCGCCTTCCGAAATCTGCGGCACAGGCCGCCCCAGCTCTTGGCTGAACTGCTGCAGGAAGTGCAGCGCCAGGGCGGGGATGTCTTCGCGGCGCTCGCGCAGCGGCGGGCTGTGGATGGGGAAGACGTTGACGCGGTAGTACAGGTCCTCACGGAAGCTGTGCTCGGCCACCATGGCCTTCAGGTCCATGTTGGTGGCGGCCACGATGCGCACGTCCACCTTCTGCGCGGCGTTGCTGCCCACGGGTCGGAACTCTCGCTCCTGGATCACCCGCAGCAGCTTGGCCTGCAGCGCCAGCGGCAGGTTGCCCAGTTCGTCGATGAACAGCGTGCCACGGTGCGCCACCTCGAACACGCCGCGCTTGTGCGCCACCGCGCCGGTGAAGGCGCCCTTGACGTGGCCGAACAGCTCGCTCTCCAGCAGGTGCTCGCTCAGGGTGTTGCAGTCCACCGCCACAAAGGCTTGCTCGGCACGCAGGCTGTTGTGGTGCACGGCGCGGGCAATCATCTCCTTGCCGGTGCCGCTCTCGCCAGTGATCAGCACCGTGGAGTTGGTGGGGGCGCACTTGGCGATCAGCTGGTACACCTTCTGCATGGCCGCGCTGGCGCCCACGATGCTGTCAAAGCGGTACTTGGTGCTCACCTCGTGCTTGAGCTGGCGGTTCTGCGCCAGCAGGCGCTGGCGTTCCAGCGCGCGGTCCACCACATGCCGCAGCTCGTCGGGGTCGAAGGGCTTGGAGAGGTAGTCGAAGGCGCCCAGCTTCATCGACTGCACGGCGGTCTGGATCTGCGACAGGCCGGTGACCATGATCACGTCGGTGTCGGGGTGCCGCTCCTTGACGTGCTGCAGCACCTCCAGCCCGTCGATCTTGGGCATCATGATGTCGAGGATGATGATGTCGTAGTCGTGCTCGTCGACCCGGCGCAGGGCCTCCCAGCCGTCGTGCGCGACGTCGATTTCGAAGCCGCCATCGGCCAGGATGCGCTGGCAGCTGCGCACCACGATCTCTTCATCGTCAACGATCAGGATGCGGGTGGTCATGGTGCAGGCTCGGAGGGGGCCTCGGCGTCATCGCCAAACGGCGAGGCCAGCGGCAGGACGATGCGGAAGGTGGTGCCGACGCCCTCGGTGCTGTCCACCGCGATGTCGCCGCCATGCGATTTGACAATGCCATAACTGACCGACAAACCCAAGCCCGTGCCCTTGCCCACTTCCTTGGACGTGAAGAAGGGGTCGAAGATGCGCTGCAGGTGCGCCGGCGGGATGCCGCAGCCGCTGTCGGTGATGACGATCTCCACGCAGTCCACCGGCGCCGCCTCGGGCTTGCCGGCCGGGCGCACGAGGGACAGCCGGCTTTCCACCCGGATGCAGCCCTCGGCCGAAATGGCCTGCTGGGCATTGACCAGCACATTCAGGACGACCTGCTTGATCAGGTTGGCATCGCCCCACACGGGCGGCAGCGCAGGGGCCAGCGCCAGGGTGATGGTGATGTTCTGCAGCGTGGCGGGCCGGTCAACGAAGCGCACGGTCTCGGTGATCACCTGGTTGAGGTCGAAGAAGGCCTTCACGGGCGTCTTCTCGCGGGCGAAATCCAGCAGCCGGCGGATGATGCTGGCGCAACGCTTGGTCTCGCGTATCACCAGGTCCAGGTCTTCGGCATCGGGGCTGCCGTCGGGCATTTTCTTGCGCAGCAGCGAGGTGAAGGTCAGCACCCCGGTGAGCGGGTTGTTCAGCTCGTGCGCAATGCCCGAGGCCAGCAGGCCCACCGAGGCCAACTTCTGCCCCTGGGCGGCCTCGGCCTCTTTCACCAGCAGCGCCTGCGAGCGTTCCTGCACCTTGGTCTCCAAGGTTTGCACCAGGTCCCTCTCGGCTGCAGCAGAGGCTTTCAGGGCCTGGCCCATGTGGTTGAAGGCCGCCGCCACGCGGCCCAGCTCGTCGTCATGGCGCACCGGCACGGCATGGTCCAGGTCGCCGCCGCTGATCTTCTTGGCGGCGGCCTCCAGGTCACGAAGGGGCCGGTAGACCTGCCGGCCCAGCAGCACGGCGGTGGCCACCGAGACCGCCGCAATCAAGGCCAGGCCGACGCCTACCATCGTGACGGTGTGCTGGTGCTTGATCAGCCCCACCTCGTCGAGCGAGTAGGCCACGTCCACCACGCCCAGCACCTTCTGGCTGGCGGGGTGCTCGTGGCACGAGGCCGACGCGCAGGTGGGCTCGTTGCGGATGGCATGCATGGTGGTCAGCGAGCGGTGCCCACTCGACGAGGTGACGATGCGCCACCGTTTGTCGTCCGGGATTCGGTCGAGTGGCTGGCTGCTCTGGTGGCAGCTCACGCAGGGCTCATCTTGTTGCTCGACCGAATAGCCCACTTCGGCACCGTTGCTCGAGTGGATGATGGTGCCGTCGCTGTTGATCACCCGTACGCGCTCAATGCCATGCTGTTGGCTGATGTCGTCGATGATCTTCTCGGCGATGTCACGCTTGTTGATCAGCATCGCGTAGCGCGTGCTCTTGACGATCACTTCGGCCAGTTGCACCGCCTGCTGCGACACGGCATCCTGCAGATGCCGCTGCTCGTGGTGCACGATCAGCAGGGTCGAAGGCACGATGGCCAACGAGAAGGTCAGGATCAGGTAGACACTGACCCGTGTTCGGAGACTTTTCAAGCGCATGGCCTGCCTCAGTGGGCGGCCGCCTGGCCTACAGCGACAAGATCCACTGCACCAGGTTCTTGACTTCCTTGGCGTCCTTGGTGTCGAGTACCTTGTGCTCTTCCTCGCTGCCGTCCGAGAGCTTGACCTTGGTGACCTGGGTGACGGCCTTGCTCAACTTGTCCTCGGCGTCAGCCTTGCCCGCGTGCTTGGCGGCGATCTTCTTGAACGCAGGCCCTTTTTTGTCTTTGTCGATGGCGTGGCACTTGGTGCAGTCGTTGCGTTTGGCCAGGGCCTTGGCGGCGGACTCGTCAAAGGCCTGCGCGCCGCTGCCAACGAACAAGGCGGCGAGCGCCAGGCTGGCACCGATCAAAGGGTGGCGGATGTGTGTCATGGTGACGGGCTCCTATATGCGGATCGTCGGGGAAGCTAAGTGGAAACCATAGGCTTTCCACGGCGGCGCGTATTAGCTTGCATCAAGACCGGCCGCTGTGCCCCGCCGGCACCGGCCCGGCCCGGGGCAGAGACAATCGCGCCATGTCTGCAGCCTCACGTTTGCGCCTCTACCTTGACCTGATCCGTTGGAACCGGCCTGCCGGCTGGCTGCTGCTGCTGTGGCCTTCGCTGGCCGCGCTGTGGCTGGCGGACGATGGCTTTCCGGGCTGGCACCTGGTGGTGGTGTTCACGCTGGGCACCATCCTGATGCGCAGCGCCGGCTGCTGCGTGAACGACGTGGCCGACCGCGAGTTCGACAAGCATGTGAAGCGCACGGCCCAGCGCCCCGTCACCAGTGGCGCGGTCGGCGTGAAGGAGGCACTGGCCGTGGGTGCGGTGCTGGCGCTGGCGGCCTTTGGCCTGGTGCTCACCACCAACCCGCCCACCATCCTGCTGAGCTTTGCGGCGCTGGCGGTGGCCCTGGTGTACCCGTACGCCAAGCGCGTGGTGGCCATGCCGCAGGCGGTGCTGGGCGTGGCCTTCAGCTTCGGCATCCCCATGGCCTTTTCGGCGGTGAACGGCGGCCCCGAATGGAGCTTGGCGGCGGTGAACGCGGCGGTGCCGGTGCATGCCTGGGCGCTGCTGGTGGCCAACCTGTTCTGGGTGCTGGCCTACGACACCGAGTACGCCATGGTGGACCGGGATGACGACCTGAAGATCGGCATCAAGACCTCGGCCATCACGCTGGGCCGGTTCGACGTGGCGGGCGTGATGGCCTTCTATGCCATCTACCTGCTGGCCTGGGGCGCGTTGGCGCGGCTGCTGGGCCAGTCACGCTGGGTGCTGCTGGGCATCGCGGCGGCGGCAGCGCAGGCGCTGTGGCATTACACGCTGATCCGCACCCGCAGCCGCGAAGGCTGCTTCAAGGCCTTCCGCCTGAACCACTGGGTGGGCTTTGCGGTGTTCGTGGGCACGGTGCTGGCGGTGCGTTGATGCGCCGCCAGCCGGCACTCAAACTTTTCCGAACTCGTCGCCCAGTTCCTTGGCCCGCACCGCTGCGGCCGTCATGGCCTGGAAGAAGGTCTCTTTCAGGCCCTGGGCTTGCAGCACGTTCAGCGCCGCATGGGTGGTGCCGCCCTTGGAGGTGACGCGCTCGCGCAGCACCTCGGCCGGCTCGGGGGACTGCATGGCCAATGCGGCTGCACCGGCCACGGTGGCGGTGGCCATGTGGCGGGCCTGGGTGGGGTCCAGGCCCAGCTTCACGCCGGCCTCGGCCATGGCCTCGATCACGTAGAACACATAGGCCGGGCCCGAGCCCGAGAGCGCCGTCACCGCGTCGAGTTCCTCTTCTTTGCCCACCCACAGCGTGGTGCCGGTGGGCATCAGCAGCGATTCCACAAAGGCCTTCTCGGCCTCGTTCACCTCGGGCCTGGCGTACAGGCCGGTCATGCCCTGGCCGATCAGGGCCGGCGTGTTGGGCATGCAGCGCACCACGCGCTCGCTGCCGGTGGCGCGGACCACGGCGTCGCTGCGGATGCCGGCCATCACCGAGAGCTGCAGGGCCTGGGCGATGAACGGGGCGCAGGGCGCGGCGGCCTCCTGAAACAGCTGCGGCTTCACGGCCCACACCACTGTGGCGGCGTGCTGCAACAGGTGCGTGGCGCTGTGCAGCACGCGCACGCCGAATTGCTCGCGCAGGCGCTGGGCCTGGGCCTCGAAGGGCTCCACCACGACGATGTGGTGGGCGTCCATGCCGGCCTGCACCAGGCCGCCAATGATGGCGCTGGCCATGTTGCCTCCGCCGATGAAGGCCACTTCGTCGTGCGGTGCCGTGGACGGCGGATGGTGGTGCGTCGTGTTCATGCCGCGAGTGTAGGGGGCGGGCCTTGCTGCAGTGCGGCATGAGCGGCCCCGCCATCAACCATGCAAAGCTTGCATGGCGCTCGGTGACACATTCGGCCGCACCCGGCATAGAGTGCGCACCCATGCCACACCAACCGGCTCACGAGGCCGGGCGGCGGGCTTGAAAACCCAACGGAGACCCTTGCTCATGACCGAACCGCTTTCCTACGTCCACCCCACGCCCGACAGCCCCTGGGGTACCTACCTGATGCAGGTGGACCGCGTGGCCCCTTACCTGGGCCACCTGGCACGATGGATCGATACGCTCAAGCGCCCGAAGCGCGCGCTGATCGTCGACATCCCCATCGAGTTGGACGACGGCACCATTGCCCACTTCGAGGGCTACCGCGTGCAGCACAACATGTCGCGTGGCCCGGGCAAGGGCGGCGTGCGCTACCACCCCGACGTGACACTGGAAGAGGTGATGGCCCTGGCCGCCTGGATGAGCGTGAAGAACGCCGCCGTGAACCTGCCCTACGGCGGCGCCAAGGGCGGCATCCGCGTCGACCCGAACAAGCTCTCGCGCAAGGAGCTGGAGCGCATGACGCGCCGCTATACCAGCGAGATCGGCATCATCATTGGCCCGCAGCAAGACATCCCCGCGCCCGACGTCAACACCAACCCACAGGTGATGGCGTGGATGATGGACACCTACTCGATGAACACCGGCACCACCGCCACTGGCGTGGTCACCGGCAAGCCCATCCATCTGGGTGGCTCGCTGGGCCGCGTGAAGGCCACGGGCCGAGGCGTGTTCGTCACCGGCCGCGAGGCCGCACGGCGCATCAACCTCGACCTGAACGGCGCGCGCGTGGCCGTGCAAGGCTTCGGCAACGTGGGCTCGGCTGCGGCCGAGCTGTTTGCGCAGGCGGGCGCCAAGATCGTGGCCGCACAGGACCACACCGGCAGCATCCACAACGCCAACGGCTTTGACATGGCCGAGCTGATCCCCCATGTGAAAGCCACCGGGGGCGTGGGTGGCTTCAAGGGCGCCGAGTCCATGGGCAACGAGGAGTTCTGGGACACAGCCTGCGACATCCTGATCCCCGCCGCACTCGAAGGCCAGATCACCGCCGACCGCGCCCGCCGCCTCAAGGCCAAGCTGGTGCTCGAAGGCGCCAACGGCCCCACCGTGCCGGCTGGCGACGACGTGATGGCCGAGCGCGGCATCCTGGTGGTGCCCGACGTGATCTGCAACGCCGGCGGCGTGACGGTGAGCTACTTCGAATGGGTGCAGGACTTCTCCAGCTTCTTCTGGACCGAAGACGAGATCAATGTGCGGCTGGACAAGATCATGGTGGATGCCCTGAAGCGCATCTGGGCCCTGGCCGACCAGCACAAGATCACGCTGCGCACCGCCACCTTTGCGGTGGCTTGCGAACGCATCCTGCAGGCGCGGGTGGAGCGCGGCTTGTACCCCTGAGGGCCACCCAGAATGGAAAAGGGCGGGCCCGCAGGCCCGCCCTTTTTGTTTCAGCCTATCAGGCCCAGGTCAGCGGCGGCCCTTGTGCGAGTTGGACGCCGGAGCCGACGAGCGTGCAGTCGTGGCCACGGCACCAGGCTCCACCGTCACCAAGGTGGTGCCCAGCGCGCTGCCATCGCCCTTGAAGTAGCGCAACCCGCCCAGGTAGCGTGTGCCGGCGGTGAGCCCGGCCCAGCTCAGCGTGACATTGGCCTTGTCGGCCATGTTCACGGTGCTTGGCAGGCCGGTGGCCGTCAAGCTGCCGCCGGCATCTGCTGCACCCACCACCCAGGTTGAGAGGGTGTAGTTGGACGAGCCGCCGTTGGGGGCGTAGCCCTCCACGCACACGGTGTAGGTGCCTGCGGCCGGTGCAGACAGGCTCACCATCTCGTTGGCGGTGGCGCCGCCGCTGTAGCCTATCCAGGCCCCAGCGGGGCTGTAGACCGACAGGTCCAGGTCATCCAGGCCGTTGCCACTGGTGTCGCTGTCGTACAGCGCTGCGCGCAGCACAAAGGCACCGGCCGGCACGTCCACCGCCGAGCAGGTCTGGGCGCCCGTGGCCACCGACCCCGCCGTGCGCGTGGCCGGCTTGAGCCCGGCCACCACCGTGCTGGTGGGCCCAGCGAAACCATAGGTCAGCGTGTAGCCGCTGGTGCCCGTGGCCGCTGTGCTGGCGAGCGTGCCGGGGTAGGCCAGGTTCAGGGCCCGGGCCTGCACCGGGCTGTTCACCTGGTGCTTGCCATCGCTCCAGCTCAGGCGGCCAAAGCTGCGCGCACCTGCTGTGGCCGTGGTGGTGGTGAAGGTGGCGGTGAAGACGCCGGTCTTGCCAGGCTCCAGGCGCAGCGAGGACGGCGAGATCACGGTATCAAAGCCGGGCACGTTGGCGCTGGCGGTGTAGCGGGTGGTCTCCTTGCCCACGTTGGTGACCTTGCGGGTCACGGTGGTGGAACCGGTCACGTCCACCGCGAAGCTGGCCAGGTTCAGGTCGTCCGGGTTGATGGCGCCATAGGCCCCGCAAACCGAGTGGCTGGCGGGCAACCAGTTGGCACCGCACAGGAAGCGCAGGTAGTGCGCGGTGTCAGCGGCGTAGACCAGACCAGGGTCATCTGCGCCATTGGGGTTGAGGTGGCCGGCGCCATAGCCAAACAGGTTGGTGTCCGGCGCGCCATTGGCCAGCTTCACTGGCGTGGCGGTGGTCATCAGGGCCGACTTGATCATGTCGGGCGTCCACTTGGGGTGTGACTGCTTGATCAGCGCCGCCGCACCGGCCACGTGCGGGCTGGACATGGACGTGCCTTGGTACGACTCCACCACCGGCGCGGGCGAGTAGCTGCCGTCGAGAATGGCGTCGTGCACCGCCTGGCTGCCCTGGATCAGGGCCACGCTGGCAAACACGTCCACGCCCGGGGCGGTGATGTCGGGCTTCATCACGTGCGAATCGGCCTTGTTCGGGCCGCGCGACGAGAACGAGGCCATCACCGGTGCGATGGCCGCCGGGTCTTGCCGGCGCGCGCTGATGCTGCCATTGGCACCCGTGGCCAGCACATAGGCGCGCACGGCCGTGCGCGCGGTGTCGGCCAGGTGCACCGAGGGCACCGAGTGGATGTCGGCCACCAGGTTGCTGGGCGCGGGGTTGATCAGCACCATGCCCACACCACCGGCCCGCTTGACCTCGGCGCTCTTGTCGACCCGGGCGTTGACCCCCCGGTCGCAGACCACGATCTTGCCGGCCGCCTTGGCCGGGTCCAGCGTGTTCAGGTAGCACAGGTTGACCTGCGCAGGGTCGGCACCGGGCAGGCCGATGTCGCTGGACAGCACCATGGGCGCTGCCGGCAGGGCGTCCAGGTTGAACGAAGCACCCGTGTAGGTGCTGCCATTGCCCAGGCGCAGGTCGGCAATGAACTGCCGGTCGTGCGTGCTGGCCGCCACCGTGGTGATCCAGGGGCTGGGGTGGGCCACCTGGTTGCCCGGGCCGCTGTTGCCGGCCGAGGCGGCCACAAACACGCCAGCGGCCGAGGCGTTCAGGAAGGCGATCTCAACCGGGTCCAGCAAACTGGTCTGCGAGCCGCTGACCGAGTAGTTGATGACGTCCACACCATCGGCCACAGCCGCGTCGATGGCGGCCACCAGGTCGCTGTTGTAACCCGAGCCGGTCAGGCCATTGACGGGGTCGATGCGACCGAACAGCGCCTTGTAGGTGGCCACGCGCGCGCGCGGTGCGATGCCCGAGGTGCTGCCGATGTTGATGCCACCGGCCGTGATGGCCGGCGCTTTGGCATTGCCCCCGGCCGTGGACAGCGTGTGTGTGCCATGGCCGATTTCATCGCGCGGCACGTCGTAGAAGTTGCCAAAGAACGGCGTGGTGGCGCCGGCCGCCACCGCAGCCTTGAAGCCGGCACTGAAGACCTTGGCGCCGATCAGCTTGTTGTTGCAGGCATCCACCGGAAAGCCCGGGCCGGTGGTGCAACTGCCCAGCCAGCCCTTGGGGGGTGGGCCATAGGCCCGCTCGCCGCCGCTTTTCACCGGCTCACCCTTGCGGTTCACACGGTCATAGAAGGCCGGGTTCTCGGGTTGCACGCCCGAGTCGATCACCGCGATGACGATGTCTTCGCCCTTCACCCGCACATCTTCTTCCAACTTCTTCGACCACAAGCCGTTGCGCGCATCCAGCCCCAGGAAGCTGGGCGTCGTGAGGGTGTCCGCGTCACGCAACTCGTCCGGGGTGATGCTCAGGGCCCGGCCACTGGCCTGGAGTTTCTTGGCCTGGGCTTCGGTCATGACGGCTGCAAAGCCATTGAAGGCCAGGTCATAGCGGTGCACCACCTTCACGGCGCCGCCGGCCATGGCCACGGCCGCCCGGCGTTGGCCTTCCAGGTGCTGCCGGTAGGCCTGCACCTGGGAGCTGCTCAGATCCAGCTTTTGCCCGGGTGCCGCCTTGGTGGCGGCCAAGCCTGGCTTGCCGCCCTCGTAATGGGCCACCGGGGCATCGGCCAGTTGCACGATGTAGGTGCGCTCCTTCGGCGCAGGCCCGGCCAGGGCAGCGGTCATCACGCCGGCCAGCGCAAGGGCTTGGCAAAGCTGCAAACGATTCATGGTCATGTGTCAGAGCTCCTTGGTGTTGAGTGGCATCGGGTCCCGCGACCCGCCCCCGGTGAGGGTTGGTCGGGCAAGTGTGTTCCCGGTGCGCTGGCCGACGCTAACAGCGCGCTTGCCCCAGTGCACGGCTTGTCACACCAATTGGGGAGATGGAAAACCCGAAGGCCTGGATGTGGAAAATCAAGCCTCCTTCATCTTCGGCGCATCGATGTCAGCACGTCGTCAAATGTTCGGTTTCAGCCTGGCCGTGCTGCTAGGGCTGATGGGTACCGCAGCCCAAGCCCAGGCCTGGCCCACCCGCACCGTGCACATCGCCGTGCCGGCGCCGGCGGGCAGCTCGCTGGACTTCATCGCCCGCTTGCTGGCCGACCGGCTCAAGGACCGCTGGGGCCAGGCCGTGGTGGTGGACAACAAACCCGGCGCCGGCGGCCTGCTGGGCACCGACGTGGCGGCCAAGGCCGCGCCCGACGGCCACACCATGGCGCTGTCGTTCAACGGCCCCATTGCCTTCGCGCCCTACCTGTACGAGAAGCTGCCCTACAACGCGGCGAAGGACTTGCAGCCCGTGGTGATGACCACCTCGCAACCCAATGTGCTGGCCGTGAACGCCAACCTGCCGGTGAAGAACTTGCCCGAGTTCATCGCCTGGGCCAAGGCCCGCAACGGCGCGATGAACTACGCCTCGCTGGGCAACGGCAGCTCGGCCCACCTGACCATGGCCCTGCTGCTGGCTGAGATCGGCGCCAAGGCCACGCACGTGCCCTTCAACGGCTCACCCCCCGCCGCGATGGCCGTGGCCCAGGGCGAGGCGGACGCGGTCTTCATGGTGGCCCCGGCCTTGATGGCCCAAGTGCGCGGCGGCAAGCTGCGCCTGCTGGCGGTGAGCAGCCACCAGCATCCCGAGAGCCTGAAGGACCTGCCGACCTTGGCCAGCGCCGGCCTGAAGCAGGTGGAGTCGCTGGCCTGGAACGGCCTGTTCGTGCCCACAGGCACGCCCGAGGCCGTGGTGAACAAGATCAACGCCGACGTGAACGCGGTGCTGGCCGAGCCGGCCGCGCGCGCGGCGCTGGACGGCCAGGGCCTGACGCCGGTGGGCGGCAGCGCGGCCGAGTTCCGCAAGCTGGTGGCGGCTGAGAGCCAGCGCTGGGGCGAGGTGATACGTCGGCTGGGCCTCCGCATCGACTGATGCCCTAGGTGGCCGCGCGCCGCACCGTGACGACGAAGGTCAGGCGGTAGCCGGGCTGCCCCGGGGCACCTTCCTCACCCACCTCCACGGTGCCCGGCTGGCCCAGCGCCACGCGCAGCTTGGGGTGGGCCTGGCCTCCCGTCGTGCACTGGAAGGGCAGCTCGAACGACACCTGGTCGTTGGGCTGGGGCTGCAGGGTGATGCTCACCTCGCAGCCCAGCCGTGCCGGGTTCGCCAGGTCTGGGAAGACCTTCAGCGTCTCGTTGGCCGCCGCTGCGAATTCCAGCTGCACGCGCTGCGTGCTGTCGTCGCCCACCTTCTTCGTGACCGACAGCTCGACTCGGTAGGCGCCGCGGCCTGCAGCGCCCGGTGCCGCCGAAGCGCCACCCTGGGGCGACTGGGCCCAGGCGCCATAGGCCCCGGCCAGTGCGGCAGCACTCATGGTCAGCGTGGCGGCGGTGCGTTGCCAGCGGTGGGCCGGGGAACGGGCAAGGTGCATGACTCTCTCCTTCAAAGGGTGACGGGCCTGCCAGTGGCAGCCCAGGGGAAGTGCCGAGACCTGCAACTGCGTCTTCAACATGGCGGTGGCGTAGGCAGGGCGCGAGTGGGGCTGCGCACGCACCACCGCCTCGTCGCAGGCCAGCTCCTGGTCGAGGCGGAAGCGGCTGGCTGCCCAGTGCACCAGGGGGTTGAACCAGAACACCGCCTGCAGCGCGCAGGCCAGGGCCTGGGCAGGCACGTCGCCACGCTGCCGGTGCGCCCGCTCATGGGCCAGGATGAGGTCTTGTTCCTGCGGCGTGTAGCGCTCGGCGAAATCGGCCGGCACCACGATCTTCGGCTGCCACAGGCCCACCAGCATGGGGCCGGCCCCGGGCTGTCGCGGCGCGGTGTGCACCAGGGGCAGGCCCGTGGCCCGCAGCGGCCCCAGGCGGCGCTGGAAGCGCCACTGCTGCCAGGCCAGCCACCCGGCGCTCGCCAGCAGGCCGGCCAGCCACAACCCCACCCACCAACCGGCCGGGGTGCCGGTCACCGCCACGGTCGGGGCCCAGGCAGTGGCGGCAGGGCCCGTGGCGGGCCCTGGCCAGGTGGGCAGCGGGGCCGGCCCGGCGGGGCGCGGCAGTGCCGAGGCCAGCAACGCCAGCGGAATCAGCCCCCACACGGCGCTGGCCCGGCCTGCACCGGCCCAACGCCGCAGCCAGGACCGCAGCACCAGCACGCACAGCAACGCGGCGCTGACGAGCGCATTCAGGTGCACCAGCCATGGCAGTAGCACCGCGCTCACGGGTCCATCTCCCGGATCAGGCGCTTGAGTTCAGCCAGGTCTTTCTTGCTGAGCTTGCGGTGGCGCCCAAAGTGCGCCACCAAGGGCGCCACCCGGCCGCCGAACAGGCGGTCGAGCAGGCCGGCGCTTTGCTGGTGCAGCCAGTCGTCACGCTGCAGCAGCGGGGCGTAGAGGTATTTGCGGCCCTGGGGCCGGGCCTCAATGGCGCCCTTCTTCAGCAGCCGGTTCAGCAGCGTCTTTACGGTGCTGGCCTGCCAGTCCTGCTGGTGGGCCAGCGTGGCCACGATGTCTTCGGCGGTGAGCGGGTGCTGCTGCCACAGCACCTCCATCACCACCGATTCGGCCTCGCTGATGGAGGGGTCGGTCTGGGGCATGGTAAAACGGTTTACGCGTGTAATCGAGACGCATGATTACGCACGTAAACGACATTGTCAAGCACTCAGAGCGCCCGCCAGGTGCCACCAGCGTCCACCGCCGCCAGGCCGTCCTCGGCCAGCTTCTGCAGGTGGGCGGTGAGCGAGCGCATGGCAATGCCGTGGCGCGCCTGCGGCACATCGCCGTACACCGTGGGCAGCAGGTCGTCGGCCCTGGCCAGCGCGCCGGCGCGCAACGCGGCCAGCACCTTGGCCTCGCGCGCCAGGCGGTGGGCGATGAGCTTTTTCACCTCGGCATGCGGGTGGGCCATCAGGAAGCCATGGCCCGGGGCGAACCAGTCCAGGTCCATTTCCAGCAGCTTGCGCAGCGATGCGAAGTAGCTGTTCATGTGGCCGTCGGGCGGGTTGATGACCACGGTGGAGCCTTGCATCACGTGGTCACCGGTGAACAGCAGTTTTTCTTCTTCCAGCAGCCAGCAGATGTGGTTGGACGCGTGGCCAGGCGTGGCGATGGCGCGCAGCGTGCAGCCCTCGCCCAGCACGTAGCGCTCGTCGTCGGCCGGCTCCAGCTTGGGGGCAAAGTGCGCGTCCTGCCACTCGGCATGGGCGGCGCGGCGGCCCACCAGCACGGCGCCCGTGAGCTCGCGCAGGCGCAGCGCGGCGGGCGAGTGGTCTTTGTGGGTGTGGGTGACCAGGATGCGGGTGATGCGCGCCGCGCCGGCTGCGGACAGCACGGCCTGCAGGTGGCCTTCGGCGTCGCTGTCGTTGGGGCCGGGGTCGATCACACACAACTCGCCACGGCCCGGTGCGCCCACCAGGTAGGTGTTGGTGCCCGGGCCGGTCATCACCGAGCCGTTGTTGCAGGTGATGCGGCGCACGCGCTCGGAGAGTTGCACCACGCGCAGCGGCTCAAGATCAAAGTGCACGTCGCCACGGCCTTCGGGGTCGAGCCGGGCGATCTCGGCGTAGGCCCATTCGTCGGGCAGCACCGGGCGCACACCCCGCGCGTCGCGGCCCATGCGCGGCATGGTGCGTGGCGGGTGCACGCGGCTGGCGGCCTCGTCCAGGCAGGCCTGCACGTTGCTGAAGCGGGCCAGGTCTTGCAGCGTGCGGCGGGTGACGGGCAGCAGCTTCAGCTTGGCGGCCGGGCTCAGCGCGGCTTCAGGCGTGAGCCAGGCGATCTCCAGCGCCTCGCCCTCGTCGGCCTGCGGCACCTGGCCTTCGGGCAGACGGGCCACGTAGAAGCGCGTGTCGAAGCGCTTGGGCAGGCCGGGTGGCGTGAGCCAGTGGCTGTGGTAGCGCAGGGCAGGCAGGTCCAGGCGCAGTTGGTGGCGCTCGCACAGGGCCACGAAATCGGCGCCGGTGACGGCACTGGCTTGCTCCTTCAGCGCGCCCTCAACGCCACCGTTGGCAAACAGCAGGCCAACTTCCTCAAAGCACTCGCGCACGGCGGCCACGCTGTAGTCCAGCCCACCTTGCGGCAGGGCCAGCCGGGCGCTGGCCTGGGCGTCGTCGTCGCCGTCGCACCGGCTGTGCAACTGGCGGTCCACAGCGTCGAGCACGCCGCCGGGGAAGACCCACACGCCGCTGCGGATGTCGCCGTCGCGCTCGGCGCGGCGCAGCATCAGCACCTCGGGGCCTTGCGGGCTGTCGCGCAGCACGATGACGCTGGCGGCCTTGCGGGCCCCCACCAGCAAGGGGTCGGCTTCGGTGGTGGGGGTGGGGTGGGGACGGCTCATGCTTGTTTGGCAACGCCGCTGGTGAGCAGGGCGTCGATCTCTTGGGGTGTGTAGCCCGCTTCCTGCAGCAGCTCGCGCGTGTGCTGGCCGATCTGCGGGGCGGGGCGGGGGGTGTCGGCCGTGCTGCGGCCAAAGCGCGGGGCAGGCGCGGCCTGGCGCACGCCGGCCACGTCCACAAAGGCCTGGCGCTCGGCGGCGTGCGGGTGGTGGGGTGCCTCGTCCATGCTCAGCACCGGCGCCACGCAGGCGTCGCTGCCTTCCAGCAGCGCGGTCCATTCGGCCTGGGTGCGTTGGGCAAAGATCGCGGCCAGCGCGTCGCGCATTTCGGGCCACAGGTGGCGGTCGTACTGGCCCTTCACAAAGTGCGTATCCAGGCCGATGCGCTCGGCCAGCTCGGCGAAGAACTTGGGTTCCAGCGGGCCCACGGCCAGCCAGCGTTGGTCCGCCGTCTGGTAGGTGCTGTAGAAGGGTGCGCCGCCGTCGAGCAGGTTGGCACTGCGCTCGTCGGTGCGCCACTGGCCGGCGGCGGCCAGGCCGTGGAAGATCGACATCAGCGAGCCCACGCCGTCCACCATGGCCGCGTCCACCACCTGGCCATGGCCCGAGCGCTGGCGCTCAAACAGCGCCGCCATCAGGCCGAAGGCCAGGTAGAGCGCACCGCCGCCGTAGTCGCCCACCAGGTTGAGCGGCGGCACCGGCTGCTGGCCACCGATGGCGTGCAGCGCGCCGCTGAGCGCGATGTAGTTGATGTCATGGCCGGCGGCGTTGGCCAACGGGCCGGTCTGGCCAAAGCCCGTCATGCGGCCATAGACCAGGCCAGGGTTGCGGGCTTGGGCATCGGCCGGGCCCAGGCCCAGGCGCTCGGCCACGCCGGGGCGCCAGCCTTCGATCAGCACGTCGGCCTGGGCGATGAGGCGCAGCGTGGCCTCCCGGCCGGCGTCGGCCTTCAGGTCCAACGCCACCGAGCGGCGGCTGCGGGCCGTCACATCAAAGCGCGGCTCCACCGGCACGCCCAGGCCGCTGGCCACCAGGCGGTCCACGCGCACCACGTCGGCGCCCTGGTCGGCCAGCAGCATGGCGCACATCGGGCCGGGGCCGATGCTGGCCAGCTCCACCACGCGCAGTCCGTGCAAGGGTCCCATGTCGGTCGGTCTTTCGGTGTCGTCAAAAGGCGCAGTCTACGGACTGGCGAGCACCCTCTCGGTCACACGGGCGACGGCCCGGCTTGGTGTTTGCCCGCAACCGCTAGCATCGGGCCGCCATGAACCCGCCGGCCACGCCCCAATTGCGCATCGAGCCCCAGGGCTGGAGCCTGCCCGTGCCGGCCGGCCTCACCCTGTTGGAGGCTGCCCAGCAGGCCGGGGTGCGCCTGGCGCGCTCCTGCCGCAACGGCACCTGCCGGGCCTGCCTGTGCCGCCTGGTGGCGGGCACGGTGCACTACAAGGTGGAATGGCCCGGCCTCAGTGCCGAGGAGAAGGCCCAGGGCTGGACCCTGCCGTGCGTGGCGCTGGCCGATGGCGACGTGGTGATCGACGCGCCCGGCGCGGCAAATGCCAAATCTGTCCCCTGAAAACGCACAAACCCGCCGCACGCTGTCACACCGGGTCGGCATACTCTGTGCATAGCAAACCAGCACGGCGGGGGCCGGGCACCTGCAGCGGCACCAGAGCACCGCTGTGGTGCAAGCCCCGGGAGAAACCAGGCATGCGCACACTCTGCAAAGCTCTTCATTCCGGCCCCTGGGGCCTGGCCCTGGCGGCACTGCTGGCTTGGGGCCCGGCCCTGGCTCTGGCCCAGGACCTGACGGCCGACGAGGCCGACGCGGTCATCCTGCGCCGCGGCCAGGTGCTGGACGCGCGCCCGGCCCTGCACGGCCCGGCCTTCTACCTCAAGGGCGACGGCCTGCCCGAACTGGGCTCGTTCAACGACTTCGCCCGCAAGGTGGCGGCCGATCCCATAGACGTGGTGGTGCTGGGTTCCAGCTACTTCGACTACGACGGCGAGTGCAAGCTGCTGAGCCGGCTGGAGCAGGTCAACTCCTGCACCACGGTGCTGCTGCGCCGGCCCGAGGGGGCCAGCTCGCCGGCCGTGCGGGAGGCCTTGAAACACGCCGAGGTCATCTACTTCCGCGGCGGCAACCAGTGCAACCTCGTGGCCTGGCGCGACACGCCCATCCAAGAGGCCGTGGTGCAGTTGGTGGCCCGTGGCGGCGGCACCGGCGGCGGCAGCGCCGGCCTGGCCATCCAGGGCGCCCTGGCGGTGTACGACGGTTGCAAGGGCAGTGCACGCTCACCCTTGGCACTGGCCAGCCCCTACGGCGCGACCGTGAGCTTCGCGCCCAGCCTGTTCGACTGGGAACCGCTGGACGCCACGCTCACCGACAGCCATTTCGTCAAGCGCGACCGCATGGGCCGGTTGATGACCTTCCTGTGCCGCCAGCTCGCCAGCGGCAAGCGCGACGACGCCTGGGGCCTGGGCATCGACGAGGGCAGCGCCATCGTCATCGACCGCGAAGGCCTGGGCACGGTCTACGGCGACGTGGCCTACATGGTGCACGCCGACCGCTCCAGCGGCGGTTGCGAAGGCGAGAGCGATGCTGCCGAGGCCAGCCCCGTCACCTACCTGGGCTTCAAGGTCTGGCGCCTGCCGGTGGGCAGCACCTACGACTTCTACGACCGCCCCGCCGACGGCTACTACAAGATCGACGTGGTGGGCGGCGTGCTCAGCGCCAACCCCTACACCGCGCCCCTGCCTGCCGGGGCGGGCGAAGGCGTCACTGTCTCCAGCAGCCACAGCCCGCCTTGATGCGGACACCCGGCTGCGGGGGCCGCAGCCGCCCTGCGCTGGCCTGAACTTTCTGGCGACCCCAGATCCTGCTTGGTGCGATCATTTGACGATCGCACTTCAACCATGCAGGAGCCCCCGATGTTCAAGGCCTTGATGCTGACCCAGCACGAGAAGAAGACCCAGGCCGCGTTGGCCGACCTGGACGACAGTGCATTGCCCGCGGGCGACGTGACCGTGCGCGTGGACTACTCCAGCCTCAACTACAAGGACGCGCTGGCCGTCACCGGCCGCGGCGCCATCGTGCGCCAATGGCCCATGGTGCCCGGCATTGACCTGGCCGGAGTGGTGGAGAGCAGCGACAGCCCCGACTGGAAGCCTGGCGACCGCGTGGTGGTGAACGGCTGGGGCCTGGGCGAAACCGAATGGGGCGGCCTGGCCCAGAAGGCACGCCTCAAGGCCGGTTGGCTGCTGCGCCTGCCCACCGCCTACAGCACCCGCGAGGCCATGGCCATTGCCACCGCCGGCTACACCGCTGCGCTGTGCGTGATGGCCCTGCAAAAGCACGGCACTCAGCCTGGTGATGGCGAGGTGCTGGTCACCGGCGCGGCCGGTGGCGTGGGCTCGGTGGCGGTGGCGCTGCTGGCCAGTCTGGGCCACACCGTGGTGGCCTCCACCGGCCGTGCGGAGCAAGAGGCCGAGTACCTGAAGTTCATGGGCGCCTCACGCGTCATCGACCGGGCCGAGCTCTCGGCCGCCGGCCGACCGCTGCAGAGCGAGCGTTGGGCCGGTGTGGTGGACGCCGTGGGCAGCCACACGCTGGCCAACGCCTTGGCGCAAACCAAATGGAACGGCGCCGTGGCCGCCTGCGGCCTGGCCCAGGGGGCTGACCTGCCATCCACGGTGATGCCCTTCATCCTGCGCGGCGTCACGCTCTACGGCATCAACTGCGTGTACGTGCCCAACGCCCAGCGAGAGCGGGCCTGGGCGCTGCTGGCGCAACACCTGCGCGGCGAGCAACTGGCCAAGATGACGCACGAGATCGCACTGAGCGACATCGTGGGCGCGAGCGTGGACCTGCTCGAAGGCCGCATCCGTGGCCGCACCGTGGTGGACGTCAACCGCTGAACCATTTGTTGCAACACCAGGCGGTCAACCTTCACGCTGGGGGCGCCGTTGTGCTGGGGCCGGCAAGCACAACACACCATCCAACACACGGAGTTCTCAGCATGAACCGTCACCTCCTCGCCGCCGCTGCGGCCCTCGCCCTGCTGGCCAATGCCGCCCACGCCCAAGCCCCCGCCGCCTCGGCCGTGCAGCGCAACGTGAACCAGCAAACCCGCATCGAGCAAGGCCTGCAGAGCGGCGCGCTCAGCACCAAAGAGGCCGCCAAACTCGAACGCGAGCAAGCGGCCGTGAGCCACGCCGAAGCCCGCACCGCCAAGGACGGCACCGTCACCGCCGCCGAGCAGGCGCGTGTGAATGCGCTGCAGAACAAGGCCAGCGCCGACATCGCCGCCGCCAAGCACAACGGCGTCACCGGCCACCCCGAATCCAAGTCGTCCCAGCGCATGCAGGCCGACGTGCAACGCGACATCAACCAGCAACAGCGCATCCAGGCCGGTGCGGCCGATGGCTCGCTCACCACGCGTGAGGTGGGCAAGCTCGAGCGTGGTCAGTCGCGCGCCGAGCGCCGCCAAGCCCGCGCCGGTGCCGACGGCCATGTGGGCGCGCACGAGCAAGAGCGCATCGAGCACACCGAGAACGCGCAGAGCCGCAAGATCCACCGCCAGCGCCACGACGGCCAGAAGGCTGGCTGAGGCTCAACCCCCGCGCCTCACGTCGTGAGGCGCTTCACCCCCGGCAGCTCGCAGGCGTACACCGCGTTGCGCAGCGCCGCGATGGCCTCGTAGCGCGTGAAGCTGCGCCGCCAGGCCAGCACCACGCGCCTTGTCGGCACCGGGGCCTCGAAGGGGATGAACCGCAGGTGCGCCTGCGGCTCGTCGGGCACCGACAAACGCGGCACCACCGTGACGCCCATGCCCGAGGCCACCATGTGCTTGATGGTCTCCAGAGACGAACCCTCGAAGCTCCGCTTGATGCCCTCGCGTGTGTCGTCGGTTTGGCTGGAAAAGCGCGCGTACTCGGGGCACACCTCCAGCACATGGTCACGAAAGCAATGGCCCGTGCCCAGCAGCAGCATGGTCTCGCGCTTGAGTTCGTCGGCGCTGATCTTCTTGCGCTTGGCCAGCGGGTGGTTCTTGGGCACAGCCACCATGAAGGGCTCGTCGTAGAGCGGCGCCACGGCCAGGCCGGCGTCGGGGAAGGGCTCGGCCATGATGGCGCAATCGAGCTCGCCGGTGCGCAGCATGTCGAGCAGCTTCACGGTGAAGTTCTCCTGCAGCATCAGCGGCATCTGCGGCGTGTGCTCGATGGCGTTCCGCACCAATTCGGGCAGCAAATAGGGCCCGATGGTGTAGATGATGCCCAGCCGCAGCGCGCCGGCCAGCGGGTCTTTGCCACGCTCGGCGATCTCGCGTATGCCCTGGGCCTGCTCCAGCACCTGCTGGGCCTGCCGCACGATGGCCTCGCCCAGCGGCGTCATGCTCACCTCCGAACTGCCGCGCTCGAAGATCTTCACGTCCAGCTCTTCTTCCAGCTTCTTGATGGCCACGCTCAGCGTGGGCTGCGACACAAAGCAGGCCTCGGCGGCACGGCCAAAGTGCCGCTCACGGGCCACGGCCACGATGTAGCGGAGTTCGGTGAGAGTCATGGGTGCATTGTGCAGAAGCTCTGCTGGACTGGCGTTCTGCTTACGGCGCATAGC
>WBZX01001150.1_pt1 | contig 20703 bp, 16 predicted proteins | sample 5204211 | NCBI WGS metagenome assembly WBZX01 (sample SAMN12344362, study PRJNA552823) | activated sludge metagenome | biome: Activated sludge suspended growth; feature: Nitrification reactor; material: Wastewater; isolation source: activated sludge from nitrification reactor of wastewater... | reverse complement strand
ACGCGGGCATGGCCGAGGCGGTGGAGACGCACCTGCGCGGGTGCGATACCTGCCGCGGCGCGTACGAGGCGAACCGAGCGCTGGAGGACTCGCTCCGCCGGGAGGCGCGGGCGGTTCGCGCGGAGCGGATCGCGGCGGGCCTGGAAGTCTCGTCAAACGTGCCCTCGCGGGCACCGGCGAGTTCGGGGCGACGCCGCCGGCTTCGCCCGCTGCTTTGAGCAGACGGGCGAGCGAGAGGTCGACGGCCTCGATGGCGATGGGCGCCCGTTCTACTGGATGGGCGTCGGCACCGATGCCGACGAGATCGACGACTACGACGAGCACTGGGGCGAGAGCGCGTATGTGGTCGCGCTCGCGTGGTGGCACGACGGTCGCACCGACGACGCGCTGCGCGACGCCGCCGACGCGCTGGTCACCGGCTTCGCGACCCACGGCGAGGTCGGCCAGCTGCGCAGCTTCAACTGGCAGTGTCGCAGCGCGATCGCGACGCCCTGGTACCTGCAGTGAGCTGGCGCCCGGCGCCGCTTCAGGGATCGCGCGGCTGCACGAACACCGCGGTGCCGACCGCGGGCGTCGGCGCGTCGGCGTCGCGCAGCGCCAGCTCGATCGGCACTTGCTCGGTGACGAGGTCGAGCTCGGGCGCGCGACGGCGGATCGTCGCGTGCCAACGGCGCTCGTCGCCGCAGGACACGACGAGCGGGGTGTCATCGGCGAGCGCTGCGAGCTCGGCGGCATCCAGCCCGACGCGCACGCCCACCGATCGCGGGTCGATGACGCGCAGCAGGGTGGTCCCCACCGCGACGCTCTGGCCCGGCTCGACCATCCGTGCTGCGACCACGCCGTCGATCGGCGCCCGAACCGTCGCAGCGTCGAGGGCGTGGCGTGCGCGGCGTTGTTCCGCGCGCGCCGACTGCAGCGTCGCGCGGCCGAGCGCGAGCTGTGCGGCGGCCTGATCGCGCTGGGCTTCGCTGACGTGCAGCTGGTGCGGCGTCGCGTGGTTGGCGGCCGCAAGCGCGCGCGTGGCCGCGAGCTCGGATTCCGCCACGCCCAGCCCAGCGCGGGCGCCGGCCAGCTCGGCCGTACGCGCCGCCACGCTGGCGTCGGCGATCGCGAGGGCGTCCTCGAAGGGCTGGGCGTGGAGCCGCACGAGCGGCTCGCCGGCGTGCACGACGTCGCCGACGTCGACCTCCACGGCGTCGATGGTGGCCGTGACCGCCGCGGCGACGTGGTGACTGCGCGTCGACACCACCACGCCCGTCCAGCCGGTCGCGCGCGCGTCGATGGTGGTGGTCGCGGCGGCGGGTGGCGAGGGGGCATCGAGCGCGGGTGCGGCCTCGTCCCGCGCGGCGCAGGCCAACAGCATCGCCAACGACAGCGCCCACTCATGCGCACGCGTCATGGCTGCCTCCTTCGTGGTCGACGGCACCGGTGCGCTCGGCAGCGTGGACCAGCCGTGCGAAGCGGGTGTCGCCGGTCGAGAGCTCGGTGAAGTCACCGCTCTCGACGATGCAGCCATCCTCGAGCACCACGATGCGATCGGCGAAGGCCAGCGTGCCGAGGCGGTGCGAGATGATGATGCGGACGCAATCGAGGCGCGCGAGTGCAGCCATGATGCCGCGCTCGGAGACCGCATCGAGGGCGCTGGTGGCCTCGTCGAGCAGCAACACGCGCGGGCGTCCCAGCAGGGCCCGCGCGAGCGCGACGCGCTGCCGCTGGCCACCGGACAGCGAGGCGCCGCCGTCGGATACCGGCGTGTCGTAGCCCAGCGGAAGCGCGGCGATCTCGGCGTGGATGCCGGCCGCCTGCGCGGCGGCTTCGACCTGCTCGAGCGTGGCGTGGGGATCGGCCAGCGCGATGTTGTCGCGGATCGAACCCCCGAACAGGTACGGCGTCTGCAATACCACACCGACGTTGCGCCGCAGCGCCGTGAGATCGAGCGACGCCAGCGGCCGTCCGTCGAAGGCGATGGCGCCGCTGCTGGGCAGATGGAGCCCGACCAGCAGCGCGGCGAGCGAGGACTTGCCGCAACCCGAGCGCCCGACCAGCGCCACGCACTCGCCGGGTGCGATGTCGAGGCTGACGCCGTGCACGGCGTCCCGCGCGGCGCCCTCGTAGCGGAACGAGACCTCGCGCAGCGAGATTGCGCCGCGCAGCTCCACGCGTGGGGATGGCCGCTCGCCTGCGGCGGCCTGCTCGGGGGCCGTCTCCAGCACGTCGGCGATGCGCTCGATGTGACCGCGAAGCCCTTGCAACGTCATCGCCGTCTCGACCAGGGAGGCGAGCGGCGCGAGGAAGCCCAGCGCGAGCGAGTTGACCGCCAGCATCGCGCCCACGCTGAGCTGGCCCCGCATCACCTGGTGGGCGCCGACCGCCAATAGCGCGATCGGAGCGCCGTTGCGCAGTAGGCCCAGCGCCGCGTCGAGCACCGCCTGCAGGCGCCCGCGCGCGAGCGAGACGTTGAGCTCGTCCGCGAACAGGTTCGACCAGCGCTCGATCGCGCGGGCCTCGGCGCCGCAGACCTTCAGGGTCTGGATGCCCGCGAGGATCTGCACGAGCTCGTTGTGCGAGCGCGACTGGGCGTCGAGTTCCTCCGTGGTGAGCTCGGCGATCCGCAGGCGCGCGAGCACGAATACGCCGATCTGCGCTGCCGCGATCGCCGACACCCACCAGCCCAGGCCGGGCGCGAACGCAAACACGAGCACGAGGTAGAGGAGCACGAGCGGGCCGTCGAGCAACGCCGAGAGCGCGTGGGTCGTGAGGCGCTCGCGCAGCATGCGGTTGCTGGTGACGCGCAGGATCAGGTCGCCGGCCGAGCGGCGCAGAAAGAACGCGAACGGCAATCGCACGAGGTGGCGCAGGAAGCCGCCGGTCAGCTCGGTGTCGAGCTGCGTGCGCAGCTGCAGCAGCAAGAGCGCGCGGATCTGTTGGGTCAGCATCTGCATCACCAGCAGCGCCGTCGCGCCACCGGCGAGTCCGAGCAGCAGCCGCAGATCGTGCTGCGGGACCACGCGATCGATCACCACCGCCGTGGTCGCCGGGAGTGCCAGCGCGAGCCCGCGTAGCAACAGCGAGCCGCCGACGATCCGCACCAGCACCCGCCGCGCACTGGTCACCCGCGAGAGATATGTCCGCAGCGGGGAGCGGCCGGTCGCGCCCCGCTCGGCGTGCAGCTCGGCGGCGGGCTCGAGCACGATCGCGACCCCCGTGAAGCTGCTGCGAAAGCGTGTCAGCGGGACCCGTCGACGCCCGCGCGCGGGATCGAGGATGTCGACGCCGCCGCCGCGGAGCCCCTCGAACACCACGAAGTGTTGGAACTCCCAGTGCAGGATCGTGCCTGGACGCAGGTGCCCGAGGTCGTCGAGATCGAGCCGGATACCGCGCCCCTCGAGCCCGAGGGTGTGCGCCGCCTCGAGGATGCCGGCGGCGGAGCAGCCGTCGCGGCCGTTCGCGAACGCGCGGCGCACGTCGGCGAGGCGCAGCGGGCTGCCATGGGCGCGAAGGACCATCGTCAGACACGCGGCGCCGCAGTCGGCCCACTCGAGCTGCGACACGAACGGGATACTCAGTCGCCGATCGTTGCGGCGACGACCTGCAATGCTCATGGCGCCTCCCGGTCGGGCCACAAGGACTGGAGCAGGGTCTCGCGCGTGATCTCGACGCGCGCGCGGGCTCGCATGCCGTCGTGGAGCTCGAGCGCGCCCCGGCTGGTGGGGTAGTGACGCGAGTCGAGTGTTGCGGTCGCGAGCACGAGCGGGCCGTGGAGCTCGAGCACGTCGGCGTGGGCGAGCCCGAGGTAGCGGCGTGCCTCGCTGGGGCCGATGATCTCGTCATCGACGCTGGTGAGGTGCACGTGCAGCTGCTCGCCGCCGGCCTCGCGCAGGTCGAGCGTCAGCGGCTGACCGGCGCGGAGCCGGCCACGCTCCTCGCCCGGCAGCAACGCGAGCACGCGCAGCGGGGCCTCGGCGTCGTGCAGTGTGAGCAGCTCGTCCCCGGCCACGACGAGCTGCCCGAGCCGCGCTCGCACGTCGCCGACGACACCGTCGACGGGCGCGCGCAGCTCGAGCGAAGCGCGGGTCGTCTCGGCCAGCGAGAGCTCGCGCTGCAGCTGGGTGACCGCGGCGGCGGTGCCGGCCTCGTGTGGTGCACGCAGTCGTCGGCGCAGCTCGGCCTGCAGCCGCAGGCGCAGGACCTCGAGCTCGCGCGCTTGCCCGTCGTCGTCGAGCCGGAGCAGCAGATCCCCGCGACGTACGAGCTGACCCGGCACCACGTCGACCGACGCCAGCGTGCCGCCGCGCTGCGCCGCGACCCGACGACCGCCGTGCACGGTGACCAGCGCCGGCCCCTCGGTCCAGCGCTCGACCTCGTAGGTCGCAGCGCCGACCAACGCGACGAGGGCGAGCGCGCACAGCGTCCACACGCAGACCCGCAGCCAGGTGGGGACCACGCGCAGCACGCTGCCGTGCGCCGTCGCGTTGCGTGCCTCGAGGGCCTCCGATCGGAATCCGTCGTGGCCCCGCTCCGCACGCGCGCCGGCCTCGCACTGCAGACGTGCCTCGAGCAGCGACAGCGCGGGGGCCAGCGCCTCGGCGAGGGCGTCGAGCCAGCGGACCTCGTCGGGCGCAAAGCGTCGTCGACCGTCGCGGGTCACCAGCATCACCGCGTGCATGCGCCGCGGCCCGTCGGTGACCGGGGCCGCGAGCACCGTCACCGGCCCTCGCGCGGCGGGGTCGTCGACGCTGGGCTCGAAGCCCTCGGCACGCGCGTCGGTCACGAGATGCAGGACGGCCCGCGAGCGCGCGACCTGTCCGACCACGCCGCCCGCTGGTGCGAGCTGTCGGTCGCCGTCGCGCTCGCACCACCAGGCGTCGCTGTCGGCGTCGTGGAACACGCAGCGCACGCGATCGCAGGCGCACATGCCCGCGATGCAGGCCTCGATGCGGGCGGCGGCCTCCGCCGGGCCGTCGCAGGCCGCGACCGCGGCGGCGCACCGCAACGCTCGCAGGCGCGCCTGCTCGCTGCCGATCTCGCCCTGCACTGGGGTTGCCTGGTCCATGGCCTCGCCCGACTACGAGAGCAGCAGCAGGCGATCCCACGCCGGTTCGGTGTCGTCGATCATCGCCAGCAGCGCGAGGCCGATCCCCGATGCGCCCTCGAGGAAGCCCGCGTGTTCGCGTACGCCCGGGTCTCGTCCCCGCGGGTGGCGATAGCCACCGACGCCGGTGCCGGGCTGGCGACGCGCCAGTGCGTCGTCGAGCCATCGCTGCGCGGCGGCTCGGCACTCAGGCTCGCCGGTCGCCGCGTGCAGCCGCGCGAACAGCTGCGCGAGACCGGCAGCGCCGTGGCACAGCGAGGCATCGACGACCCCCGCGGTGTCGGGGTCGCGCTGTGCGGCGAGCCGGGCGAGCGCGCGCCCTTGCTCGATCCACGCCGGGTTGGCGCGCACGCGGCCCGCTCGCACGAGTGTCAGCGCAATGCCGAGATCGCCGTAGCACCACGCGAGGCGTGTGGGCTGCGGTGCCGCGCCGGGCCGCAGCACCGCGGGGAATCGCCCGTGGGGATGCGCGACGATCGGCTGCGCGAGCAGCCATCCGATCGCGTCGTCGACCAGCGTCGCTGCGTCGCTGTGGGTCGGCCCGCTCGCCAGGTCGTCCTCGAGCACGGCGACGAGGGCGGCGACGACCCCTGGCACGCCGTGCGCGAGCCCGAGGTCGTGGTGCCCGTCGGGCGAGTGCGGCCGGGACTGCGGGCTCAGCTGTGCGGCGGTGGTGAAGTACGTGCGACCGCAGGGCGTGCCGGGCTGGGCCAGCTGGGCGAGCGCGGTGACGGTGGCCGGCAGCAGCGCGCGGCCGTTCGCGCCGCGCTCGCGGGCATAGACCAATGCGCCCGCCAGTCCCGACACGAGATCGAAGCAGGGCCCCAGCCCGGTGAGTCCGCGCGCGAGTCCATCGTCGAGCTCGGCCAGCGGGTCGTCGCCGTCGTCGGTCGCCGCGACGTGTTGAACCGCCCACGCGGCGCCCGTGTAGCCCTGGTAGAGCGACGCCGGTCCGGGCCGTGACGCCAGCGTCGTCAGTGTCTGCTCCAACAGGTGCCGGCTGGCGGCGCACGCCAGGTCCGCGGCCCGTGGCGCGCGGTCGGCCAGGTACTGCCCCCAGTAGGCCAGGAACAACGCGGCGCCCGGGGCCCCGCGTCCGAGCGACAGATCGCCGTGCAGCGCCGCCGGTGATTCCACCGTCGCGCGGATCAGATCGTCGGCGATGGCGCGCACGGTGGCCTCGACGGCCGTGCGGGTGCGCTCGCCGTGCGCGTCGGCGTCGAGGATGCCGCGCCATTCAGACGCGCGCGGCTCGGGCGGTGGGCTGGCGGGGATCATGCGAGACCTCCGGCGTGACGCGGTGCTGCGGTCTGCACACGTGCGCGGGCGAGCAGCGACTCGTAGGCGCGCGCGAGCAGGTCGTAGAGCACGACCTCTTGCGCGCGATGGGCCGAGCGGAGCAGGCGGTTGCAGATCAAGTGCACCCACGTGCGGACGAGATCGTGCAGCGGCACCCCCAGCTGGTCCGACGCGGCCAGGCGCGTGAGTGTCGCCAGCGCCGGCCGCACGACCACGGTGCGGCGTCGCAGCGCGGCGCAGGCGATCGCCAGCGCGTCGTCGAGCCCGTCGCGATTCACCAGCAGCGCCTCCACGCGTGCGTGCCGACTGCGGTAGGCCGCGGAGAGTTGGCGGCGAAATCCGGTCTCGACGCCGAACTCGCGGTGGAACGCGTCGCGGGCCGCCCGCGTGAGCTCGAGCTTCTCTGGCAGCGCGAGCCCGAGATCGTCGAGTAGCATGTCGATGCTGCAGACACAGGCCTGCCAGCGCAGCGCCATGCAGCATCGCCGCCATCGGCTTCGAGCGCCGCGAGGATCTCGAGCGCGGCGTCGCTGTCGGCGGCGAAGAACCGCTCGCTCGCGGCCAGCCCCGCGGCGCCCCCGTAGCGCTCGAGCTCGGGCTCGTAGGTGTCGAGCTGCACGCGCGCGACGCTGCCGTCGGCGATCCACTCGGCGAGCGCGTGTCGCAGCCCGACGATCCCGTGCGTCAGCAAGCGCTCGGGATCGCCACGCCAGCGTACGCGTAGGTGCGGCTCGGGATCGGCGTAGCGCAGGAAGAACCAGCGATCGACTTCGGCGGTGGCTCGCAGCTTGGTGGTCAGCGGCGCGACCACCGACTCGAGTACACGGTCGGCGTGGGCATGGCCCACGTAGATCTTGGCGTAGAGCCACTCGCTGCCCGGCACCAGCACACGGGGGGCCACGGCGCGTGGGCGTGGCCGCTGGGCGGTCGTGCGCGTTGGTTCTCCGGCGCGCGTGAACGGCACGCACAGCTCGTGGGTGAACGCACCCTCGGGCCCGCGCACCGCGACGTGCTCGGGCTCGGGGACCAGCTCGCGCACGATGACGGCCGCACGACCGCGCAGCAAGTGGGCGAAGCTCTCGACGCTCGCCGGGTTGTCGAGGTCGACCGCGAGGATGTGATCGCCATCGGCGAGCTCGATGTACCGCGGCAGGCAGGCGCGCTCGCGCAGGCTCGCGGCCGCGGACATCACGGTCGCGCGGCGAGCCGCGGCCGCCACCGCGCCGCGACCGGCACCGTGGGCGGCCGCGACGAGCGGGGCCAAGCTCTCTTTGTGCAGACGCCAGCGTGCTCGCGAGAACGCGAGGTTGCGCCAGCACACCCGCGGCAGGAAGCCGAGCGCATCCAGTGGTCCCCAGCTCCAGCCGGCGCGGGCGATGCCCTGGTCCTGCAGCGCGCACAGGAAGCGGTAGGTCGGCAGGTTCGGCCCCGCGTACGCATGCGCCGTCGACAGCCTGGGCACCACCTCGCAGGCGAGCCGGCGCGAGCGCAGCACCACGCGGTCACCCTGCACCGAGACCAGCAGGTCGTCGATCGCGAGCCGCCTTTCGGGTGGCGCGCCCGAGTTCCCGAGGAATTCGATCTCGTACTGCCGCAGCACCGGCCGCGCGACGACGTTGCCCACCCGACCCTCGCTGGTGTGGACGACTTCGGCGAACACGGCCTCGGGGCGCAGCCGCTGTTCGGCGGCGACGTGCTCGTCGACGCACGCGCGCAGCTCGGGATCGAGATGGCAGAAACGACCGAGCAGGCGCGCGCCCGAGGGGCCGACCACGCCTTGCAGGTGCAGCGTGAAGGCGCCGCGGGCGATGGCGTCGGCGTCGCGGCCCTCGATCACGGCGAGGGCCGCGAACGCGTCGGGCAGCGGCGCGATGGCCTCGCGGGGTGTGAGTGCCGCGATGTCGTCGTCGTCGAGCTCCAGGCGCATCTGGCCCCGTGGCAGCCGCTCGAGACGCCGCGACAGCCAGTCGTGACGCGCCGACCAGGTCGCGCCACCGCCACTGGGACGCGGGAACGCGAGCCCCGCGAGCAGTGGCTCGGCGAACACCGCCGGATCGTTGCTGGGCTCGAACCCGACGCCGACGTCATGGTCGAGCGCGACCGCCAGCGGCACCTCGCGACGATCGAAGCGGGCCTTGAATGCCTCGCGGAAGCGCTCGAGCCCGGGCGGCTGCGGCGAGGGCGAGATGCGGTGCAGCATCGCGATGCCCTCCTCGAGGGTCGCGCGCACCCGCGGGCAGATCGTGATCTCGGCGGGCTTGAAGAGGTCGACCTGGAACAGTCGGCCAGGCACGATGGTCGCGGGCGCGGCACTCAGGCCGGCCGCGATCGCGTCGTAGCGCGTCGGGTCGATGCCGACGCCGTCGCGATCGATCGCGGCGAGGTCCGTGAGGGCGTCGCGCAGCAGCGTGCGCGCGTCGGACTCGGGCGTGCCGATGTCGAGGCGGCGCAGCAAGACGGCGCCCGGCTCGTCGCCGGTGATCGGCGGTGCGAGCACGGGCCGCAGGATGCCCACCTCGCACAGCTCGCGGACAAACCCCGCCGCCTCGTCCTCGTCGAGCGTGGCGTCGCTCTCACGCAGGGCCTCGATCAACGTGCGCGTCGCGGCGCCACTGCGCGCGGCCGCCAGCACGACATGCACGGCCTCGTGGGCGTCGACGTCGACCAGCGTGTGCGTGCGGTGTCCGCCGGCAGTGCTCGCCGCGACATATCGCAGACGCCCCGCGCTTTCGTAGAGACTGTCGTTCGGCACGAAGCGCAGCGCCGCCGCCACGCCTTCGTCGCGGGCCAGCGCCTCGCTGAGCTCGTCGATGAATTGGCCGTCGAGCCGGGTGCTGCGGCGGTAGTCGCGTCGCGGCGCCAGCTGTAGGACTGTCGAATCCCCGAGGCGCCCCACCGAGACCCCCGAGAACAGACCGAAGGGGGTTGCGCGGGTGCTCATCCGCGAGAGGTAGCGGACCAGGGCGCGCTCGGCCTTCGAGCCGCGCTCGCTGTCGGGGTCCTCGCGCCACAGCGGGATGGACTCCGCGAGGCTGGGCGAAGCGACGACCATGGCCTCGCGCACCGCGGGATCGTCGAGCCACGCGGCAAGGCGTGCCCGGAGTCTACGCATGCGCGACTCGATGTCGCCGTCGTCGATGTCGCACCAGCGTGTGAAGGCCTGCTGCGGCAGCAGCGGCGTACGGACCACGAAGCGACGGTTCATCACGAAGGGGTGTTGGGCTGCGCTCATGACGAGACTCGGGACGACGGTGGTGATCGTGGGCACACGCGTGCAGTTGCGGGACCGGTGCACCGGTCCCGCGCCCCGCCGGCGTGGCCGGCGAGGTGAGGGCGCTACGGGCCCTGGGTCTGCGGCGTGCAGTCGCCGCAATCCGAGAAGCACGTCGAGCTCGTGTGCGGAGGCAGGCAGGCTGCGCCGCTGTCGCTCGGCGCGGTGTACGTCGAGGTTGGGCCGTGGGTCTTGATCGTGATCCCGCCCGTGGCCGCGCTGAGGTTGCGGACGGTCTCCGTCCGCAGACCCAGCTTCATGTGCTTCTTCTTCATGTGCTCTCGCTTTCTGTGCCCGCCTAGAGCGGGCACGGTCACTCATTGCAGCGCGCGCGCCGGAACATGACGGGGCGCCGGCACGCGTGCCCCCGCCGTCGACTGCGCGATCACAGTGGAATCACGTGCCGCGCGCGACGCGGGCATCGGCTGTCCGCCCGCGGCCGATCGGTCTACGCTGGTGGGGCATGGCCAGCGAGGTCGAGCCACCGGACGACGCGTGGGGCCGAGCCCCACCGCAGGTCTCGGCCACCAGCTGGTCGATGATCTACGCCGAGCTGCACGGGCTCGCCCACGGGCTCATGCGGCGGGAGCGGGGCGATCACACGCTGCAGACCACGGCGCTCGTGCACGAGGCGTGGCTTCGCGTTGGCGACGATCCGTCGTGGGGCAGCCGCGGCGAGTTCCTGGCGGCCGCGGCCCGAGCCATGCGCTGCATCCTGGTCGACCACGCGCGCGGACGCGGTCGGGTCAAGCGCAACGCGGGCCGTACGACCGAGCCGCTGGACGACCTCGCGATCGCGGACGCGTACGGCGAGGTCGTCGATCTGCTGGCGCTCGACGCCGCGCTCGATCGTCTGGCCGAGCGCAACGAGCTGGCGGCACGGATCGTCGAGCTGCGCTTCTTCGCCGGCATGGCGCACGCCGAGATCGCTGCGGTGTGTGCAACCCCGCTGCGTACCGTCGAGCGCACGTTCCGGCTCGCCCGCGCGACCCTGTATCGCCACCTGCGAGAGCCCGGCGCATGAGCGCGGAGCCGGACGAGGCGGGCGAGCTGTTCCTCGCGCTGGTCGAGCTGCCGCCGGATCGACGCGCCGAACTGCTCGCTCGACGCTGCGAGGGGCGGGAGCCGCTGCGTCGCGAGGTCGAGGCGTTGCTGGCCGCCGATGCCGAGGCCGGCGACTTCCTCGAGCCCGTCGACCTCGGCCTACCCGAGGCGCCGCGGCGTGCGTGGCTCGAGGGCCGCACCGTCGGTCAGTACCAGGTCGAGCGCGTGATCGGCATGGGCGGCATGGGCACCGTCTACGCCGCGTGGCAACGCGCGCCGCGGCGGCTGGTCGCGCTCAAGCTGCTGCGCGCGGGGTTCGACGCCGACGCGCTGCGCCGTCGCTTCGTGCAGGAGGCGGAGATCCTCGGCCGCCTGCGACACCGCGGCATCGCGGAGATCTACGAGGCCGCCACCTACGACAGCGAGCTGGGCCCGCTGCCGTACTTCGCGCTCGAGTACATCCCGCACGCGCGCTCGATCACCGCGTGGGCCGACGACGCCGGCATCGATCGATGCGGTCGCGTCGCGGCGATGGTCGAGGTCTGCCGCGCGGTCGCCCACGCCCATGAGCGCGGGGTCCTGCACCGCGATCTCAAGCCCAGCAACATCCTGGTCGGCGACGACGGCCGGCCCAAGTTGATCGACTTCGGCGTCGCGCGATTGCTCGACGGCTCGGCGCGCGGCGCCACCCTCGGTACCGGCATCGGCGAGCTGGTCGGGACCCTGCAGTACATGAGCCCCGAGCAGTGTGCAGCCGACGGTCGCGAGCTCGACGTCCGCACCGACGTACACGCGCTCGGCGTGATCGCGTACGAGCTGGTCGCCGGCGCGCTGCCGTACCCGCTGCAGGGACTCGCGCCGGCCCTGGTGGCCGCGCGCATCCGTAGCCACGAGCCGGCGCCACCGACCGCGGTGGCCGGTCCGCGCTGGCGCGCGCTCGATGCCGTGATCCTCACCGCGCTCGCGAAGCAGCCCGCGCATCGGCACGCGAGCGCGACCGCGATGGCCGACGAGCTCGAGCGGGCGTTGCGGGGCGAGCCGGTGCGCTCGCGACGATCGGCGCGGGTCCACGCGCTGCGCCGCGCGGTATGGCGGGCGCGCCGGGCGGTGCCGGCTACGTTGGCGACCGGCGGCATCGCGCTCGCGCTGGCGGGTCGCGGTCCGCACGACGCGGCGGAGTCGGGCGACGAGCCGTCGACGCTCGGGCCCGCGCCCATCGGCGATGCCGCCGACGACTACGCGCACCAGATCGCGGTGGCCGAGCGCGCGCTGGCCGGCAACGACCTCGCGCGGGCCAAGCTCGCGCTCGGTCGTTGCGCACCCGCGGCGCGCGGCTGGGAGTGGCATCGGCTGCTCGCGCTCGTCGACGGCAGTGCGCACCTGCTCGCGCTCGGATCGCCGGTGCGTCGGCTGGTGCTCGACGGCGCGCAGCAGTGGCTGTACGCCGTGACCGAGGACGGCCGTGTGCACGGGCTGCGCCGCCGCGCGGGCGAGCGCTTGGCCTTCGAGTCTGGCTGGCAGGTGGAGACCGGCGACGACCTCGACGCGATCGCGATCGACGACGCGGGCGGTCGCGTGTTCGTCGGTGGTGATCGACGACGCGTGCACGTCATCGCGGCCGACGGTCGCGACGCCGGCAGCTTCGCCGACGGACCCAGCACCGTGGTCGCGCTGGCCTTCGCGCCGACCCGCGGGGAGCTGTTGGTGACGCGCCAGGACGGCAGCTTCGAGCGCTGGGATGTCGAGCGGCGCACGCAGGTGTTCGCGACCCGGCTCGCACGGCGGCTGGCGCCGTTGGTGCTCGACGGCGACACGGTGTGGGCGGCGACCGAGCGCGGCGTCGTGCAGCTGGCGTGGGCCGACGCGCGCGTGCTCGACGAGCGCGACGACGCCCAGGGGCCCGAGGCCGTGGCGGTGTCCGACGGCCAGATCCTCACCGCCGGCTGGAGGCGTCACGTCGTCGCGCACGCGGCCGATCGAACGGCGCGGACGTGGCCCGATCTCGCCGACGGCGTCCTCGATCTATGCGCGCTCGATCGCCGGCGGATCGCGGTCGCGGGTCGCGACGGCCGCGTGACGCTGTGGCAGCGGGCCGAGGGTGTGCTCGAGCGGACGCTGCGAGGCCACGACTTCGCCGTGGAGGCGCTCGCGTGCAGCGACCAGGGGTGGCTCGCCTCGGGCAGCGCCGACGGCACGGTCCGGCTGTGGTGGTCGGACGCGCCGCCCACCGAGCTCGCGCCGCTCGCCGACGACAAGCTGCACGCGCTGGCGTGGCGAGCCGACGGTCGGGTGCTGTTCGCCGGTGGCGGCCCGCAGTGGGGGCGAGCCGACGACGACGTGCTGCTGGCGTTGGGGGCCGATGGCCGCGTGATCGCCCGCGCGCGAGACCACCTCGCCACCATCGACGCCGTCGCGAGCAGTCCCGACGGTGCGTGGGTCGCGAGCGCCGATCGCCGCGGTGACCTGGTCCTGCGCGCGTCGCCGCAGCTCGACGTGCAGTGGCGGCGGGCAGCCCACGATGGCGGCGTCGCGGCGCTGGCGTTCGCCGACGATGCTGCGCGCGTGGCCAGCGTGGGCGTCGACGGCACCATCGCGCTGTGGGCGGTGCGCGACGGCGAGGCGCTGGCGCGGGTCGACGCGGGCGTCGGTGAATTGCGCGACGTGGCCTGGCGCGGCCCACGGATCGTCGCGGTCGGGCAGGGTGGCCTCGCGCGCTGGCAGCCCGGTGGCGGTACGCCGCAGCGCGACACGGTCGATCACGGGCTGGTCGCGATCGCAGCGCTCGGCGCCGACGCATGGGCGGTCGGTCGCGACGATGGCACGCTGGTCGCGCTCACCGACGACGGTGCGCGCCGCTGGCAGGCGCCGACCTTTGGTCGCGCAGTCGTCGACGTCGCCGTGACCCCCGATGGCCGCCGCATCGCGGTCGCCGGCTGGGACGCGAAGATCCGCCTGCACGACGCCGCCACCGGTGAGCTGCTGCTCACCGTCGGCAGCCACGAGACCCGCGCGACCGCGGTCGCGTTCGCGCCCGATGGCCACTCGCTGGCGTCGGCCGGCTTCGACCGCCGCGTCCGCCTGTGGCGCGCACCCTGAGCGCTCAGAGCAGCACGCCGCGCTCGGGCACCAACGCCGGTGGCAGCTCGGTCTCGCCGAGTGACGCTCGCAGGTTGCGCTCGATGGACCTCGACAACGTCGCCAGCGGCAGGTCGTTGGGGTCGAAGCCGAAGGGGTTCTCGAGTTCGTCGCCGATCGCATCGAGGCCCAGCAGCGCGTAGGCGATGAAGCCGACCACCACCGGCGTGAACACGCCGATGCCGTCGACGATCCCGAACGGCAGCGTGAAGGCGTAGATCGCGACGATGCGATGGATCAACACCGAGTACGACGCGGGCAGTGGCGTGTTGCGGATGCGCTCGCAGGCGCCGAGCACGTGCACGAACGAGGTCAGCGAGATCTCGAGCACCGGCACCAGGTGGCGATCGAGTCGGCCCTCGCGGCGGGCCTGCGCGAGGATCTCACCGAGCTCCTCCACCATCGCCACCGGGGGATGGTGGGCGGCCAGGACCTTGCGCCGGGTGGCCTCGTCGAGCAGACCGGTGACCTCGCTGCCGGCCGACTCGCTGCGCAGGTGATAGCGCAGCAGGTGCACGAACGCCGCCGCGCCGTGGACGAGGCTGCGGTGGCGAGCGTCGGGCGTGGTCGCGCCGGGCGCGGGTTCGACCAGGGTGAGCACCTGCCGCGTGAAGCTGCGCGAGGTGTTGACCAGCTCACCCCACAGCTTGCGACCCTCCCAGAAGCGGTCGTAGCTGGCGTTGTTGCGGAAGCCGAGGAAGATGCCCAGTGCGACGCCGACCAGCGAGAACGGCAGCGGCGACAGCACGTCGAGCTTGAGCTCGAAGTGGACGTGCAGCCAGGTGGTCACCGCCGCCGCGGCCATCACCAGCGCGAGTCGCTGCCAGATGCGTTGCAGCGCCGTCCCCCGCCAGGGGCTGAGTTGCTTGAGCCAGCTGCGCTGCTCGACGATGATCATCTGCGCGTGGGCCGACGATACCTCAAGCCCGCGCGGCCGCGGTGCAGGCCGAGCTTGGCGGGGCCCTTGCGCGCGCGGGCGATTTGCCCGGCATACTGGCGAGCATGTTGCCCTCGCGTTCGCTCCCGCTCGCGCTCGTGCTCGCCGGCCTCGGCTGTGGTGATTCCGAGGGCCGCGAGCCGGGGGGCTCCGGGGTCAGCGGCATCAGCGTGGGCTCGCCGGCCAGCGGTCCCGGTAGCGACGGATCCGTGGGCAGCGACGACGACGCGTCGGCCTCGGGGGCGAGCGCCGGGCCGGTGCTCGACGTCGGCGCGGCCACCAACGCTTCGGCCGAGGAGGGCGGCGGCGGCGAGGGCTGCACCAAGGTCGACTTCTTGTTCGTGATCGACAACTCGTCGTCGATGGGCGACGAGCAAGACGCGCTCATCACCAGCTTCCCTGGATTCATGCTGACGATCCAGAACACGCTGACGCAGGCGCAGGACTACCACGTCATGGTCGTCGACACCGACGCGGCATGGGGTGGCGAGTGCGAGCTGCTGTGCCCGCTGTTCGGCAACGTGTGCCCGGCCAATCCCGGCTATCCCTGCGGCCAGGGCCCGCCGTCGCCGTGCGATGCGACGCTCGGCGCGGGCGTGAACTACCCCCAGGGCTCCGACGCGACCAACATGCTGTGCTCGTTCTCCAGCGGCAAGCGCTACATGGACGTCACGGAGCCCAACCTACCGGCGGCGTTCCAGTGCGCCGCCAAGGTCGGCAGCGACGGCGACAGCGACGAGCGTGCGGCCAGCTCGATGGTGTCGGCGCTGTCGGACGAGCTCGCGCAGCCTGGCGCGTGCAACGAGGGCTTCATCCGCGACGACGCGATCCTCGTCATCACGATGATCACGGACGAAGAAGACAAGGGCTCGACCGGCATCCCCGACGGATGGTTCGCGAACGTCATCGCCTCGAAGAAGGGCGATGCCACCGCGATCGTGATGCTCGGCCTCATCAACGACGTGGACCAGCCGGCGCCGGTGTGCGAAGCGGAGGTCGAGGACGCGGTCAAGCTGCGCACGCTGGTGGAGATGTTCCCCAACCACATCCGCGGCAGCGTGTGCGAGCCCAGCTTCAACGGCTTCTTCGAGCAGGCGGTCGCGCTCATCGACCAGACCTGCGACGACTTCACACCGGCCGGTTGAGCCGTCGCCGGGCGGGTGTCAGGGGTCGAGCCGGGCGAGCGCGCGTCGGACCAGGGGGTCGTCGGGCAGCAGGTCGGCGACGCAGTGCATCAGCGCGACCGCGCTGCGGAGCTCGCCGCGCTCGAGCGCCTCGATGGCGGTCACGAACAGCTGCGCCGCGGCTTCGTTGGCACCGTTGCTGCCGCGCCGCGCATCGAGCTTCGTGACGATGGTTCGCATGAGCTCGGCGTGGGCCTGCGATGCGATGCGGTGTTGCTCGCTCGGATCGGTGGCTCCGCAGGGCGTGCGCACGGTCTTGAGCACGCGCCCGCCGAACGCGACGATGGTCACGAACTCGTCGGCGTCGCCGTTCCACTCGGTCTGCAGGGTCAGCAGTCCGCGGGGGAGCTCCATGCTGGAGGTGAGGCCGGGCCGCTCGTGGGCCGCGGGGCTGCGGGGGGTCGGGCGCGCGCCGTCGCCGGTGACCTGGGGGACGACGCCGGTCATCGCGCGCCGCCTCCGAACGCCCGCAGCGCGTGCTGTGCAAACGCCACGCTCACGGCGCTGCGATCGACGACCAGCAGCAGCAGGCGATCGCCCTCGCCAGCGACCGCAGACAAGAGTTGATGGCGACTCGACGTGGTCACCGCGAGCTCCAGCAGATCGCCGCCGCCGAGTTCGCGCAGGGTTGCGACCAGCTCGGTCATGCCCGCGGCCGCAAGCGCGAGCTCGAGGTCGTCGCCGTCGGCGTCATCGAAGCTGCCGGTGCTGCCGTCGAGCACACCGGCGGCCACATAGCCGTCGAGCAACCGCAGCGGCGCGAGGTCGATGGTTGCGGGATCCTCGATCACGTGCGCGGACGGGGTCGTCCGTGGGACGGCGGTCGGCGTCGGGGCCCCCGTGGCGCCGTCGAACTGTGCTGCGAGGTGCTCGCACGCCGACTCGGTCAGGGCCTCGGCGGCGGACGTCAGCGACCGCCACGGGATCGCGACATCTCGCTGCAGGTCGGCCGGCAGCGGCCCACACTCGACATCGAGCCGCCGGAGGCGAACGAGCATGTCCAGCGCCCGATCACCGCTCGCGCCCGGCATCTCGGCATGCACGACCTCGCCGTCGACGATGTCGATCGCGCCGACGTCGATCGATTGGACACCCAGCCGCAGCCGCACCGACGCACGCCGCTGCGCGGCGGCCTCGAGGTAGTGCGCGAGCCGCAGCACCCCCACGAAGGTGGGGGCGGGCTCGATCGTGCGTGCGTGCGACATCGAACTGGCCAGTAGATCGTCGACCAGAATAACGGCGTCCGTCCCGATGCGGAAGCATGTTCTGCCCACTTCGTGGGCGGCCTGACCGCGTGTGCGAAGCGAGGCCGCGGTCGAGCGCGAGCGTCGAGTTTCGAGCGCTGCCGCGGTTGGCCGTCGATCGCGAAGACAGCGCCGTCAGTCGTCGAGGAGCGCGACGATTTGCTGCACCAGCGACGGGTCTGCCGCCGCCGCGGCGGCCCGCGTGTGGCGGACCGCGGCCCGCAGCTGCGTCCGCGGCACCGGCCAGTCACGCAGGATCGGGCCCAGCTCGGCGGCGAGATCGAGCGGTCGCACGCGCTCCGTCGCGAGCGCGTCGGGGAGTGCAGCCACGTAGCAGACCACATCGCCGACCATGCCCGTGGTGTCGAGCGTCGCCCGCAGCGCACTGCGTGGCAGGCGGCGCAACCGTGCGTCGAGCTCGACCAAGCGGCTTGCGGCCTCGACCAACAGCCGCGCGATCGTGCTCGGGTCGCGCTCGTGGAGTCGCTTCGCCAGCCGCTGCCGCAGCGAGGTGCGGTCTCGACCGACCTGCCATAGCCGCCAGCGTCCGCCGACATCGGGCGAGAGCAGCACTGCGCGGGACGGCAGCGCCGCGCTCGCGAGGGACTCGCCGTGGGGGTTGTCGGAGGGGGCGCCGCGCAGCACGTCGGCGAGGCCGACCGCCGCGATCGGCACGCCGCCGCCACCGCGCTCGGACTCGTCGACGCTGGGTTGCGCACGCATGCGATCCAGCAGGGTCTCGGCGTCGTCGACCTCCGGCGAGCCCTGCTCGAGCTGACCGAGTCGGCCGAGCTCGCGCACGCGATCGAGCGCGAGTCGAACCGCGAGGACGAACGCCTCGCGCACGCCGGTGCCGTCGGTCGCCACCGAGGGTACGACCGCCACGGTCGAGCCCAGCTGCTCGCAGGCCTCGCGCAGCGCGTCCACCGGCAACGCGCCCGGGAGATCGGACTTGTTGGCCTGCAGCAGCACGCCGACCGGCACGGCATCGCGGGTGCCGACGCGCTCGATCACGTTTGCGAGCGCCTCGACGGTGTCGGCGAGGTTGTGCTCGCGCACCTCGCCGACGTAGACCACCGCGTCGGCACCGTCGAGCAGGTAGTCCCGGCGTGACGCCAGCATTGCCTGCCCTGGCACGCTGACGATCTGGCAGCGGATGCGATGCTCCTCGAACAGCCCGCCGGTGTAGTCGAGCCAGTCGAAGAACAGCGTCCGTCCGCCCGCCTCTTCGGGTGTGGTCGCCTCGCGACCGAGTCGCTGAGCGAGCGCGTGGACGGTCGTCGTCTTGCCGGCGCCGGCGGGCCCGTCGTAGACGATGCGCACCACCACGACGTTGCGCGCTCGATCGAGGACGGCCATCAGCGTCTCCAAGCGGGGACTGTCACCCGCACGCCCGCACGGGCGTGCGAGCGCGCGTGCGTCAGACCGATAGCTCCTTCTCGATCGCAGCCAGCTGGTGGCGCGCCATCGCCAGGTTGCCGCTCTTGCGGTCGATGACGACGTACATGAACAACGCGTTGTTGCTCGAGAGCGGGCGGATGAGGTGGTAGGCCTTGCCCAGGGTGATGAGGATGTCCTCGATCTGATCGCCGAGGTTGAGCGCGTTCATGGTCTTGCGCTTGGCGCGGACCACTTCGGTGTTGCCCGCGGCGGCGAGCTCGAGGTCGACGGTGCCGCCTCCGGCGGCACCCAGCATCATGCCGCTGCTGCTATCCACGATGCAGGTGCCGACGCATCCGTCCAGCTCCATGATTCGAGCGAGGCTTTCTTTTACGGTTGCCACGTTCTGTTTCGCCTTTCTTGGGGATGGTCCAGCGCACGCGCGAGGACACGACGCAGCATTGTAGGTGAGCGGCCACAGAACGACGCCGGGAATCGTCGTTCGAAGTTGGGCCACGAGGCGGTCGAAGCGGATGATCGCGCGCGTGCGCGCTGGTCGGCGGTCTCGCTCAGGGCGGGGGCAACACGCAGCGACCGATCCCCGGGTTGCACACACCGTCGCCGAGCTCGGGCACGAGCTGGCAGCTCGTGCCCGCCACGAGCGCGCCGCACGGATCGACTGCGTTGGTGTCGCACCATGGCGTGCAGCAGGCCTCGCCCGCGCAGTCCGACAACGCGTCCGCGGGCGCACACGCGAGCCCTGCCTGACAGGAAAGGTCGCTGTCGCAGGGCTCCCCGAGCGCCGCGTCCCCGGCGTACGTGCTGCACTCGAATGCACCGTCGATGTCGATGCAGGAGCGGCCGGGTCCGCAGTCGTCCTGGCCGGGATGGCAGATCGGTCGACACAGGGTCAGCACGCCGTCGTTGCTGATGTGGCACGCGTCGCACGCGGTCGCGCAGCCGGGGTCGGCGCGCGTGCCTGCGCAGAAGCCGACGCAGACCCCGGTGTTGGTGGCGGGATCGACCTCGAAGCACATCGCGCCCAGCTCGCAGCTGTCGATGCCGCTGACGCCGCTACCCTCGACCGTGCACGGCTGCCCGATCGCGTCGGGCGACGCCTCGATCGGGGAGCAGCGCGTCGCGTTCCACGCGTTGCCGCCGTCGTTCGCCCACGGCATGCACTTCTCGCCCTCAGGGCAATCCTGAGCCCACACGTCGCAGTCACTGCAGTGGGTGAAGCAGACCGTGTCGGTGCCATCGTCGATGAAGCTGACGAAGGCGTTGCTGCTCGCGGTCTCGCCCTGCGTATCCTCGCCCGGACCCTGGGTGGTCACCGTGCTGCCGACCGTGGTCGGGTTGGGTGGCACCTCGTCCGTGGTCGACGAGGGTCCGCCGGTCGCCGTCGAGCCGGTGTCGTCGCCGTTGCCGTCCTCGCCCGAGACCCCCGGGGGTGCCACCACCGGGCCACACGCAAGCGCCCCGAGCACGAGGATGCAAAGACTACGAATCGGCATATTTCCAACATAGCCCAACGCGATTGTCCGCTCAAGCACAGATGTATCTGTGCCGGCGCTCGCAATCGTGCCCCCGACGGAACGCGCGTCGCGACCCGCTCTAGTGTCGTCGCTGTTCTTCGAAGGGCACCCGGACGTTGCGGTGCCAGTGCACCAACGCGCCGACCAATCGCCGCCGTAGGCCGGCCTCGAGTGTGGGCGCGAGGTCGTGGGTCTCGGCGGGGTCATGGGCGAGGTCGAAGACCGCAATGCTGCCGGTCGCGGGCGTGCGGATGACCTTGTACGGCCACATCACCATGCCGTGCTGCGGGTCGTCGACGGCGCGGTGCTTCTCGAACATCACCGGTGGGTGGGGACCGTTGGCGGTGCCACGCAGCCACGGCACCAGCGAGACCCCGCGCAGGCTCGGGTCGACGGGGGCCTGCAGCAGCTCGAGCAGCGTCGGCACCACGTCGACGAGCGACACCGGCTCACGCACGCGCGCGGGCGTCAGCTGTGGACCGGAGATGATGAGCGGCACGTGCACCAGCTCGTCGTAGAGGTTGTTCGAGTGGTACAGCGCGCCGTGATCGCGGGCGGTGTCGAGGCCCTCGCCGTCGAGCG